>Ga0209542_10000039_pt1 | contig 341465 bp, 346 predicted proteins | sample RifCSPhighO2_01_FD_184028 | JGI IMG/M metagenome (GOLD analysis project Ga0209542, IMG submission 184028) | Soil microbial communities from Rifle, Colorado - Rifle CSP2_plank highO2_0.1 (SPAdes) (version 2) | ecosystem: Environmental > Terrestrial > Deep subsurface > Rock core/Sediment ...
GTGGGAACAAAGTGGGAACAAAGTGGGAACAAAGTGGGAACAAAGTGGGAACAAAGTGTGTACAAGAAGGGACTCAAGGAACTCTGAAGAAACTCTGAAGAAACTGAATAAAAAGGGGGGTTTATTCACACCGATTAAACAAATGTGAAGTGTCCAAGGATTCTTGCAAGGATTCTTGGGGGACACGCAAGCGCATTTTGTCACGGAGAATGTGCCTTTGTCGTTGCCTAAAAATTGTAAAATTTTAAAAAGAAAAAGCTCGTTTGTCGTTTCCTGTCGTTTTCTGTCGTCCTCATCTCGCGTCGGCGCGCTCGACCTTCGGGAGTGTTCTCTCATGGAATTTCTGCGAGAGTTGTGCATTTGTCCTATTTGCAAAGATACCCTCGATGATCCACGAATGTTACCATGTGCCCACAGTTTCTGTTTCTCTTGTATCTTGAAGCATTTCGTGTATAAGAAATATCGGGGTATCAGTTGTCCCATTTGCAGATTAATATATGAATTGCCTAATCATGGAGACATTGAAGGATTACCAGTGAATATATACGTTACTGCTATTCTTGAGTTTTTTGCATTGAAAAAAGACGAAACGGACTCCATGGTGGACGGGGATCTTCTCGTGAAATTGGGAGACATTTACAATGGAGATTGTTATACCAACGAAGAACACGCATACAAGTGGTACAAAAGAGCTGCTGATGACGGCAAACATACAAAAGGATATGAATTTGTCGGATTGGTTTTATACCGGCGCAAAAAATACGAGGAAGCATTAACCTATCTCCAAAAGGGAGCGGAAGCCAATAATCGTTTATGTCAAAAGACCCTTGGGGATATGTATCGTTTTGGACAGGGGACCTCTCAAGATCTTGACAAAGCAATCCAATGGTACAAGATGGCTATCGATGCCGGAGACACTAGCTCGATAGCAGATCTAGGCCACATTTATTACATGAAGAGAGAAATGGACAATGCATTCCATCTATTTCAAGAATCATCGGCGTGTGGATACTCCGCAGGAACATACAATTTGGGATTGTGTTATAAATTCGGCTATGGTACCCCTATCGATTACGCGAACGCCTTGCGCATATTCACGAAAGCTAGAAATCAAGGTTTCAAGAAAGCAACGTTGCAGATCGGACATTTACATCACGATGGACTAGGAGTCTCCAAAGATGAAAAAAAAGGACTCGCGTATTACATTGAAGCCAGAAACAGCGGGGTGCAAGAAGCTAATGCCGATATTGCTCGTTGCTATGAATTATGTAATCATGTTCAACAGGATTTGAAGAAAGCCGAAACTCTGTATCGAAATGCAGCAGCAAACGACAATGCCTGGGGATTGTACCAACTAGGATTATTTCTCTTTCGCCGAGGTCCTGAAAATATCGAGACACCCCAGGAATACATACGAAAAGCCGAAAATCTAGGTTTATGGGAAGCAAAAAAGTGGCTTTCAACGAGATGTTAGCGCAAAAAAAAAAAATTATAATACAAAATTTTGTTGTCTCCTCTCTTTCGGAAGTTCTCTGTAATCCTCGTGTTCTCATGGAATTTCTGCGAGAGTTGTGCATCTGCCCTATTTGCAAAGATACCCTTGATGATCCGCGTATTTTAGGCTGTTTGCATACTTTCTGTTTTTCATGTCTCTTGAGACATTTTGTTTACAGTCGCGCGAATGGGATTACTTGTCCGATTTGCAAAGCGCATTTCAGATTGGTTCATGAGGATATTGAGACATTGATGGTCAATGTCTGGGCCACATCCGTTTTGGACTATTTTGGGATGCGAAAGGAAAAAACAGCATCGGATATCAATGGTGCAATTTTGGCGGAGTTAGGTCGGATTTACGATGGATGTATATGCAAGAATGAGAAACTCGCGTACAAGTGGTATAAGAAAGCCGCTGATGATTTCGATTATCCGAAAGCGTGTGAATGGATGGGATCCTATTTTTATAAGATTCAGAAATACGATGAAGCGTTAACCTATCTCCAAAAGGGAGCAGATGCGGGGAATTCTTTGTCTCAAGTAGCCCTTGGAGATATATATCGTCTTGGACGGGGGACTCCTCAAGATCTGGACAAAGCGATTGAATGGTATGAGAAAGCCTTGGATGCTGGGGAGAAATGCATGAATAATCTGGGCCACGTTTATTATAAGAAGAGAGAAATGGACAAAGCATTCCTTTTATTTAAGAAAGCATCAGAACTTAGTATTAGACAAGGATCGTACAACTTGGGGTTATGTTATGAATTCGGCTACGGTACCCCTATCGATTACGAGGCTGCATTACGAGAATTCACGAAAGCCAAAAAGGAAGGTTGGCACCAGTCCATTGCACACATCGGATATTTTTATCACGAAGGATTAGGAGTTCCGAAGGATGAACAAAAGGCATTCACTTTCTTTCAAGAGGCACAGGACCATGGCGTGCTGGATGCTTACGCTTATTTGGCTCGGTGCTACGAAAAGTGTTCCCACGTACGACAAGACTTAAAAAGAGCGGAAGAGTATTTTCGAAAAAGCGCGGAATGCAACAACACGTGGGGATTATACCAGTGTGGCTTATTCCTCATTCGTCAATATCCTGAGAACGTCGAAATCGGTGAATCGTACATACGCAAGGCCGCAGATCTTGGTTCCTTCGACGCAAAAGAGGCCTGGAACGAAATCAGGACAAAAAAATTATAATAAAAAATGTTCTTACTCCCTCCGGTCGAGCGGCAGAGCGCGAGATGAATCACCTCATCAATTCTGTTCAATTGACTGGAATCCCACAATCGCTAAAAAGTGATAATTTTTTCGGAAGAACAATTTCTTTTGATATTCCAAAACAATCTCTTTTTACCCCGACTTTCTTTTCATTTTCTTTCCCTGTTCGAGTGAGCGACAAAGTTTCAAATCGTATTCAGTCGTCGAAAGGAGGATAAAAAGCGAGTGATTTATTTTCTCAGTCTATAAAAAGATATCAATGACTTGGACTGAGACCGAGCTTTGTGCAGCCCTAGAAAAGAAAGAAGCAAAAGGCGAACGATTTAATGTGGATATTAAAGGCACCTTTTTTGATATGAATATTGCCGGTGTGAGGATGTTTTTAAAATCCAATCCCGAATATGTTCTAGAATCGATTGATATTTTTCCTTCAGAGCGAGTTAGTTTTACCTTTACTAGAACAAAAAAGGATGACATGTATTACACTCTTCCCTACTACTCACGGTCCTCCAATAACTTTAGAACAACTTCTTGAACGAAATGAAAAACGACAGAGACGATTTTTTTCCGAATTTTAAATAGGAATGTTGACGAAAGAACAGTTGTGTGCGCAGCTACAGGAATCGAAACGTCGATTTGATTCCTATGCCAATGTTCCAACAAAAAAAAGATGGTCACCTACCGATCGTTTTGAGGTGCGTATTCAAGGTGTTTTGTATGATATGGATATGGCTGGTATCCAGATGTTTTTAGAAACAGAACCCGAAATTTGTCTAACGAAAATTGACAATTATGATCATCCTAAAAATCCAAGTGTTCGATTTTACTTTGGGAACAAAGAAGCGATGGCATGGATTGATTCGGGTGAAACGATGCTTACTGCTGAAAAAATAATGGCAAGATATCCGTGGATGAAAATAGAGTCGTGATGTCCGATAACGAGGATGAAGATGAGAAAAGTTTTAAGGAATTCAATCCCCATATTCTAACCATTGCGAAACACCTATGTGATCAATATCCAACTGAATTCACTTCTTTAGAGGATGGTGCTATAACCAGGGTCAGCAATCTCGTGGAAGAAGAAGTTTTTGATTGGGTGAATCAAATTCAATCCTATACTACGTCTCGGAATTCTCCGATTATAGATGAATTACGAAATGAAGCAGGCAATGATCCTATATTTTGTCAAATGCTTTGGGCATTTCAATGTTTATTTGCCGAAATGATGAGATATGTATATGAGAAAATGAAAACGAGAGAATCTGAAAATAAAAATAATTGAAGATACCGCATATAATCGGACTTGCTCCTATCGGGAATTGGAAAGAAGAAGAAAAATGACTCAGTTTCTAGATCTTCCAAATGATCTTCTTCTATATATAGCGGAAATTGCACAAAGACAACATCATTGTACTTGGTGGAAACTGAAGCTCACATGTCGCGCTTTTCTACCGATTGGTAGATATTGTATGCCGTATTGTTCTCTTCTTTGTAATTATCGAGATACAACAAAAGAATGCGAAAACTGGGTAATAAAATTAAGTTCAGAGGATATCGTCAAGCACATCAAGTATATACCCGTACATCGTATTCGACAGTTTTGGTGTAGAGGACCAACTGGAGGGAGTGTTTGTTGGCCAGAAGTGAAAAAGGTGAAGTTGTCATATCCTTTGCCGAATGATTTGAGTGACTCTTTTCCGGGGATGGAAGAACTTGAAATCCTACCGCCTCTCTCCTTGAAGTACGATAAATGTCAACCGTCCTTCAATCTGCCGATGACACTTCGGTCATTGAAAATCCATGTTAAGATTGTGAAGCGTGTCCAAAAAGATGTGGACTTTTTCCCTGTTAACGATATTTCTCAGTTTCGGTTAACGACCTTTGTATTTTGCATTGTCTCAGATGATTTCGAACTTGTGTATACTTTTTTCCGTAGATACCATAGCTATTTTTTATGTATTACGGAATTGCGACTAGTGATTACCCGTCAACATGATGATGATATTCATGATATCACCTTGCGCAATTATCTAGTTGAATTGGCGGCCGAATCGACGCTGTTGCGCAAAGTACAATTTCACTTTCTCTATGATGATGATGATGATGATGATGATTACACAGATTCTGAAAAACAGCCTGTCTTTCTGGAGAACACATCGGTTCAAGATCAGCTGGAATTCTACTGGCAAGCCTATTTGACTCAATATGGAAATAATCGTCCGGATGATTCTGTTGATTTTCGAACTTCGCTTGTGAAATTAAGAGGACGGTATACTGTAGAACCGAGGTTTATGCGTTGTATTCTTTGTCAGGGGCCTCTAATGCAACTGAGAACATTGAAAATAGAGTTTATTCAACATCCGATGTTTTTGGATCCATTAATGGCGGAGATAATGCGGACGGTTTTTGAGATGACACAATTGCGATCTTTGATGCTGAATGGAGTTCCGAGAATGTTTGATTTACCAGAACCGAATTGTACGAATCTGCAGAAACTAGACATACGGAATGATATCAATGCTTCCATCGTGAACATAGGTTTCTTTCGGAAGATATCTCATCTTACGAGTTTAAAGTATGAAGTTGCTCGTCCATATGAAATATCTTGGAATATCGGATACCTTTGCAAATTGCGGAAATTAGATATCACGAACATTACTCTACCCGATGAAATACCTTTGCAGTTAGAAGAACTTAGTTGGTCCCATTATCGGAAACCGGTGTCGATTAAAATAAATTGGGAACGAATACAACATTTTCTAAGAACGCACCCGCGACTTCGAAAACTGAAACTGCAAACTACCGAATTCTTACCTGATTCGGCGATTACGGTACTTCAAGAATGTCTTCCACAGTTGGAATGTCTCCATCTACATAATTTCCAAATTTTCGAGAATCAAAGAGCTACGGTATTATCGTTATTTCCTTATTGCTCGATAACAGAATGCAAGAGATTAGGAATTCTTTTCAATCGTGGATACAACTATCAATTCCATTTCATGATTTCGCCTGGTCAGGAAAGCGATTTTTGGACGACATACTGTGGGAAATCTGAGGAGGGGTAGATTTTAACTTCGCCTCTTTTTTATCTCTCTGCGCTCGAATAGATGTCAAGCAAGAAGATGATAATAAAAAAACAAAGAAACAACTTGCTCAAGCACTTGAAGAAAAGCAATTATGGAAGTCCAAAAGGACCTAAGAAAATGTTTTGTGGATACGAATATCAGGAGTTTGCCGATCTTTGAGGTTGCCGATATCGTACTCAATGTTCAAAAGTAACTTTGGAATGATGTCTCGCATATAATTTGCGAAATTAGTGGTTCTGTTAGGTTTTGAAAGGGATTTACGGAGAATCAGAATAAAGTTGGCTGTAGATGACTTTCCAAGATCCATCGCAACTATATAATCATTTTGCATTAAGTAAAATCGCAGGCGTTCTAGCAACATGAAGAAAACATCTTGATCTGGGTTCCAGTTAGTGAGCGTTAACTGGAAGCCTTCGTGTTGGGCGGTAGGGACAAGTGAAGTCTTTTGGTCGAAATCCTTGACGATGAGATGATACTGTTTTTTCATAAGGCGTTTAAAGTTGTCGATGTCACCGGAAGGTTTGAAGATCCAAGTTGGCCAAGGGGTATCGTGATTACAATCGGTGCAATAATGGGTGAGTTTTAAGTATCCGAGAGTACCGAGACTTTTCAGCCAATCGTGAGTATCGTTTACATCCTCTATTTTCCAGCTTTTTAAGTAAATAAGGAAATATTTGAGTTGCTGTTTGATGAGGGGTGGAGGGTTTCTAAAAAAAGAGATGATGGGAGGACTCATGGGATTGAATGGAAAAAGGATCATGAGAGATGCGGGAAAAGAATCATTTCTTGTAGCAAAGAGGATTATCTGTGATTTTGAATCTTTTCAGTGTTCGATATTCGGAAGGTTCGAAGGATAGCGGATGTTGTTTTTTGATGCTGAAGAGAGTAGCACCGACAGCGGATTTGATTTTCTTGATGATACCTTGTAGGCGGTCAGGAGCGTATACCGATTTGAAAGCTGGGGAAGACGACAATGATTCGAAGAGAGCTCTCCATTGGCCGAGGTTGAGGTTAATGGGAACTGGGGTACCTGATGGGTCTATGGAAGGAAACTTTGGAAGAGAAGAGTGAGGGCCAGTTCTTACGAATTGAATGAGGAAAGATAAGAGGTGGAGGGTATTGAAGAAGTCGTTACCAATTTGGGTTCTGAAATCGTTGGGAATGCGGAAAGTTGGAGCCTGTGGAGAATGCAGAGATCTGAATTGAGTCATGGTGTTTTCGGAGAATAAGTTTCCACGGGGGGTAGTAGGCCAAAACCCTCTCATAAAGTTATCATCGATGATAGCGGCGATACCCTTTTTGCGGGAACCCTGATCATAAGTCAAGTAAGAAACGACCGAACAAGAAGAGTCTGGAGCGCATTCCAAGAGGTCGAAAGAGCGCAAGTGTTGAGTACCAATACCATAAATTTGGTTTTTTTCGACAACGTTAACGATATCGAGCATGCAGATTTCGTAGATAGCGGAAGCTAAAGATTGAATGAGCAATTTTAGGAGAGGTTTTTGGAGAGCGAAGAGAATGGAGGTGAATTGTTGCAAAGTGAGTTTTGGTTGGCAGAGTTTCCAGAGGATGAACAAGTGGGAAAAAAAGAGACAGTAACCGGTATGTCCGAAAGATTTAGGCCAGTAAGTACAAGCGACCATAGTTTGTGGACCAAATGGGGTATCTTGGAATTGAAATTGGTAAGATCCGTCGATGAGAGTGATGAGATTTTTGAATTTTGTGTATTCTTCCGCAAGGGATTTTGTGTAACCATTTGGATCGAAGATCTCGACAGTTTTGTTTTGGCTGTGTTCTTTGTCGAAGAATAGGACTAAAGAGTGACTAAATATTTCCTGAGAAGATTCCCTGTGACTGAAACTGAGATGAGCGATACCAAAAGGGCGGTCCTGGGAATTAAAGAGGTCGACAGCAGTTTTGAGGGATTTAAAACTATCGTCCTGTAAGTAGTTTCCGATCATAATATCCGGCAATCCTGCGATATCGTCGTGAGTACAATCGTCTCCGGTGGTTGCCAAACGAGATATCAAAGAAGAGAAACACAAAAATGAGTTAAAGCGGATGGAGTGGACGCGTTCGAGTTTCCAGAGGCTACTTCCGGAGAATTGGTTTAAGAGGCTTTGGATGATTTTTGGGAACATGTTCATTGAGCCCTGTGCGATTTCCGGGTATCTGAATTGAAACAAAGACATGATTATGTCTAAGGGCATGGCTTTTTTGACACGGTTGAGGAAATTGCCGAATAAAGGGACGATAGCGTAGTTCCAAGTGTAATAAGGAATTTGGAATCCACCTGGTGTTTTGATTTCTTTGTGGAATGACCAGAAAGCGATGAGGGTACAGAGGTCGTAAGTTCTGGAAACACCTTCCCAGAGAATCACTGGGAATTCGAGTTTCATTATGGGAACGGCAGAAGCCATGGGATCGTATACTTGTTGGAGGTTAGTGAAGAGTTCCTTTGAAATGGGGATGAAACTTGGAATGAAATATTGGTTCCAAAAGTACCCGGTGTAACCGGTGTGAGATTGTGCGCAAGGAGACAATTGAAGTTTTTGAGCGAACTCCTGTGGGGACCAGTGCTGTTTTAAGAGTTCTGCTTCTGTGAATGGACCAAAGCGGGGTGTTGCATCTACCGAATCTTGAGAATCTGCAGAATCCATGTTATCTCCTACAAATAGAGAGAAATTAAGGACGTGAGCAAAGACCGATTGAACAGGGTGGGGCTAATGAAGGAAGGGCAGATGGGACAAAAGTATATTGTGTGTATTTCTTGGATTTCTGAGATTTCTTGGATTTCTTGGATTTCTTGGTAGTTTTCTTTGAGCTTCTCTTTGTTTTGGAGAGTTTTCTCGCTGGTTTCCTCGCGGCTTTCCTCGCTGGTTTTCTACGAACGGAAACTGGTTTCCTTTTGGGTCTACTTATTCTTTTTTTGAGCGAGCGAGCCATCAGGATGAAGAAAGGAAAGTTTTTCAAGGCCTCCGGTCAAGCGGCAGAGCACGAGATGAATGCAGAAGATATGTTACCAGTGGATCTGTGGCTGGAGATATTAGAGTGGACGTTGCGCGACAAGAATTGCATCCGACGATTTGGGCAGACATGTCGACATTTCCGGGATATTGTGTGGAAACAGCCATCAGGATTACCGCACATTGTGGTACAACTTGGGAATATCATTCATTTTGAAAATGACTCACTTTGTTCGACGCGAGAGAAGAAGGAATCTCTGTGGAGAGTGGATACGAAAGAGAAGATAATGAAGTTCAGTGGAATCCCGCGAGTGTGGAAGGTGTGGAAAATGTATTATGGCTTTAGTCCATCGTTGACTCCCGTTGTTCCGAATTTTGTATTCCCAAATTTGGAGATTCTGCATATTTCCGGTGATAATCTGGAATTTGTAGCGAGTTCCTTGGACCGAATATTTCCGAGATTACGCAAAATAACCATCGAGACATGTTACAATTGCGATGCTCGACCGTTTGTGTTCCGTGTACCACAGGGAATACTGGAAGTGAAGTTACAATTGGATATTTATTTCACGAAGAAGTTCTTTCTTGACATCGATTTATCTGTCTGTGGTGAACAAACATTCATTACCTTGTATTATCATGGGCATTACGAAGGCTTTTTTCAATTACTAGACAATTCTGTCTTGTTTCATCGAATACGGCGGTTAAGGGTACAAATTCCGTATAGTGGACGAGACAATATCGCTGCAGTGAATAAGGTTCTTCAAAACATGCCTCGACTGGAGACGATAGGACGATTACAACTTCTGGATAAGGAGTATGTGTATTATGATGTGCATCCGAAGCAATTAGAGGAGTTTTTATCCTTTCAGAAACAACCTGGATTTACACGGTTAGACACACGCTGTATCAAGCATTTAGAGATTCGGAACGAGCGGCTTTCACATGTTGCGCCTCTATTCGAAGAATGTGAATTTCAGCAGTTAGAAACCATTCGACTAGAGTACATTTTGTTAGATATTCCAGCTGATCAAGTGGCGAATTTCTTGTACGTGTTGTCTTATCGGGCGTTGTTCATGGTAGATTTACGACGAGTGCTTCTGCGGATATCGGATATCAAGATGATCAAAACAAAACGGAAGGAATTGGGTAGTATTGTGCACATAGCAAAAGAAGAAATCAAGAGGAGTGACAAGTGTTGTTGCGACAAATTCAAGACGTTCGTGATTCATGGATTACAGAAAATGTCATTATTGAGTCGCTATCTACGAGTTTTTGTGAAAGGGAAATCGTTGAAATCGATAGATTATCAAGGTATCTTTGGATTTCGGGTAACATGCTATACATTTCCAGAAGGATTAGAAGAGTTGAGGATAGATGCGAGCATGATGGTACATGATATCATAGTGGATTTAGCAGCATATCACAAGTTAGAGACTGTGCATTTCAAAGGACAAAGCGTAGTGGTCACAAAGTATCCAAAGCGGGTGAAGACAGTACGGTTGGTGAATCCGGTTCAGAAGAGTGTTTCTGCGTTGGCGAGTTGTGATTATTTGGAGGATGTTGAAATCCACGGATATCACGATCACAGTCACTTGCGATCAACTGACATGAGTTTTCATGTAAGCCGATCTCCTGAGCAGATTCTCCTTGAGAAGGTTTTGAAGGACAAGATGTATCTTTATCGGCTGCGTTTCTGGTGAAATACATGAATAATAATACCTGTACCTAAGTACCGTAAGCGTCCGAACAAAATGGAAATAGATTACGAGATATTTGAGGAAAAAATTGATACAATGTTACCTGTGTTATTTGAGAGAACAAAGAAGATTGTTGATGGACTGGAGGACTATCTTCGTTTTGAATGGCAGAAGTTGTATGATTTTGACAATTGGGCGTATCGAGAGTATTGTGTGTGTTCCGTTAATGAGTTTCTACAGAAGAAGTGGGTTCGGGAGGAGATAATGGAAACTGCTATCGAGTTATTGGAGAAGAAAGACGGGATGACGTTGGGAGATCAAGTGAGGATATTATTTGGACTTTTGAAGGCTATTGAAGAGAAGAAACTTGGCAAGAAAATCGAAGAGCGGGAGTTGTTGCAGAAATTGGGAAATGTTTATTAGAAATCCAACAAATCCAAAATAAATATCCGACATAATGTATAAGAGAGACAAAATGAATATCGAGAGTTCTGAGATACTTTGTAATTTAAGGGACAAACAGAGAAAGAATAAGGAATACAATTACATTTTGCATAGTTCGGTTTCCGTATTGAATGTTGTTGTTCCTGATCGATATGAAGATACTGCCATTTTCTTTGACTTTAATTTCAAACATATAGTATCTTATACGGATGAAGAGAGAATGAGATTTTTAGAGGATTTCGTGAAAAAAGAAGCTATTCGCATTTCCTGTATCAATGGATATACCTTTTTCAGCACGGATTGTTGTAATTATTGTTGTTGTGAATTAGTCAGTAAGGATAGTTCCTGTTGTTATTATTGCCTCCATTGTTTCAAGAACATGTGTTATCTTTGTTATGTAGAAACATCGGAAGATATTGCGAAGAAAAATAGAGCCAAGTATTATCACACTCGCAAAGATGAAATTGAGAATTGTCGGAAATCTGGACTATTACGGGAACGACGAACAGATGTAATGGAACGAGTAACATGTGACGAATGTCACAAGGGAATTACGGGGGATATGTTTTACACATCGAGTGATGAGGATTATGATGTTTGTGAGGAATGTTTCTCTTCTTCAGTCTCTTCACATTTATCTCGAAGGAGAGAAATGCACTTGACAGAAAACCGAAGAGTAGTTGATCAGTTGGAGTTTGGGAGTATGCTAGATTGGGTTCCCTTTTATCGAGATGACGATGAAAATATTGTTGCGAAGAATTGTAATCCATTATCGGAATATTTCGGTAAAGTTTGCATCATTTTATTCGATGATCATAGTCGAGGCGGCTTTTTTGTTATCCAGCATTGTCTGCAACAAGTTATTGATTATCTAGTATCTGCGAAAGAAATTGACATTGGTCAGTATGCGCGAAGCCTAGGAATACCAGATTATTTCGGGTGAAAATCAAGATACCTTCTTGAACGACAATTCAATTTTGTACATGTGAATGTCCAAATGGAAACCTTGGTTGGTCCAGAATATGTAATAGTCCTTTATGGCGTTTCTAATCCTCCATGTTATATTTCGAATAAAGAAAGGCTTCGTGACTTTGTTGATATCATTGCGAGCGCATTCTATGAAATCGGATTCTGAGAACTTCGGCAATTCCTCCTCAAATTTGTCGATTATCGCTTGTTCCTCTCGTTGGAAAGCCTGTTTGCATTCCAAAGCAAATCCTGAAGTAGCGGAAACTGCGGATACCATAATGCATTGATCGTCTTGAGTTATTTCGAATCCTGTATTTTTTAGTTCTCTGATGCGTGTCTCGAGTGCGAGGTGAAAAGCCGTACAATCAAAGAATGGAGTGTCTTGGATATCAAAATAACTATTGAGAGAGAAGTTTTCCGTTGCATTTTTGAAGAGAAAGGAGTCTGAGAGAAAATAAAAGCCAAGGTCTTTCTTGCTGTCTTGGTATATACGTTGGCATTCTTGGTAGAAAAGAGACATTGTGTATTTTATACTTCCTTATTCTTTTCTTTAAAGGACAATTGTATGTAGTTGGCTTGTACATAAACTTTGAAACCTTGATCTGTCCAAAATTTATATTTTCCGCGTATACTCTTCTCGATCCTAGATGTGAGAGATTTGACAAAGAGAGGTATCCTGATTTTATTTTCCCCCTCGTTTGCTTTTTCCAAGAAATCAGATTCGGTTATCTCCGGGAGATCATGCAGAAGACGATCGATAACTTGTTGTTCCGCTTGTTCGAAAGCTAATTTACATTCCAATGCGAATCCGTAGGTAGCGGAAACTGCGGATATCTCAAGATAACCATCATCATCTCTATTGACCGCAAATCCGGCATTTTGCAGGTCGACGATACGACTTTCTAGTTTCGATTGAAAAGCAGTTGAAATATCATTAATGTCGGTATCTAATGTAACATCAAGTTGTAAGTTTTCCGTTGCGTTGCGGAAGAGAGAATGATCGGAGATGTAATCTAAGAAATGGTAGTGTTCTTTGGTGCGGTCTTCGTAAATACGTTGGCATTCTTTGTAGAAACTGGACATTGCGCCAATCTGTTGGGACCGAACGTCGAGTTGACGACAGAAACCTAGGTTATTTATTCATCGTTTATAAATTTCAATTCCATCTGTATAAAATTCAAAGTAATACTCGCTTGCATCTTGTATTGATTGACGAAATAACTCCTGAAAATGAGGCTGAAAAAGTGGCATATGAATTTCTTTTTGATCTCCTTGTAATGCTATCATTAAAGGATTTTCATTTCGAATATTTTCAGGAGTAATTCGATACATTTGTTGCAAAACTTGATTTTTCATATTTTCTATATTTTCTTCTACTTTCGCTGCATAAATTCTTTTACATTCTTCGTTTTTTGTATCCATAATTCCAAATTGAATAAGTCGAGAATGATAAGAAAGAGCCCAAGTATTGAAACCTAATTTGTTTATTTCTTGTATTTTTTGCGCTATACATTTCTCAAAATCTGCATGTTTTGAGATTGGATGTTCTCGATAATCTACAATTAAATTTGTTTCTCCTTTTTTTGCAGCAAGAAGGAATTTTTCCAAACATAAATTTTCCGATAAAACTTGCATCGAACTTTATTCGTCGACGTCAAAGAACAGTTCTATTTCCGATTCGTGAATATATAAACGGAAACCTTGATCGGTCCAAAATTTATATTTTTCATGTAAATTCTGCTGGATTCTTTCTGTAAGATATGGGGTATAAAAAGGGATGAGGATTGCACATTCACCGTTGTAAGCTTTTTTGAGGAAATCGAATTCCGATATTTCCGGGAGATCTTTAAATGCTTTGTCGATGATGGCCTGTTCCGCTTGTTCAAAAGCCAATCTACATTCAAGTGCGAACCCGAATATTGCGGAAATGCAAGAAATTCTAATACATTCCTTATCCTCTGTTACATGAAATCCAGAATCCCGCAATTCCTGAATACGTTTTTGAATGTCGTGGGGAAACTTTTTATCAAAATAATATACCGTTTCTACAGACAATTTTTCAGCTGCGTTGTGAAAAAGATTGTTATCGGAGATGTCAAAAAAGATGAAACTGCGATCCTTGCATTCCGCGCATACACGTTGACATTGTTGGTAGAAAAACGACATCACGAAAAATCAAGCTGGAAGTATAATTCGATGTTTTCCCTATTTATATTAATACGAAAGCCTTGATCGGTCCAAAATTTATATTTTTGGTGTATAGTATTCAGAATCCTAGGTGATATCTTTCCGATGTAAATATTCAAGAGAATATTATCGTGACCGTTGCTCGCTCTATCGAGTAAATCACATTCCGAAAATTCGGGCAAATCTCGACACAATCTATTCATTATCTCTTGCTCTTTTCTTTCGAAAGCCAGTCTGCATTCCAGTGCGAATCCAAATATGGCGGATTCTGCGGATACGTTCACACCATCCTTATCTCTATGGACTTCAAATCCTGAGTTCTGGAGTTCACTGATACGTCTTTCGAGTCTGTAATGGAATCCTGGGGAATTGAGGTGCTTTGTTTCGAAATTGAAATAAGTGTGAAGAGTCAAGTTTTCAGTTGTGTTTTTGAAAATGAGTTCTTCGGAAAGGTAATGCAAGCGGACATCTATATCGGCGAGGCTGTTTTTTAAAGCGAGTTGACATTCCTTGTAAAAAAGGGACATTGTGTATTTTATGTTTTCTTATCCTTTAAACAAAAGCACGAATATTAATCCAGTTGTTTGTGATATCCAAGTCGAAACCGTGATCCAACCAGATTTTATATTTGAAGGCAAGAGCGTTTCCCAAATTTTTAGGAATGGAAGGCAAGGGAGGAGAGAAGTATGTACGGACATAAAGATGATTATCGCAAGCTGCTTGAATAAAATCTTCTTCTGTAAAATCCGGTAATTTATCGATGACTGTCGCAATCATTTGACTTTCCGCGATTTCTTGGGCTATTTTACATTGTAGAGCATCGCCGAATGTTGCATGTTTCCAATTTATCCGCAAACAGTGATCTGAGCAGTGATGAACTCGGAATCCGCATGATTGCAAGAGTTGTATCCAGTATTGCATGGTATTTTCGAAGTTGAGGGCTTTTGACCAGTGTGTAAAGCACAATTCGATGGATAATAGCAATTCTTTTTCGGCGTATTTCATAAAAGCTTGCGTAGAAAGGTATTGTTCGAAGACATGGTCTAAGTTGCTGTTATTGCGGTAAATTTGGACGACATTTTGGTACAAAGATGATTTATTCTTTGAACCATGTTTGTAAATCTCGTCCTCCGACATTAAAAAAAGAAAGCCGGATTTTCGAATATGTTAATATTGCTGTTGATTTCCGATAAAATTTGTTTGTGGAGGGTCAAGGGTACCTTTAGATACTGAATATCCACAGAAAGAGGAAACAAAGGGATTTCTCGGCAAACAATTACAATTCGTAAACAAGATGCGAATGTTGGAATCGCGTTCTCTTTTGGGATGTTGGTCTCAAACAGATTAAAGCGAACAATAGGGGTCTGTTGATACACAAGGAATGCCGAATCCAAGAGTTCCGGGTAGTTGAAAATGACGGAACAGAAAAATGATACATCGACATGAACTGCGATAGTTGCACTCCAGAATCCACAGGGTAGTTGAAAGAAATTGTAAAAGTATTGCTTGGCTTTCTGGATAGTTTGTTTTTCGTCAAAGGGGTTCCATAGCAAAGAACTTTCGTAGCTCCGATTGTAAATGAATCCGTGGTCAAAAGAAAGATCAATGTTTTGAAGCCAATGTTCCGGACAAAAGTTATCTATATCCACAATAAACAGTACATCTTCTTCTCTGGTCAATTGTTCCTCATGTGGTTCCTCGATTTCTTTTTCATCGATGAATTCTAGTGTTGCGGTGGCGGTAGTAGGATATTGACGGTCTTTCCAGAGAATAGCGATATATTCGTTTATTGGTAAAGAGATAACAATAGGCGATTCGTGGATGGTGAAATCACGGGGATCGAGTAATGCGTCAGATCCAAAAGAATCGATATGAATGGGATAAGAGTGGGAAAAATGTATAGTGATTTTCATTTCCTCTTCATTTCTATTCCAAATACGATTGCTTTGAAATGTAGGGCTAACAATGCAATTGTGTGTGTTCCAAAATTGTCTGAATTTCATGTTGGTGGTGAAGCCGGAATCCAGATAGTGAGTTCGAAAGTGGACCAGAAAGAGGTATTTGTTACAAATTTAACAGAGAAGAAGAAGAATCTGGTATCATCGTCCCAAATATCGGGAGTCTGGTTGATGATATCCGCAAGAGCCAAGGATGGATTTCCACTAGTTCTGGGTATTATGAAGAGAGGCTGCATCCACAGTTTTTTGAATTCCCAGTAGGGCACTTTAGCTATGGGAGGACTGAGGATTTGGTGGTCGATAACGCTCCCTGAATGAATGGGCCAAGAATGGAAGAAAGAACTCCATTTTCCTGCCGATTTGAAGAAGAAAGTGCGGTCTTTCAGTTTCTGTAGGATATCCTCGAGGATTCTGTCATTCTCGAGAATTGAGAAATAGAAAGCAGCAGGAACTTTCATCTCGGGCGCGATAGAGTAATAAGACAGACGACCGACGATGTATCTGGCGGCGACAGCTGTTTTTTCGAAGACTGCGAATGAGTTTTCCATGATGTTTTTTCGATCATAAGGAGGATTTCCCGAACAAAGAATGGCTCGAGTATCGTAATGGAAAGCCACTGGTTCTATAAACTGAACGGTTGCGATTTTCTTCCCTTCCTCGAGAGTGAGGATTTCACTATCGTAATCGAGAGATCCCAAAACGGAGAGAGAAGTAGTTCGAACTGTGGACTCGTGCACATACGAAATTGGAAAGCCGAAGAAGGCTTCGAATTCTTGTACAACTTTGGCTTCGACGGGGACAATGAAGAACACATCGTTCGGATTAGTCAAAACTAGGGTCATGGTGCTAATGGCAATCTTGTGTGCTCGTAGAGTATTCTGCGGAAGTGCGAATAAAAATAAAAATTCGTAGATATGATGTCGGATTCCAATATGGATATCGAGGAAGAAGAATATGAAGGATTACGAATGCCTGGGGAACCTGGGGGACCGGTCATATCATCGGCAGCGACCGAAGAACCAAGATCCGAGAGTCCGTGGTCACCTTCCTATTGTCCTGTATCTCCGTCTAAGGAGGAATCGAGGATTGCAGAAGAAGAGAAAGAAGAAGAGCAGTTGTCTATAGAAGGGACGAGAAGGATAGAAAAGAATGGTGTAATCGAGCTTTGGAGTGTTGAGAGCATTCTAGGACATAAGTGGACATTATCCCAAGCGAAAGAGTATTTCCATGTAGTAGATCAAGATGTGATTGCATCAAAGATAGGAATGCGAGGGTGGAAGAGGAATGCTGGAGTTTGGTTTGGAATTGATGATACGAATGCAGTTCCGTTATCGACGCGAGTTGTAGTTCAGTTGCAAATGAGCCATCCTGGAATCTTTGGAGATGATGTGCAGTTTGAGCCGACAAGGATGCCCGTTCTTTTTGTGGAGGATCATAAACAAGAAGAGTATGATTTCTATGTCCTCCTAGTATTTCATCTTCTTCCACGGGGATCCAAGGTGCAGTTGAGAACACCTTGGGGATATCCGATCCACAATAGTCACTGGGATATGATATTGAATCATTCCTATACATTGGAGATGGAAGGTAAATTCGTGCGGTTATTTCGGACGATGTTGAATGCGCGTATATTTCCGGAAAAGCGAGAAAATGGAGAGAAAGTTCTGCCACCGACGTTACGGTATTTGATGAGCAAGGCCACTGCTTTTGATGCTGGGCAATGCAGTTGGGTGTCCAGGCGGAGTTGCACTACTCATGAAGTATTTCGGACGCTTGGTATTGCGAATCATGCTTACCTTGGCCGATTAATTGTGAATACCACGGATTCTGAAATGATTGGGTTTTTGTACAATCGGAAGACGGGTGTTGATGTTCCATTTGTTCTATCCGTTCTTTCCTTTCCTTCCGTTTCTTCTGTTCCTTCCGTTCCGTCCTTTCAGTCGATTCCCTCCGAGTATTTTCGTGAAAATGAATCCCTTCAGTCTCGACCGATAATGGAAGGGCAATCTTATAATCAAAGAATGGCCGAGATGGACAATTTTGCCGAGAGAAGAAGTGTGATTACTCTTTCGGGGTCAAACTTATCGAAGTATTTTGAGAGAATCGGACAGCGAATGGAAGAGATTAATGCGGAATATCCTGGGACATTTTGGCAGAGTATTTCTGGACAAGCTGGGCGTTGTTTTTATTTACCGGTTTTTGTGACCGATGATAACCGCTATTCCGAGGATAAATTGAATATGGAAGGAATGATTATCTTCGACACGCAAAAGAAAACGATGGAGATAGCTATGGTGAGTATAGATGAAATGTTCAATGATATGAATGTTTCCGGATACAGGAAGATCATGTATTCCATCTTCAAATATAAGAATACAACCGATTCATTTGCGTATGACATATGGCATGGGTATCCGTTTTCGGAATGGATTATGGTGTATACGTATTGGCGGTTATTACGACCTGAATATACTTATGCGCATATCATGAATGTCATTATTTCTGTAGATGGTATATTATCAAAACTAGTACATGGGTTTTGTAATGTGAGATCGCAGATTTGTCAAGAGAGTGAAAAGAAGAGACAAGAGTGGCAAGAAGGGTTCCGGTTATCTGCGTTGTTGCAGTATCGACAGGAGAGGAAAGGGGGAGTGGTGCTTCCTAGTGATGATGATGAAATGGAGATTATATATTTCGATTTACAAACAAAAAAAGCAGGTATCAGTACAATTCCTAAGACAGTTTTAGCTGCAAGATTCCGGAAAGCCTTAGAAAGAGGGATGTGGCCGATGTCCCATCGTGGAGCGATAGTAGGGAAGAGGTTTTTAACCGTGTGTGATCCTGAATTAGGACGATGGTTCTTATCGAATCCTGTGGATATTCCACGAGTGGATATCTTTGAGTTTCAGCATGTTTTTGGTTTATTGCAGGATTGGTTCACATACATGAGAGGTTCAGATTTTGAGAACAATCCGTTGCTAGGGTTTCCCCCGTTGACGGTGCCAGAGAAAGATAGGCTTTTGCAGATACTTCAAGTAGAAGAGTGGATATCTCTTTTTTCCAAAGATGGTGCAATGTGGAAAGCGGCGCAAGAGGAAGATAAGCGAACGGAAGCAAAGAAAGCTGCGGGGGATGTGATCCTGAATGAATTCGATAGTAGTTATACGAGCATGATGGAGTGGTTTCTGGATTTTGCAAAGATACTACGTGAGTATGATCACAAGTATGTATGGAAAGGACAAGGATTTTTTGATTTACAGAAGAAGATTCAGACGTTGCGAAAAAGAAGAGGAGAGCAGAGTCGAGCGATGGCAAAATATCCACGCTTCAACCTTTAGCCCGCTCCACAATTAGCACAAGATGCTTGTAGAGACTATTATTCAAATTTTCAATAGCAACATTAGCATCGCCATCATTTTCGAAGTTGACAAATGCAAATCCCTTGCAAATCTGAGTCACTTTGTCTTTTGCCAAATAAATGCGCTCAATTGGACCGAATTGACCGAAAAGTAGCTGAACATCACATTCTCTGGTCTCTTCGGACAGATTGACAACTCGAATCCAGGTCATGAATTTTCTTTCTTTTGAGATGAAAGGAGATGGCCAAACGACAGGTACGAAAAGTACGAAAAGTATCGAAAACGACAAGAAAATCGAGGCCGGTGAAACGACAGGTAAGAAAGGTAAGAAAAGTATCGAAGTCCGCAAGAAAATCTGGAAGAAAATCTGGAAGAAAATCTGGAAGAAAATCGAGGCCGGTGAGGAGAACACGAGGACAGATACCGAAGAAGAATAAGCTTTATAAATTTTCTGTTCGTGGTCGCATTCTTCCCGGAAAAGCGAAAGTTTTAAATCCCCGAGATTGGGTTGTCCGCAACGGTGTTTGTTATTCCCGTCGATTGTGTTCGTAAACATAATAGAATTTTAAAACAAAGAAATAAAAGATCTACATGCTAATCCCGAAAAGACGCGACTCCCTCTGGTCGAGCGGCAGAGCGCGAGAGAGATGGAAGCGTTATGCAAGTGCAGTTTGTGTAAAGATTTCTGGCATGATCCCAGGACCTTGGAGTGTCAACATATTTTCTGTTTTGAATGTCTTATTTGTCTCTATGTCAATGACATCCAAGAAGTGCGGGAGTGGAGATATTCACGGAAGCCGCATATCGAGTGTCCCTATTGTCGTCAGATCACTCTAATCCGACAAGTAGAACAGTTACCGAAAAATTTCTTTGCTGCCCAAGTCTTAGATTTCCTGAATTACAAGAAAACCGAAGATGATGCGGTGATCCGCGGAGAAGATGCACTCGACATAGCGTTGTATTACGAAAGTGAGAAATATCCATCGTGTCTTTATTGGTGGGAGCTGTCCGCGTTAAGTAATGGAGCAGCAGCGGAGATTCTAGCTGGGATGTATGCATCTGGGAAGAAGTATGTAGATCAGGATTATCGGAAAGCATACATGTTTTATGAGAAAGCTGCCGAAATGGGAGAAATTGATGCGATGTACAAGTTAGTAGAAGCGCATGAGAAATGGCCCGTTGATTCTGATAATGTACCGTGGTCTGATGCTGATAAAATAGAGACATGGTTAAAGCGAGCAGGTCAATGCGGTCATGGCGGAGCATTGTACATGTTGGGGATGAGGGATTATCGGAATGGCGATTATGAGCAGGCATTGCAGAAGTTTGAAAGGGGGATGAGTGTGGATACCATGGGACAGTTATGTGTGTGTTATGCGCAAGGACAAGGAACCCCGAACGGTGTTGATTTGGATCGAGCATATTATTGGGGGAAGAAGTTTGCAAGGACTGGAAAACATAATGTCAAAGGGATGACTTATATGGGGATTCTTTACATGAATTATCCGAGATACGGAATAACCGATGTGGTACAAAAAAAGAGAGCCTACAAGTGGTTCAATCGGGCGATGAGTCGAGGGTATGCTTATGCACATGTTTATTCTGCGATGACCTATATGAACGGGTGGATGAAACCGAAAAGAGCGGTGGATACTATTCAAAATGTTTTATGCCAGAAGTTCGGAATCATGGACATCGAGAAACGCAGTGATTTTTGGGGAGAAACCTATTCTCCGGAGGAAATTAGTTGGTATCATCTTGGGCAACTTTATTGGCTGCATGCGAGGACGTTAAAGAATGTATATCTTGTGGATATCCCGAATAGTGAAAATCGCACAAAGGAAACCGTAGAAGAGCAAGGCCTACAGTATTTACGAAAAGCCGCAGAACGAGGACACCAGGAGGCCCAAGAGGAATTGGAAATGATAGAACGCATTAGAAAGTTGTAATAAAAACGAACAACTTGCGGTGATCCAAAATTTTCCGCGCACTTCAGACAAGAATGCGATACTTTTGTTTTGATGTTGAATCCCCTGGATTATATGCTGGTAATAATCCATTACAAGTTGCAGCTCTAGTTTATGACGAACAATTCGGGGATTTTACAATTGTCGATGGTTTAATCGCTACTCGACCACTGAAAGAAGACGATAAAATGAGCATGGACACGAGAGATTGGGTAGAGAATCATTTACATTCTGATGATGAAATCAAAGATTTCCTCGATAGACGGAAGATCCACGTACCAAATCAGCATTATGCGTTGACGGATGCGAAAGATGTTCGTAAGGTGTTTTGGGATTTCTATATGAAGTATCGAGAATCATGTGCTATTGTTGGAGATTGTATTTATCCTGTAGAAACGAGTTTCATGCAACAGTGCATATTTGATGAAAATCAACGAAGAGGAAACAATAATGATTACATCGTGGATGATGTCATGTTTTTAGGACCATATCCATGGATTGATGTCAATAGCATGTCAAGAGATAGGAACGACTATGGTGGAGTCTCCGAATGTGATCATAATCCAATTTACGATGTTATGACAAGTATGGAAAAATTTCAAGGAATAAAGAGGAGATGATGAATTTTCTTTGGGGGACACCACCTGAACCCCCCGAAAAGCATATACTCGTGTACACAGATGTAGAAGCAGATGATGTTGCGGCATTACGGCTACTTTATGTTATGAAACCTGCAGGGTGTATGGTGCATGTAGTGTGTTGTTTAGGAAATCCTGAGAGAAAAGCGGAAATTGTGAGGATATTGTTTGGGGATGAGTTTGAGGTATACACGGGAATAGGTGGTGTGAAAGGGGATACGCTTTACGAAGGGAACAATATCTTGAGTGCTGAACAATGCAGATTATTTGCCTCGGAAGAGGTTGATGCTACAAGGAAGCCTGCACAGTATCCGTTGAAGAAATTTGAGTTTGCGAAAAACAAAGTGATTGATGCAGTGGTGCTACTTACGACTCCCGAGCCGTTCATGATTGATTACGAAAACATGGGATTGCAAATCGACAAAGTGTTCATAATGGGCGGATTTTATCATTCCCCCGGCTTTGTGCCGTCCTTGGAACAGACGCGTGTCAATTTGTCTTTCAATTGGAAGATATCCGATCCCGATGTCCTAAAGCGGTTTCTCGAGCTGATGGATTATCGAAAATCGGCGGTTTTGTTTTCTTCGCAGTATTTTGCGAACGAGTGGAATGGGAATTTTGACAAGAAAAACAATGAAAGGATGTTTGGATGTGATTTTATAACCGCGATATTAGAGGCCGATAATGCGTTACAGGCGATGGTAATCAATTGGAATCGATATGCGACACATGATGGGACGAAGAAAAGCATGGTTGATCGTATTGGCATGGAAAACCTTGGCAGCGAATTTGCCCCAGCGGATTTCATCACGACACTTGGAGTCTTGAGTGTTCTAGGATATCGCAGTATCCTACAAAAAACGCAACGGGTACAATTCGTCAAGAAAGATGATTCCTGGGAAATTCGGACTGGAAGCGAAGCAAGCGGAATCGAGTATGTGGAAGAGACGAATCTACAAACAGTGAAAGAGTTGATTACGAATTTTCTGAATGCCATGGTGCGCTCAAAGAAAGGATGTATCTTGAGCCGTGAAAAGAAGACGCAGATGATGGAGGATCTACGAACTCTGGCAAATTATACGCTGGAATGTTCTAACGGGGAACAAAATCCATGTTCGAATAACAGCAACTCCGATTGATACTCATTTGGAAGATTCACTGGGTTTCCCGCCATCTTCCACACAAATGATACCGTATACTCAACATCTGCTTGTTGGCAACATTTGCATAAAGGACATCGTACGCTTGGAACCACTTCAAAATGCAGCATCATGTACGGGACAACATACATTGGAAATGGCAAATGTTTCTGAAAATAAACTAAGCCACCGGCATTTCTTTCTGCTACTTCTAATTGTGTATTATTTGCGTACAATACCGGTAATGGAGTGTCTTCTGGTAATCCAATTATGTCTACTTCCGTTAAAACATGTCCACGCGCTCCTATTATCACTCTTTGTTTTCCTCGATATTTTACGGTTTGTCTAACTACTGTTGAAAATGTACTTTCCATTATTTATATAGTTTAACACAAGATTATATTACGACTGGCGCGTGTGTCTCGAATTTTCTGACGTTCTTTGTAGAGGAGATGAATCACTGGGACACATTCTCGACACACTTTCGTTTAGGGTATCATGTACCGTTTATCTGCGTGAGCCAGCTGGCAGACATTGTTGTCAACAAAGCTATAAAAGAGCAAAAAGACTTTCAAGGGTATTCCATTAGTTCTATTTGTGAAATTATAGAGGCCGGATTGAACAGAATGCTAACGGATAAAATGGGAAACAATGTCGCTTGTTGTAAATATGAAACGAATTATGAAAACTGGTGTCCGAGTACGAAATTACCAGAATCGTTCATGATAGGTGTGAATGGAGGAAAACTGTGGGATGTGGTGTGCACGGAACGGCATTTCTTCCATATTTATTTTGCTGCTGAAAAGATTCATACAAAGGATGGGAGTGGATATATGTCGAAAGAAGATGTCTTTGAAGACTATTTCCCTTGGTGGGGAGGACATGTTCCTTTATTAGTACCGAATCCTACACTTCCATATCAGAAACTGCATGGCGTGCTGAAAAAAAGACTGTACGAATGGGAAGAATCGGAAACTCCGTCTATTTTATTTCACATTGTGGAAAACTTTGACAACTATGAGAGATTCAAAACGTATCATCGACGGACTTAGTATTGAGAAAGATACATATCTGCCTGGATGTCACCTAGTGCGGAGGCTTTTCGAAAATTGGTAATGGCCAGCTGGGAGTTCTGTCGGATACCGGAACCATTCTGGTAACAGAGGGCAAGTTGTATGATTGCCGACGTGTGGTTCCGCTTCGCCGCAAGTCGAAAGTATTTGACAGCATAGAACGGGTTTGCTTCGGTTCCGAGGCCGTACAGATAGCGAAGACCGAGATTGTAGTATCCGACGGTATCTCCTGCTTTTGCGGCCTTTTTGTACCATTCAAAAGAGGTAACAGCGTTTGCAGTGACACCAATGCCGCAGTCGTAGCAGTATCCAAGAGAAATGTAGGCATCCGGTTTATGTTCGTCCGCGGAACATTGAAAATGAAAAACCGCTTTAGCGACATCCTTTTCCGTGCCAGCACCGTCGAGATAGGCGCAACCGAGAATATAATGGACATCGCGACGTTGATGGATAAGGAGATTCTGGAGTTCCTTAGGGGTGATCTTGTTCGCGTATGCAAAGGCTATGGCGAATTCGTGGAGAGCGAAGTGGGCCTGAGCAAGGTAGCAGTCAACGTTGATGCCTATTGTCTGTGCCGTAGAGAAGTATTGCAGGGCAAGGGGTATGTTCTTTTCGACGAGACAGCGTCCACTGAGAAGAATATCACCGTATTGGGTTAGAGCTTCCGGAAGATTGAGATCTGCAGCCATTTTCAGGTAACGGATTGCCTCGTTCAGATTGTAGGTTGTTCCCAAACCGAACATGTAGCATTGAGAAAGAGCGTGGGCAGCGAAAGGGTCGATAGGCGAAAATCGGGTAGATTCCAAATACCAGTAAAAGGCAAGGCTGTTGTCCGTAGTCGTTCCGCCGATTCCATGGTAATAAATGCCACCCAGTTTGACCATAGCCTCTGGTATTTGTTGTTGTGCAGCGACATCGTAGTAGTGGATAGCGCGATGAATGTCTTTGTTCTGCAAAAGATATGCGTAGTGTAAAGCAGCCATAGGGTTTCCGAGGTCGGCAGCCGCATGGAGGTAATGTCGACCCACTTTGAATTCGTGCGTGATGGCGTAATGGAAGCGACCGCAGATGTAGTGGGAAAAAGCAGATGATGACTGGGCAGTACAAATCTTTTTGAGGAATTCTGCTCCATCTTGTTTGGCCGCATGAGAGGAAGTAAGAGCAAGGATCCCCAATTCCGTATCTGTTTCTGAGATTTTCTTTGGTTTCGGGTAGAGATCATCTTCATTGGGAATGGGCAGGCAAATCAGGGCAACCTTGGCTGGGAGAAAAGAAGGTTCCATGTGGAGGATGTCTTGAAGGGTTTTGTAGGCCTCGTCTTGTTTATCGGGGTCGTCGCAGAGTGTGAAAACCTTCTTGGTGAGTTCTGAAGCCGACGGTAAGGATTCCATGGGAACATCGTCGATACCGAGGTAGGTCAGGACAGAAACAAGAACCAAGTTTCGTGGAAGAGCGGCAATTTTGGAGATAGGATGGCGTGCTCTGCAGATAGCGCATTCCAGGAGAGGAGATTCTTGTTGATCGCGCTCAACGGTAGCGTTCCAGAGGTTGAGCAAGCAAGAGTAACAAAAATTGTGTTGGCATGGAAGGGTTCTGGGATCGGTCATGACATCGAGACAGATTGCGCACTTTGCAATTTCCAGAAGCTTGGGATCCTGTTCCTGTTTCGCCGCAGTAGAGTCCATAGTTTGAATGTGGTGGAAAACAAAGAGAACAGGAAACCGTAGTTGATAAAAAAGCGCGAAAGAAGCTTCGCGTAGTTTTAATTACCTAATCGGGATCTACACGATTTGGTCCCGATGGGATCTGAGGAGATTGCGGGCTTCTTGAGTGGACAAAATGGTTGTGAGACCGCCAATATGGGATGGGTAAGGACCACGATGTTGGATAAAGAGGAATACAGAGGTCATGATGGTGATATGCCAAAGGCTGTGGACGAGCCAGTACCAAGCGGGATCTTGATTACAGAATATAAAAAGCAAAACACCAGCAATAAGGCTGAGAGTGGCAAAGATGTATGTCCATTTCTTCTGGATGTAAAGGACTGCAAATTTTCGAGGATAACAAGCAACGAGTTGTGTTACGGCACAGAAAATGCAAACAGAAATGATAGCCGAATCGGTATCATGTCCGAAGAGAATACCAATGGCAACACTTCCGGATATCAGGACTCCATGACAGAAATCTCTATGGGTGTCAAACCCGAATTGAAGAACGATAGTGGGAACAGTAGCGATAATCAGGTAACTAAAGACATGATCCATGATCCAAAGAGCATCGTAGAAACGATGGCAGAACCCGGTGTGAAAAGAGTCGCAAACGTGATATATCATCGAAATTGTCATGCAAAAGAGGAAAACCCACATTTCCAAGAACAACCCCAACTTAAAGGATTCGATGATAGCAGGCAGGAATGACAAGTTGGAGGTAATGAGGAATAAACATTTCGCGACGTATACAGAATCGTACATGATAACGCAAGGAACGCAAGGAACGCAAGGAACGCAAGGAACGCAAGGAACGCAAGGAACGCAAGAAAGGCAAGGAACGCAAGGAACGCAAGGAACGCAAGGAACGCAAGAAAGGCAAGGAAGTTAACGAAGCAATGTTCTTCTTGTTTTTATTTTTTTTTCGAGTTGCTTGGCCGGATTCCGGATTTCGTGTAAGATATCCTGGAGAATATTGTCATCGAGTTTCCTGTTTTGCGAAAGCCCGATGAAGTGCAAGAGATTGAGGCGGCGATGGATATCGAGGAGAACATAGTAGTTCTTGAAGTACATGAGGAGGTTCCACTGTTTGTGATCGAAAAATTGAGCGGACCTTTTTGTTGCTATGGGGATTTCACGGAAACGAATCCAACATGACCACCAGGAATTCATGGCCAAGTTCACATTAGTGATGCATTCCTGGATGTCATCGGATGATAAGACAGCTGTTGTTTCTTTCGTTCCTTCCGTTCCTTCCGTTCCTTCCGCTGACACAAGTGAAACAAGATTGATGAATTCGGTATTGATAGCAAACATCATGTTTTCGTTTTCATTGACTCCTTGAATCCATGCGATTATCTGATTAGCAGGTTCAAAAGCTGGCCGCAGGTACAAGTTAGTGCAAGGGGGATTTGGGAAAACAATGAAGTTTTTGAGGAATTCATCGCAGACTTTCTTTAATTCGAATATCTCCGTTTCTAGGAGGGATTGCTTTTTTGGCTCTTGGATCTTTTCATTGGTAAGGGTCATTTTCATAATGAGGAATGCAATTTGAGCCGTGATGTCTAGGAAAACAGCAGGCTGATCGATATCCAAAGTGAATTTGGAGATGTTATCCCAAAGGGTAGCCAGATCAGGAATCATTTTTTTTTTGTTTAGGGGAGGAAACTGGAGAAAGAGAGTTGAAATAAAAATTTTCATGAACCAAAAAAAGGAATCTTCTTGCAATGGAAGAGAAGAGTAGCAGAAGGAATGGAACAAATCCATAGCAGCGTAACATGTCCAATTTGTATGGAATATTACTTGGATCCACGCATTTTACCGTGCAAGCATACCTTTTGCTATCAGTGTCTATTGAATTTGGTTTGTTCGTCAACAGTATCTCACAAGTGTCCGATGTGTCGCAAGAAGATTGTTGAAAATGTAGAATCATTACCAGAAAATTTGATTGCGGCGAACATTGCAGAGTTTCTGAAAAACGAAATCGTGATTGAAAAGAAAATGACTGCCAATGAACTTTTTCAGAAAGGACGACGAATATTGGAAGGCAATGCAGTCAATGACACGGAAGGCATCCTTTATCTTCAAAGTGCAGTAGGAGGAGGAAATACAGAAGCCGAAGTGTATCTCGCGGATTACTTGTTTGATGTGGAAAAATATGAAGATGCCAAACGATTTTACGAGGATGTGATGACAAATGGGAATGCTGCTACGCAGGAAACTCTGAGGGCGATTATACGTCTGGCGGAGATGTATCGCAGGGGGCTAGGGGTATCGAAGGACCTAGAGAAATGTATGGATTATTTGAAGATGTGCGAGTCTGATAGCAAAGATAGCGGGTTGGAAGGGGAGCGGTTGTTTCAAATCAGCAATGTGCATATCGAGCGAGCAGAGTATACGGAAGCGTTTACTTTCTTGTGCGCATCAGCATATACGACAGAACATGGAGAATCGCAGAATCTACTAGGTTGGATGTATGAGAGAGGATTAGGAACTGCTCAGAGTTATCGCGTGATGCATCTACTATATGAGAAAGCCGCCGAGATGAAGGTTGTTGCTGCGATCATGAATCTTGCCCGGTGTTATCGCGATGGGATTGGATGCCCGGTGGACAGAAAGCACATGTTTGATTTTTATTGTCAAGCAGTAGAATTCAAGTGTCCAACAGCCGAGTACAATCTGGGTATGTGCTATCACAGTGGTATTGGCGTTGAGAAAAATAGGGCGAAAGCTATTGAGTATCTGCATCGAGCGGCGACGACGGGAGTTCGACACAAAGGGATGGACAGAGCGCAATATGTGTTAGGTAGTTTTTACGAGTATGGCATCGAAGTTCCGATGAATTATGTGACGGCCTGCGAATGGTATCGGAAAGCTGCGGAACAAGGGCATCGACATTCTCAGCATAATTTAGGGAACTGTTTCAGGGTCGGTCGTGGTGTTCCGCAAGATGAGAAAGAAGCCGTGAAGTGGTTGGGGATGGCAGTTCAACAAGGCTGTGAGGAATCGATGAATATCATGGGAACCATTTACTTCGATCAAGGAAGACGAACAGAAGCGGTATCCTTTTTCGAGAAAAGCCAGAGACTGCCGATTTCACAGTTGAATCTAGGATTGTGTTATCTGAATGGCTGGGGAGTTGCGAAAGATTTCCAGAAAGCAGTAATGTATTTTGAGAAAGCCAGTTCCAGTTCGGCAAATTTGCAGGATGCGAGTTATCACCTTGCCAAGTGTTTCGAGGAAGGCATAGGAGTGCCTATTGATATGGAGAAAGCTATTTCGTTATTCAAGCAAGCAAGTGAACAAGGGAGTGCGGATGCTTCTTATGAATTAGGATTCCGTTATCTTCATGGCCATGGAGTTACCGTGGATCATGGAGAAGGCTATGCATGGTTGGAGAGATCGAACAAGCAGAAGAGGACAGGCAAATGTTTGTTTCTTTTAGGGAAATGCCATGAAAAAGGATATGGAGTACCGAAGTCTGGAAGTCTTGCGCAACTTTATTACAATCAAGCGATGAAGAAGGGGTACCATGTGGATCCTCACTTGTTGTGATTTTTTTTTCAAAAAGAGTAATATAATATTGTAAATGGGGCGCTTAGCGTTGAGTCGTTTGTATGATGTGATACCTTCCGCGCCTTTACACAAGATGCCAAAAGCGTTGCAAGAGTTATTGCATTTGGTAGTTTGCAGAAATGTTCTAAGTGAGAAGATATATCAAGTTCTCTTTGTTTCGCAAACAAATCTGAAATTACCGTACAAAGCCGATTTTCTATTCGATATTGGGAAACCAGATCAATATCTGTATTTAACAGTAAAAGTAGGTCTGAATCCATTAACGAAATGTTTGGTTTTGACTGAATCTTTCAAAGCGTTAAAATCGGCTGAAGGGATGGAGTATTCCATGTTGCTGCTGCAACCCTTTGTGCATTTTTCCGTTTTCGATGATAACGATGTTCGAGTACCTGTTCATGGAGAAGGAGTAGAAGAAGAAGAAGAAGAGGAAGGAGTTTGATTTATTTCTCTTTTAATCCCTGTAGATCAAGAATTCCCTCTTTCTTATACTCTTCGAGATCGTGAAGTTCCGTCAGTATCAATGTTATCTCCACGTAAATATCGCGCACCCCGTTGCATTTGTCACAGTGGCAATTGGAATTGAGATCACATCCTTCATCGGTGACAGTCTCCAAGAATTCCAAGAAATGTTGATGCTCCACAGCAAAGGAGGCTTCAAGGTATTTCTTGCGGAGTTCATAGAGGACCAAAATCTCCTCGTTTTCGCTCTGGTACTGACGCTTGCTACATCTCTCGAGAGGGACATTCTGACGACTGCAGAGTTTCTTTCCTCTCTCAATAGCTTCCTTCCATTGTGGCTCCTCTGAGGGCTCTAGTTGACGCTTTTTTTCTGGGAGTCCTTCTGGAGTTCCTTCCATGAGAGGGAGTGGTGAGGCCGAAATTGTATTTGTATTTGTTGTCATCGGAAGCTTCTAGGAAGGAAACTTGTGGAACCTTTTCGAAACATCCGAATTAGGCAATATTAAATTATAAAAGAAGAATTTCTGCCCGTAGTGTAGTACAGCAATCTATGGAGGCTCAGGTCGAAAGGAAGCGGAAGAGGCCGGAGGAACGAGACCGCTTGAATGGCCCGATGTGGAATCTGGCGAGCGAGAGAGCCAGAAATCTACGCCTCAAGAAAGATATCCCCATCTCCAAATGTTGCACACGCGAGTATGAGAACGAAGAAGATGAGCGTCTGGCTCTCCTCGAACTACGGAATATGTACCTTCAGGATCAACTGGCTTTGCAGAAGCAACATCTGTTGGACTTCTTGGAGACCGTTAGCGATGAAGGGTGCGAATTGAACGGAAAGTGTGATTGCGAAAAATGCGATGGAGTCCGCGATATACACCACCAGATTGGCCTTACGGAAGTGGAAATTGTTGATCTCGAAGAACACGAGAAAGAGGGCAGTTTGGACATCTCAAAACTGAAGGAAAATTGAAATAAAATGTGGAACATATTGGTAATATGGCGCTACAGTGCATTTGTTTTTCAAAGGATCGACCGTTGCAGTTGGATTTATTTTTGAGCAGTTACTTTTTGCATTGTACGGATGCTGATGAATATCCCCTTGTTGTTATTTACCATTGTTCTGACGAAAAGCAATTAGCAGCTTACGATGAAATCGTGCAACTGTACGATAATGTTGACTTTGTGTTAGATCATGGAGAGGAAGGAAGTTACTTCAGGAAACTAGTGATACATTTCATTAACAAATCGGACAATGTAGCATTTTTCGTGGATGATACGATATGTGTGCGTGATTTCTGTTTACGAACATGTCTTTCGGCTCTTGACAAATATCCGGAACTTCTTGGGGTCTCTTTACGCTTAGGGCACAATGTAACCTATTGTTATCCGTCCGATCAACCACAAACCGTACCGTTGTTGGAACTGTTGGAACCGGCGAATGATGGATTGTGGAGTTATGAGTGGGGAAATGCATGCTGTGATTTTCGATACCCCCTGGAAGTATCTTCGAGTGTTTATCGTACCTTGGATATATCGTTTGTAGATGTTTATGGATATTGGCATAATCCGAATACATTGGAAGCTGTAATGGATAGTATAAAAGAGATGTTTCTCTTTTGTAAACCGCCGAGACGGAGACTAGCGTGTTTTGAAACCTCGCGGTGTTTCAGTATTCCGTTCAATCGGGTACAGAATGATTTTCGGAATCGGGTAGATCAAAGAAAGGAGCATGCAGCTGCAGTATTTTTTGATGACTTTATTTCCGGAAAACGCTTAGATGCAGTGGCGTACAATGACTATCGAAACAATGCATGTCATGAGGAAACCCAACCACTCTACCACTGACGGAAAAAATGCTTTTTGTTGTTGTTGGGAGAACCAGATACGGCGATGATATCCATACAATCACGTTTTTCCAGGACCGGAGGAACACAAGCGGACTTTTTGTTTGCGGATGACGAGCCTTCTCCGAGGGGTCTCTTATATTCGCCGACTTGACAATGACGGAGAGTGCAGTTATCCACGGTACTATCGAAGATGCGACTACTTACGCAAGTAGCCCCTTCGCCAAGTTTGCAACCGATGAATGTACAAGATGTGAATTGACATGATTGGAAGATTTCCGAGTTCCCGCAAATACATTCGAATGCTGTAACCCCTGTTCCAATCAGGCATCGAGAGATCCTGCATTTGCTGAGATGACAATTTTCGAATTTACAGCAACGGAATTGTCCTTCTCTAATGATCAAGTTACTGTATGATTGTCCGTTGTAAATGACATCTGCATCAATTTCCATGGTTGTGCGAACAGGTTCTTTGGTTTTCATGAATGTGCTGTTGCCCCCGTAGCCTCCATAGCCTCCGTAACCGCCATAAGCGCCAAGGTTTGGAAATACAGAACGATGGTATTCATCGTCGGCTTTGATTCTGTAGGAGTTGATGTCAACCTGGCGTTCTGTGTCTTCGTTGCACCATATGGAGCGTGGTTGCGACTGATACGGGCGGTAAGTTTCGTAGAGGTCGGACATAGACAGAAGAGACAGAGGAGAGAGAAAACGAATTGTGTTACAGGAATAAAACCGCAATAATAATATTAAGAGGTTTGGCCGATTCCAGGTTCCGGTATGAGTCACATGCTAAACAAAAGTTGCGGTTACAATAAGAATGAAGCGCAGAAATTGGTATCCGTGTGGGTGGAGAAATTGCCGATTATCCATGATGCCATTAGGATATTGGGTTATGATTTTCTTATAACTGCCGATGGTATGGAGGTACTTGTTGTATATGATTATCGGCACACATGGGAATCATTGATTCAGCAGTTTCTTATTGAAGAAAGGTTGTGGTACACCCACAGTAACTGGTATCCCAAGATTAAAGGTATCCTAGTATTCCGCTACAATCCATTTCAAGCGACGATTCTCGTTCCACTGACGATTCGAGCCTCCATGGCGATTATAGAAACTGTACCTCGACATTGTGCGTTGGATGAGTTTCATGAGATCGTGTCGTTCTACATGCAAAAGATGCCAGAATTAAGAGAAACCTTTGTGCGATTGAATCATTGCAGTACCAAGGATTACATTATCAAACCGTGTACAAAAGCTGAGGATATATTGGATTGTTTGCGAAAAAGTGATAGGTGTGTTTCCGAATGTCGATTACAAGTACAGGAAGCTTTGGTTCATCGACCTCCGATGTTAGTTTTACAAACTTGGAATCAAGAGGTCTTCGACATGCAGGCTTATCAGTTTCGATGTTTCGTGCGATCGAGGAGAATAACAGGTGTAACACAGAGTTCAAGAGATTTATATCATGATGATTTAGCGAGTTTTATTGTAAAGGAGAGATTTGTGGAGATATTGAAGGATTTCTTTACGGCTGTACGGTATGTTGTTCCCTTTGAAGATTGGGTGATGGATGTTGTTTTAGTACAGCGACGTATATTTGTCTTGAAAATGTTACCATTTGGAATGCATCACGATGTCGATTCCTTTCTTTTTTCGTGGACTGAAGATGGAGATATCCTCATGGGCGAAAACGAGAGCGAAATGCGAACGGTGGGTCAAAACAAGAATATCGTAAAGTGGTTACTTGGATAGGGAAGGTTTCTTCGGAATATCTAGATCTTGATGACAATGAGGACATACCCTATCGGTTTCGGGCTGCCAATAGTACATAAAAAAATCGTGCATTCCAGCGACTTTGGTCCATTTGTCTATTGCAAAATGGTTTTGAACACCCCAGTTATAAAACAAATCCATAACTTGCTTGTCTGTACAATCGAATGAAGGAATTTTCACAGAAAAGCTATCCACATGGAATTGTCGGCTGGAAGACTCGATGGACTGCACTTTCTCCTTGAATTCCTTTTCTAATTGCTCCATTATACTCGTAAGAAGAGAAAAAAAGAAAAAAATGTCGTGGTTTGTAGTGATACCATGGCTACATGGGTATTGTATGGCAGTCGACTGTGTGAAGGGTGTCTGGAAGCAAAGGCAATTCTAAGGGCGAAGAAGATTCCGTTCATGTTCCTAGACATTCAGAAAGACAAGATAGCGAGAGCAACGTTGCAATCGAGAAAAATAGATATTGTTCCTGCAGTTTGGACAGGGAAGGAGTTTATTGTCGGGGTAGATTTATTGAAAAAGTACCTTCGCATTCAGGGGATGTGAATTTCGAGTTTCGTTCATAACATGGCTTATGCATCATGACTGTTAACTTGTTCAGTAATTCGTGGAGATGGTGGACTTGTGTCTTGATTTCTGCTTGTTGTTGGAGCAGCTGTTCAATTTTTTGACGCAGGTGTTCAATCTCCATTTTATTCAATACCCAGAAAAAAAAAATACAGAACAAAGGACTTTACATAGCTTTGATTTGCATGGTGAGAGTTTGATTGCCTTTATGGAAAAGAAGTGTACCTTGTCCAGTTGAGGCGATAGTGATGTAAAAGATACGTTCGCCATCAATAAACTCAGAAGTTGCCGATTTGATGAGACCTGGAAGTTCATGATCGAGCACTTGCCAGTCTAGATTCCGATCTTCGTCGGTTACGGCTTCCTGGAGATGCACACGTATGATGTCTCCCTGTTGTAAATTTCGTTCCAAGGTTTTCCCTTCGCCTAAAGATAGCGTAATCTTGGGACCGATTTGAGTTTTGCCACCTTGCAGTTGTTGTTGGGTAATGACGACAAAAGGAGATACGACGTTTTGTTCAGGGGGACGAGAGGTCAGACGTCTTGCTGCAGTAAGTTTTCGTTTCGATGTTTCCAGTTTCTTTTTCTTGGATGATATGGTCATGTCGTACAACTGGTATCCAACGTATGCGAGCACTGCTGCAGCTGTCACACGGAGCAAAGTTTTAGTGCTGCTCATCCCCTAACGAACTTCATCCTCTTCCGCGAAAAAATTGTTGCCATTTATAAGAGAGGGATTTCCCAGGATTATCAAATATGCAAACTGGAGTATTGTTAGATAAGAATGATTCTTTGTCTTTTGGCAGCCAGCGACATTGGTATTTCCGGAAACATCGTCGAGTGCGTAGAGCGGATGAAGAGAGTGACAATTGGCGGGGCACAAGTGTATCTCTGTCCTCGACACAGCCCACCCACGATCATCATTTCCGTCGATTCAGTGATGTGCATGCACTGCCTCATTTACTGTCCCAAATGTACATGAGTGCTGGGATCCTTCCCGTGTATTACGAAAAGGAGTGGTGGGTTCTCCTCGGAGAGGAAAGAAGCAAGCGGAGTACGATTCGTGTGGATACGGAACAAAGTGAGAATATCCGGCGAATCCGACTTGTTTGGGGGATGTTTGGAGGTAAAAAAGAAAGCTTCGACATGGCTGATCCTTGGAAAACAGCCTATCGCGAACTGCAAGAAGAAGGAGGTGGGCAATTGGACCGTCTGATCGATAAGAACAACACACTTTTCACGCTGTGGCATAGCACATCGCATATGGTAGTATTTGTTTGCAAAGTGGGAACCATGATTGAAACCTCGCAAATGAGTTCGTCAGAGGAAAAAACGAAATATCGGTGGTTTCGGATTCAAGATTGCCTGCAAATTCAGAATCTGCGATTTGATATACGACTGCAATTGCAAGAGATAGTCAAGCACGAACCATTCTATCGACACCGAGATCTCTCTCTTCTTACGGCCCAAATCGAGCAACATTTGGGAATTGTTAAAAATTTAGTAAGTTCGGAAGTGAAGGAAGTGAAGGAAGCAAAGGAAGTAAAGGAAACAAAGGAATTTCCACTAGATATCACTAGACCACGCGATGACAGAATTATGCCCGACAACTCTCCATAGCTTGGTGGTGACGGATACTGGGATGATTCTTTGTCATTCACAGCCTCCCTATCAGTTCTGGATCATGAAAAATCTGACGTTGGTTGGACAGAAGAAGTTCCCCATCTATCAAGTCTATCACTTGGAACCTCCCGTGAAACTACGAGAGATTGCCATGCGTTGTGATTTACATCGGAGCGATTATTGGAAGCATTTTGGATTCCTGCTAGAAGAAGGGAATGCCGTAATGGATTTCGAGTTGACAGACAACGGAACAATCAAGCGCGTGATGTATAAACCAGCCACTGAAGATTGTAAGAAGCGTGTGAGGTTTCATTGTTGTTTTCGGAAGACGTTTGAAGTTGATTATGAGATAGAAGCCACACCCGCAATTCCTCCGCTGACAGTGCCTGATCCCCTATCGGACCCATGGAATCTTCTTCAATACGAGTGCCTTTGTGTCCTCCAAACCATAACGGCGATGGAACATTTGAAAAGCCATGCCGGGTATCCGACAGTGAAGAGTGTTGTGCGGAGTCTGTTGAAAAATGCACATTGGGTGAACGATGAATATGCACGAGATGACCTGAGGACTCCCTTTCACCTGATTTGTCCTCCATACAAGTACAAAATACTAGATGAAGAGTACATGTACGACAACGTTGTTGGTAAGACTCAGTATATGTTTTTCATGAAGGAAGGAAACCATTTCATGACATCCGCCTATTACGGAATCGGACATCCTGCAGTGTGGAAATCTCTACTGAAACGCGATGGAATCAAACTGGCACTCATGAGGGAAGATGCCGGGTTTGTTGCTCCAGATTAAAATGTTTGCAAAAGAATAAACAACATGGAATTATGTCCAACAAAGCTTGTGGATATTTATGAAGTGCAGAATGGGTTTTTATTGGAGCATAGTCAAGATTTCCTGAATGATATTGCAGGTGGAAATCATCATGTGTTCTATGACAATGGATTTTTCAGAACGTTCTCTACGGGATGGAAATCGAAGCTGACCATATCAAGTGAGGAAGCCCATTCCTCCATAATGGAATCGACAAACCGAACAAAGCAACATGATTTCAATTGGACAAAGAAACGAAAGCATCTTGGATGTTATGTACGAGAGTATGTGCTAGAAGAAGGTATTCAGAAGAATTCATTAATGGAATGTTTCGAATTCTCGGATGTTTCGAAGGAGAATGTTGTTATATCTGGGGACGAAAGAGTGTTTCGACAATATGTTCACGGATTTCCCGATTATGGATATCCAAAGCAATTCTTTTGGATTCTGAATAACATGCGCGATGTACCGGATATAAATAACGCAGATAAAGTCAGGAATGTACCGAAAACTTCATATGTCAAACTTCAACATCTGCGAGGGATGATTATCGTGGATACAGTTGTGCGGATTGTAGAGAATAAAGAAGATGGTAGACAAGAAGTGGATTCAACACACTTTGGATTTTTATTGGTCGATAGTTGTCCGAGTCCAAGATTTTGGTGCGTGTTAGATTTCGAATTTGGAGTCAATAACTACACATTAGAAGTGTATGAACCAAATGGGACAAAAGTATCTGGACATTGTATACACTATAACATTTTCGAGAAAGAACACTTCTTCAGGAGAACTTATTCGATGCTAATTGCATACCATAGTCGTCCTTGTCCGGAGAAACCCTTGGTTTGCAAAATCAACACTAGATATAATTATCGTTTCTTATACTTTACGGACAATTATGCAAAGGGGCATTCACAAGAAGAGGGGGAAGAGCATCTTTGGGAAATGGTAGTTCCGCAAGTGACAATTATAGATTTTCTGACTAAACTGCCTCCTACACTGCTGAAGGATATCGTTGATATCCAAGTTTGCTATGGCGACAATAATATTGTGACTACCAAGCGCTTTTCTGTTCCGTGTTTCCCTTACGGGGAAAAAGGCGATTTTACGATGAAGAATCACAATGCAATTGTTGGAAGCATGTCGTTCTTGTTCTTGACTGGACAAAATGAACCTGCTCCGAAATTACCACGAACGATCGTGGACATGTTGGCGGATGATCTTATTAATACGTCTAATATGTCAAACACACAGTATGTCCGGGATAATTGTCCGTGACTGTCTAATAAAGAGCAAGATGTTGATTAAAGCGTGGAAGCACTGGTTAGAAAACAAGGATGATTGTGTTGCCGTGAGTGCTCTACAACGAGCGGTGGAAATCGGATTGCAAGAAATCGAAAAGAATGGAAAACTCTACAAATTCCCCCTTGTGCGAGCAATTACGGAATCCGTACTTCCACATTCGGCATATTTACCTATTGATCATGCTGTCTTTTTCACCAAGGTATCCGCGGAATTGAAAGCATCTGATCCTCTTTATCGATTTTCGAGCCCGAATGTGGAGTATAACATCGTTCTCATTGAGATCGATGGGAGTGAAACGGGATTACTAGCAATTGCGAAGGCGCTAAAGGATCGATTGAAGAAATTGGGAAAAAGAGCGCAGATTGTATGTGTTGGAATGCAAGACCCGACAAAGAAATGTATCGTTCTTGGGGCGCATAATCTTCAGGCGATGGAGAGTGTTTTCCGAACCCTGTATCTGCCTCATGATGCTGTAATCTATAATACAGAGCCTCTATATGCTGGGAATCCATACCTACAAAATCCGTTGCATGTTCTCCTGCATGAACATGAAATCTGGGATACGAGTTTTTCTAGCATTGCCTTTCTGAAAGAACATGGTGTTTCCAATACCCATCATGTTCCTATTGCTTTTGAGCAAGGGCTAATAGATGAGAAGCACATGAAAGAAATAGTGTTAAAGAATTGGGAGAAAACGCCAATACCAGAAAAAGAAGTTCAAGTGCTCGTACTGGGTCGTCAAACAAATCGAACAATGCATGTTCTGTTACAACTGTATGATGCAGGGGTCCGTGTGAAACCCATTTTCTTTCTAAGTGGAAAATATCGGAATGCTGCCTATGCGAATAGTTCGATTCTCTTGTATATCCATCCAATGGCGAGCAATAATACGTTCAATGGGGTTCTGTTGGGACATGCAGTGGCCAATGGACATTTTGTGGTGTCGGAAACGTCTGCGGAAGTTCCGATGTGGGCGGGAAATGGACGTGTCTCCTTCGTAGAATATGATGCGCTAGCCAAGCAAGTCATTTGGATTTTAAAGAATACCACCTGCGACCATAGATTCCGGATGGCGAAAACGGTGAGAAAGGAATTCATGCGGACGACATCCTATGGACCCTGTCTGGAGAATTGGATATCAAGGCATTCTACGTTTTCTCTGGATCGGATTACCAAAAGAAAGTGGGCGGCATTGTATGTTGTGTTTGATGATGATCAGTGGCTTGCGAAATCTGTGGAATCCATTTATCCTTATGTGGATGGCATCTTGTTTCTCGTTGGGTATTACAACTTTAACAACAAGTATGAATGCAATGAGAAGTTCCTGCAATGGTTACGTGAATTACCCGACCCCGATCATAAGATTATCGGAATCTACAGGAAAGGATGGTATCCTGAAACGGAAGAACGAAATGCTGGTATTGAGATGTTGGAGAAACTAGGATTCCAGTTCACATATACCATTGATGCCGATGAGCTACTGGATACATGGGATGCAAAGAGAATTCAAGAAGTTCTCGAGACAACCAATCTCAATGAAGTGTATGTGTCGAAGACCTTGTGTTACTGGAAATCGGAAAACTATCGCATTGATCCTCCCGAACCTTCCAGCCAGTTTCTTGTGGGACTTCGGTTGCATCAGGGAATTAAGTTCAAGAGTATCCGGCACACGCTTACGCCGGATGGGTACCATGAAATCCAGCATTTGAAGATGCATCACATGAGTTATGCACGTAGTGATGAGCAGGTGAAGAAGAAATTAGGACGATGGTCGCATACAGCTGATCTAGTTCCGGATTGGTTCGACAATGTGTGGAAAGCCTGGGATACCGATCATTCAATGGAAAACCTGCACCCGACGAACCCGGAGTTGTATAAGCGCGTGATTCCAGTACCACCTGATGAGTTACCCGAAGTTCTACGGCTATCGCAAGACTCGCATCGCCCGGGTCTGACTGTCCTGAAGGAAATTTCCTAATGGTTGATAATAAAGAAAGAAAGAACGAAACGAAATGCTTGTGCGCATGTGGAAGCAATGGTTGCAGAATATGGATGACAAAGCGATTTTCGATGGTCTTCTCTGGGCTATCAAGAATAGCGTTCAAATGAAAGGGCACTATCGCAGGGAGGTACTGGAAGCTATTGCCCAATCGATTATATGCCATGGGAACCGCGTAGCAGATGCAGAGGCGATTGACAGTATACAGATTCTTCTTTGCATGATGCACAGCAAGCAATTTCCGGAAGCACCGCCAAAATCCCAACAGAAATATGTTATTCTTATTTGCTCGACAAAAATGGAACTCGGCTTTCGGGAAGTAGCTCTTGGTCTTCAGGCGACACTGCAAGGAATGGGAAAACCGACCAAAGTTGCCTGTCTTGGATACTTTGACCCTACGGCAAGATACATTCTCCTGGGAGCCAACCTCTTGTTTCAACCGGAGGATCTGCAGAAACTCTGTGTTCCAGAGGATGCGATTATCTATAATCTGGAACCGATCTACAAAGGAGGTTGGTGGACAAAGAAAGAACAGTACATGATGCTCTTGCGTGAACACGAAATCTGGGATTATTCAGCACAGAATGTGGAGTATTTGAAATCTCGGGGATTGAAAGCCACACATGTTCCAGTATCGTATCACCCTGCGGCTCTCCATGATCGAGCTCTGGTGAATTTCGAGTTGACGAGGCACAAAGAAAGGAAGTTTGATATCTTGTACCTTGGATCGTTTTCTGAGCGCAGAAGGAAAATTCTACAAGGGTTGATCGACAAGGGACTCCAGGTGGTGATTGCTTATGACATATGGGGGGAAGAGAGGGATCGGATGCTCCTGGATGCCAAGATTGTGCTTAATATACATCCATTCGACGATGGGCATATCTTTGAGAGTGTAAGAATTAGTCAAGTTTTGGCATATGGATGTTTTGTCATTTCCGAGACGTGTATGGATGTTCCACATTGGGCTCAAGATCATAAGAAAACTGATGGTGTAGTATTCGTGGACTATGATTATCTGGTTCCTACGGTACTTCAAGTTCTTGGGAGCACGACACAAAAGAAACGGGAACAAGCATCAAGAACGATTTTCAAGAGGTTTATTCGGTCCACATCATATTGTGGGGAAACGCTGAAACAATTTGCTGTGGATCGTCCCCTTCGTGTGCGTCATGGAGGTTCCTGGTTGGCCACTTATCTTGTTTTCGACGATGATCGATGGTTATCCAAGTCCATTGAGTCGATCTACCCTTCAGTTGATGGATTCATATTCCTTGTTGGGTATCTATCCTTTCAAGGCGAATATGTCCCAAATCGACGGTTTATTGATGTTCTGAAAAGTATTCCCGACCCAGATAACAAATTCTTAGGTATTTACCGGAAATCTTGGCTCATGGAAGAGCATGCAAGGAACGATACCTTGAATTTTGCACAAGCCTTGGGATACTCCTATACGATTACTATTGATGCGGATGAGATTTACAATCGGAAGGATATTGAAGGAATCAAGAAAGAATTGGAGGATCATCCGGATTTGAATGCTGTTCATGTGGGCGAGGTTCGTTGTTATTGGAAATCCGAAGAGTATCGTATTGAACCTCCGGAACCCTATACGTTTTTCCATGTTGCAGCGCGTGTGAATAGCAGTATTCGCTTTATGAAGAATCGTGAAACAACAGATGAATTCAAACATATGGCCCGTGATACTGTTTTGCATCATATGAGTTATGCGAGGACAGATGACGAGCTGATGAAGAAAATTACGCGATGGCCACATAAACAAGAGGTACTGGCTGGCTGGTACGAATCCGTTTGGAAAGGGTGGGATCGGAATCGGCACATGGAGAATATCCATCCCACACATCCAACACAGTATCGACGGGCAGTACCTGTTTCGAAATCGGAACTACCGCTCGTTCTTCAGTCATCCTTCAAAATTGTCCAAGGTGGTATTCCAGGAGTGGATCATGTTGATAAAGGCGTGGAGGAGATGGCTGCGGAACCGAGCAGACCCCGAGGCCACTCAGAACCTGCGGGCGGTATTGGAAAACGTGTACAAGAAATCCGTCTTGGGGATTATCAAACCCGAGAAACGGGTCTTATTACAGGCGATTCTAGTCACTATAGTACCATGGGCTCATATCTTACCATCTGAGCATCGGGATCCTCTCCTTTCTTTGTTCTTCGAAGCAACCAAACCAGAAACGCCGGTGGGAACGAATGTGGTGGGAACGGTATCGCCGGTAGAAGCGAACCCCCGATATCTGATTATGAATTGCGCATTCATGGGATGGGATCGAGTATTTGTGGAAATTGCAGAAGCTCTGTGTTTCACGTTAATTGACATGGGGTATCCTGCGAAAATCGTCTCCATTGGTTTTTTTGATCCGCATGCTCGCTATATTCTCCTTGGGGTCAACAATCTGATAACCGAAGAACTGGTACAACCGCTGTTACTGCGGCAAGATACAGTTATTTTCAATTTGGAGCAACTATTTCACAATGCGCGCTGGGTTAGTCAGCCGTATCTGATGTTTTTACGAGAACATGAGGTCTGGGATTATTCGGCACAGAATATTCAGTATCTTCGGACACAAGGAGTGAATAATATTCGTCATGTTCCCATATCATTTCATCCGTGTTATGTTGCTGCGGAACAACGCATCCGATTCAACACCGACTGCATTCGCGGAATTCAAGAATCCAAGGAGAACATGGATGTACTTTTTATTGGACAAATGAAAGAATGTCAGCGCAGACAGAAAATCCTCGATGATCTCAAAGCAAATGGACTACGGGTGGAAATTCTTACGGGGGTCTATGGTGCAGAAAGAAATGCCTACTACACGAAATGCAAGGTTCTCATCAATATTCATTTCTTCCCGGAATCGCAAGTTTTCGAGAGTGTGCGTGTTAGTCATGCTGTGGTGAACGGATGTTTTGTGATTTCGGAGAATTCGGTAGATGTTCCCAACTGGGCGCGCGGACCGGGTATCCTGTTTGTTGCGTATGACAATTTAGTTTCCACTGTGCTGCAGATGTACCGAGATCCAAATCGCCGAGTGATGGCCAGAGCTGCAGCTGAGCGCTTTATCAAGGATACCTCCTACGAATCTGTTTTGCAGGGGTTCGTATCTGGCAAAGTGCCGCGCAGTCTGAGAAATGATCCAAAGAAATGGGCGGCGAGCTATGTAGCTTTTGCTGATGATCGGTGGATAGCAAAATCTGTGAAGTCGATTTATCCCTATGTTGATGGTATCATTTTTCTAATTGGCTATTGCTCGTTTCATGGAGAATACTTCAGCAATCAAGAGTTTGTTCGAACGTTGCAAAATTTACCTGATCCAGAGGGAAAGATCATTGGTATTTATCGGAAGTTCTGGAAAGATGAGGCTACGACAAGAAATGCAGGATTACATATCTTGAATGATTTAGGGTATAAGTATGCATTAACAGTGGATGCTGACGAAATCTATGATGCGAAGGATATCCAGCAAATTCAGTCTGTGCTGGAGAAGAATGAACATGTGGATAATGTGTACATATCAAATGTAGTGACCTATTGGAAATCTGAGCATTTCAGGATTGATCCACAGGATGATAATATGTTTGTCCATGTAGCCATGAAGCTATCTGGATCGACATATTATGTGAAGAATAGAGTGACGACCGAGAGGAGTATCGTGGTTGCAAGAGGAGCTCGGATGCATCATATGAGTTATGCACATGATGACATTGAGATACAGCGGAAACTGAATTGTTTTTCACATCGGGAAGAGATTTGTGCAGACTGGATTCCACGAGTTTGGAATCGTTGGAATGAGAACCAGATGTTAAATAATCTACATCCTACGCATCCTTCTCGGTTTCGGATGGCGATTCCCGTTCCCGATAATGAGTTACCGGAAGTATTTTCCTCTGAATAAATGACAAATCACCATGGCTACCGACGTACCTGTGTTCTTTATTCCCACGCATGAAGATTTCCTGCCAGCTGTTTCCGGATGTCGCATTGTATGTTCCAATCGGAAGAATGATGCTTGTGCGTATCATTGCGGAAACCATGTTTATGCTCTGACCGCAAAGGGTGGTCCACTCGATACTATCCTGCACAGCATGGTGAATGGCAAGGACGAAAAAAGGAATGTCCCTCATCCTCTTTTTCTGATTCGTGATATGAAGACAACCGAGTATACAGGGCTAATTGCACATTATCATCATGCCAATGGTAGACAAGAACCTATCTTTATTCCTTTGAAGCCTGCAACGCTTAGTCCTCCTAGTGACTTTTCCGCGCTCCCTGTTTTCGATTATCAAATTCCGCATCCTGTTTGGGCATAGAGATTACGGTACCCTTTTATTGTGTTTCTCGAGTTTCAACCATTGAAGACGTTCGCGTAAATGCTCCATGTTTTGGGCAACATCTTGTTGTATGAGAACCATCATTTTACGAACTTCTTCAATCCGTTGACACATGAGTTCGTACTGCATGTTATCTCCTTCCCGCAATAAATCATGAATCTGTTTGACATTTTGTTCCTGTAGATCGATTCTTTTCTCTAGCTGCTGTAACAATAACATCATTCCTTCGAAGCGTGCACCCAGAACATCGGAGCTCTTGTGTTCCCCATGGTAATTGTAATGCTTCTCATCTCGACGATCAAATATTAAATCCGAATCGTTTGAGGAAACGACGGAGGAAACCGCTGGATCTGTATCTTCGGCCTGTGTCGGACGACTGGGTGTTGGAGATTCAATAGAATTCGGTGACTGCTGTGATTCCGTTCTGCGACGACGGAAGAGGTTACGCAAGGTACTGGATCTTTTCATAGGGCCGCGAGGTACAGGAACCGTGGGAGACACAAGAGACGTATCTGCATAACCGATTTTTCGACCATCTATCTGCACGTTGATAGCTGGTAAGGATACCTCTGGTCCTTGTTCTCGATTATCCATGTCGAATTGCCAGCCCCAGCAACAATTACAGTGCATTTTACATTTGCTACCAAAACACTGAAGCAAGGGGGCGAGTAAAGGAATCAGAAAGAATCCCATGCTCCCCTTGCATTATCATCATGTACAATCACAACTTTATTTCTTGTGGATATTAGAACAGAGAGAGGATGAGTGGATTGGAAGAACAAAGAACGCTACATGTTGTGGGACTTCCATTCGACATCAAGCAACGTGAGATACACAATCTCTTTCTGCCGTTTGCAGGGTATCAGAAAAGTATCCTTTGCGATACACATCGTGGGAATGTTCCTTTTGCTTTTGTCCTCTTCGAATCTCATGCGACTGCCATACTAGCTAAACAAGCACTTTGTGGGTTTCAGCTTGATGCGCGACTTTCTGTGTACATGAAAATTGAATTTGCCATGCGGAACATGGAAAAAACGCAAACCGGGGAGGAAGAGGAGCTTCTCATTTTCCAGATGACGGATGAGAACTTGCATCGTCTCGAAAACAGTTATCCGTTATGCGAACAAAAAAATCCTCGAGATGAATATTGATCGGTCACAGAATGTGGAACGAAAAGATTCTTTTGACCCTTTTTCTTTTTCTTGTTGCCTTTTATGTCTATCTTGTTATCCGCCGAAAACGCAAGGATTCCGTTGACGTTGGAACCTCAAAGAATGCAACAGATAAGGAAATTCAAAAGAAGCGCGAGGAACTCTATGCTCTCCAATGCACAATTGCTGATCAGAAACGTCGAATGCAAGAGATGAAAACAAAAACAAAAGAAACCAAGGAAGAGGAGGAAACATTCGATCGCGAGATGCGTTACCAGCAAGGAGGAACAGGGAAGGAAAACAAGAATACACCCGTAATCGGTGCAGAAGAGGACGTCCTTGATCGGTTCCGCACCACGAGTAAATCGGATGGTATCATCGTCAGTGAAGAACTTCTCTTCCCCACCTTCAGACAAGAGCAACTGCGAACTCTCACCAACCGAAAGAAACCAGATAACGGCACGAATTCCATGCCAAACCCCGATTTTGAGAAACTCTTTGAGCTTCCATGAGCTATCCAAACTCATCATTCACCCAGTTCAACAATGCGGTCATCCTATGTTCGTAAGTGTGATAGTGTCGAATAGTATCCATCAGAGTAGCCATTTCCGAGGAACTCACTTTGTCAGAATGTGATTTTCCTTTCTCGAGTATCAAGGCCGCATTTGGTTCATAGAGCAAAGATGAATGCCGATCAAAATATTCGTAGACAGACTTGGAATTCGTGATACCCACATGTCCGTAGCTGATATTCTTCATTATACGACAAGGAATGTAGTGGTTCTCGATTTGCCAGTGTCCTTGAATTGCAGGAGCAAGCAGTGATGACCGTATAATCGATACTGTTTGAGGCATAGTTAGTCTTTGGTACATCTTGTAATCGATACCTGCGACATAACAAGCCGAGCGGAACTCTATGATTTCCGGATAGTTTCCGTAAATTCCATCCCAAATTGTCCCCACATAATGAACTTCCTTTGGATTTCGCATTGCGCGAATGGTGTTGAGGCTGAGCATGTTCACGAGGACTTCTTCACTGAGTATATCTGTAGCCCATGGCATATAAAAATAAGGGTTTGTTTTACTAGCATAATAAAGAGACCCGTTTATAGGAATCCCGTCGTCGTCGAGAGTTTTGCCAGGTAAAAGAACTTTGAACCATGCATGAGGGACTTTTGCTCTCTGATATTTGAAAGCAGAAGAACTGTGCAAGAGATAGAAGTTATTCGTCGAAAGGGGGAGTGCTTCTTCCACTTGGGCTTCGGTGATGACAATCGATTCCGAAGGAAACGTCATATTTTCAAGATCTGTGGAGTCCATCCATTGGACCGGTACTCCTAGTTTTGTGAGACCACGGAAAATGCCGTAGTGTATATATGAATGTGTTCCATCAAATAGTTTCGCTCCCCATATTACCACTTGCTTGTATTTCCCTAGATTGACCATCGTTTGCTCCGTTTACTGCACAAGCAAGGTTTTTTTTTACTTTTTTAGTATATGACGCGAACATGGGTAACTGTCTCGGAAGAATGTTTTCATTTTCGGGCATTCATCGGATGTCCAGCACCGACGATGAATATCAGTCGTTCTGGAACTATGAGAAAACAAAGGAACCCTTAGAGGAATTTAAATATCAGATTGTTTCTGCCTATTTGCAAATTTACCATCCGAAATATCGGCACTTGCTCGACGTCAGTTCCTCTTTGAAAGGATACTTACGAACCTTTGGTATGCTGGAAACCTCTATTTCTATGGTAATCAATTTTCTCTTAGAAGATGAAGTGCAGTTATCCCCACACACAGTGATTACATTGACCGTACACTACGTCGATGAGAAAGGCAAACCGTTCGCTACATACTACCGCAATGAAGTCGAGCAATTCAATTTTAAGTTCAGTCCTTTGACAAATCTGGGACCTTTGCATCATGCGGAATTAGTGTCCTTTTCTTGTGCCGGTATTGATATTACCAAAGACATACAACCTTTCGCTGGGCCTACTGGTACGTTTTATTGTCAAAACATGCATCATTCCCGACCAAAAACAACGTTTGCCGAACTGATTCAAGCGGCCGGAATCCAATGTTCTCCGCGTGATGAAATCGTGATCACCGTGAAGGAAAACGAGAAGACTTGCACCGTTTCTGGTATCGCCGGGGAGACTCTTCGCGAATGGTATCAAACTTATCATCGGTTTCAATTTTTAACGAAATAAGCTTTTCTGTTGTCGTTCTTCCTCTCGTGTCGTACAATGTTGCTCGATACAATGATGCAGTATTTTGTGCGATTACGAACGCATGAGTTGGAAGAAATCCATGGTAATTCGGAACACGGATACCACCTGATCTGCATCAAATGTAGGCAGCACTTTTATCGATACTCTGCGGACTTTTACAAACGAAATCCGGAATACTGGAACCACATTTTGCCGTACGATGAAGATTTTTACAAGAAACTTTGGAAAGCAGGATTTTGTGATGTAGGATGTGCTCTTTCTGCCCAACGGTATCATTTTGGAGACTATGATCCTCCTGTACGGTCATGCTGGATACAGTCCTTATATAACATCTTCTCTTTCTGAATCTTTTATGCCATCAATAAAGAGAGAATAACGCTGAATTATGGGGTCCTGTTTCTGTAAGCAGTGGAGAAAAACCCCTTTGCTCACATTGGATTCTGAGGAATTCAGTCGGGAAATTGACCGATTACATCGTATGAATAATGAGATGGCGCAACATATCAGTTCTTTCACGACTATTCGCGATGGGTTACAGAAATCATTGTTTATTGAACATTTGACGAAGCAGATTGAGGTATTGAAGAATGAGCTGCGAAAGAAGGATTTGACGATTCATCATCTTTCTCATTCGAGTGCATCTTCCAGTCGCGGGGCATCAGCAGTTGTCGCAGACCCATGTGATTCCACGCACACGGAAGAAACACTACCACATCTTTTGCATGGTGTATGTTCAAATCGCCTACCGGGAAACAGTACCACTGCCTATTTATCGCCGCGGAATTAATGAACAAAAGAATCTTAAGGACTTCTTCACCACTGTCGTTCCTTTCGTTCCTTTCGTTCCTATCGTCAACAAAGAAAAGAGATATATAGGATTCGAAGGTTGATCGGCATATCTTCTCTTTCATTTGTTCATTGACTTCTCGTTGAATTTCTTGTATTTCGCGCTCCTTGTGTTTTCCAATGGACATATGCCGCAAATAAGAACAAATGGATTGATTGTTAATAATAGATTCCTCGACGATACTGTGAACATCACATGATGTCGCGAAATTAGCTAGATTTCGGATCAGTTGATTCCTGGTGTTCCGATGGGTCCTGTCGTTCCTCTCCTTCTGGCGTCTCTCCATTCATGCCTATATTCGTAATGAAGAAAGAAAAGCTGATGAGGAGTTCAGAGTCTTCGCATTCCTTTCTACAGTTTGGGCAGTTGGTTTTTTTGCGGAGCCAAGCAAACATGCAAGAATCGTGGAATGGGCGATGACAGGAGTTGCATTCGACACAGATCATGTTGCTTTCGAAGTTTTCCTGACAAATAAGACAATCTTCTACCATGGGAGGTTTTCTGGTCATATTGCGATGGATATACCGTTCTTTCTCTAGAAGCGATGGTCCTCGATCGATATATTCGTATTCTCTCTGTTGTTGATCGATAGAGTCGAAAAGGTATTCATCAAGATCACGGACGATGGTGTCGAAGAATCCTCGTGATCGGTAGCGTGTAGCAATAAATCTCATGACCATTTGCCATTGTTCAGCAGTGAGGAAATCGCTTCGGACATCCTGTACAATATTCTGTTCCATCATCAATTGTACTCCTTCTTCCTCCTCTTCTTCGTCGTAATCATCGGATTCTCCAAGTTCGGGCTGGTTCAGCGTTTCCAGGAGATATTGGTTGACTCGTTGTCGGTCCAGCATTTCCTCCATTTCGTGTGAGTATCTTTCCATGGTTTCATTGGGTGCAAAAACAGAAACTGGAATGTATCTGAATTCTGGTACTGACATTGTCGTTATTCCTTCTTCTTGCTAGTCGGAGTTTTTCTTCCTTTTCTGTCAGAGGTTGGGAGAGATTTTAACCTCCTGACGCGTCTTGGTGCGGCAATCATCGTCTGCAAAGCTTGCATTTCCGAAATTGGCTGACTTTGAGCATTGAAGAATCGTTTGCGACCGGTGCGAGTTACTTTGACTGTGATCATACCCATCTCTTTCGATTTTACAGCAAGCATATTTTATTGGAATTTGTTCAATTCATCCATCGTACTCGCTTTCCCGTATCATCGACCATGACCGCAGGTCGTTTCTTCTGGCTGGATGGATCTACTATTTGCCTTATCGGATCCATGTCCTGAAGCATAGTTTTCGGAATTCCGCTTGCTCGGATCATTCTTGCTTTCGGGCAATCTCGTAGAAGATGGGAACCAACTTGACGACAATTGAGACAAATGTAGTCCTCTTTTCCGTTGGGGAAATGATTAGCTGTTCTCCGTATCAAGAATCGGTCACCTTGCTTGACGTACGCATAAGATGATAAGGAATTCCCGTCATCGTGCAGAACTTTGAGAATTTGTTCTTCCTTTTTCAAGCGGAAAACTTGGTATATTTTCTCTGTTAAATCGGCCGCGTAAATGGGTTCTGCATTTTTTATTCGACACTTTCGGTAATGTTTTTCCGAGAGAAAGCGACAATAAATGGTGAGATTGGTTGTGAGTTGCTCGTTAGTCGACATCAAAGGATATGTTAGGATATTCTTTCCATGAGATGCCGTCTTCTTCGCGTTTTTGCGACACAAGACGATCCCTAGAAGCAAATTCGATAGTACCGAATTCCATATCGATTGCTGTGGAATAATGCATGCGAAGGAACGGAAATAAGCGATAATAGTTGATCTGACGTGTGAATCCGATAATATTCCGATTGTAAATTGATAAAAGTTCCTTATCAGTAACGAGTTTCTCGCGATTACCATACACTCGAAGGGAATCAAAGTGTATGTATAGACTAGGTGTAGTGGGCAATTTGTGATATTCATATGTGATGTAAAAATCGAGCCTGTCTGGGTAATTGTTCATTTTTTGTGTAAGACCTATTCTGTCTTTGTCGCAGATAACATTGACGAAGAAATCCAGGTCTATAGGATAATAGTAGTATCTGCGTATGCTTAACCCCCAGTTCCAAGGAGAAATATTCTCCGAAAGTCGGAATTCATTAGGAATCATTTTGTTGGTGATGGCAATGAACATTTCTCGAGATTTGTCATAAAAAAGATTCCAATGGTACCGAAAGAAATCTTCGATAGAATGAGAATGAATGGAACGATATGCTGCGCAGTATTCTGGATTGCAGAGACTCAAAGTAACACAATCACCATCGCATAATTTTATATTCCTCCGCTGCAATTCTGCGTGAATAACATAAATGACCTCCCCTACACGATCGATATTAACCCGAGGATATTTGTAGAAATCAATAGGATTGATTGGAATTGTCTTGATCATCTGGGACTCTCGTAATGGTGAATAACGCCTGATATAAGGGTAATGGGTACGGATTCCGGCTTTATAGGATGCAGTGAACCCTACCCCTATTTCTCTTCTCTGAATCATGCGAAGCATGGGTATCCTACAAATTCCGACCGAACCAGTCTCTTTTGTAATAAAATGTAATGATCAACAAATTTTATTCGCGCTCAAAGCAATCGAATACAGACTATAAAACTGCCTGGTCCCTGTGGTGTCAATCTCCAAGTGACATATTCATTTCCAAATCTTTTCTTTAATTCGGCGATTATAGGTTCCATAAAACTCACATCTCCGAAATACCACGGACAAGAATATGTTATAAGTCCTTGCCCATCCTTAACCATTTCACGCACCAGGTCTTCAATCGCTTGGGCAACCTTCCCCACCACATCATTGCTTTTAATATGAAGTATCCTTTTCATATTCTCACCCGTGAAATCATCGGAGAACATATTGCTCATTCTTTACTCGAATTCACCGACTTTTTTTGAAAATAGATGGCGTTCAATGCACTCTTTTTTCTCCTTTACTTGCAAGTGTTGATGACTCTCCAGGCTCTACCGATTCCAGTACCCAATTTATTCAATTTTTGTTTAAAGAATTATAAATGCGTGGAAGATAATTTAATATTCAAAGGAAAAGGATACAATGTATATGTTCCAAAAAGGTTGGATTTCGTCATTGAAATCCGAATGAAGAATGTACCATGGATTTCAGCTGCTGCCTTGATGGTCGGAGAGACGACGGTGGATGCGGGCACACGTGATGGTGAAGATATCGTTTTTTTAAGTCATCTCACCCCGTTTTGCAATGCCGGAAATGCTTACAGTTTGTTGAAGATAAATATTTCGGATACGATGGAAGACCGAAATTTCGACTGCTGTCTTAAGAGCATTCTTGTTCTCAATTTCGATTGGCAAATCTTCTTCCCCAGTTCTTTTTTCTATGACGAAAATCTTGTTTACAAATACGGAATATGCACGAAACGGTCGAGTGCGATTGAGAAACCAGCGTCCTTGGAATTGCTTGAAAAGAAAATGACATACGAATCCACAGATGAGAATTTGATATCCATCAAAACAAATCATGTATTTCTGAAGTCCATTGGAACACACGAGGCATTCCGCAAACTAGTGATTGCGCAATATCCGAAAGACAATGATACCGTTTTCCTAACCAATCCGCCATGCAAAGATTTCGTAGTGAAAAAGTCGAAAACCGAGGAATTCCTAGCCGTATTGAGGCAATTCATTCCTTTTTTCCATGAAAATATCACCGCAATCGAGAAAGCCGTGGAAGAGCGAGATTCCAAGAAAAAAATTACAGAAACCGTTCAGAGGTTGGAAGAGCTAGTGAACGGGATATACGCAAGTAATTCGTTACCAAGTGATGCCTGGGACAACGTGCAGTGTATTGCAAGTGGATAGCAACAATTTGTTTGAGCATCCTCTTTCCCAAGGAATCATTAGTCAAATGATATCTATGTATCCTACATGGTGGAAGGACTTTTTAGTTATCATACTGTCTGATGATAGTAATCCACAAGGTCGACAATTGCGGAATGTGTTGTTGTTAATGGTGGGATCTATTCATCGTGGTGATCTTGTCCGATACATACAAGCCGAGCAGCCCGAAAAATGTGTACAGTTCATCTTCGATGGAGTTGTTTTACACGATTTTTCCAATCAAAGCCTGCCTGCTGTGTTCAATCCACTAGAAGAGTTGTCGGTTTATTACTGGCCCTCGTCGTGGAGCGGTCATCTTTCTTTTTACATTCATTTGGCCGAATACAAAGATACTCTATTAGAGAACATCAAAGCGCGATCTGAGAAAGGTTCGGAATCCTTTTTCATGACCATGACTCGTCTTCAGCAGTGGTCGGTATGGAGTCCACTTTCTTCCTCAGCTTTCCGTAATTTTGTGGAAACTGCAACCAACATGAAAATAGTAAAGTACGACAACAAGAAAGAATTGGTGCATGTTTTGTACATCGAGGGGAATCAATAAAGGGGAAACGCGTTTGAAACATAAAAACTGGATAATATCCATCCAGAGACCGAAGAAGCAAGAAGACAATGAATAGTACGGATGGTCAGAAGAAGATCAATGTCAATATCCGTGATGCCAACAAGTTGTATATGTTTCGTTTGGAACGGGATGTGACTCCCATTCTTCTTGATATTTTTGAAGGAATCTACAAGGACTGTGTACAAAAAGTCAACACATTGAAAGCTCAGGGACCACTTTCTCAACCGTCTCCATCCGCACTATCCTTTTTTCGTCATGAGCTACATAATATCTATCTGTGGAACAGTGTCCGGGTTCAGGAGAAAACCGATGATGTCCTGCGCCTCTGTCCCGATTTCATGGATCTCATCAAGTCCATTTTTGCTGCAAATGCTATCATCGCCGGAGCTGCTAATCTCGGACAAGCAAGAGCTATGGATATCAAATTACCGCAGCCACATAGTGTCGTGCACCGTCTATTAATCGAGAGTGCGGAAGAGATTCTTAGCAACCTAGGTCTCTTTGATCGTCTTGATCAATGTCCGCAACTGAAATACAGAGAACGTAAAAGGGAAATTTGTAAAAAAATCAGTCTAGTTGTTCCCAGTGTACTCATGGACCTTCTTCCAATTCACGACATTGTGCGAACCCATCTTGTTCCATCTTTCGATCAGCCACCAGAACCGCCGGCTGTACCAACGACGTCAGGAACGACAGGAACAGAAGAACCGACCATCATCGGTGTATCGGAAATGGAAATGAGAGAAGAGGAATTGAAAAGGCTAACAGATTTGGAGGCCAAGGTCGATTCTCTGCAGACATTTGCGGATGATTCTGATAAAAAGAGCGTGCATAGCACCAAGAGCACGAAGAGCGACAAGAGTAATAAGACGACAAAAACCGTTCACAGTGTCAAAAGTCATCGGAGTTCGGCCGTCCGTGAACCTGATGTGGATTCTCGAGATGCAGATACAGGGGATGCACGCGATGTGAAGGAGTCTAAAGACTCTCGAGATTCCCGAGATTCCCGAGATTCCAAGGATGCAGAAACGCGAGATACACGAGATGCCAGAGATGATGATCGAGGGTCTGTACGCTCACGGCATTCGAATCAATCGTCGCGGACGAGCAAATCCGTAGTTATGGTGAGAGATGATGAGGAAGAATTGGAAAAGGTTCGTCCACGGAGTCCAACTGAACGATCGGCTGTGGGGTCTGTGGTATCCACGACATCTGTGAGATCGAGTTCAAAACAGAAAATGATGGATGATTTAAAAAAAATTGAAAGTCGACATCATATGAATGCTGCTACGGAGCAAGCACGTTCAGTTCACTCGCGGCGATAAGTGGCAAATGGAGGCAGATACTGAATTGATGGAATATGTGCGGGACAAGGTTGTGGACCTAAAATTCCAGATTGGTCAACTGAAGGAAAAGCATATTAAAACGGAGGACACTATATTTCTTATCCGCAATGCTCTGCAGAAGCGCATCGGGTCTCCACAGTTATTTCCTGGTCCGTGGAAAGAAATACTCGCCGAAATAAACGAAATTGAAACCGCATATCGCCTGAAGTACAACAAGCTTGCGTCTGGTCCACCTGGGAATCAATGAATTAATCTAAGTGCATAATCGTGAATGGCCTCGCACTACTTGGTGTTTGCGGACGGGGGAGCGAATGCGGGACAGTGTGTTTATGAAATTCTCAGGGGACTCGGGGGAGGAGTAGTGATCAGTTTCGGGCATTCTTTATTTTGGAAGCAATGTATCAATCATGGATTTTGGTTTCATACATTTTACCCGAAAGTTATCGATACATTAAATATGCTTTGCAATAAGGAATGTCCAATTTACCTTATTATTCATGAGGAGTCTGTACAAAACCCCGATGAATTACATAGTCTGCACGAGATTATGCAGCGAGGGAATGCTTTTGTTTTTTATATTGTCGCTAACCCTCCACGAGAAATCCCTAGTTGTTTGTCAAAAGACTTTCGGTATCTCATCTTATATAAACAAAGCAGAGGAACTGTACAAAGTATACTAGAAGATGTGCCTCAATGTGGACCTTTTTGCTGGGAACAAATCGCTCGAGTTTTAGATGAAGGAGGGTACATGATCGTTGATCTGTTACAGCAAGATTTCTTCTTATCTAATGAGATAGATGAGTGACTGTGTTCGTATCCATCGATTCGACCCGACCACCATTACCAATGACAGTATCGTTCTGTTCTTGGGATCTCGCGGGCAAGGCAAGACAACCACTATGAAAAGGTTTCTTTATGACAATCGTCATCGCATAAGAACGGTTGTTTGCTTTAGTGCCACCGCTGGCGTAGAAGCGAATAGCGCTTTTAAACACATGTTTCCCGATACTTTCATGTATGAGGAATACAAACCAGCTGTTGTAAAGCGAGTAGTCGATTATTGCCGCATCACAGATTATTGTGGAGGAGTATGCTTCGTCCTAGAAGATGTCATGAATGATGCCACAGAAATCCGCAAAGATCCAGCTATGAAATATATAGCATTCAACGGTAGGCATAATAAGTTTTGGATTTTTATTACCATGCAATTTGCACACACGCTAAAACCGGAAATGCGCTCGCAGTTTGACTACATTGTCCTCACGAAGATTTCCAATCATCAGGATCGAGAGCGAATCTACAAAAGTCTCGCAGGTTGTATTCCCAGTTTCAAAATGTTCTGTAAACTGCTGGATACCTTCACCGATAATCATGGTGTTCTTGTCATCAGTAATCGCAGTGAGAGTACCCGTTTGGAAGATTCCGTGTTCTTTTTCCGTGCCCCAAAAGAACTGCCCCGTTTCGAACTGGGGTCTAAGAAACTGTGGAACTACCATCGTACACATTATGACGAGAACTATATTCAAAGAAAACTCGAAGAATTGAAGCGGAGTCTGAATGTGAACAGAGACAGACCGCAACAGGAGAAACCGGAGAAAATAGACAATGGCGAAAATGAGGAACGGCCGCCAGCAAAAAAGAAAAGGAGAGCAAAAGGGAAAAAGGTACTTACGATGCAAGAAGCAGAATGTGATCCCAATTCCAGAGTTATTTATCTGTAGTCGTTGGTTCAGCAACCTCTTCTACATCTTCCACATCGGGCTGTTCCTCGATTATGACTGGTTTCGGAGAACGCGTGGAGAATAACCCTGTACTGGCCATGGACGCCATTTCATCTAGTTGCAATAAAATACCGAAATCTGGTAACGATTGTGCATTGTTTCGATCTTCCGTTGTCGCTGTCGTTTTCATCTCCTTTTCCATTTGTTCCCGCAGTTCCCTCAACAGCATGGCTTTTACTTGCGGATTTAAGATAGTATCCACAGTTTGTGGACTCTGTGAACTTTGCGACCCCTGCGAACCTTGAGATTTTGGTGCCGGATAACGCACGGGAGGTAGTTGTTGTGGCGCAGGAACTGGAGGAACTGGAGCAACTGGAGCAACTGGAGGAGAAGTAGGTGTTTTCGGTTTGTCTTTCTCGTCTTCTTCTTCGTCCTCCTCTTCGTCTTCGGTATCGGAATCTTCTGATTTTTTGTTTTCCTTGTCTTGTTTCTTCTTTTTCTGATACACAAAATATGCCACAGCGGCAATGGTGACCGCTCCGATTCCGATCCACAACCACTTGTTTTTCCATATGCTTTGTCCACTAGAAGGAGTTAGTTCCTCTGGAGGTTCGATTAATGACATGGCCATCGGTGTGGTCGTCAAAGGGACTGCGACCGTCCTATGCGAATGATGGGAATGAGATAACCCAGATGACCGATGAGAACCATGAGAACCATGGGATCTATGAGAAGATGCATGGCCAGATCGATGTCCTTTCATTCGAGACTGATTTGCCGGAATCATACTATACTCCTGGTGAAGAATTTATTACGAACTTTCTCCGTTTGAGTTATTGATGGACAACTCAGAGGAAACTTGTAACACTCCATATTTGGTGCGTTCGGTAACACCATCTGCCGCAGATCACACATGGATAACCCAAATGACGCAGGAACAGCCTCAAAAGGAACAAGAAGATGAACCCTCAGATCCGAAAAGTCCTCCTTCTGCGACAACTATCCAAGTATCCCAACCTGTAACCCAACCTTTACCCCGAATTAGAATTCCAGCAGAAAAGTTGAAGGAAGTGGCATTATATCCAATAACCGAAGAAGATGATGACGTTGTACCATTAGAGGAGGTTAAACATTTCGAGGAAAGAAGCGCAGGAGGTGCAGATACGGCTGGATTTTGGGGAGAAGTTGTGAAAGTTCGTCACATGGAGCAAGAGGAGACGGAGAAACATCAGGAAGAAGTCTTAGCGCAGAGAGGAATTCATCCAACGCAAGATGAACGAAATATAACAAGTGCAAACCCTTTCCCACAGACACCTCCTCCACCACCAGCTACGCCAGCTCCAGTTCCTCCAGTTCCTCCAGTTCCTCCAGTTCCTCCAGTTCCTCCAGCTGCAACATCGACAGTAACACCTTTTGGCATATTTGGATTCCCTGGCGTTCCTGGCGTTCCTGGCGTTCCTGGCGTTCCTGGCGTTCCTGGACTGCCTGGACTGCCTAGACTGCCTTCGATAAGCGGTTTAGCCGGTATGATGTCTGCACTCTCGCTGTCTCCACAACGTCGAAGGAAGAAGAAGCCCTACACTCTTCGAGATTGGAGGAATTTGGTAAAGAAGTATCGGGTGCCAGTGAAGTTCAAACGCGGGCTGGACAATATTGGTATGTTACAGACTGTTGTATATCAGATCTGCAATTATTGTGGTTACGATTATTTCCGTTTTGGGTCATTAGAAAATATTGTGTATTTTATTAACGAGGTCGCCAGAAGTCGTGGGTTACCACAGATTGACTTGGCTCGTGTGGTTTGAAGAAGAAGAAGAAGTATGAGTAAAAGAGCTGCGTCCCCTATAGTTGGCGATGATGCAAATGACGATGATACCGGCGATGTAAGGGCGAATGTGATTGCAGCACGAAAGAAGAAAGCCGCTGTTCTGCAAACCTTTAAACCCATTGGGATTAACGAAATGGAGTATCCAAGTTCCGTAGTGAAATGGCTGAATAATATGAACCAATGGGATGGGTGGAACCTGCGTCCGAAGAAAGGCGACCGATGCACTCATGTTTTAATGGATGGTGGACGATTACTTATTCCGCCAGAACTCATCGGTAGATTTTATGCAGAATATGCCAAATCTCTCTACAATCGAGAAGCGATGTATTTCTGCGAACAAAAATACCCCAATGAAGTTTACCGCTGTCTGATGGACATCGACATGTTGACGAGTAAACCCATAGAAATGGATGAAGTTGTTGCAATCGTGAAAGTCATCCAAACGATAATCAGTCGCATGTATCCGAAGTTACCTCCTGCTCGTTGCCGCGTCGCCATCTGCATGACGAAAGATGTGGAATATCGTGGGAATTTCATTAAAAATGGTATTCATCTGATTTGGCCGGAGATCTACATCAACAACATTATCGGGCACTCCTTCCGCATTATGGCTATCCGTGCGCTGGAAGAGACCTTTGGTGAAACATCTCCCCAACGTCCAGAAACCTGGGATAAAATCATTGATGCCGAACCCTACGGACAGAAAAGAGGGAATAGTGGCAGTGGACTTCGTATGATCGGATCCAGGAAAACCGCTTTGTGTCCTGACTGTCTGGGGACTACGAGAAGAGCAGTTTGTTCCACCTGTCGTCAGAAAGGAAAAGTTGATCTTCAGCGAGTTTACGAACCTGTTTTGGTACTCGATGGAAAAGGAATTCATCTTGTGCAAGAAACACAACTTCTCATCCAGAACATCGTCGAGCGTGTTAAACAACTTCATATTCGCACACAATTTCTTCAGGTTCCTTTATTCCCCATTATAGATCGACAAGAGCATGATGATGATGAAGCTGCAAACTTGGATATAATGGCAGGAGAAGAGCAAGAAGAAGAAGAAAAACCATATTTCACGGAAGATATCGACATGAAGAAAAGCACTTGTTGTACAACAAAGGACAAGAAAGAAACGGTGGCTCGTCGGAAATATGATGAAGATGAAGAAGGAAAATCGGAGCAGCAAGAATCACTGAAACTGACGTTGGTGAAGGATGTTCGTGCCGAGAAATTAGCAAACTTCATCAAGAAACATTTCCCCATGAAACCGGATATCACGGATGTGAGTATTGCCGACAATCAGTGTATGTACTTGGCGCACTCGACATCCAAGTTTTGCCAGAACTTGAAGAAACATCATAACGGCAATGGTACGCATCATAGCAACAGTGTTTGGTTTCTCGTGACACGGAAGGGGGTGCAACAAAAATGTTTCTGTCGATGTCCTGCGGTGGAGGATCGTATCTTTGGATTATGTTCCTTGTATGCAAGCGAGCCGGTACCGCTTCCTCCTAGCCTGCACAAACTTCTTTTCCCCAATGAGATCACTGGAGATGTCTTCGATTACACTGTGCGGGCTGTCTATGATCATTTAAGTCAGAATCAGACACAACTCACCCGCTTGCAACATCAGTTCCCCGAGGAATACAAGGATTATACCAAGCGTTCTCTCACGACACAATCTTCTTTATTTAACAAACCAATACCCGATAAGAAATAAAACTCAATTCTCTAGTTCCGGTTGGGATAGTTCGTAAAGATGCCTGTAGTATTTTCGATTTTCCAGGTTTTCGAAACTAGAGGAGCGAAAGTCGAGATGCCACCTGGCAATCATGTTGTCGACATCATTTCCATAGATTGCCGCACTATCAAGACAGCGTTCCCACATGCGAATGGTACTGATACGTCCTTCCAAATGATCTGTTCCGAGAAATCCACCGATGTACAGACTGCCAAAATCGGGCGACCAACTTTTACGCACGATGACTTCCACAACTTCTTTCTTGTCGATGGATACTCGCATGGTAATCCCATCAAATGTTACTAGAAGAACAAACCATTGATCCCGAGGTATCGCCTCCTTTTCCGATGTTTGCACAATCCCCGGCAGAGATACTTTGACTCTGTTCTCTTTACTGAGAATGGATACCTTCCAATTCTTGGTAGCAACAATGACTTGCTCTTGCTGCTGGTATTGTTTCTTGAATGGCAACCACATGACAAACTGCATAGACATTTGTAACATGGGTATCTTCTTCTTTCGAGGTCGTGCAAAGAGTTCCGTTTTCATACCGTCGAACCAGTAAAAGCGGTAGCGATCATGTGTGACTTTGAATTCGAGAAACCAGTGCAGTAATATCAATAAGCCGAGTCCAAAGAATGCGAAGACTAAAGGAAACAAGGCAGGACTGACAGAAGGCATGTCGTTGCACTTTATATTCACCGGTACAAAATAATGAATTTATGAGTCAACTCTTGAGGCTGTTCATGGATAGAAATTGTATCTCTTGAGACAATCTTCATTGGTATCAACATACGCGTTTCCAATCCATCCCAATCTACAGCCAGTTTTTTTGCACTTCTTTGCATCTGTCGAAACTGCTGCATGGGTAAATGCCAAATGGAAAAGATATCCGTAATTTTTTGTTCCTCATGTTCCCATTCGTAAACATCCACATCTCCACAAGAAATCTTGTATGGGGGCAGCCAAGGCCAATAACATGCTAAAATCTCCGTTTCTCCATGGAAAGCCAGAACCCATACAATTTGATCATCGAATAAGTTTCGACCTGCATGGTAAATAACTTTCTGCAAGGGTTTCCAAGGTATCATCGTCATCTGTCGCATATCATCATTCGCCGTACTCTGAGCAATACGAACACTTCTTACTGCTCTGAAGAATTCAGGGATATTCTCCTCCTCATCTTTTGTTAATTTGGGAAAAGTCACAAGCAATTCTTTGTAATCTCGGAATTCTCCACTATCGAGAATAACAGATTGTAAGGGTAATGTCCAGCGTTGATAATAATCACAAAAATTGGAGCATTTCTCGATGGCTATTATTTGCGCGAGAGTGAATACGGAACCACCATCGACGCCGACGAACAACAGAAATATGTTGTTGAAAGGCCAGTAGAATTGCAAAAACTGATAGGCATTTTTGAAGGAGAATGCAAATTTCGCAACAAAAGATCCATTCTTTTCTAAGGTTTGTGGATACTGGAAACTCTCAAAGAGTCGTGAATCATCATCGGTCCACACGGGCAAACTTGAACTATTGGAAAATAAAGGTTCATAGGCATCCTTGAACCTGGCAGATAATGTTGTTGTAGTTGCAGCCATATGAGCACAATCATGAGCATGGTATGTAGCTTGTAGTTTCCATATCTTAAAAATTTCATGAGGATTACAATGAAATCTCAACGAAATCCTTACGATGTTGGAAGATTATCACGACATACCAGAATCTCAACCGCAACCTAAAAAAAAAGGATGCAGTTCCTGTAGTAAGTGCGGTGGACAACTTCTTCCAATACTGGCCCTCATTGGGATCATCTACATGATTCTGTATGTGGCAAAGAAGGAATAGAGGGAATGGCAATAGCCGGATGTCCATCAGGATGAACAACAGGTACCGATGTAGTTGTTCCATAGTTTGGCGTGGATTCTGCTGATTGTGCGGATTCCTCCGATCCGGTCGATGAACAGAAATGCGTAATAGTCATCAGGAGAGCGAACAAGACAAATGGAAGTAAAATCGAAAATGAAGTAAAGAAAATAAATTCCTCGCCGAAACCTCTTGTTTTCAGTATGTATGTATCGATTCCTGCCACAATCTGAATGTTAATGGATAGACTACACTTGAGTACCGCAGAAACTCGCGGATTATTCATGATCCTTGGACTGCCGACATTCATTAAAAAGAATAACAAGAAATTATCATACAAAGTATAGTGTATCTGTAAATGCAAGAAACTGCCTGTATTTTGTACAATACCAACAATCATAACTGGACCAAAAATACAATAAATTATAAAAAGAGCAATAGCCAAGTGGAGGACCTTCAGAACCATTCTATTATCTCTCTCTCCAGTTTATTTGGCTTTCATGGATCGTTTGCCCCCTTCAGACGAGGACTCCGAGTGGAATGATAATGAAGAACAAGAAGAAGAAGAAGAAGAGGATGAAGATTATCAATTGCATCCTCCTCGCAAAAGAATCCACAGGACGTTCATTGATTACGATAGCGCTCCAGTGCGCAATAGATATCCAACGACGACTTTAGCTACTCTACAGGCATCTCTTCACCGTGAAGTACCTGAAGACATCAAACTCCTGGATATTCCTGGGATATCTCCAGAAGAACAGAGAGTTTGTCCATTCATTCAGAAACTCTACAGCATGATGTCTGATGATACAATCTCTTCTTACATCCATTGGTCGACATCCGGTGATTCCATTGTAATCCCCAGTGCACATCTTCTTGCTGAACATGTTCTTCCTTTCTTTTACAAACACAACAACCATACCTCATTCATTCGACAGCTGAATACGTATGGTTTCAAAAAAGTTGGTCCCAGAGGATTCAGCGAATATGGTATCGAATTCAGCCATCCCAATTTCATACGTAATCGCACCGATCTTCTCATTAGATTCATCAGACGTCCAAATGGAGTCGCAAATCAAGAGAAATCACCGGTAACACCTACGGTTCCGACAAAGCCAGATATCGATCGATCTCGAATTAATCGGAAACTCATCAGTGCTGCCGAAGATGTCCATCGTTCGTTAAGTGCGGAACTGAATGAGATAAAAGAAAACTGTCTAGAACTGCAGAGTCAAATTGCGACCATCCACTCGGAGAAATTGGCTCTCTGGGATGAATTGCAGAATCTGCGAGAGCAGCAACTGTTTACCCATCATGCCATGGAATCGATTATGCGGCACATCATCAGCAAGAATCCCAATCAAGAACTTTTCGCAATGTACGGACTCTCCGATTTCTTCCGGTTTTTGCCGATTCCATCCCAGATTCCCTCCCAGATTCCTTCCCAGATTCCGGCTTGCGATGAATCCGATTGCAGTCTTTCCTTTTTGGAATCTGTCCTGTCGACAGTTGCCTAATCGGTACAATTGTAATAAATTCTACTACTCTTACATTTTCGAAATATTCTTCTAAATGCTCCATTTTCCGAAGAAGACAATAATTGCAGAAATGGATTTTATGAAGAATTTCAAACAAAGTCGAGTTATCGCTCATTCAAAATTTTGGAGATCATATCAAATCCATCACGGTAGAAGAACGAGTGAAATCTAAACTATGCAAAAATCAAAGCGCGCTCCGACGCGAGAGATGGAGCGGGAACTTCAATTTTCGGATAAATCAAAAGTGATGTTGGATGCACTAGAACCTCGTGTCCTCTTGCTCTCCACAAGGAAGCTTCCGATTCCAACAAATTCTCGGAATCCACTGCTCGACAGGCGTGAAAATGATATGAAAAGGAAAAGGTATACACCTTCTTCTCCTTAAGGCCTGATGACAGTTTGCGATGGAGGAAGAGATCCAGTTCATGTTGCATTCTTTCCATTCCTTGTTCCTCCGTTTCTTTAAGAATTCGATGAATTCGATCTTTCATGAAATTACGGTAGCATGTATACGCTAGTCCTTCCGTGGCATTTTCCCAACTGATGTGGAACATCAACTTGTCTTTCGTGACCTCAAAAGAAACTTCAAATCCTTCCTGTTGTATTTCCAATAAATATATCCGTGCTTCCGCTAGCATTTTGTCGACATTACAGCACCGGAGATAGAAGGAAACAATATAATTCGGCGCACCATCCAAGCTCGCCCACTCACAAAGTTCTTTGCGTGCAGCGTTTCGGAAGAGTTCCAGGAATTCTTGGGACTTTTTCCCAACTCGCAACATTTACAATTTGTTAAAAGGATAAATAAAAAATCAGAGGGAAACGCGAAGGATACTCCACATTCTATTTTACTATAATTTAATATTTTAGTTTCCGATATTGCGCAATTTCGTTGGTTTTCCCATTCTCCGCCATGCACATCCATCGCCGACATCCGAAACTCCCCGAGGAAGTGAAAGCGAAGAGATTCCTGAGGTCGCAGGGGAGTGAACAAAGCGAGGAAGCGAAAGAACCCCCGATAGCGAAGAAACCTGTCAATCCGAAAGTTGTCGCGCTCTCACGGTCAAAAAGCTATGCCGGTCAATTTCAATATGCGTGCGTGTTGTTCGATGGAAAAGCATTTCCCGAACACTCCGAGGAAGAGAAGGCACAAGATGTGAAGAGCGCCACAGATATTTTCGAGCATTTGAGTCTGTGTGGATACAAAGATGCCCAAGAGTTCCTAGGAAACATGTACCTTTATGGAAATCATGTGGATGTCGATGTGGAAAAAGGAGTGCAGTTGTTGGAAAGGGCAGCAATTCAAGGTTCCCACGAATCTTTGCGCACGCTTGGTAGCGGATATTTTGCCGGCGCATTCGGTATCCCTGAGGACAAAAGGATTGCGATGAAGTGGTTTCGCTTGGGATGTAATGTCGAAGATCCGGAATGCATGACTTTCTATGGGAGCTACTTGCTCATTGGACTGGAGGACCCGGAAAACCCGCAGAAATTCATCGTACCGCAGAATGAGAAAGAAGGATTCAAGATGTTACGGAAAGCAGCAGCTCGAGGAAGTGGAGGAGCGTGGAACAAATTGGGGCAATGTTTCATGAATGGTATGGGGACTGAAGTGGATGCTCAAGAAGCATTCCGGTGCTTCACTCTGGCTGGCGAGATGAATCATGGTGGTGGTCTTTACCATTTATTCTTGTGCTACACGAATGAAGACATTGATCCCAAGCTGGAACACAATATCCAAAAGGGAATGGATGCTTTGCGCCGGAGTGCTGAGGCTGGTTTCGAGAAAGCTCAAGTTTCTCTGGCTGTGGCATATCTCCGCGGAACTATGATCAAACAGAATCTATCGGAAGCCATGCGCTGGGCCCAAATTCTGCAAAAAAAAGGAGGTGACTTCTTTGATCCCCTTGTGCATGAAATCGAGCGTTATCAGCGTATGGAAGCCGAATCCATTCCTACCATTCCTGAAGAAGCCGAGGAAACTCCCTAAGGAATCCCAAAAAAAAATTCTATGGGGAAAGCAAAAGATTTGCAGAAGGCAGTAGGGTCAAAGAGAAAGAATGTGCAAGAGGTGTGAGGAGAAGTATGCGAGGACAGAAAACAGATGGTGTGCGGAATGTCACAGTTTAGCACTGAATAAACACTGTTTGTGTTACATACATATGGTACGCATGATGGCCAGAAAAGGATCACCGAAGTATCAGTACATCTACAGCAAACTCAAGTTTCGGTTGCGGAGGAATGATGCAGGGATGTATTGGTTGATGCGTGCTGCCAAAAATCGCAATCGAGATGCACAGTATCGGCTGTTCGAAATCTTGAGCGAGAAAGAAGAGACCAAAGATAGCGGATACCTCTGGTTATTTATGGCCGCACACAATGGTCATGAGCAAGCGAATATCAATATCGCCTGGTCTTTGGAAGAAACGAATCCTCATGTAGCACTGGAATACTATCAGGCAGCAGCACAAGTAGGGTCTCAGCTTGCGAAATACTGGATGGCCAAATTTCTTATCAATCCCAAATGTCCATGTGCGGATCCCGACTTTGCCGTCCAAACATTCAAACAACTCTTAATGGCCGGCGATGGAAATGCTGCCTGTTGTCTTGCGACGTACTTTGATGTTCCAGCCACATCGAAACTTGCCGTTTTTTATGCCAAAAGAGCGCTGGAATTGGAACATCCGAGTGCACTGTATCTCTTGGGCGGTATCTATGCACATAACCAGAAAACAAGGAAAGCTGTAAAATTCCTGGCACGCGCGTCAAAACATGGAGACCTGGAAGCCATGTACAGTCTTGCCGAATTATTTTTTGCCGGGTCCGAATTATGTCCAGATGTTCTCACCGCTATGCAATTATTGCAAAAATCGGCGGATGGGAAAAATGCCAGAGCGCAGTATCGACTTGGGTGGCATTATTTGACGGGAACTCATTGGCCAAAGGATATCGTTCAGGCTCGTCGATATTTTACCCTAGCTGCGAAAGAAGGGCTTGCACAGGCCTTGAATAGTATTGGGGTGCTGTATTTTCATGGCATTGGTGTTCCCTTGAACAGGACAGAAGCTGTGAAATGGTTTGAGAATGCCAGAAAGAAGGATGACAAACTTGCCAAGTGTAATCTGGCCATGTGCATGCTTTTCGGTGATGGCCTAGATGCCGATTACGATGCTGCATTTCGCGCATTCGAGGAGCTTTCTGGGACAGCGGAAAGTTGGTATGGATTGGCCTTGTGCTATTCTCTCGGTCGAGGTACCCCACAGAATCTCGTGGAGGCTTTCCGATATTTCCAACAGGCTGCGGATTATGGATCACAGGATGCTATGTTTGAACTGAGCAAGTGTTATCGTTTTGGATGGGGAACCGAGAGTGATTTGACAAAGGCGGAATATTGGAATCGACAATATTATACAATACGTAACGTGAAAATAAACCCTATTGTGTTATAACTGTACTAGATGATGTTTATTTCCACAATATCAGCGGCTAAGAAGGGGCCGATTCTTTCAGGACAAATCTTGCTCATGAGCATCTTTTGGTTATGCAAAGAAACGCCCATGTTTCCACCAGGTTCGATAAAATACATGGTGCGTGGCATATCACGAATAGCCTGCAAGAAATGCTGGGGATTGCAATCGAAATGTATAATCGGATATAGACCGTGACGTGTGCGGGTAAGGATATTGTATGCCAGACCGAGAGCTGCAAGTACCTCGATATCCGGAATATGGTAGACACACCAGTAGAATATGTTGTATATAGTTGCCATGAGGGATTTCGAGTATCCATGGGTCGAATGTATGAGTTGCAACTGAGGAAGAATGGAAGAAACCAAGGGCTCATGAAAAGGAGTATCACATGGGTAAGAGTGAATCTGCAAATGACAGTCCTTGTGCTTGTCATGTTCGGTATGGAAGAACGGATGGTCATACACTTGTTGCCACGTCATACGTTTCTTGGGATCGAAGATCAACATACCTCGCAGCAGTTCCAGGAATTCGGAAGATACTAATTTGCGAATGCAGTCGGGCCAAGAGGGGATAAGCATTGATCCGGATTCCTTGGAATTCATGGATTTCAGGAGGATATCACGGACCCATTTCTTGCGCGCCGCAAGATTGTTCTGGATAGTGTAGTCGAGGGTCGGAATACAGAGGGAACTGATGGAATTGAGCATGGACATTCCAAGACTCCAGACATCAGTCGTCAGTTCCAGCTTGTTGTCGATAATGGACTCGGGGGCATCGTACTCATAAGTTGAAGGAACACCACAATCATGGCTAGCAAGATGTCGCAAAGAAGTCAAATTGCCGAAATCAATGAGGCGCGATGAGATTATCTGCACGGACTGATCTTCACGCCGACTCCACGTTACACAAATGTTGTCCGGTTTGATGTCTCGATGGGCGAGATGATTCTGCAGCAGTTGATTACAGAGACATACAATGGGGAAGAAGACAGGAGCAAGAACAGAAACTCGTTCTTCCAACGTCCAGGATCTCTGCACATGCGTAAGATCACTACCACAGTCTTCTTCCATGATCTGTATGAATTCTCTCTCCTCGAAGTGCTTGTGACAGGTGTGATTAGCAGAGTCTGTTGATTGCTGGTAATACTTTGCAATATGTGGATGTTCGCAAAAGATGGCAAAAGTGAATTCCGCAATGCTACAAGGCAACGTCGAGTTTGTCAACATGAAATGCTTGCAGACGACACCTTCAAACGGAAAATGGACATGTTTCGACCCGCAGATATCCCTCTTCTGCTTCTTCTTCTTTCCTTGTTGATCCTCACTGTTCATATTGCTCATCGTTTCCCTTCGTTGCCAACAGCGTCGGGTTTGTTCCAGGTCCAGGGTTCTCGCAAGTTCCCTATTTATTATTGGGAACCTTCTAATTCCAGGTTGAAATCCCGATGAAGTAATAAACACCACCAACGGAATTTTTTTTATGTACGAGAAGGAAATTAAGAATTAGGGTAAACTATGTAATTCTGCCGTTTGTCCACAAAATCTTTGATTATTCAGCACCCAGCAGTCCTTTTGGAGTACCAAAAATATCACAACATAGAGCATAGAGTGAGGAGTATTATTTATGTTCACAGTGCGTTTTGAAGTTGTGTCGTTGCCGAGTTACAGTGAAAAAAACACTTCACTGTGAAAAACTAGGGGGTTTCAATGTAATTCTGCCGTTTGGAAGAGCCCTTTTTTCTCCATCAAGGCACGACAATGTGCAAGAAAAAGCATGTACTTCGAAAGAGAGTATTGTTTATCACATTGTGGAACAAAAAGGTTGCACAAAAACAACATGTCAAATGGAGTGATGCAGAAATGGCTGATGTCGACAGTGCCTCTGACAGTAGTGAGGAATATGCCCATTCTCAACCATTAAAGGTTTGAAGCACACATATCTATGCGATTGTGCACTTGTTGAAGAAATAGAGCTTGTGCTTGAGACGATAGGACAGGGTGCATCTTCCTCATTCCTGGATGCACTTTTTTCTTCTCCCGCCTGCTTGCTGTGTTGGTACTGTTTGTGGTCCCTTACTGCTTTATTTGTGTGTTCTTGGAATATTGTTGTAGTTTTTGCCAGAAGAAGTGGAAAGAGGAAGAAAAAAGGGCGCACGCAACATGGCCTGATTCTTCGTTCTTGACACTGTCATCCAATCCTCTCTCCTCCTCCTTTGTCAGAAGTGCTGGTTTTCCAGTCTACATGATGTGTAGGACTCTGCTGCAGATGTATATTCCGAAAGGCGGTGGAGGAATGGGTGAACATCGCTAACATGCCATTCATAAGCCGATGTGTGGGCTTCCCCTCGCTCTCTTGCCCAAGTTTTTTTGCACCATAAATGACCACAGAAAGCCTAATTCCAATGATATCTCGGGGCCTCTCTCCCTTCTCAGGCTGCGAAAAATAGAAGGGCGCGTGGATGCGCTACATTTTAGGCGCGGATGAAGCCTCGTTTTCGATGACAAAAAAACAACAAAAGTGGACAAAACAATAACCAAAATGTAGTTTGTTGAGTTCTACGTGCAGTGTCCATGTCAGTTTGTGTGTGTGGTTTCTTGTTCAAGCACAAAGGCACTGCAAAGACAAACGGCAGAATTACATAGAAATCTTTGATACGGCAGAATTACATAGTTTACCCTAAGAAGAAGTTTCCGGAATTTCACCTATGGTAACGGAAAAATTGGGTGTGTAGGAGAAACCTCATGAAGCTTCCGATCGATTTTGAAGAAGGTACAAAAGAAAAAGAGAGGAAACTCGAAGAACACACAGCAGTCATGGAAGCATTCAAGAAGATCATGCAAGAGAACCTTGAGGAGAAGAAGAAGATCAAAGAGAGGAAGGTGGAAGCACTGAAGGCTGTTAAGAAGTTAGCAGAGACGGACCCCGACATGATGTATCAACTTGCCCTTATCCACAAGAACGGGGGATGGCATGCAGACGATGAGGATTGGAATGCAGCGCTTGGGAACAAAGATGACGGTGAATACTACACCTTTCTGACAAAAGCAGCAAATGCAGGTCATACCATTGCTGAGTTCGAACTTGGAGAACATTTGTTGCACCAGTCACGTAACGACAACCTCGCTCGAGATTATTTAGAGAAAGCAGCCGAGAAGGGGCATGTTGAAGCGCAGAATATAGTTGGGGAGATTTATTTCGGTCGAGCAGCCGACAAGTCATACCCAGAAGCGCCAACTGAGCGAAAACAAGAGAAGATAGCCAAGGCAATTGCACTCTTCCGCAAAGCCGCGGATCAAGGACTAGCTAAGGCCCAATACAATCTTGGAAAATGCTACGAGTTTGGCAAAGGAGTGGAGGAGAGTGAAGAAAAGGCCATCGAATGGTACAAGAAAGCCGTAGATGGAGATGGATGCTGGGAAGCCCAAGAGGAACTCGAATTCTTGACCGAGAGAAAAAACAAGAAAGCAAAGACGTGTGAATAAATTCTTGATTCCTGAAGATATGTGTGTAAGAAAGGAAAAACTTCATCATCCTTGGCAGAATTGTCAACAACAGCTATGGAACTTGACTTGGAATCTATTTATCACGAATTGGAGAAAGTCGATCCTTACCATATACGATTGAACGATGTTTTCTGGGATTTACAGAAAAAGCAACATACCGCTCTACTGCAGGATATGAGAAAGAAACTGAAGGAAGCCGTTCAGCGCAAGTCCAACTTGAAAGAGAAAGATGTCTTTGTGCTTCGCTATCCCAAGAATGTTGTTCCTATGCATCTCCTGATTGAGGCAGCCGCACAAGTTTCTACATGGGGAGGACTCAGCCGATACTATGCCAGAATAAAAGAATTGGAAACCGACGAGTTTTATTACGATGTAGAATTTGCCATCACACCGTCGGAAATCATGGAGTTATCCAGGAATTAGGTCAGGATTATTCCTCTCGGATACGCATAGTGTTCAAGGCCTCCGAGATACTAATTCCACCTTTGAAAACCGCGCAACCGGCGTTGTATTGTGCCCCAACATTCACATTGGAAACCATACAAAGACATTTTCCCGTAATAAGAGTCTCGATCAATAAATGTTTCTTTACGAGGAAAAACACTCCAGAATGTCGGGGACAGTGAATACCATAAAGACCAAGAAATCCATTATCCAAAGCTTTTTGCACACGTTCGTCCGTGTTCCACAGGTCCGGATTTGATCCCATTCTGCTGTTTAACCGAGAAAAAAAATTATCGATTTCGTTGTCGTTCTTATTGCTGATTCAGCATAATCGTCAGAAGCTTCGGATTCTTTCGGAACCTTTGTATATAAATTGCGGTCTTGTTTTGGTTAAGAAGAGTTTCAACATATGTACGGATACAGCGAAGCTATCAGTATCGAGCAATGGCTGCAATGCTACGGCAAGAAGAGGGTCCATGACAATGCCTTTGTGCATGTTGTTGATGGTCCTTTGCGGTATCCGTCCGTAGATCTATTACCAGCCGAGAATCCAATGGTTCTTCGAGACATTCTGAGGGAACTAAGGAAACAGAGCCATGTCCGACCGCAGAATGGAGATATCGTTTTGCTGAGGCAAGATTTGGAACAACGTCGATGCACATCCAGTTACTTGTTCTTTTGGGAAAGCGGCATCCATTTGTTCCCGCACGATTCTCATTCCCTCGGGAGAAGTTTCCCCTACAGCTGGGATTACTATCGAGGACCCATGCGGACCATTGTGTTTCCTGTCAACGATGATGTACTGCAGGAATTACACAGTAACATCTCCTTCTTTGTTGTTCATTACCGCTTCAATAGTATGAGTATCAGCGATGATGTTGGAATTTATCCCAGTGTGCTCTGTGGAACTTCTTTTATTCATTATGGTCGGAGAATCTACCTCTTGGATATGGAACACATGATGCGAAACACTCCTTCTTTTGAGGGAAACATGAAAGAACAATTCAGAGAGAACTGGCTGTTTCCTGCGGAATCACGTGGAGGAGTTTTATTACTTTCCTACATCAACATCAATCGAGGGTACCGTATTTTTCTAGAAGATGGAATCGAAGTACCATTGTTGATCCTAGTGCCTTTTGGCCGTAATAAAATGTAAAATTGGCATGGGCAATCCAAGAACAATGTAACTGAGCAGCATCAGCATCGCCGCGGGATAGGTGAGCGGCTCAAGATTATTGAAATAGTCCATCCACAAATTGTTCCACACTGCTAAAAGAATTCCAGAAGTGCTGAAGAACAATGCTGATACCACCAGCGTTGTTACAATGACCATGAACAAAGGTAACGACATAGTTTACTCGTTGTAACTACCGAACCGCAGTGGAAGAAATAACAAGCCTTTCCAAAAAAAAAATATACATGGTAATAATAAGTAATAAATCGATGGATACCGTTGATACCCAAGCACAACAGGTACTGATGAATCTCATCGGTCAAGAGTGTCCGGAAACTCTGTTGCCTTTCGGTCATATCAATTTCAAACCGTTGAAGTTCCTCCGTCTCGTGAATGCCAACTGTATGTCGCAAGAACAAGTGGATTCTATGACGAGTGGATTTCAGCCGATGAGTCCGGAATATCTGATCAGTCTAGTTCATTTGCATCATCTTCTGCACTGTTTTTGGAATCAAATGTGGACACCTCAAATTGTTGGCATTACCATCGTCAACAAGAAAATCCGTATCTTTCCACGCAAAGAACTGAACAAGGAAGAGTATCTATCCGCGTTGACGGAAGAAGTCAAGTCATTTGTCGAATTCATGGATGACCCCCGACAACATCGCATCTCTTACAGTGAGGAACCCGGTCTTATCTTTGACTTTGTCTTTGGTATGTATCCGATATCTTTTGACAGTCTGAAGAATTCCTCAGGGGCTATTTTTATTTCCGGAGATGGTACCCGCAAACGGAGTTACATTTACCTCGGAGATCTTGTTCTCCTGATTCAATGTATGAAAAAGAAATTTGTTCCGAAGATGCTCACTTGTGTGACGGAAGTGTTAACGGACGAACAGTTCATCCAGTATGTCTTTGAAAATCAAACCAAGCACTTTGCTGTGCCGATTACATATCTGTCGAATGAACCAATGATTAGCGTGGTTTTGACGGATGTGGATATCGAGCAGCATTTTGGATTCAAGACTGAAATTACACTTAAGAAATTCCTCCGCGTCTGATATTCCTATGATTTTCTACATGGAATATCAAGTAGTGAGAGAGATGAAAGGGTATCAAATTTTGTTCAATCCTCTGTTTCACACAAATACAGTAATCGGAAGCCATTTCGATGAGACGAAGGATTTGTTGACTATGATCTTCTTCGATCGCGATCATCCGCTGCATAAAGAGGTTCTAGATGCGTACAACTGGTTCTGTAATCGTATGGGATCTGCAGGAGGCAAACTGGAGGATCGGGAATTTAAATATCTTTCTCTTTTGTCGAAAATTCAATTGACTGGACAATATTGGAAACAAGTCCTCTTATATTTTGTAGGTATCGACCCCGGATTCGAAATTTTTGATATCCACCTTGCAACCCTCTTTGATCGGTTGTATCCCAACTATCGCAACTTCCCACCATCTTCTTTCGTCCAAGGATCTTTTGTTGACGATTTTGTACCCGACTTTGTTCCCCAATGTCTATCAACCGAAGAAACGCAAGGAACGCCAAGTACGCCGGAAACATATCCTCAAGCTGTTCTGGAGCGTCCGACAAAGAGAGGGAGGAAACACCACAGATATTGATGACTGTGAATAAAAAAATCAAAGATATTGAAGAAAATCTCGGTTGCATGCAAAAGGAACTTCATGAGACCTATACAGCTTTCATTGTGCTCCAACTGCGCGTGGATATTCTAGACAACTTTGGTCTATGGGAACAAGGTGTTGATATCAACGTGCAAGCGATTAAGCGGAGTTTATTCGAGAATTTTACCGGAGAGCAAGCAGAATTATGGTGGACGATGGTGCACATCCTCTTCATCGGATACCGTGAATACCTAGTATTTTGCCAGACCTTCTCGAATCGTTTTCTCGACTATCTTCGTACTTGTTGGAAAACACAAGTATGGAACAGGATTCTGCATAATCCTTGGTTGCAGAAAGAACAACACAATGCCTTCTACACTTTTCTCTTACAGACCATTGATATCACGCCTGCACTCGAGGTGTCTGGTTTTTCCGAGTTCACCGAGTTTACCGCCCATCACTGGACTTTTTCTTTTCTTCCTCCTCTCAAATAAACTCCTGTTGCGTCCAGATAGTGTGCGTTCATTACGTCTCATTTATTTTCTACAGTAAATAGTATCCGAAAGATCACGAGAAATACCTGATCGAAAATGAGCCAAAACGAGGTAACTCCTGAGAAGAGAAAATGTGTTATCACATCCAATCAAGCGCGTGAGTGTGCGGTGAAGCTTCTTGCCATCTACGAAATGGAGAAATACTATCCGCGCCTGATTATCACCTACCTGAAGAGAATCCAGTATGATCGCAAGATGCAACGCAAGAAGAACAAGGGTAGCACTGGAGATAAGAAGGCTTCCAGATGGCAAGAATTCATCAAGCAGAACTGGGTCCGCGATCAGAACAAGACCTTCAAGGAGAACATGCATGATATCAAGGAGAAGTACAAGGCTGTGTTAGCTGCAGAAGCATCGGTTGCTCTTGCTGCAGCTGCAGTTCTGACTCCGGCACCAGTCGATGCCGTACCTGCTCCGGCTCCAGTGGAAACTACTGTTAGTGCTTAGCGGACCATGCGGGAATACATAATATGTCCTTGCAGTTCGCTAGGCAATTGCTTAAATAAAGTTGGGACTCTTACGGGGTCCACTGTTAACAACAAATTTGATGCAATGTCTGTTAAATCTGATAATGAATTCCTCCTATGCACATAGTTCTTCAATTCTTCTGTGTCGTCGAGATTATCGAGATAATCATGTAAACTGGCCGTCGCTGATGCCATACACCAAGAAAATCGCAGGGCATCGGCATTGAAAATCTCCAAATCCTGCACATGTTTTTGTATTTTCTTTTTTTTCGGACTTTGATCGAATTCAGGGGAACTGGAGGATCTTGAGGTCGAAGTCGGAATAGAAGAAAGAAAAGAAGACATGTATATCAACCTTTACGTTGCAGAAAAATTAAGAAAGTCGCAACTTCGCCACCGGAATACGGGGTGGTAAAAGGCTCTCTAGGCCTGTAATCGGCTTGTCACAATCATCGCCGAATTTATCCGTCCATCCACATTGCGAGGCTGTTTTCCCTAAAGTAACGTTGCTCATTTTATCCCATTTTACACTCGCTGTTCCATCTCCGTTGATGGCACAAATACGACCGGATATTTGAATATCGGCACCCATGGCTTCTGCGCATAAATTGGGCTGATTGGTAGCGCGAAATCCGTACCAGACATTATCGCCCACCCGAAATTGTGGAGGTTTCAAGAGGTTCATGGCAATACGATTAGGCAATTTCTCGTCGAGGGCTGAAGGTGCATGTTGACATGACCCAAGGTACCTACTTTCAATGTCTGGTTCAATTTTCCCTCGTTCCCATGTGCATTCGGCCGCACGTTTAGCATCGACACTTATGTTGCGCAGGGTATCCCAAATAACACTAGCAGTTGCATCATCGTGAACCTGACAGATTCGTCCATAAACGAGAAAATCGGATTCTACATTTGATTCCGTGCAAATTGCGCTATCCCCTTGCATGCGAAATGAAAGGGATACATTATCACCAATGCTGTATGGCAGGACATCGGATTCTTTCTTGTTTTTCTTTTTGGCGTTTCGCTTCTTCTTGGAAATCCAATAAAGAACAAGACCAATCAAAACTAGGAATAGTATGTGTTGGACCTGTACCTTGAATGGCATTCCTACTCATGTACGTACTGGGAAAGATAATCCTCTCGTCATCTCAAGGAATCCAGAGCGGTAGCAACAGTGTGGACGAGAATTTCCCCAGTATCGACGGTTTTCTTGAACTTGATTTCTATCCTGACAGCTCTTGTTTGAGGACCTTCGAGAACGTATAGATATGGTGCTATAGCTTTAGGTGGAAATTTACACAATGTTTGAAATAAAACAAGGCGACTGTATTCTCCAGAGATCCGCATGACTCCCATGCCATCACAACGTTCCAATATGATTTCATCTATGATATCTTCGGTTTTCCCATCTTTCCAATAACTCACCAAGTAATAGTGTTTTTCCAGAAAGAGTCCATCGATGATTTCCAAGCAGACTGAGTTCACTTGGTTTCCAACAACTTGTACTCTTTTTTCTTTTGGCAAGACCTTGAAAGGCAGGGAACACCAGCGATTTTCCAATGTCAGGTAGACATCCGAAATGTCATTCCTCAACTTGTCTGTTAAGATCTTCAACCAGATTGTGAAGTGTCGGCGATGATCGTAAAATGATGTCGGGCAAGATCGCAAATCACAAATACGCAGATTGCGTTGAGGATCATGTAACTGCAAATGCAAATATGTCGTTACCTGCAGTAGTTCCTTTGTTATTAGCATTTCCGGTCCACCGAACATATCTACTTGCACATATTCGAACTCTAACTCTCCTTTCCATGTCAACCATAATCTTTGAGTATCATTACGCCAAATCTCACTGTAACATAGCATTCCATTACGCCACAGTGTCGCAATATGTGTGCACATCGGACTCCCAAGCAGTGGAGATACGAACAGTATCATATCCCGCTTGTTCCTCTTTTCTTCTTCTTCTTTTTGTTTTTCTTTCGTTGGCCAAGGGCACCCTGAGTACCCTAGTAAATGTAATACCTCGGAATACTCTTTTTCTAGAGATTCCAGATCTTCCTTTTCTCTCTTATAATACACCTGCAGCAACCCTTCCAAAATCGCAGCAAACTCTTCTTCCGCTATCTCGCTGGCTACCAATGTCCATTGAGGTATTAGAGCAAGTATCACATCCGAAACAAAGAAATCATCATCTCCAATTTGTATTGTTTCCCCCATGTGAATTCCGTCCAATCCCTCCTGGAAGGAAAGACCAAGAATATCTCTCCAATACAAAGGAACTTCATCAAGATACTGCACATTCAAAGTTCTCGTGTATTGCAACAATTTCGTGACAATGGAATAATTAAAAGGAACACGATACTCCGATCCTCCTGTATGGGACAGGAAAAGCGAAAGTTTCCCACAGCGTGTCATTGTCTCCTCCATTGTTTCGATTGTATGTCCACCATGACAACGCAATCGTATCTGGCGAGACATGCGGCAGTTGCAGCTCATCTGAATCCAAGAAGATTCTGTGAAACAATGATACTGTATTCGAGATCTGGAACGTGAATAATCTTCCCAAGCTCGAAAACCAACTGTTCCTCTTCTTCTCGGGAACAGCGTTCCGGATTATCACAACATGTTACCCAAGTTTTTGGTGGATCCCGTATTTCGCTGTAACAGCCATCATTGTGTAAATAAGAAACAGCCAACATGTAAAAAGGTTGAGTGAGAAATACACAGGGATCATTCATTGCTCCAGGAACCCCGACTTCGACGTTTAAAGGATCGGATAACACCCGCATGGATTCGATGTTCATGGGATACAACAGTAACTTTCCATCCTGTAGATACTCCGAATCGGTTTTCTTCACTTCTACGTACAACTTGTTTTCCCCAAAAATTGCATTTAAATCTTTTTGTAATGCATTGCAAACTCGATTCACATAGACTTTGGCGAGAACGGGGGTCTCTATCTTCAATTGTCCGTTATGCTCTATTTTTCGCAGAATGTAAGATATCAAAATCGGGAGCGGTAAGAGGACTCCCCAAAACAAAGAAATAACCACAGTGTTGTCTTTCTTGTCCTTCATCCACCGCCGCCGAACAACCCAGGGGGAATCGACGGACGGTGGACATGCAATTTCGGCATACACGGATGAAGTCGGCGGTATGGAGGACAGGACTGTGGATTGCATCGGCGATTATGAAATCCAGATTTGGTAATTCTCCCTTCTTAGAAACTTCTCTTACAAATTTAAAAGAAAGCTCGGAGCGAAACTGGGAACTTCTCTCTGTGTGATGTCCACTGCTTCTACTTCGACTACTGCTCCCCCCGGAATCCCAGGAGTCAGTGCACAATGTGCGACCGTCGCAAAACTTCTCCGTGCCTCTGTAATCAGCCAAGACCAGATCCACGACTTCAAGAACCATTGCATCGGAATCGCACACGACAGCTTGCACGGAATCTTCAACAGCAAAATCGGTACCTATTGGAAACTTGTCGATAGTGCCTCCATCGCTTGCCATTTGCCAACGAGCAGTGTGTTTGGATGGAATGAGTACAAGGCAGTTCCTGGCTACCTTTATGTCTTGCAGCCCATTGCCGAACGGAAGGATTGGCTGATCGGAAACCTCCTCATGTACAACCATGTCTCTGGTCCAGTCTACGGGAATAGCACGCATCTACCTACTTCCCGTCTGTTTCTCATGTTCCCCGATCAGGCCCACCCAGATGTCTTCTTCCACAGCCCACTGCGTGCTGATGTCCACTTTGATCTGAAGAATTGGACATACCATCCCCACAAGATGGACGACGTCCTCCTCGTCATTTCCACCACTTCCCTCGAGAAAATCAAGCAGGTTCCGACCTTCTTCAATCCCTGTCCTCCGCATCCAGACACCACGGTTCTGCGCTTCTGGGACTCCCTGGAATCTCAGTTGCACGTTGACAACTGGAAGGAGCTCCTCGATACATACGATGGCCTCTACGTGCATGTCGACACGGATTTCGGAACCCCAGGAAAAGGACCAATCCAGGTGAATTCGCAATATGCTTCCTTCACCACCCTCTACGGCGAGCGCAAGAAGGACACGAAGGACACGAAGGACACGAAGGACACGAAGGACACGAAGGACACGAAGGACACGAAGAACCCTTAGGTTCCTTTATTCCAGCCAACCTTTGTCCAGGTTCTTGTAGGAGTCAAATACAATAAACTCCGAAATGCGCTTGCACACTTGTATCCCTCGTTTCTCCAGTTCCATGGTAATGTAGTCCACAAGACGTCCGGATGTTTCCGACCCCATTTCGTACGTGCGAGCGTTGAGGAAACATTGGTAAGGTGGATACAGGTTGCAACTCAGTGGGATCTTGTGGCCGAACATCTTCGACAACCCTGTAGAAACATCGTAACACACTTCCGTGTTTAGCCTGAGATGATATTCGAAATAATGTTCTGGGAATTTGGCCGCTTCCTCATCGGTTTCCGGAACTCCTTTGTTATGAGCTATGGCTTCAATCTTCTCCCTGATGATGGGCACATTCGCAGCTTCAAAAACTTTCAAGAGTTCCGCAGACACCTCACGTGCTTTCTCCACAGAGGGAGCGGAAATATAGGTGGAGGACTGCGGGACAAAGTGATTTCCAGTTTCGAAATGGAGAGATAGTTTCAGAGTCTTGGTCATCCTTCCGCATTGCTTGCATGCTTCTTCAAATTTCGCGAAAGTTTCCGGATCGGCATCAACGGGACCAAACAAGTGAATTTCAAAGACACCTGATACGGGAATATATCCTTCTTCTCCGGTGATCTTCATTAAAAATTCGAAGACGAACGGCAGAAAAAGACAACAACAGGTAGCAAACTTGTAACAATATGTTAAAATTTGATGTATTGGTGATTGGGGCTGGACCTGCAGGAATCGCTGCGGGTAGTCTTCTGGTGAAAACCAATTTACGGTTCCTCATTCTCGAAGCCGGCGGTCCCCTCGAAACACGATCGAAGAAAGATCCCAAGAGTTGCGCACAAGGTTACGGAGGATGCGGTTTGTTCTCCGATGGTAAATTCAGTTTCGCCCCATCGGCATCCGGTCTCGTAAATTTACTAGGATCCTCTGGCACTTTCGTGGATTGTGGTTCATGGTTGTATGAGCGGCTGTTGAACCAAGGTATCCGACCAACGACGACAAAAATGAGGAATGGAAAGACGGATATTACCCAAGACTGGACAGCAAAACCTTACATTTCTTGCAAAACAACATTGGCGGAACGGAAACTGATGCTCGAGGAATTCCTTACACTCATCGGTACCCAGCGCGTGCGGTATCATCATTTTGTTCAGAACTGGCAATGCAATCCTGTCGGAATTGTTCATCTCCAGGTGAATACACCGGATGGTCCGCTCTCATTGCTATCGCGAAAGATTCTAGTAGCTTGTGGACGATTTGTTCATCCGCATTATCATCCAAAGTCGAAAGAAGATATACAAGACATACAAGACATACAAGAAAAGACGATTGTTCGTCGAATCGAAGTTGGCATTCGTATTCAAGGACCCTGTTCCCATCGTCTTTGGGATGTTCTCAACAAGAAATGCAACTCATCACTCGATCCAAAATTCATCAGCAAAGCCAAAATACTACCGAAAAATAACGATATTGTGGAATATCGGACATTCTGCTATTGTGAACGAGGAGAAATCATTCCAACCAAGATCGACGGAATCACTTCTTTCTCCGGACAAACGGATGAAAACGAACTTACACTATTAACCAATATGGCTTTTAATATTCGGTACCTTTCTCCCTCTGTCGAAATCCAACGCAAGTTTCTACGATTCCTGGAATCTTTGCGGAATGGGCAGACGGTTCCCTTCCAGAAAATGTTGCTCTCGGAATTCTTTTGGTTCCCTTTTGACGACATTTGGTTCTACATACAACCGCTTCGAGATGCTCTTTCTGATTTTCTAGTGATGCCAAATGGTATCGCTAATCTGTCTCGGATTCCTCCGAATTTCACTGTTCATGGTCCGACGATAGAAGGCATAGGGTATTATCCATCATTATCCGCGGACGATTTCCTGTCGACTAAAGAACAAGGTGTCTATGTTGCAGGCGATTCTTCAGGAGTCTTTCGTGGTCTGACCGCCGCCATGGTTAGTGGAAGATTTGCAGCTCAACAAATTATAAAATCGTTGACCATTGAATAAAAATCGGATTTCGCGTCTGTGTGAACATAAAAAGAAAATGGGACGCACATTACCAATGGAGTCCAATTTTCCAGAATGCCTTGTCGGTAAACAAGTGTACATATGTGGAGGTAGAGGAACAGGGAAAACCACTTGCTTGATGAACCTTGTACAGAAGGCTATGGACGATCCCATACACAACTTTGATTTCTTTTATTTTGGATGTCAGTTTTTCCCCGAAAATCTTAAAAGTCGTGCAATGGACTTGTCTTGTCATGATTACGACTCATTGAGCACATTGTTGCGATCTAGAACAACCCTTCGCGGCATGTTTATTTTTTGTGATGATGTCCACATGAGTTCCCGCCTACATCTCATGCTGAACACAGAGATCACGTTTTTCCTTACACTCCCTTACTGCAAGTTTTCCGACCACGTTTGCCCTCTGCGTCTATACAACGAAACTTGGTTGAATTCTGTTTGGCCGGATTCGGCACCGCCTTTGGTAACTATAGGTAATGGTCAATATACGTGGAAAGCCTACACATACGATATGTTGCCGAGTTCCTGCTTATGAGAAAAATAAAAACACTCACCCGCAAGCTGAGTAGAAGCTTGTTCAGAAAATCTTCTTGATTCTGCAAAACACCCAGTTTCTCCCGAAGAAGTTTCTTTTGTTTCACGGTGCGCGAATGTTTCCGCACAAACATACGATAGCGATGCAGCTGGTACAACTGTTCCAATATCTGTTCCTCGGTTTGGGGTTCCATATTGAAAATATACGAGTAGGAGATAGCGGTTCTTTTTATTATCATTCGAAGCTTCGGGAAGCTACGACTACATGCCGAACTCGATTACGATAAACACGACAAGGCCTATAAGCATAAGAAAAAGTATCGCCATCATTTCTCTTCACCTTCTTGGATCACTTATTTTTTGTGGACTGCATCTACCAAATCAAGGAGTGCCATGTTTAGCCATGACATGCTGTCGAATATAGCTTCCACTTCATTCTTCATTTGAAGAAACAGTTCCGGAAACTGCTCCTGGAAAGTATTGTCGAGAAAATCCACGAAGTCTGTGATCTTCTCATGAATTTCTTGAAGTGCATTTTTCTCATCCTCTGTCAAATTACGGTAGGGAACATTCCTCCAAGTATCCACCTTTTTCCTTTTGTCTGTTAAGAATTGCAGCAGTTTTGCAAAATCATCTGGAACATCAACATATGACGCAAAAACAACATTTGATCCTCCTAGTTCCAGATACTGTTCCACTCCGACTTCTTGTATAAATGCGGCATGCAAAACTGGAGTGATATCTAAGAATCCCCATGTACTGTACAATTTGCAACCAAAGTGAGCAAAGTGACGGACCGCATTCTGTGGCATAATGTGCTGCTCGATGAAGAAGTTGTACAGCCCATGAAGAAGAACACACACAGCTTCTTGTTTCCGAAACAGCGCTAACCACCCTTCATCGTCTAATAAACGGTCCATATTCATATTCTACTAGTGCTGCTTTTTTTTTAATTCTCTTCAAATTCAAATTATATCATTCTTTTAACAGGAGAAGTGCCAAGATTACAAGAAGAAGGCGAAACACCTTGTGGAAAATGCGAATTGTTTATTTCATCCCACTACTTTACGATCGACAAAGACGGGTGGATCTTCGATACCTTACTCATGAATTCCTCGGTCTCTCTTTTATTCCCTCTGAAGAAACGACTGAAATCCGGGTTGGGTATCTTCATTGCTACATCCGCTGGCGATCCGACATCGAGTTTCGTTCCCATCACAATTGTCATTAAAGCTTCCATTTCTCCTGCACTGAAAGTTACTGCGTTTTCGGTGTAATCGAGATATGCTTGTATGGTTTCTGGACACAAGGGTTGGATGATTGCAAAAATGGCATCCGCAAACACCCGAATTTCATATTGGGCTGTCTTGTCCCGGCGCAAGTGGAGAGCATGAAGAAGATTTCGGAGATTCATGGAAAATACAAACTCTGTGTAAATGTTCTGCGAAAGTCCCATGCGCGCCTCTTCCCGGGAAACCTTCATATCTAATAACTCTTCATACATGGAATACTGATCGTGACAGATATCCAAATATTGCTGCATTTTCTGTTGAGCGCTTTCACTTGCAGGCTGTGCTCGCCCTTGTTTGTTTGCTGGAGATTGTTCATGAATGACACTTGGGCGATAGAAAACATCAGGAAGTACCGAGTAGCGGGCACTAAACTCATTGGCAGACATTGTGCGATGACGAAACCACTGTGCTCGAACAAAGATGGGGACTCGCGCGCGGAATGTAAACTGGACCATTTCAAAGGGTGACATGTGCTCATGGCGATAGAGATAACGGATCAAATCGCGCTTGTTGCTTTTGTGCGTACTCTTGTCACCATAACTTCTGCGCGCTGCATTGACAATGGTGTCATCACCGTTCTCGCCATCTTGTACCACACGCGGCATACAATCGAGCAATTCCACTTCTCCATGATCGAGGAATGTGCGAATACGACACTTTTCATGCAATAGATCCATCGAGACAAATAGACACCACGAAGTCTAATATACTGTGTGTATTATATATATAATTTGTAAAAGCGCGTTTTTTCTCTTTTCTTCTTTCTCTCGGAGAAACAGTAGTAACCACGATGAAACCTCTACAGTCGATTGTCACTAGTGCAGAACTCAAGTTCTTCCTGCGCTGCCTTGTTTTCATGGGTGTCCGCTTAGTCGGATTCACGTTCATCCAATTTTTGTGGAACTATGGATTCTCGCAACTCTCTCCTCTTTTCCATGCAATGAGTTTTAATCAAGCTGCTCTTCTCTACACGATTCCGAACATTTTTCGGCAATACAATGTCATCACATATCCCAATCCTACGGATGAAGAATTGCAGAAAATGGGCCGAGTCGAACTAATCCTTACCCTTGGCATCATGATTTACAAGGTACTATTGCCTTTGTTATCATTTTATGTGCTTTGGAACTATGGAATTGTAGGGTTATGCGATAACTTGCGTCATGTTTCCTTCATCCAAACGACATTTATTGGAGTTGGGACCTTGTGGTTACTCGGATAATTCGGACAGATTACTACTACTGTAGACAAGATCGGAAGAATATTCGTACAACACAGGGAGTCTTTCTCCAGTTTGCGTATAAAACGATTCTGGGAGGAGTGGATATTTTTCTCTCGATTCTTCCGTCAAAATCACACCAAAAGCATTATCAGGTCCGTCAATCAGGGAATTTAGAACAAGAATGATATCCGATTTTGCGATTCCATACGTCATCAACTGTTCTTCAATAAAATTCACTTGTTTCCATCTTTCAGCCATTGTTTCTTTTGTCTCGATTTCGACGCGTTGGATCTCTTTCGGTCCGCTCGCTTCTGCATTTTCAGTAGTAATTATTCGAGATCCTTTGTTAATCAAGGGTTGTTCATTTTCTTGTTTCGTGCACAAGTCGTTCTCTTCTTCTTCATCATCACAGCAAAACAGTTTCCACCGCATAGTTTCACGGCTTTGCCACTTCCAGTTTGCTACAGTTTAAATTGGGTTCTAAATTTTTTTTATCACACCGAATTTTAGTGTCTCAATTCCCGGGGTCCATATTCAGTTCCAATATGTCCATCTGGGATAAACAGCGTTGGTACAAACTTTTGACGGATTTCGAGTGTGTGTGCCGAATGTTTGAAGAAGTTTGTCCACAGGGATATTGCACTGACGAAGATGAATCGGGGATGATAGAATTAACCGGAGACACACTCAAAATTGAAAACAATACACTCACAATAAAAATGCTGGACTCCATCGGGTCTCTCCTTTTCGGAACTTGTTTGTCGGATTTGCGGATGGAAATGAGAATTCTATGGAAGGATATCGAAACCAAAATTGCAGAAGGAGATATCGGAATTCCAGGACGTTTGCCAACCGATGATAAAGATACACGCTCAAAAATTTGGATTCGCGCAGATGCATTCATTGATTGCTTGGAAACCGAGTTACCGCATTATTTTCCACAAGTCAATTCCGATGAATCATTTGTAATCGCAAGGACTAATCTGGCTTCCTTCATCGCCGGAATTGACGTTAAATAATTTTTTTCGGGTTGGACCGAAGTAACCCAGTTCCCAAAGACAAGGAAAGAGAGAGAGAGAGAGATGGGAAGAACAATAGAAAGTCCTTGTTTGATTCCATATGAATACACGTTAGTAAAAACATCTGATTGTCAAGAATGCTTTCAGGCTTTAGGGGCCGCACAACTAGTCGGTATGGGTATAGAGCCCATGATTAGTTCAGTCCTCTACAGACTCATTGCAAGTGGGCGCAATCGGCGAGTTTTAAGAGAACTAACAAACAATGGTATCAACAATATTACATCCTATGTCCGTCTTGAACATTTGGAAGAATTCAAGCAATACGGAATCGATATACGCAAGTGGGATGCCCTGGAAGGTTTTGTAGCTTACCTGGAATCTAGAAATCAACCCCATGCTACAAGAACTGCTGTCTCCCGTACATGGAACAATAATGATGTCCCATCTCAAACGATTATTCGTGAAGCGTTGGAGAAGACACAAAGAGAATCACCCCCTTCACGTTGGCCACACATCCTTGCTATCAACATTCGACCCTCCGCACATATTCTGTTCAATTCAGAACTAGGACCTTACGAATGTCGCAATCAAATATTCCATGGTGCTATTATTCAAATGTGTCCTCAAGAACAGGACATTTATTGAGTCATCACAGTTTCACGCGTGGATACATGATCTTGATTCCTTCCAGAATGTCGTCAACGAAGCGATCCTTGAACACCTGGACCTCATCCGTTTCTTTTTTCATCACATATTCGAAGCATTCAATAAAAAAGTACGGCATGACTTCCATAACCATTTGTTGTATGTCCTTGTCTGCCATAATTGTATTCACTCTCTCCACGGTATTCCCACTGCGAATCAGGTAATCGTGAACCCATTTACACACGCGCGCACAACAGGCTTCTACCGTTCCCATGATTTCATCATATACTGGAAAACGTTGCGAAATATATTCGGATTCTCACGTGGATTCGTATTCGAATTTTGATGATGCCGTGTGAACGTCTGCGCGACAGGTGAAACAGGAGGAGTGGGAGGCAACGGTGGGACAAAAGGAACTTCTTCTATTTCAAAAATTGTATCGGTTTTCGATTTCTCTTGTTCCGGAGTATCCGATGGTGTCTCCCGCTGTTGTTCCCAAAAATGTTTCTCGATATCTTGGAGGAGTTCCTTGGAAAAGAAGTGCTTTTCCGGACTCGATGGTGTCTCCCGTTGTCGTTCCCAAGAATGTTTCTCAATGTCTTGGAGAAGTTCCTTAGGAAAAAAGTGCTTTTCCGGACTCGATGGTGTTTCCGATGATTCCAAGTTCATCACAGGTTCTTTCGGGTCCTCCTGTTCGTCAGAAATAACCGGGTGAAGAGTGCCGCTTTCATCCTGGAATCGGAAAACTTGCATGAGCACGTGTCCTGCTGGTGTTCCCAATCCGGTGCAAGCGTCCCATCCTTGAGTTGCGGAAAACTTGCCGTTCTTTCCTTTGGTGATATCATGTGTTATGCCCATAACATTCCGCCACATGTTTCCTTGAGGTATCATAAAGTAGTTTTTGTACAGTATTGGATTCACAAACTTCTTGCAATTCAAAAGAGCCAAAAGAGCAGCCCACATGGGGGCCACTGCACTCGTACCACCAACTACTTGTTCATGTCCGTTCAACCAAATCTTCCATCCTGTGACAGGATCGGCAACTCCAGCCACATCGGGTACTCCACGATTGGAAAATCCGAGTACCTGTTGATAATCCGGTTTCGCGAAAAACTTGCTGATTCCTCCTCCGGTTGCTCCATTTTCTTCCCAAACGATTTCCTGCGTCAAAGTTCCGTAATAATTCCGATCAGGACAGTACAGTCTGGTACCTCCACAGGACAACACGTGTGGGGAACTTCCAGGAAAATCACAATGTTGCTTTCCATCCTGTATTCCATCTGAAGATCCATTATCCCCTGCAGCACAACAAACTGTGATTCCTCGCTCGGCCGCTTCTGCAAATAGCTCATCGTAGGCCTGTAGCTGGTTCTTTTTTGATATCCATGATTTCGTATCCCATTGGACCTCTGGCGCTCCCCAGCTTATGGATATCACACTTGGATTGTTCTCTTTGTCATCTAGTGCAGCTCGAATGGCATCATAGAATCCGCGGTCTGTATTTGGAGCAAAATACACGACGATTTTACAGTCACCAACAATAGCTCCAACGATTTCGATATCGAGAACGACCTCCATATCCGCGGGGTCACCGGGACTGTTGTGTGCACCATCGACAGAAACCGAGATTACCTCTGGATGTTTTGGAAGGCGTAGGTGTTCCCAATACTTTTCCAAGTCATCCAAGCGATAACCGCCACCTAACTCAATGATTCCAATACACGGCTTTGTCGCTGAATCCAGTCGATGACACTCTGCGTATACTGTATCCCCTCCACCACCTCTCCTCTCTAGGACACGATCAATAAAACACTCCCGAAGAATGCGCTGATATACATGATTATCTCCGAATTCCTCTTGAAGATAACTTAGAGTTTCCAGATCTATCATTTTCGACACAATCTTACCATCAACTTCTTCAATACTGAGTTCTCTGTCAGGATCCTCCCCAATCTGCGTCCATTCCACTGGCTCATCCTTCCCTACACGGACTCCATCACGCCACTGTTTCACATATCGATCAACATCTTCCGGTGTCATCTTCTCCCTTCTGTCCCGTGCCAAACAAGCAAACCTCCGATCAAAGTATTTCCTCATTGTAATATTCGGAAACTCGTAGATTTCGGCAACTTCGGTTGGATACAGCGCTTCTCCTGTAGCACCCGTTCCCCAATGGAATCGTGGTTTCAGGAGCGGATTATCATCCAGACCGAAAATCGCATACTTATCCGAATATTCACTTTGTACCACTTTCAACCAAGGTATGATCTTGGATAATGGTCCTCGTATACATGATCCATCTCCTTTCACAATGGACAAGTCGTGCAATCTTGCGGATTCTCTATATTCCCGCACTTTGTTATCCTTTGGAAAGCCCCACGTATTCAGGCGATGTAATCGAATAGTTACCGAATCCGTCATGCTCTTCTAATTTTAAGAGCGAAAAAAAAACAGGAGACTGCAGTCTTCGTTCGTGGTCTCTTGTTCTTCTCTGCATGAGTAGCATATCTCGCACGCAAGAATTCAAGCGTCTCTTGGCTTTTCAACCCGACTTGAGCTGGTGGAACAACGAAGTCACACGCCAATCCGATGCCGAAGATCTTTATACCCTCATCAAAAAAAACGATGCGTACAGCCACATCTGTGATACACAGGTCCGCCTTCACGTTCTTGGGTTTCTATATCGAGATTTCCATCACCTTCGCCAAGAGTTGGCAGTCTCGCTTCCAAGCCTTGCAGCGGGCGGGTCATCCTTACTTGTTTTTGTCGCAGCCACAAGAACCCCATCTCCTGCCACCACCATCCAGGACGGCAAAAGACGCAAACAGACCCACCAAAGCGGGGAAGAACAGAAAGTTCAAAGATTCGGAAGAAACTTCCGGAAACTCGTTGCCAACTTCTACAACGCCCAAACCACAGTAGGTCTTGCTCTAGATATCGCACGGACGAAACAGATGTTCGGATGGTCCCACCATGATCTTCTTCGTCTTGCACATCCGACTCCTACCGTGGATGACCTTGACATTGTTTTCGACTTTATTGCGGCCGGGTATCACGTTGATTCCCACTGGAATTTTTCAGATCGAGGGAAACCTTTGTTAAACTTGCTGCACAAAATCGAAAGGATCCGTCGTCCAGGATTGGATGATGCTGAAGTCGCGAATATCTTGAAATCGGATCCTCATCTCGACATACATCACATTGATAGAGGATACTTGAGACACCCATCTATCTGGAGAGTTCTTGTGCCGAAAATGGAATGGTTCGAAGTCTTAGAACACTTCTGGGGTCTTCATTGGCGAGGTGTTCTCCAAGATGGAACGATTGCCCATGATGCCAAGAGAGCCATTACAGCTTGTTATAGTATCGAAGCGGGACATGTCCATCCTCTGGAATTCCTCTTATACATACATGCCTTCCAAAGAAAACATCGAAAGGATATCTTGTTTTCCAAGATGAGACAACAACGGAGGGATACAACAGCGTTTCGTGGATGGATGGGATTCTTGACCAAAACATATTACGACAGTTTGCAATTCACCATGCCGATGTTGAAATCGGTAGCGATTGTGCTGTATACCGAGAAATCGATGCATCTCATTCATCCGCAAACCTGCAAGGATCGTATTCTATCGTGTTTCGAAATCGCGCAATGCTTCATTGGTGGTATCGTTTGTTCTTTTGATTACTCGGATACCACGAAATCATTGGAAGTTTTCTCGATGACTTCTCCCGTGAAAGAAATCAATTCATGCTTTTGTGCCGATTATGATGTTGCGAAAGCTGCTATGAAATCTTTGCGGTATCAAGAACCCGCGAAAGCAGATTCGACTATGGAATACCTGATTCGCTATGGGAAGATGTTTGATGCGATTATACTTATACAACCGGATTGTGCCGATGAAAGCGTGCATAGCCTTGTTCAAAGGTATCGCACGGAAATCAACTGCAACACCAAATTCATCGATATCGGATTATGCGGTCCCTATCACCTCATCAATGCGGAGGGTAACCTGGATCTTTGTATTCATGGATTCACACCCAGAACTCCGGAAATCATTTGCAAGTTTATTAATGGAGATTTTGACATCTTCGTTTCTGCCGAAAACTGGCAATAGTAAATGGTTTTTACGATGATATTTGCAAAGAAAAAATATCTTTGTCGTTTGTTGAAAACACAAGAAAGAATGAGTTCTTCTTCTTCCACATTAACAGGTGTTGAATTCATCCCCAAGTCAGATACAGGAACGAGCCAGGCACCGGACAAGTTCAATATTTTTAAAACCGAATTAACTTCTATTTGCGGTGATGAATCATGGCCAAAACATTTGGAGCACATGAAAGCATTACCTGATGTAAGCTTTCATTTATACGAAATAACTAGCGGAAAAGAAGCGGACAAAGAACATAAAAATTCGTTCTGGATATTGCTCGTGAACAGCCAGGTAGCTATGTACTTCGATATTTGTACAAAGGACAAAAAAACGAAACCCGATGTCAACACAATTGATGCTATATTGACAGTGATTTCGGAACTGCGTGAAAAAAATCTTCACAAGGAATACTATTTTCGAAAAGATAAAACAAGGTACACATATCTAACTTTGGGTAGTTCAAATTTTGACAAGGTACTGGTAGATGAAACAGAAATCGAGAAAGCTAAGGTAAAAATGCCGAAACAAGCAGGAGGAGCAGCATTCATTCGTCTGCCAAATATTAAGAAAAAACCTCCTGCAAGCCCGATTTTGAGTACCGCAGAACCAGCAAAGACAATCCCAATTCCAATGCCATCTCCGTTCTTATGTTGTCGGAATATAGAACAAAGAGAAATCGTTCAAATGATTCAGAAGAAATCCGCAATGTTGACACCAGACAATTATGGGACAGAACTGTCGCAATCAATAACTGTACTAGGAAATAATACGAGTGAGGATGAACAATTGAAAATAATTAATTTTCAAATTCGTCAAATGCAATTAGATATTGTTTCAGCTCTGCCAGATATATTAAGCAGAATAGCAGTCACAGTGAGACAGGAAGAACAAAAAGCAAAAGAAATGGCTGATGCCGCGGATAAAGCGGCAAAAGAAAAAGCAGCCGCGGATAAAGCGGCAAAAGAAAGAGCAGCCGCATTGCGACAGGAAGAATTCGCAAAAGCAGCAGCAGCCGCGGAGAAAGCAGCAAAAGAAAGCGGACAAAAAGAATCTTCGCCAACTGCAGAACTTGCAAATCCAAAGGACCAGAGTCCAGGATTGTTTGAGAGAACTAAACAATTGTACCATAGTACAGTCGATACACTTGCAGCCCCCTTCAGAAAAACATCCGAAGGAATAGAAGAGCCCGATCCTTTTCCAGACACAGATCCAAACAAAACTGAAACCGCAGCTCCATCAGTTGCTGTAACTCCTGGAGGTGCTACGATTACTGATATCAGCCCAATGATGTTTCCCGCATACAAACTCATTATGAGTGATATGGAGGAGAAGGCGAAGCACTTTGGATACAAGTGCTACAAGAGCAACTGTGTGTTGCAGCATCTGAACAACATGGGTATTGTACCACTCCTGCAAGCAAAAGGTCTTCCTCTCATTCCTCCTTATGCACAGGCACTTCCTTGGGGTTGTGGGAAAGGACACAATAAGAAGAATTGTCTTTACTGGCTGCTGGCCAATCAAACCGCTACAACGAATCCCTTCCTCGTTGCGAACGTTATGTCTCTCAATCAATACTATCAACAATCGGGACAGAAGCATGCCTCTAATCTCTTGCGAACGTTCTTTGGTAGTGGAAGGAGATAGAGAGAGTTCTTACAATGAAGGCTTTATTTTATCATCATCAGCATTAATAAAAGGCAAATGTTCCTTGATATTCACGGCTTCTGGCATATAAGGATGATGCATTTCCGGTTTACTGAGAATCGCCTGTTCCACTTTTTCATAGGTAGCGGCAAGTGTTTTTAACTGCTCGTTATCGGGTTGGAATTGCATAGCTTTGAGAAGTCCAACTTTCCCGTTGCCGATATCACCTACCGCGAATCCGCAGTTTGCCAAGAAATTAGCGGGATAGAAATCGTAGGCACCGCGATTCAAGAAAAGAACTGGACGTGAGGGGACACCACGTACGAAAGCCGCTAGAGCGTACAAGTAACACATGGGCAAGTTCCCCATGGAAGAGTAAACATCGGCTGCCATGACCAATGGTTCCGCACGATCTGGTGAAAAGCAGAAAGCACGGTTGAATGCTTTGATAGCTTTCTCTTTACGGTTTTCCAAAGCGTGGATTACGCCGATTTTCAAGTGAGACTCAAAGACCTCCTCGGAGAATCCACCAAGAACAGCGCGGCGTTTGTATTCTCGTAGGGAAGCAGCGTAGTTTCCGGAAGTGAAGTAACTTTGAGCGAGGTAGAATGATGTCCGTTGGTCGGCGGGATTCTTGGTTTTCTCTTGCTCGAGAAGTTCTGCATCCTGCGTCCAACGGCGTTTCTTGCGTTCGGGGTCGTCCATGCGACTTGTATGAAAAATCTGCACACCTGGAACAACGGGTTCACGGGCTTTTCTGGAGGTATTGTACATGACTTCGTGGACGACACCAATATAGGTTCCTGCGCAATCGAAGCGAACCAATCGAGGAGAAGGGAGCTGCATGATGTTATCGACGTTGACGGTGACATGGAATATATCGAATTCAGGTGGTTTGATCTTTTCCTGTTCGACAAGGAAATCGAGGAGTGCTGGGCCGCCGACAATGTATTCATCACAATCCAGATTGAGTTCGAACAAGGATTCTCCGCGGTGAAGTTCTCTGGCGCGGTTTTTACTGACTGCGAAATTCACAAAGGGTTCTTGAAAAACATGAATTTCACATCTTCCTCGCAAATCTGCAGTCGCTCTCTCGATTTCTCGGAGGGTTGCGTCGGTACTGCCGGTATCGAGAACTGTGAATACACGGATGAAATCGGCATTTTTGAGAAGGGTATCGTAGATGCTCTTTTCCTCGTTTTTACAAATGAGGTATGCGCCCAGTAGTTGCATCATTGCATATTCTGATCGTATAGGGAGAAAAAAGAGAAAAAGGAGATATTCGTTTATTATAATTTGAAGAGCACATCTGGAGCGAGAGGAGGATGTGATGGCACGTGGAGTTTTGCGTAGATATCGGCGAGAACACGAATAGTTGGATCGCAGGGATTGAGTTTTCTGGCTTTCTCCACACCCATTTTTCCATGTCTTTCATCGGCAACGCGATATCCAGATCTGGCGAGAAGCTCGGCTGGAAAGAATCCATAGGCGTTTTTGTTGAGGAATAATAAAGGTCTTTGCGGTACACGTTTGAAAAATGCGGCCAGGGCAAAAAGATAGGACATGGGAATATTTCCAGTTCTTCCGTAGATATCGGCCATGTATGTCAACGGTTCCGCACGGTCTGGAGAGTGTTTATAAGCGCGCATGAATGACTTCACGGCTGGTTCGATACGGTCTTTGAATTCATGAATCATGCCGATATGCAAATAGGATTCGAACACTTCTTCGGCAAACTGACCGAGTTTTGTACGCCTAGTGTATTCCGCCAAAGCTGGCGCGAATTGTTTTGCATGAAAGTAACTTTGTGCAAGGTAAAAAGACGTCCGTCCATTCGCTGGGTCTCGTTCTCTCTCCTTTTCCAACAGTTCGATGTCGGTGAGATATCGAGCGTTCTTTCGCTGAGGATCGTCGAAACGGGTTGTATGGAAGATTTGAAAGTTAGGGACCATGTGATCGTAAGGAGAGTAGTCGGATAAGCCGTCGAAGACCTCGTGAACAACACCAATGAATTTTGATTTACAGGAAAAGCGAGAGAGACGAGGATATGCAAAGAAGACATGGTTGTCGATGTTGATGGCGACATGAAAGAGATCATGAGCGATTGGTTGAGTTTCCAAAGATGTGAGGAAAGTCCTGAGATGTTGTGCGCCGACAAGGAATTCGTCCGCATCCAGGTTGATTTCGTAAGTAGTAAGACCGGATTGGAGGGATCTTGCGCGGTTTTTGGAAGTTGCGAAATCGATGAAGGGTTCCTGGAAAAGATGGATTTCACATTTTCCTTTTGTTCTCTGCAATGTTCGTTTCGCCTTGCGTATTTCGTTGAGAGTGTTGTCGGTACTACCTGTATCGAGGATAGTGAAGTGGTCTAAGAAGGGTGCGTTTTTCGTGATGGTTTCAAATATACTTTTCTCCTCGTTCTTGCAAATGGTGTAAGCACCAAGAAGAGCTTTCTGCGACATCATTCTTATTCTTTTATTCCGAAATGTTTCATGCCGACCGCGATCATCCGTCGTGGAGTGTCAGTCGTATCAGTGGTCTGAATCTGTTTGTTGGGGGAATCCGATATGCTTTGGAAACCAGGGACAGTTATGACAAGATTATCAACATGGCTCCCGGCGATATGGTTATCGAAAGTACCTGGGACAAAGTCACGGAAACCAAAATGGATCGAATGTCGTTATATCCATGTATTCCCCCTGTGTACGAAGGATATGAAGAATACGAAATAGATGATCAATGCCTCAACGATGATCCGTGCATACAAGAAAAAATAGAAACCATAGGAAATAGTATCCACACGACTCTCCGAAATGGGGGTCGGGTATTAGTGCATTGTTTTGCCGGGGTTTCGAGGAGTCCAACAGCTATTATTTATTATTTATGGAAATATTGCGGATACTCATTGGAGACATCAACGCGGGAAGTTATTCGGTGTCGCCCTTGCACGAGTGTGAGCGCAGGATTACGAGATCTTTTGTCTAACTGGAGTGAGAGGAAAGAAACGATGATCATCGAGTACGATGTTGAGAAGGTTCCGCAGTTTTCAAGATTAGCTGATTTTGTCGACAGTTCTGAGAATTGGGAAATGAGTCCCTGGAGAAGTGGAAAATATGCGATGGTCGATTTCGGTGGCTACTTTGATCCGCGATCATTCGATGCAGAGCCGCATAAACGTTTGCTTCTACCTGACCATTGCAAACTGCGTACCGTATTGATGAATTGCCAGCATGATTTTCACATCATTTGTTTTTTGAACAATGTTTGTCCTGAACTCGTGGGATTCCTAACGACCGTTCGTCGAGCACTGATTCTGGTGAACAATTACGATACGATTGCTCCATTATTGTTCTTGACTGTTTGTCGTGTGCAGTTGTTGAAGGAGAGTCTTGAGAAATCGGTATCGGAGAATCGAGTGTTACTGAGGTCCGACCATTGTGATGGAATTCTTCGGCCGTTCGTGGAACAGAAGTTGAAGAGACTGTTGACGCTAGGAGGCTTTGTGCATCATAAAGATGAAGATATTCCTCGCATTCGACATCACAACCTGAATTTGGTGAATTCTGACAATTTAGGAACCGGACACCAGATTGTGGATAATCTATGGTTGGGAGGAATCTACTTTGCTCAGGAATCCTATGCGAAATATCGATATGGTTATGTTGTGAATTTGGCGGAAATTGATATGCCCTTGCAGATTACGGACTATTACAAAACACAGGATTCAGAACATGTGAGATTACATTTGTCTTTGTATGCTGTTCCTGATTTGGACGACTCTGCCGATTACATGGACAAGTTGCTGGATATCGAAGCGGACAAAATTCACTGGTATCTTCAGAGGGGACAGCGAGTTCTTGTTCATTGTATTGCTGGAGTGTCCAGATCTCCAACCCTAGTCATCTACTATCTGATGAAGTATCATCATCGGAATTTGGATGACGCCATGGAATTCGTACGAGAAAAGAGGCATACCATATATCCAAATGAAGGATTCCTACAGTTACTCCGTTCGCGCGACAGAGTTTTCAAAAAAGAGGCGTGGTAAATGGTAAACAATGAGTTTGGTAATCGGTTTGACGTCGATATCGAAGTTGATTTCCACCAATACTGGTCGGACAACACTGGTGTCAATGATGTATAACTCAGTACCGGTGGTTGCCATGCCTGGAAACATGCATGAAAGAGACAATAAAAAAGTGGAAAACCATGAAACATGACCATGTGTATCCAGCACGCGCACACTTGTTGGCTGAGGTTCTGAAACGGTCGAGGAGAAAAAGAAAACAATGAAATCATCGAGTTCACAAGGTAAACAAGAAAACGTACAAGGGGTAGATACTGAGAATATCAGTTCCCGGGTTTCGTGCAGACAGAGTTGCGAAGGAAGGGAGGTGGAAGATGAAAAACACAAAGAGTATTTGTGTATATTCTCCTGCTGATCCACAACAGAAATGCAACAACAGGAACCGGTGTCGAATGGCCAGCAAAACATATTCTCTTTCACTTGACAAAGGATGTGCAGGAATCGGAAGGTACAGGAAGAGGTTTCGATGCTTTGGATTTCGCAATCAGACCATTGTATGAGACTATCCTTTTGAATAATATAATCGGAGAAGGAAGACGATTGCGGAATTCTTTTATCCAGTTGAAAAAAAAGGGTTTCATCTTGCCAGATTGCGTCATGTTCTTCTTCTAAGCCAGCTTCCCTATTGAGGATGAAATCCAAGAATCCTTCAAATCGATGAGGATCCCAATCAATAAAGGGTAAGGTATCTGCGGTATCCAGAGTCGAAGAAGAAGAAGCGAAATCGATCAACCCTTTAAAGTAATGTAATCGTTGCACGACAGGTTTTGGGATAAAGAATCGGAATCCGCCGACGTTCACAACGAGATTCAATTCGGAAGGACAGCAATCAAAGATATCAGGCCGAGGACAGATTTCGGGATGATGGTAGTGACGGATGAATCGGTAAACATCTTTAATGGAACATCCGCTGAGAATATGTCGCCAGTTTCGCAGAATGCATGATGATATTCGGACTGGTTTCCCCCAACGCGTTACAACCACTTCATTGGTTTGCAAGTCACAGTTTTTGGAGGCATCTGTATCCATTTGTCCATGGGAATCATGTTCTTCATCTCCTGCGGACAAGAAAAAGAAAAGATACACCATCCATGTCCGTATGGTAAGGTTTCCATGTGGACCCCAGGAATCTGGTACATCCATTCCATTGCTCTCCGATTGCCGTTATCCTTGTTCTCCTTGAGAGTCATACCAAGTAAAATATAGCCCTTTTCGTGTAAATGATACAAAGATTGCACAAGAATTCCAAGCAGAACAGGAAATTCTTCCTCACGATAAGCGTCAAAAAAGCCTATTAGATGGTAATGATTATGAAAAAAAACATGTTTCGTAATTGATTCCAGAGGTTTCCATACTTGTTGTACTGAAGAAGCAGAAGAAAGTGTTCGGCGAATGTCTACCGTTTCCGAAAACGCGAGGATATCTGCCTCGGAAGAAGAAGAAGAAGAAGAAGAAAGCAAAGTTCCGATCATGTCATGGATGGTAGTTGTGTTACGGACGTAAAAATACATTTCACGAATATTAATGGGCCCGAAAACCGGATTCCATAGATTGCGATTGTCAACCAAAAGACCGTCGAAGTTTTCCAGACTCCCCCAATGCAGAATCAAGGAGCAAATATGAAAATCCTCTATACCAACGTTAAAAGCAGCGTACTTGGCAACATTACGCTCGATATAAACATGATGTTTCTCGGTTGTATCCATCCTAGCGAGGATCAAGGATAAAAGAGCTTGGTCATATTTGAAAATAGGAGGTGTGACGCGTGTTTTGTTAGCGAATGTGACAAATGTATCATTTCTAGACTGTAGAATCGAAGGATTACTTTCGTAAATGCGGAGAGCGGTTTTATACAAGGAATCGATTACCAAGCTGTTCCTTTTCATGCCGTGGATTCCTCCAAAAATGATCGGCACTCCTGTTTTTTCCTCATCAGTGACTTTCATCATTTGACAAAAGTCTTCATCAATTGAGTCTCCCAGGACATGACTGCTATCTTCCAAGATGAAAGAGCCTTGGGTGTGAATTCGCTGAAAGACTTCATCAATTGTCGTACGAAGAGCGAATCCGCAATCCAAGTAAAGACAACAATCTGCAAGACGAGAACAATCTGCGAGAATATAGAGTTTCCAAGCATAAGGATCTTTGGGTTTCTCCACAGGCAGTTCAACAAGGTGGATATTGCGGAGATACGATAACTGCGTTTTCTCGTAGTCCGACAACCCTAGATTATAAACGAAAATGGGACTTTTGGGGTAGATGCGATGAATGGAGGCGATGTGATTGACACCGGCTTTGTAAAATTTAGAATCAAAGGCACAGACAAATGCTGCCATATTTATTGAGAGAGGAGCAAAGAATCTTATCCGATGCAAAGACGCAGTTGTGCTTCGGGGACAGGAGTTTCTTTGTGTATCCAGGGCCAAGTTTCTACATGATCTTTGATTTCGGCAGGTGTCATACTCACAATTTTGTTGTAAATACGTAAGTTCTGACCGAAATACGGATTGAGAGTTTCGCTGGAATTGTGTCCTCTTGGATGGTACAGATGGTAAAGGCAACCAGTCATAACAAGACCAAAATGATATCCCAATTTCGACATGCGAACAGAGAGTTCTTCGTCTTCTGGAGCAAAAGAAATCATGTTCGCATTGTACATACCAATTCTCCGGAAAGCTGCTGCATCAAAAACAACACATCCGCCACGGACCAAAAAACATCGTAATGCATAATTCTTATTCACGGCCATCAACTTCATTAATTGCTGCATGATGGCAGTAGAAGATGGAGCCGTCTTGAGTAAATCACGTGTGTATTCTTCTTCGAGGTAAAAGAAAGTACCGAAAGGATAAACCGCAATTACTGTGCTATCTTCATCTTGAAGATTGAGGACTGCCGCTTGAATGCAACGATGGTGAATGATGATATCCGTATCCCAGAAAACAAGAGTTTGGAATCCTAGTTCTTCTGCATACTGAGCTAGAGTATTTCGAGTCCAGCAAGGAAGGAAAACATCGTTCTCGGCTTTCCAGAAATAATATCGTAATTTTTGTTGCCCATCAGTCGGAAGATTCCAAGATGCCACGAATTCTTTGAGTTTTGGGTCTGTATCGTATTCACCGAGGAAAATGGTCATGTTCAAGTGGTCAAAAAGATAGCGCATGGAGACTTGTAAGTTTCGGAGACGTTCTGTAGAATCAATGCGGACGGGAATGCATATAGCGGTCCTTGGAAGAGTGATTCTGGGAAATTGCAAGTCTATGTTTGCCTCCTGTGAATTAGCAGTGACCCAATGCCAAGTAAAGACATGTTTTCTAAGTTCCTCGGATGACATTTTCTGCAGATTCCAATAAATGCGATCGTTTGCATCGTATTCAGGACATAAGAGTCTAGCTGAGTTCAGTCCGCGTGGATGGTGCATATGGTAGATAATCCGACGAGGCATAACATGGAACTGTTTCCCGAATTTCGTCATGCGATTAGCCAATTCTTCGTCGTTGGCGCAATAGGATACTAAGTCTTCATTGTCCATTCCTATTTCGCAGAAGTCGGCAATCCGAATAAACACACATCCTCCTCTACTGAAGTATCCTATTGTCTCGTAAAACAAAGGGTCCTCTTTCAACTTGGGGAGTCTGGAATTCATTTCTTTTACATCATCATGGACACCATCCAATAGCTTTTCGGTTTTTTCTTCGTCAAGATAACAAAAGAAAGAGTGCGGATAGACGGCCATCAGGTCTTTTCTATCGGTCAGATACTTCACAGATTCTTCCATTTGCTGAAAGGGAACTAGGACATCGGCATCTAGAATACAGGCAAGTGTGTATCCATCATATTTCACTACCTTGATTACTTCGTTTCTTAGCTTGCTGAACGGAAACAGAGGGCTATCGTTTTTCCAGAACAAATACCGGATACTCTGACCTTTTGCAAGACTTCGACTCCAATTTTGCAAGTGCGATTGTAATTTTGGGGTTGTATCATTTTCCCCAACATACACAGCAACGCGAAAGTACGCAAAGACATAGTCTAGGACGATTTTCAGATTTCGTAAACGTTCCCGAGAATCTACTCTGACATAAAAGCATATTGCGGTCGAAGGGAGATCAATAAGATTTTCAGCCATCGTCGGATTGCTTGCCTTATCTCGAGAATATGATCGTTGATTTTCTAAACGCGATTACTGCCAAAAGTGGGTGGACAATCGCAGTGTTGGATGGTCAGTCGGGAATAACACAACAGAATCAAGTCCGAGATCTACTGCAATCTCAGAATCTTCGATGTTGTGATATCTACAGTAGCAGGATTGCCATGCGATTGCGTTATCCTGATCCATTGATGGTTGCTGTAGTGATCAAGGACCCCCGAGAAGAACGGATAGTAGGTATTTGTTATGCAACCCGTCTCCGTAGCTCGCCTTTCCCTTTGTATTACTTCCATGGTGATGACCAACAGGATCTTTCATCTTCTCCTGGATACGAGATTCTGCACGTGTGTCTTTGTTGTTCTGATCGGACAAAGGACACAAGTTTGATACATCAATCCTTTATTTACAACATCTTGTTAGCATACTTTCTGTATGGTTTGAATTTACGACCGAGGGATATTGTAGTTTTTGCCATGGATAACGAAATCATCCGCATCCAGAGGTTTTTTGCAGGCTATGCGCAGTCGGTTTTGAAGAATTCGTATGATCCATACCTACATGGGTTAAGCAAAATCGAGGCTCTTTCTTTGTTTCGATTACTGGGGTTTCGATTTGGTCATCAATCATGGTATCCGCGACAACTGTCGGAAACGATTATGGTCTTTTTTGCGAGTAATCGAGAATTGTATATGCCAGATGAAGATGTGTTTTTTGTTCCACGAACTGAAATTGTCGTAAGCGATTTTCGAACGCTTGTAGAGGATTTTATGATGCGGATAATGCATCTTAATCTGGAAAATGATCACTACTATCGTACGGCGAGATATACTGGATTTCGGCAGAGTACCCGTTGGGAGGGACTGTTACGACAATGGAAACTCGTGGTATCAAAAAAGAAGAAATAAAAAATAAAAATTAAAGACCATTCTGGTATTCTCAGGCGGAACTACCGAACTACCGAACTATCGAACTATCGGAACTGAAAGAGAGAGAGAGATGTTTCTGAAATATTACACTCGACGACAACTGCAGGAGAAAATCAGAACTGTTTGGTTTGAGATTGTTCCCCTTTTGCAAAAACTGTCGATGGATACAGAGGATTGCAGGAAGGATAGATTGCTTTTTTTATTGGAAACTGATTGCTCATTGTCGGAAGATTATTTGAAAACCTTCCTCGAATCTGTACTGGTTCTCCATAAGCGTCTTTGGAATCTTCTGTTGGAGGTCAATGTCGAATACTACAAGGAAAAGCCTTTGCACGTTGTTGTTTCAGATGTTGAGGAGGAAGAGGTTCCTGAGGGTCGCCAGATTCTACAGAATCCCCCCGATCGAGATGGTCTTGAGGTTCGAGAGCTTCAAGATTATCCTTAGAAGGATTTGGGAGATACTTTGAGTGTTCTTTTGTGGAGTATTGGGCTGCGAATTTTACGAATACAGGGAATGTAAAAGTAGATTTGTTGAATAAAAAGAGTCCCATGGATTCCGAATAATAGCGTATCTTCTCATACATATGTAAAAGACACTCCTCATTATGTGCGGCCCATTCTTGTTCGGTCATCCTCCAGTCCTCCATGGTTTACCTTAACGATCAGTGAAAGAAAATTTTGTTCTTCCGCACTTGCACGTCTTGATCGTCAAATCAGGTTGCTCAAACTCAGCACTCTTCTTCTCCTTGCCTTGGAAAGGGAGAGCACGTTTTGTTGCCAGGAGAATATCCGTCAGATCACAACCACATCTAATTTTCACATAAGCAAGTACGCGACCGAATTTGTCGTTTTCTTTCGGGTGCACAGCTATTGTCACAATTTTGTTCAAAATGAGATGATCTACGAAGAGTTTCGCATTTTCTGCTAATTTTTGGTGGGCTATCTTTTCTTCACCAGACATATGATGTGGATGCAGTTCCGGGGTATCACATCCTGCGAGACGAACGCGGAAAGCATTGATTTTGTTGTTGAATTCAAACACGATATCAAATGTGTCACCGTCAATTACTCTCACGCATTTACCGGGGTGAGTTCCTTGAATTCGGAAGGGTTCTGCTGTTTGTAGATTCACGTTACGAAATCGCCAAGCGTACCATAGTTTTTTTGCCGACTGCATTCTTCCGTTCCTCTCTCTAACAAAAGGACGGCGAGAAAAATCCATGGCCTAACATTACCAGCGGTTAAAAATTACATTATTGCCACGGGAAAACATAGTACCCTTTGGTTGATTCAAGGGACGTGTTGTTCCCACGATACTGATCTCATTTTGGTAAATCCGGTCGAACTTTCGAAAAGAGGAAATCTCCTGAATCATTGCACGAAAAGCCCGATTATTCACTTCAGAAGCAATTTCCTCGGGGGTTCCTTGCAGTGGAAAATGGAAACTGTGCCCCATCACGACTTGTTCGTATTCACGATTAAGGAAAGTCATGACATTATCGGCTGTGTGGGTTCCATACCCGCTATCTTGTAGTTTCTTTTGTAGATATGCGACATTTTCGAAACTAAACAGAATTCGTAAAACTTTATCTCTAGGTTCGGCCGGAAATGCTACGGCATCGGTAACGAATCTCCGGGTGTTACTTCCTTCATCTGCAGCCAGGAGATCATTCCTTGCATATCCGTTCATATTGCGTTGTTCTTTCTCTCTTCGTTCTCTGCACGACAAATTTTTGGTTCGGTAGCTGGCGAAGCTTGTAGAAACTTTCCAAATCGGGTATCCGCAGAACCTTTAAAAAGAGAGAGTTTCTTCCTGAAATTCCGATTTCTAGATGACGAGTTCAAGCAACATCGAAATCTTCGGTATACCAACCACCCTTTGCAGCCCAACGGTGCGCGCACACTACTTGAAGAACAAACATCTTCTGGAGGAGGAAGTGCCCCTCATTTCCGTGCAAAACTGGAACCACAGGAGTCTTGGAAGTTTTCATGGAAGAGCAACTGAAGCTGCCTACAACGGTTATCGTCTTTCCATGGTTTTCCGTAGATATGCAGCCACTACACAAGATTTGGATGTTCTCTTGTGGTTACCGTCCGTTGTCAGTATCCACGATGTTCGAGTTGCTGGGTTTTCTGCGGTTTTTCTCATGGCCATGTCGAGAAGGAACGAATATCTTTATGGTCGGAATTTCTGGCGGATTCCATTGGACTCATTGTTTATGGCAGAAGACAAACAGTTCGATTTCAGCGTTGTCATTTATTATCCACAGACTCAGGATAACCTCGAACTACTGCCCGTTATCCTTTTCAATACCCACGTCATCTCTCGTCCGGAAACCAAAGCTCGCAAGTGGTGCCGAAATTTTAACCGGAAACACGACTTCCAACTAGGCATCAAGTTGCTACAGGATGCCAAGGAGATACCAGTTGACTGGAAAACTTCGCAAAACGAGTTATTCTTTTGTATTTTCGATTATTTTCAGCAGGCGCGACAACCTCACTCGGCTTTGTGGGTTGCCGAGCATCCAAATACCCCGCAAGCCTTGCGTATTGAATCTCATGGTATTGTTCTGGATTACCGGCGATGGAGGTATCGGAAGATCGCGGAAAATCTACACGTATGGTACATCCCAATCAGTGAACTGGAGCCCTTGTTCAAGGCAAAATCTGCGGACGGCCCACCCGTGCGCGTGATCAAGATGTCCGTGGAAGACCCCTTACCAGGGTATCTCTTGTTGGCAGTCAATAGTGTCGAATATGTATCGAAAAGAAATAAGTAAACGCGAGTTTCGCAGTGGTTTTTTTTGTTAGATATCTATCAAGAATGGATTCCTATCTATCAAACATTGTTGCCCAAGTTAAAAAGACGGAGGCCGAGGAAGAAGGAAAAAGGGTAGCATTAGAAGACCGGTTATTTGAAAAGATGCTGCAGTTAATCGACTTGAAAGCCAAGAAGCAAATACTGAATTTCAATTTCAATCTAGGGGACGATTTCAGTTTCGGGATGGCTGAACGACTGAAGAAGCGCATTAATCGTCGGTTCGGAAAGCCAGTTATGAGCACCCCTGATTTGTGGTTTCCCGGGTGGCCGATGTTTTATGTGGATCTCAGGAAACTGAATCCCAAAGAAACCAAGACAAAGAAGAAGAATGAACCTGAACCTGCGCCGTTACTCGGGGAGGAAAACGGGTTCTCCGGGGTTAAAGTGGATGACACCCTTGTTACTGCCAGTGAGTCCTAGAGTCGGGATGTCTAGGATCGTTCCTTCATTTATGCGTTGTTTTAAGGATTCGGCGACGACAATGTTAACCCCTGTATTTGTGGTTGCATAGTAAATGTATTGGTTCTTTACTGGCAATCCAGTACCATCTCGGCGGTACACATCCTGATACAAAGGGTAAATGACACTATCGTTTGGATCCTGGGTTTCGATGTATCCAATTTGTCGAGGTAGTTTTGGTTGAGAAGGCAAAGGGAGGCCTCCCATGGAACTAACGTATCCGATAGGGGCTACGGGAACCTGGGCAACAGCTGTCTTTACTTCACTGATTTCACTGCTAACATCTCGAACTTTCCGGAGAGCTTCGCTTTTGGCTTCATCGATGTTTCGAAAGCTCTCTTCCATAAAAGAGATTTGAGCGGCTTTGATTTCGTCGACGTCTCTGGATTTCTCCTGTAGTTTCCAGGCGAGTGTGAAGAGGATGAGGACCAAGATAGCGCCGCCGATGATGTAAAAAGAGTTGGATTTTGAGGCTGGAGGATCCATAATCTTCTGTTCATCTTATATATGCAGAAGAAATTAGACTCGGCATCCCGAAGTGCATTTCTTGGTAAGAGAAGTCTTCTTTGTTTGCCCGCGGAGATAGACACTTTCTCCATTTTCTAAGAAGTCTTGTTTAGATACCTGAGGATGTCCCAGTTCCCGATTGACCAAATTATGGAGTTCAAATAACCACATCATGAGATCTTCGCGGCTTTGGACCTGTATGGGTAGCTTTTGCAGATGTTTAGCGTAATGTTGTCGACACATAGGGCATGGCAGAACTGAACGCAGGCTGTCGAAGAAAACAAACATGGCTGTCCGTTGCTCGCAAGTGGGCTGTGATGGATACGAAAGCGTGACAGCGTGTAAGAAGGCCCAAGCATGAGGTCCCCATATTTTGTTATCAATGATTCGTGGTGTTGTCATACCTGTGGAGTCATCTCTTACACTCTAAAAAATCTCTGCCGCATGGTCGATGCATACACAGAAGATCAACGAACGAGCTCGTGTCATGAATGGCACTCTCGCACACACATCGGGCGGATTGTCGCGCAAAGACCTTACCTACAACAAGAATGGCGAAATCGTTAGTCGTGTGAAGAGATCGGACGCGAAAAAAAGCCATGCCCTCAAAGATTGGATTTCCATTTGCAAGGATCACGGATACCTCTTGAAAGGAGAGGGATTCAAGCGTCTCCCGAAAAAGGGTACGAAGAAATACAAGACAATGAAAAGGGAGTACAATAGCTTGTAACTTTTTTTTATTCTTTTACTGGCGGAAAATGGTATTCGGTTCCGTATATATTTCGGAATCATCGCAAATATGGTAAGATTTGTCGTCTCTTCGAATCATGATTCCATCTTCTTCCAATTGCCGCTGTATTTGCAGGTAGGTATTCTTTGATCGGAAACGCATGAAAACAGGGTATGTAGTGAAAGGTGTCCAAATAAAGAATCTCGATTTACCAAGAATCTTTGTGTAACAAATGTTGTTATCGCAGTGCATATACAACCTTTTTGTCTCAAATCGGCAGCGCTCTATGTGTTGTTGACAATGCATGGAGACTGATGTGATATCTTTCTTATTTTTCTCGATGAACGCTGCTAGAGCTAAGAAATCATTTGTGTTCAAGTGGAATTCTCCTCCTCGACAGTTACTGGTTGTAATATCCACATATTCTTCCAATTGTTTGTTTTCGACGTTCATGGTGTAATCTGACAATTCATCCTTTCTTGTTGTTGTTGCAACCAAGGATCCAGAGAGTCGCATGAAGATATTGCTTTGCACTGGCGATGATGATGACAGCAATTTGAATTTATGTACAAGCAAGTATTCATCTGAATCACCGTGGTAATCATGGAGGAGAAGAACACCTGATTCCGTGGTTTCCGTGAAAGAAAATGTCAATCCGATGCCGTTTTCCATCACCAATTCCAATCCATCGTGATGACCAGAGTGCGGTGCTATATAATCCATAAAAGCCATGGAGCTGAACGGATCCTCTTTCTTCTCGCCTCGAATGGCTTTCTGTATTTGGGCGTTATTGTTGCGGAAAAGCTGGATATCCACAAAAGACACATTCTTCATCGTATCCCTAAAGCACGGTATTTCCTCTTTTTCTACGCTTTCCGCATCCAAAGTATCAACGCCTTCCAACGTGAATAAAATCCAAAACCACACAGTTTCGTCCTTCGGAGGAGTATCCTCTTTCCGTCGAATTAGATATTGTGACTTCCACCTTTCTGGTGGTTCTTCGACTCCAGGAAACATGTTGATTTCGAAATCGTCAATATTCGACCCTCCACCTCTCTGGAATCTATAGTAATTCCCGTTTTGTAATTCTAATTTACACTTCCGATCCTCATATACGATTCCATCCGGTCGATCACGTAAAGGTAAAAGATGCAGCAAATATCCATAAGGTGTCTGAAAAATACTTATTAGTTTTGCCGGCAGATTATCCATGATGTTCTTTTTGGTTTTTTGGGGGGACAGAGGTTTGTATTAACCAATCCTTAGAAATAAAAGATTACAGATTCGCGACAACGGCTTTACATCCACATCCGAAGACGTTTTCCGAAGCGTAAAGAACCTGTAGAATTTCATCTTTGTCCTTGTAAAGATCATAAATGTTGCAAATGGCGTAGTTCATGGGAACCATGATATGGCTGCCCTTATGATCCACAAAGAGCAGAATCGTTTCCTCCGGCTTTATGCGCAGACGAGATCGAACAACCATGACAAGTTCCTGAATCGTAAAAAAATAGGGAATCAAGAATCGAGTACGGTCCAGGTTTGGCAAGTTACATTCGGAAGCTTTGGAAACCACAACCGGTAGCTTTCCTGGATACTTTTCACGTAATCTTTGGATCCGCTCTGCATCAAAAACACGAGTTTCCGCAATAGACATCTCACTTTATTCCCTCAGAAGAAAATCGTAAAGCAACCGTCGCTAACAGGTACAATTTGTCATTTGGTTCAGGATCATTATCAGGAACTACGGAATCACTGCAATCGATAAACTTCATGCGAGAAGTGGGGACGTAGAATTTCATGGGTCGGCGATACCGCAGATTGTGAACAATAAACTCCAGATCCTGTGCAACACGTTGAAACTGCTGTTGACATTGTATTACCATCATATTATCGGCATGCATTTTCGCTTTCTCCACAAGTTCCTCCAACGCTATCATCTGTTTCCGGTAGGAGTTGATCGCTCGTGAAGGCCACCGCATCAAACCGAGCTTCCGACAATTCTTTTTCAGCAATGTCGAACTAACTCCTAGCTCTTCCGCCGCTTCGTCGATAGGAAGATGCATCACTTGTCGTATTTCATGTGGAGTGATATTGCGAAAATGACCATAAAGGCGTTTTTCGTTCTTGTGGACCTCTTCTTCTTCATCTTTTTCTGCGACATAGTCGGTATCTTTCTCCGGCAATGGCGGCCACATAATGGATTCGACTGTGAAAGGGAAACGAGAGGTCCTTCTTTCTTTTTTTCTTTTTGAAAATTTTTTTTTTGTTCCTAATCGGGTCAAATTCCCACAGGAATAACAAGGAAGAGGAATGGGAAATCTACAGAATGATGGAACGAGAGAATCTGTGTTTCTAGGAAAAGAAACTGATTGCGCATCTGCTGCATCGATGGCTTCTCACAAAGTTTAAGAAACTTGAAGTAGAACTGAGGAGCGGTGAGACCACAGGACAATGCAGCTTGATGGACAGAATCTATATCCGATTGTCGATCCCCTACGACGAAGATATCTTTCAGTAATCCAGTGAGTTTCGCATGATCGGCAATGTTCATCAACAACACATGACTGGTGAAGAATTTCCAGACAAAGGTTTCGTTTTCTTGGATGAATTTGTAGATTTCATCGACGGTTTCTTTTGGATATAGTTTCTGCAATTGTTCCAATACAACCGTTTCCCCAAGAGGATTATTGCGGTAAAAATGTCTGGCGGAAAACAATCGGATCGGATAACGAGAAAAATAGGAGGAATTCCTGACGTTATTGACTGAAAGAAAGGTACTGTGGAACAAAGGAAGATAATGCTTCGAAGTTTCCTGAATCCACCCATCTTCCGCAGCTGTCACGATGATAATATCATGTTTGGCATTATGCAGCAGCGATTGAAATAAAGAAATCAGGCTTGTTTCGAAATCTTCCAGCTCATGTCCTAGTCGAGCGCGAACGACGGAAATGATACTTGGGTCCAGGCAATGCTTCCCCAATTCCGTAGCATGATCAATCACGGAATCATGGCAGAAAAGAGTATTGTCCCAGTCGAATATGAAAGTGAGAGACATATTGTTGTGTGATATGGGTGTAACGGGTGTAACGAGTGTAACGTGAGGAGGAGGTTTCATCGTCAATATTAAGTCCAGAAACTCTCTTTTATTTCTCTATATTTGTAACCAGAAAGTTGTTCCAGAAGAAATTAAAATCGTCCTTTGATTTGCAGTTGTCAGCGTGATACTTGTGGTTCCCGAAGTATCAATGTAATCGTTGTTGCCGCTTCTTTGGATAGTGACGGTATTGGCGGCATCGACTTTCTGGATCAAGTATTCTCTACCGGGAACATCGGTTGTTGAAGGAAGCGTGATTGTGCGGTTTCCACCAGCAGATTGCACTCGGATATATTGATGGTTGGCGTTTAGAAGGAGATCTCCATCTACAGTCGTGATGTTCCGCACCCAAGGTCCGCTGTTTGTCTGTGAGTATAGATTCACTTCAGCTCCTCGATAGTTCAATAAAACACCGACCCCAGTCGAAGTTCCAAGGAGAACAGGTTTGCTGATTTGCCCAACTACATCAGGCTCGGTTCCTGTCAATAATCCCGAAGTTACGGGATCCAAGTAAAACACTTGTCCTTGAACAATATCTGATGCAAGGTTCTCCACGAGTCCATGTGTCGTGTAATGGAAGGTATTCGCATCATCCACGGTACTGACAACTCCGATGGCCTCGGCATTATTCACGTTATCGGCCAATGCTTTGAAATAGAATCCAGTGGTTCCCATGCGAATAACATCTCCCGTCGCAAATCCATGGGTTGTCTGTATGACATCTTGAACAACTCTTCTTGGGGTATCATTGTTGATCACTGCATCTACAACCTGTTGCATCGGTAACCCTCCAAGATATCCAGTAGCAAAGTTGATTTCACCAGCATGCAAATGGCGGAAGACACCTTGGTATCGCGCAAGATGCTCATGAGGCACGGAAGCAAAGAAGTTATCGCCATACATGCTGCTGCTAATCTCGGCCATCTTTGTTGTGTTGTTCTTTTGCGAAGAAAGAAAAACTCTTCAAACTTCACAAAAGCGAGAGAAAAAATCCATCTCCCGTGATGAAAAAGAGGTGATGACGTCTAGATCCAGGCTAGGATTCTTCCCATACCAGACGTTCACGAGTTTCACCGGTATTGATATCACAATCGCGTCTGGAGTCACTGCCAATACACCAGACTTCTTCAGCATCAATCAAAACACCAATACCATGCCGCTCTACTTCGTCGATCGAGCTGGTAATCACACATTCTACGATGGTGCATCCGGAACCCTCAACGGACCAAGTATTCCAAACATGATCCTTTCTTCCGCAGGGGCACTATCGCTTTCCGGATCCTTCCTTGCACCCTTGTCAACGACTAGTGCAATTCCAGCTTTCAGTTTCGTAGATGATCCGGATACCGGATTCACCTGTGTTACTGCGCAGAATATTGAATTATGCACGGCAGGAGAGGCCAGGATGAAGGTGACTGCAGCCGGCAACATCGATTTCAACGAGACCATATCGTTTGTTGGCGCGGAAGGTGAAATGTATGCTGCGGCAGGCGATGAAACTGCACCGACGTATTCTTTTACTACAGAAACAGATACTGGCATGTATCTAACGGATACATTTGGTGTCGGGCTCTCCGTGCAAGGCACAGAAAGATTGGATGTTGATGTCGATGGAAATGTGACTTTGCTCACTGGGGATCTCCATGCGGCGAATGATGCTCTCATTACAGGCACATTGCTAAGTGCTAACGCCACAGAGGCGGATGCGATCGGCAACGCAGCTCTCAAGATTACCGGGAACACTAATGTTGCTTTAAATACACGAATTGGTAGCCGCATTTATGTTAAGGATGGCACTGTCACATCCCCAGGATACACGATTGCTGCCGATACTGATACCGGACTCTATCTACCTTCCGCAGACAACTTGGCCATCACAACCGCCGGAGTCCAAAGAATCCTCATCAGCAACACCGGCCGGACCGTACTCAACAACGCCGCGGAAATCACAGCCGAAGGTCGAGTCCGAGGAATTGCCGGTTCTGCAGCTCAGCCATCCTACAGTTTCATTCTCGATCCAGAATCTGGTATTTACAGTGAATCTGCAGATACAATAGGATTCGCAACTCAAGCAGTTCGGAAAATGACAGTTGATTCTGCCGGAAACCTGAAAATCTGGACAGGTGGTATCAACGTTGACCAAAATGCCGAAATCACAGGAGTTCTCACGATTACCGATACCACCGAAAGCACGAATGTTAACAGCGGTTCTATTGTTATCAATCCAGGGAATGTAACTTGTGCGAAAAACGTGTTTATTGGAGGAAACCTGACCTCTTCTGGTACTACCACTTTTGGAACCGGGAGTTTCTCCAGTTTAATGGTGGGAACAAGTACCCCTGTGATTGTCAGCACAACTGGGACTCTACAGGTACAGAACACAACAGAATCATCAAGTGCTTTGACTGGTTGTGTAAGTTTATTGGGTGGCGCCGTTTTCGAAGGACCATTGATCACGCAGGGCACAGGAACCTTTGGGACAATCAATCCCGTTGTCTTTACAGGCGATGGAATTTTGCAAGTTCCGCAAGTGACAACCTTTGCCAATAACGTAAGTATCACCGAGAACTTTTCGGGGTCAGGAACAATCAACATAGGTTCTACGAGTAATCAGATTCAAGAAGACTCTTCAGTCAACCTATTGCAGTCCTTCGTGTCCGATGGAGTCCGGTATTCTACGGTAGTTTCCAATATTGCTACGAATACAATATCTTTGGTTCAGAATGAATATTTTCGCGTGTGTTACTTTGATCTCGCGAATACCTTTGCGGCGACAACGTTCACTTTGCTGATTACAGGATGGCGATCGGGAGCTGGACAATCCACTAAAATGAACATAACCCTAGTTGCACCCGACCTCGCAGGTGCCTCCTACACTAGTATCGTCAACGTTTTATCAAATCAGTACCGCGGAAATGATCCTATTTATACAAGTGTCCGTCTTTCTTGTGATGATTTAGGAGGCACGGCGAGACCTAGAGTCTACATTGACGTAGGTACGTATACCAGCGTCGTAGGTCGTGGTATTGCCAGAATCGTTGATCATGTTGGTATTGCCCCAGTAATGGACACCTGGACAGTGGCCACAGTCGGTGCCGCACAAGTGGAGAGCTATTCTTTGCTGGGCACAGACAAAACCATGTTTTCGTCAGGAGCAATGGTATTCGGCGGAACTTACGGAGTCGTTCTTGCTGGATCTACCGGGTCTGTCGATCGTTTATGTTCCATTTCTAACACCGGAAAATGGACGGTTGATAATACAGATACTGCGGTATTCTACGGAGGCGTAGGTATTGCGAATCGAACGAATGTATCGGGAGCCATGTCCATAGCACAAGTTTCTTCTTTCGGCACATCCACGGCTTTGACTCTTGGATCCACGGGAATCATGGTTGTCAACAACACCATTGCCTCGAGTAATGCAACCACAGGATCCGCTGTTTTTCAAGGCAGTATCGGTATCGGTTTAACAGGATGTTTTTCCGGCATGATGAACGTCTCCGGAGCAGCAGCTTTCGGTGATACTGTGTCAACAAGGATTCTTATCGGACCCACCGGAAACTTGAATATACAGAACACAACCGCATCCACCAGTTCAGCCAATGGATGTGCAGTATTTGCTGGTGGTATCGGCGTGGTACAAAATCTGAATGTATCGGGTCCCCTGGTTGTTACATCGAATGCGGCTTTTGGTACTTCAACGCAGGTTACTATCGGAACAGATGGAGTGCTCACAGTCACAAACACGACAGAATCTACAGCGGTCAGCACTGGTTGTATGACACTTGTTGGAGGATTGGGCCTCCTGGGAGAGATGTCAGCTTCGGGTCTTATGAGCGTAAGCAGCACCGGGAATTTCGGAACTGGCACTCCTCTGATCGTCAGCTCAACAGGCTTAGTTACGGTCAATAACACTATTGCTTCTGCAAATTCAACTACCGGGTGTGCCCGATTTGCTGGAGGTGTCGGAATCAATGTGGGAACATCGAATGGTATCAACGGGTCGGGAATTATGCAAGTGAGTGTTCAAGGATCCTTTGGAACCAGTACGCCCGCAACGTTTGGTGAAGGCACTTTGGTTGTAAAGAACACCATCGCTTCTGCGAATTCAACAACAGGTTGCGTTGTCTTCGCGGGTGGATTCGGGGCCTCGGGGAAGATCACTACAGCAGGAACAGTCACTGCAAAGGATGGCGCAACCATCGGATCCTCCACTCCTCTCGTAATCAGCAGTGCTGGAGCAGTCACCATCGCCAACACAACCGATGCAACCTCATCCACTGTTGGTTGTGCGACATTCGCAGGAGGCGTGGGTATCGCTGAGAAACTGACAACCGATGGTCCAATCGTTTTTGCTGCAGCAGCTTTCGGTACTTTCACGCAAGTGAATTTCCTCTCGGATGGCCGTCTGCAAGTAAACAACACTCATGCTTCTGCGAATTCCACAACAGGCTGTGCTATTTTCAAGGGAGGTATAGGTGTTGTTGATGGCCTCAATGTTGGCGGTGGCATGGCTATCAGTGGTCGCGGTGAATTCGGAACTACGAATCTCGTAAAAATGGCCGGAACTGGATCTTGGGCAGTCAACAATACCACTGATGCCAACAATGCCACACAAGGATGCGCTAAGTTTCTCGGAGGTATTGGTATTGTCAAGAATCTTTCGAATTCCGGAACTATTCGCGTGGAGGATGGTGCAGAATTGTCCTCTACTAATGGGGTCCTTGTGAGTAGCGCAGGCTTGTTGACCATCCAAAATACCACAAATGCCAGTGCCTATGATACTGCCAGCGCTCTCTTCAAAGGAAACATGTGTGTAGTTTCCAATATGAATGTTGGGGGAATGATGAACATTGCTGGTACTGCAGCATGGGGAACCACAACACCTGTGAAAATCGATGGATTCGGAATATTACAAGTGCAAAATTTGACAGATTCCACGCAATGTAATGCTGGTTGCGCTGTATTCAAAGGGGGAATTGGTATCGAGGGGGCTCTGAACACATCCGGAGTTTTCAAGATTACAGGGGCATCAACACTTGGAGCGTTGAATCCGGTATTAATCACGAATGCGGGGGTGATGACCGTACAGAACACAACACCATCAACGGCTTGGAATACTGGATGTGCGATTTTCAAGCAAGGTATAGGTGTTGTGAAGGATATCTTTTGCGCAGGTTTATTGAATGTCAGTGCAGCAGCGGACTTGGGAACAACGACAAAATTACAGATTGGAGTCAATGGATCTATGACTGTCAACAATGCGAATGATTCTACCAAGAATACAGAGGGCGCAGGAAGATTCCATGGTGGTGTGGGTATCACAGGTGCGTTCTACACGGATGGCGCTGTGACTGTACATGATCTGGTGACATTCGGAACTGCGGATAACACTCCTGTAACTGTATCCAGTGCTGGAGTTCTTACTGTCAATAACGCGTTCCAATCGACGAGTTCCGACACAGGATCGGCAAGGTTTCTTGGAGGTGTGGGAGTCAGCGGAGGCATCTGCTGCTCGGGTACCATGAACGCTTCCGGTGCCACCACATTTGGAGCCTCCACTCCTGCAAGTATCACGACAGCAGGATTGTTGACGGTGAACAGCTTGGCAAGCTCAACCACTACAAGCGATGGATGTGCGGTTTTCCTCGGTGGCATCGGTATTACTGGAGCGCTCAGTGTGACCGGAAATGTCACTGTCGCAAAGGAATCTGCTTTCGGTACGGGACTAGGAGCCATGGTAGGTATCACCGGCAATATTAGCTTGCAGAATACTTTAGAGGCTGAGAATTCTACCACAGGAGCTCTCAAATTCCTTGGGGGCATTGGCGGTTGGAATATTTCTGCTTCAGGAAGAATTGCATTAGAAGGAGCTGCAGAATTCGGTAACGCTACGCAATGTCTCTTTGGATCCACCGGACTCCTGTTTGTGCAGAATGCTACGGATTCCACCGCTGTTACCAATGGTTGCGCCGTTTTCAAAGGTGGAGTCGGTGTTGTGGAGAATTTGTACGGTGCAGATACCCTTACCGCCAATGGGTCAGGATTCATTGGATCATCCGCATCGGCCGGAATACCAGGAGTTCGTATTAGTTATACTGGTCTTGTGTTACAGAAGGATACTACGGATTCTACAGCTGTTACCAACGGAGCAAGTGTATTTGCGGGAGGAATCGGCATAATCGGAGGTATCGCGAGTTCGGGAGCTGTAAACATTGATGGTAGTGGAACATTTGGCACGAGTTCCAGCACGAATTTGGTTCTCCTAGAAACCGGAGATATCAACAGCACCAACATCACGGAGTCTACCGATTCCCTGACCGGCTCCATGGTATTCAAAGGAGGAGTGAGTGTTGCTGGTTTGGTATGTGCTTCCGGAACAAAGCCCAATCTAGACGGAATGCATGTCGATGGATCGGCAACCCTTGTCAGTTCCAGTGCAACCCCGATCACAGTAACCAGCGCTGGAATCCTACGAGTGCAGAATACTTTCAATGCTGCAGATGCAACGACAGGTGCTTTTACCGTACGCGGAGGAGTCGGAGTTGGCGATGGTTTTGATTGCGCTGGATTCAATGTCTTCCGATTGGCGACCATGGGATTTGTTAATGGCAGAAACCTCTGGGATCAAACCGGTCGATGGACAATTGAAAATAGCACGGAATCAACTACTTCCGCGAATGGATGCGCCGTGTTTTCCGGAGGTATTGGTGTCGCAGGATCGGTTTGTTGTTCGGGTACACTCACGGTGACGAATCAAACTATCGGTGGTGCAACGATGCCATGGACTCTAGGAAGCGATGGCAGTCTGATCGTCAACAGTTCAAGATCAACAGCGACATCTTCTTCGGGATGTTGTAAAGTTCTTGGAGGAGTTGGAATAGGCGATAATGTGATCGGAGGAGCGGGTATCCTTGTAACAAACATTGTCGAGTTAGGCAGTTCGACCCCAGTTACGGTGAGCGGAACAGGTCTTGTAGTGATACAAAATACCACAGATTCCACATTAGCCAGCAATGGGTGTGCCACATTCGTGGGCGGTATTTTCGTTGCGGGGAACATCCAAGTGGACAGCAATATCAAGGCTTCCGCTTTAAATGCTGGAACTGATTCCACACAACTTCTCCAAGTGTCCTCAGCTGGAGTTTTAACAGTGAACAACAGTTTCGCATCGGCGGATAAAAGCACGGGATGTGCTGTCTTTGCTGGAGGAGTGGCATTCCAGGAGAACCTGAACAGTTCAGGGGCAATGGAGGTGACTGGCACAGTCTCTTTTGGTACAACAACCCCAGTCACTTGTGGCCTGACAGGAAACTTGAAAGTGCAGAATACATTTGGATCGTTGAATTCCACTACCGGATGTGCTGGATTCTCAGGAGGCATTGGAATTGCCGGAACTCTTGCTCATACCGGAACATTAAACACAGATGTAGGAGCTAGTTTCGGCGGAAGTACCCCGACAACGATTAGTTCTGCGGGTCTCGTGGTTGTCGGAAATACAACGCAATCATTGCATTACAGTGGAGGCGGTGCCGTGTTTTCGGGAGGAGTGGGGGTTGATAAGAATCTTTACGGAATCAGTGGAATGGGAGGTTCTGGTACTCTTACGGCGGATAATGTTTATTCCCTTTCTGGATGCACTGTCTTAAACAAAACAACATTCAGCGGAACCTCGTATGCGGGAATGACAGGAGTCCAGCAATACTACACATGGCACGATAATGATCGTTATGCTTTGGCATATGGCAAAGGTACGGGAACAGCTGTCGCAGGATCTTGTTTAACTTGCTGGCCAGAGATGGTTATGTATCAACAATGGACTCCATACACGATTACTACCACAGGGTCCGATGTATATCTGAACCAAATTCTTGATGGTGCGGGAACAGCTAACGTGACATACATGGGAACATCAACGATCAAAGCAGATACCTGGGTACAAGGTAGGACTTTCAGATTGGAATGTTTTTTGGAAAGAGATGGAGCCAGCAGTCAAACTTACACACTGGCACTGGGGGGTACTACATTGTCGAGTATAAACACAGCAACCGATGGTGACGGAAGCGTAATGAGACTTCTTGCGATTGTAACATTAACAGATACTTCGATCCCCACAAGTTGCACGTCAAAAAGTGTATTGCACATGTTTTACAGAACATTTACATCTACAAATACGTTTTACTTCATGGATTTCGACACAGGATCTGGGATCAATTCGACGGTTGATAAAACGATAGGAATTCATGTTAATCAAGGAACAGGTAATACTTGCACGGTTTATCATTTTAGCATTACTGTGTTGTAGGAACAGAACACAACAATGTAATAAAATCTCACATCGAATATGAAAGAAGGAAAGAGGGTACTATATGTCTGCGGTGCGTTTTGTTCCTTTTCAGGAATTCACAAGTCTTTCAGGATTTGACCTAATCATCGATTACAAAAGTCTTGGTGCTTCCAATGATTCATTCAAAATCGCTAATGACAGTAGCAGTGCAGTTATGTATGATGTCAAACGACAAGGGAAACATACATTTGGGGATGGTGCCGGTCTTACCACCGCAATATTGAATCCCACAGGACTGTTATCTATTAGTGGACGATACCTAGTTCCCTCAGGTTCGCAAACTCAACCGACTTATTCTTTTTCCCAGGACCAAGATACTGGCATTTATCATGGAGTCGCTGCTGATTCGTTGGCGCTCACAACTGCTGGAACAACGCGAATGACTCTTGATGCCGCAGGAAATGCAAATTTCAACGGACTGCTGGATCTCACTGCCGCTGGTATTGTCCGTGGACCTCCTGGTACTGAAGCGGCCCCTACTTATAGCTTTCAAGACGAAACCAACACTGGAATGTATCTTGATTCCGCGGGAACTTTGGCGTTTACGACTCTTGGGACAAAGAAGGTTACGATCGACAGCGATGGTGATTTGGAGATTCTTGCAGGCAATCTCAATATTGCGGGGAATGTCAATGTTACAGGTGTAGGAACTGTGATCAGTAATTTGTCCACACTTGGAGGCTTAGCTATAGCCAAGAGTACCCGCGTTGTTGGTGGAGCAACAAGTACATCATTTGTATTCGACGCTGAACTGGATACTGGTATAACTGGAGGAATTGCGGGAAATGGACTTCGATTCAAATCTTTGGACATCGATACCCTTGTCGTAAGCAGTACCGGACAAATCAGTGCTCCTACTGTGGAAGTTACCAGCACTGGACTGATCAAAACCACATCAGGCTCAAATTCACTTCCATCGTTGACATCCCAAAATCATGCAACTGTTGGTATCTTTTCTCCAGGGGTTAGTTCAGTTGCTGTGACAACCAACGGGATCCGGAGATGGGTACTGGTCAACGACTTGAATCTCTCAGGAAACATGTATTTACAGAATTCGGCTTTTATTACAGGGATTTTCAGTGGTCAGGACAACATGACAACGGCTGGAGGTATGGGTATTCAAAAGAATGTTTTCGTTGGCGGGTTTACGGAGGTTAGTGGGACAGCGACGACTTCTGCTACAGCCACTTTTGATACTCTTACTGTTGGAGCAGTAAATACGGCCGACATCGATACGGCAGGACTAGTAAGCATAACAGCGGAAGAGGAAGTGGCACTCGCATGTTCGGGTACAATGACAGTCGTCAAAGCTCTGAATGTCAGCGGAACCACTACCTTGTGTTCCACGACTCCAACAGTAATATCGACTGATGGAACATTATTCTCCGTTGCCGGAGCTGCCGATTTCACTGGAGGTGTAGGGATAGCTGGAACCCTGAATGTATCGGGAACGGCGGAAATCGGATCGGCAACCAAAAGTATTTTCGTGAATTCGGCGGGTAACTTGACTCATAAGAAAAACAGTATTTATCATCCCATTAGTAATCTAGTTGCCAATGCTACTGCAGCATCGATCGCAGCCGCCGATTATTATGGTATCTGTTATATCGATCTAGAAACTCCTTTGTATACTGCCACGTTTACGTTGTCTCTCATTGCTATCAAATCGGGTACAGTGCATGTTGCGAAATACTATATTGCCATTCGAGCAGGAGCTGTGCCCGACACCTCCTTTACAAGTTTAGTTCATCTGATTTCAAACAAATTCAACGATGCAACCCCACTTTTCCAAGACATACGCATATCGAGTAGTGCCGCAGCTTCTCCCCGAGTTTTCATTGATGTTTCTACAGCAACGACCTTGGTGGAACGGATAGCTGTAAAAATCACCGATTATGCAGGAAATCCTCCAACGATGGGAACATTAGCGGTTTCGACTGGAGGTGCAGAACAACAGGAGTTTTATGATTTGACGACAACGAACTTCACGTCATTTGCGGATGATCTCGTCGTTATTGATTCCAATCGCAACATTTCCTTTGGAACGACAACACCATGTACTGTATCATGTACTGGATTAGTAGTGGTATCCAACACTACAGCGTCAACTAATAGCACCAATGGATGCGCCGTATTTGCCGGAGGCGTAGGGGTTGCAAATTCTTTGATTGTTGCGAGTTCATTGAATGTTGGTGCGAGTGCAGGCTTGGGAGCTACCACACGTTGGAGTGTTGGAGGAACTGGGAATCTCATAGTCAATAATACACTAGATTCCACTATTGCCAGTACCGGTTGTGCAGTTTTCTCTGGCGGAATCGGCGTTTCTGGGGCGATTAGTACCTCCGGTTCGGTAACCTTTAATGGTCCTGCCACTCTTGGCCCCACAACTCCTCCCGTGTTATCCACCGCCGGAATTTTCACGGTCAATAATACTGCCGACTCAGTGCCATCAAGTAGCGGCTGTGCAGTATTCAGCGGAGGAGCAGGTGTAGCCGGTGCGGTGAACGCCTCTGGGTCTTTGATGGTGACCGGGTCTACAACCTTGGGGTCTACAACACCGATTACTTTTGGTCCCACAGGGTCTCTTGTTGTTTCTAATACCATCGCATCGTCGCATGCATTGACTGGGTGCGTGATCCTTGCTGGAGGAATAGGATTGACTGGAAATATTCGAGGAGCCGGAATCTTAACGGTTGATAATTCTTCCAGTTTCGGAACAGGGACGCCTCTACTAATCGCAGCGACAGGAGGACTCTATGTACAGAATGCGTTGGGATCGAGTAATGCTTCGACAGGAGCAGCGTTGTTTTCTGGGGGTATTGGAGTTGTAAAAGAAATCAATGTCTCTGGTTCCATGAATGTGAGCGGTACGGCGGATTTCGGATTAACAAATGCCGTAAGTATATCCGGAACTGGCCGTGTGAATGTACCAAATACTTCTGCAAATGCCGGTGTTTTCAAAGGGGGAATAGCTGCGGCAAAAGAAATGAGTTGTTCGGGGGTGGTGACATGCACAAATTCCGCATCTTTCGGATCCAGTAATCCCGCAACTATAAGCACTGCAGGTATTCTCGATATTTCGAATACTTTTGCATCATCGGATTCGCTTACCGGGTGTGCTGTTTTCAATGGAGGTGTTTCTGTTGCGAAAACAATCAATTGTGGAGGGACGGTAACTGTGGGAGCCAGTGGAATTTTCGGAACGAGTACACCGCTGAATATTAGTTCAACTGGGCTGACAACCGTAAACAATACAATTGCAACCAGTTTGAACAATAGCACTGGATCCGCCCGATTTCTGGGTGGAATTGGTGTTGCGGGAAAATTATGTTGTTCTGGATTTGTTAATGCGAGTGGGGACTGGAGTTTCGGAACATCAGATCCGGTGTTGATCAGTGCTGCAGGGATTCCGACCGTTCAGAACACAGCTCAAGCAGTCTCTAGTTCCAATGCCTCTGCTGTTTTCAATGGTGGACTTGGTGTGGCGACTGGGATTGCCTGCAGTGGGATGTTGTATGTGACACAAGGTACAGAGATTGGAGATAGTACCCCATTCACTGTCAGTAGCGCAGGAGTTCTTTCCGTCCTCAATAACTTTACTTCGAGCAATCCAACCACAGGATGCGCCAAGTTCTTCGGCGGTGTCGGGATAGCCCAAGATGTTCAGTTGGTTTCGGGTGGAATGAATATCAGTGGAACCACTTCACTGGGTGCAACAACTCCTGTGTCAACCACCACAGCCGGTGTTGTCACTGTGAATTGCACGACTCCTTCTTCCGTCTATACCACCGGATGTGCGATATTCTACGGAGGTGTTGGTGTCGCTTCCGGCATGGTGGGAGGAGGAGCGTTCACAGTTGGAGCCACAGGTCTCTTCGGTACCAGTACAGCCCTTTCCTTTGGCACTGCCGGTCTTTTGACCGTCAATAATCTCATTCCAGTTATCAATGCCACCACCGGTAGTGCCCAATTTTCGGGAGGCATTGGAATCGCAGGGAATTTCAATGCAATTTCAGGATTATTGAGTGTGGATGGTGGAGGAAACCTCGGAACTCTGGGAGGGTCAGATCTCTTTGTATGCAGTAGTGATGGCAGTTTTATTGTCAAAAACTCTACGGCATCTACGCTTCCTGCAAACGGATGTGCACTCTTTGCAGGCGGAGTGGGAGTGGTAAAGGGCGTTAGTGTGTCCGGAAAATTCCAAGCTGACGGGATCTCTTCTATGGGACTGAGCAGTCAGGTTGTTGTTGGAGGCACAGGAACTCTGGTCGTCAATAATACTTTTGCATCTGCTGATGGTGGTACTGGATCTGCTTATTTCAAAGGAGGTTTCGGTGTGACCGGAAATCTGAATGTCACAGGTGCATGTAAAGCTTCAGGTCCAGTGTCGATCGGTATCGATACTCCTTTGGCGATAACGACAGCTGGAATCGTCACTGTGAACAACACAATCGATGGAACTAGCAGTCAGACGGGGTGTGGTATCTTTCACGGAGGTGTAGGTATCGCAGAAAATATGAATATTGGAGGCAAATTGTCGGTATCCGGTCTCGCACAATTTGGTAATCCGGTTACAACCCTGGGAACCACTGGGCTTGCAAACAATACAAATACCACAGATTCCACCGATCGAGATACCGGGTCCGCGGTGTTCCTCGGAGGAATTGGAGTGGCAAAAATGATTTCCGCTTCTGGTGCTTTGCATCGATTTGCTGCAGCGAATTTTGGATCATCCACAAGTTGCGATTTCAGTACCGCTGGAATTATGACGGTGAACAATACCATCGCTAGTGCCAATTCTACCACAGGCTGTGCGATATTCAAAGGCGGTATCGGAGTAACAGGAAAAATCAATGTCGGCGGAACAGTAGCTGTAACTGGAACTGCCACTTTCGGATCTGCAACTCCTCTGGTAGTCAGCAGTGCGGGAGCAATCACGGTGGACAATACTATTCAGTCGACAAATTCAAACACAGGATCTGGACATTTCAAAGGTGGAGTTGCCATTGCAAAACAATTACGGGCAGCAGGAATGTTGCGCGTGGTTGGACAAGGTAATGTAGGGCAATCGAATCCGGTTCTCTTCGGTACTGATGGATCCATGACGGTACAAAATACGACGGAATGCACAGCCATAGGAACGGGATCGGCACTCTTTTGTGGAGGGTTGGCCATTTCTGGCTTGATAAACGTTTCTGGCAATTTGGATCTCGGAGGAAACAACGGAACCACAAGATTAGGACTTTCCAATACGGATCACCTGTTGATTTCCACCACTGGTCTGTTGAATGTGCGTGATGCGACAGCATCCACGAATTCTACGAATGGCGCGGTGGTTATCGCAGGAGGACTTGTCGTTGTACAAGATATTTCTGTGAGTGGTGCTTTTAATCTATCAGGTGCTGCAACTTTGGGGTCAACTGATCCTGTAAGTATCAGCAGTGCTGGAATCGTGACTGTACCGAATAGTACCAATGCAACCACTACAACCACTGGATCAATGACGGTAGCTGGAGGTATGGCTGTTGTTAAGAATATGAATCTGGCGGGGGGAATGTACGTTACTGGGAGCAGTACCGGGGCTTTCTTCTTCGGGGTCAGTCCCACTTGGGCTGTTGTGAGTGATGCTGGAGACTTGATTATCAACAACACGTCTGATTCCCGTGCAGCAACCCAAGGCGCATTGCAAATTGCTGGAGGATTGGGAGTCGTAAAGGCGATTTACTGTTCAGGAATGGTCGACGCCAATGGACAAGTGGATATTGGAGACAACCCGGTTTGTACGATCAGTACGGCTGGTGCACTTGCCGTCAAAAGTACCCGAGCTGCTGGCAATGTTACCGGAGCAGGGTATTTCAAAGGAGGAATCGCAATGACAGGGAGAATGTTATCTTCGGGAACATGTAACATTTCAGGAACTTGTCAATTCGGTGACATTTCTGGGGATCCAGCCATTCAGGTGTCCGGTACGGGAATCCTCGTGTGTAATAGCACTTTCGGTTCTTCATCTTCGGTTACTGGATGTGCATGGTTTGTAGGAGGTGTTGCCGTTGTGAAGGAAGTATCCGTTGGTGGAAACATTACGGTTGCAGGACTCACTACACTTGGGAATTCACCAACAATGACGACGAAAGTGAGTTCCACGGGAATGATGGTGGTGCTGAATACCACTAGTTCTTCTGTGTATACAAATGGATGTGCGGTATTTGCAGGAGGCGTGGGTGTTGCTGAGAATGTGAATGCATCGGGTCTTATTTCCGTCAATGGTCAAGCAAATCTTGGAAATTCCACGATTTGTACGGTCAGTAGTGCTGGTAAATTGACTGTTGCTAACACGTTGGCGTCTTCCGCGAGTACAACAGGGTGCATGGCATTGAGTGGTGGTCTTTTTGCATCGGGCATGATCAATGTTGGTGGCAATATCACTGTAACGAAAGACATGAGCTGTGGTGAAGGGTTAATTACTGGTATTTTAACAACCGCAAAGGTCGGATTGCCAACAGGGGCTTTCTTGAATGCAACAGGTACGACAAATAATTGTACATGGGCTGATGTTGATCAGAATAACATAGCTTTTGGGCTAGGCATTGGATCGGCTGTCCTCAATGAAGGAATCACATGTTGGTTTGATTCTGTCATATACAATCAGTGGACCCCTACCACCCTTTCTGTATCCGATGGGGTTGATCATGCGTTCAATATTTCGGCAGATGGAGCTGGAGCTTGGGGAACCGATTATTATGGATCTTCCATTATTCCCGCAAACACCTGGAAAATTGGGGAAACTTATGAATTCGAAATATCTGCCGTACGTGACAACACCTCAGGTACAGTGACTTTTGCTGTTTTTGTGGGTGCGAATACTTTTTCTACTACGACAACAATTGCTCCTACAAATCAAGGTTTGTTGATGATGTGTCGATTTACCAGAACAGGCACAGCTACAGTGCGAGTTTATATGAATTTCACCGGTAGTTACAACGCATCATCAAGTAGCAAATATTATTCATATGGTCGTGGGAATCTCTCTTACACGGCATCTTCCGACACGACGTTGAAGGTGACTTGCAATGGGTCAATTGCGAGTGGCACGGTAACTGTCCGACATGTAACGATACGACAAATATCATAGTCTCAAAAGATTCTCAAGACCCTCCAAATAAATCCATAATTATCTCATAAAAACAGAGAAGGAGTGTGTGAGTTCTATGAGTTCAAGTAGATCATCTGCGTTTAAGTTTCTTCCGTTTCGTTCGTATGTGAGTTCATCAGGATTAGCCTATCTTGTAAACTATCAGAATGAGGGTGTAACGAAGGGAAATTTCCGAATTCTCAGCAACAATCAGACTTTATATGAAGCAGGATACACAGGATTACATCGCTGGTATGGAGGAAGTCAATCTGCGCCGACACAGCGGTTAGCCCTCAGTAGTACAGGCATCATCACCGCAACAAGTGCTCTCCGTGGTGGTACAGGTACTGCATCTCTGCCAACATTCACGTTCGTAGAGGATACCACCTCGGGAATCGCTCGACTCACTGATGCTAATTTATTGGCAATTGTCACGGCGGGAGCGACTGCAATGAAGATAGAAGGTACAGGGGATGTCCACATGGGCGATTATTTAGATATTCAAGAAACTGGAGCCATCCAAGGCTATTTTGGGTCTGAAGATATTCCGACATATTCGTTCACTACAGATACAACCGCTGGTTTATATAACAATGATATTGGGTCGGTTGCTATATCTACAGCCGCTTTGAATCGGATGTCCATCAATGAACCAGGTGATGTTGATATCTACACGGGAAATTTGTATCTTCCGGGGAATGCCGTTGTCACTGGAACTCTGACGGTGAATGACACAACCAATGCTATTGATCTTGTGACCGGATCCATTGTTACACCTGGTGGATTAAGAGTTGGCGGGAATCTGTCTGTTACAGGAACAATGGTCCTACCTACGGGAACTGTGGCGAGTCCGGCATATACATTTACATCGGATACCGATTCCGGAATAACACATCATGCTACGGTGACTGGAATGATGCATTTAGTTACAGGTGGGGTGAATAGAGTCACGATAACCTCGGCATCTGGTACGGCTTTTGGTGGAGCTCTCCTAAACAATGCGGGTGCAGTACAAGCAGCAGATGGAGATGCCACCGAACCGGCTTTTGCTTTTGCCACTGACATTGATACTGGTATTTACTTTGGCGCTTCAGATAGCTTAGACATCAGCACGGGGGGCGTCAATCGAGTTAGTACCAATTCTGTAGGAAATGTCGAAATCTTGACAGGAAATCTGCTTTCCGAAGGAGCCGCAAATATCATTGGAACTACCTCCGTGCACAGTACCACCCAAAGCACATCGGTCGACACAGGATCTGTTATCGCTGATGGAGGCATGGGAATCTCAAATGATTTTAACGTAACAGGAGATGCGACAGTGGCAGGCACATTGACAGTTCCGGAATCAGGTTATATGGATGCACTTTCCGTAGGGACTTCAACTCCCTTGACGATCAACACAGCGGGGCAGATGACGATAACGAATACTGGGGCTCAAGCTGCGGGATTATCCGGTGGATTGGGAATGGGTGGAAACTTACAAACCGATTCCAATGTGAGTATTGGGTCCGGTACGCCCATTACTATCGATACCAATGGAAGTTTCTCTGTCTCCAATACCACTACCTCAACGAATGCAACGACAGGGTGTGCGGTGTTCCAGCAATCTACGGCTATTGTAGGAAACTTCAGTGTCGGTGGATTGCTAACATCCGGATTATCGGCGAATCAGCTGCATGTTGATGCTTCTCAGGATCTGTTGCATTCTGGCAATCCTGTTGGTGTCCGATACACGCTGCCTCTTTCCAGTCTCACAACAGCTACTGTAACAGACCTGGCTGCTATCGACTATTACAGTCTCTGTTATATTGATAGCAATGCAGTCTTTCTAAGTTCTCAATTCACTATGCTGATATCTGCTACAAAGGCTGGTCGTGCGCACACTGTTCGTATCCAAGTAGCCATTACACCTCCAAATCCAACCAGTCCTTCTTACGATATGTTTATCCATGTGTTATCCAATCAATATCAGGGAACTCCTCTTGTTTCCGCTCTGCGAACATCTGCGGAAAATATATCAGCTCCAGCATTGCCTCGATGGCATTTCGATGTCCTTACGAATGATACTGCCATTGAATTGCTGACCGCTCGAATTATCGATTTCATTGGAGTGTCGCCAGTTATGACCGCAATCGTTGCAAATGTTGGCGGCACAGGCAAGATTCAGAATTGGGACTTCACAAATACTGATCTGACTTCGATTGCCTCTGGAACAATGATACTAGATGCGAGCCGTAACATCAAACTAGGCGCCAGTACCGGAACCAGTCCACTAGTGATTTCGCAATTCGGCCAGGTGACCGTGAATAACACAAGTACATCCGCCAATGCAACCGTCGGTAGTGCTGTATTCAAAGGCGGTGTGGGAATCACTGGTATAGCGAATATGTCGGGACTCTTATTTGTTGATGGAGTATCCACTTTCGGAACACCGGCCACAGTTACTGTTGGTGCGGCCGGTACCCTTGTAAACACAAACATTTTTGATTCTGTGAATGCCTGGACTGGATCCGCGATTTTCAAGGGAGGTATTGGGGTTGCAAGTGGTGTGTTTGGATCCGGAGCACTTTTTGTAGGATCGACAGCTGCTTTTGGTACTTCCACTCCTCTCGTGTTCAGCAATACCGGGGTCATCAACGTGAAAAACACCATTGGATCATCAAGTTCCTCTACCGGTTCCGCGATTTTCGCCGGAGGCATTGGTGTGGTAAAAAAGATAGCTGTGACAGGAAATCTTGGAGCCTCTGATAGCACAACAATTGGTTCTTCGACACCAGTAGCCATGGGAGTAACAGGCAGTCTTTCCGTAGCCAACACAACAAGTCGAAGTGTGATTCTCAAAGGAGGATTGGGAGTCACGGGAGCGATAAATTGTTCCGGTCCTCTTACCGTCAGTTGTTCAGGTCTCTTCGGTAATTCAGACATTCTGCTCATCGGAGCAAGTGGTCTCGTGAAAACCCAAAACACAGCCTCCTCTGTTGATCGCCTTAATGCGGCTGTTGTATTTAAAGGAGGGGTGGGAATTACGGAGAATCTCAATGTTACCGGCAATGTGAAAGTGACCGAGAAAGCGGTGTTTGGATCATCGACTACAGGTGGTATTGAAAGCGATGGAGTGTTGACGTTGAGGAGTGTTCTGGATGCGACAACAAGTAACACAGGCTGTTTTGCGGTATCCGGTGGAATAGGAGTTGCGGGGAATGTGGCATGTTCAGGTGCGTTAACCGTTTCCGCTACTGGAACTTTTGGTCAGGCGACTAGTGTTCCCGTCGATTTTGGAACCACAGGATTCCTTCTTGTTCGAAATACTACAAGTGCTCCAGCTGTCGGGCAAGGATGCGCTATTTTACAAGGTGGAATGGGAGTCGCTGGAGCGATCAATACATCCGGCATCCTTCTAGTGAATACTGGCACGCAGAATCTTGGGAGTCCCGCAATTATAATTGGTCCGACGGGCAATCTAATTGTGCAAAACACAACAACATCAACAACCACAGCCAATGGATGTGCGACATTTGGTGGAGGTATTGGAGTTGCAGGAAACATGGCGGTAACAGGAACCAGCGCGATTGCGGGAACTACGAACATTGGATCAGGAGCAGCGACTTGGACAACGATCAGTAGCACGGGAATCTTGACTCTCAATTGTGCTTTTGCGGCCACATCGTGTTTGACAGGATCTGCGGTGTATTCGGGTGGGATGGGTGTTTTGAAGGATATTCGCATTGGTACGAATCTGAATACTAGCGGTCCCGGGTTCTTTGGGAATACCACGCAATTTCAGATTGGACGGTCTGGGATGATAGCTGTAAACAATGCAACGGAATCCACTTCCACTTCCGTCGGCTGTGCGGTATTTGCCGGAGGAATTGGCATCACCGGGTCTCTCAATAGTTCTGGAGCTCTTTCGGTAGCCACTGGATGCTGGTTTGGAACATCAACACAGTTTCTAGTGGGACCAACCGGTAACATTACGGTGCAGAATACAACCGCAAGCACAAATAGTCAAGTAGGATGTGCAAAGTTTTCTGGAGGACTCGGTGTCAACAAAGAAATCACTGTATTAGGTACTTTGAATGTTAGTGGTCCAGCCTTATTCGGTAATAGTACCCCGGTCTACATCGGACCGACAGGGTGGCTGATTGTGCAGAATACAACGCAATCGACGAGTTCCACCAATGGTTGTGCTGTGTTTTCTGGGGGTGTTGGGGTCACCGGGCAAGTGGCATGTACGGGAACACTAAACGTGAATAATCAAGTGGAAATTGGAAACGGAACACCATGGAGAGTTTATTCAGATGGAAGATTACTAGTGCAATGTACAACAGCATCGACAACTGCAACCACAGGATGTGCAAAGTTTGCCGGCGGTATTGGAATCACTGGCAACCTCAATGTGTCCGGTATATTCCGCGCGAGTGGATTGATCAGTTTCGGTCAAACAACTCCATTGCTTGTCAGTACCACTGGTATCCTTGTGGTGCAAAACAATACACAATCGACGTATTCTGGGGAAGGTTGTGCAATTTTCAAAGGAGGCGTGGCGATCGTGAAGGAACTAAATGGGTCGGGACTTTTCAAGGCTAGCAATGCAGGATTCGGTACTACAACTCCTGTTCTTATTAGTTCTTCAGGAACTTTAAAGGTTGCAAATACGACGGCTTCCACTCATTCCGGAAATGGATGTGCCGTTTTCCTTGGAGGTGTGGGTGTTGCAACAGGGGTGGCTGTGACCGGAGCATTGAAAGCGAGTGGAACCACTTCACTTGGAACCACGACTCCATTTGTAATCAATAGCAATGGAAGCTGGGTGGTTAATAATACAATCAGCAGCACGAATTCCACCACTGGATCCCTTGTGACTGTTGGAGGAATGGCCGTCGTCGGAAACATCAATTCCTCCGGAACTACCAGAATTGGACACAGCGGACTCTTCGGTACTGATCTAACAAAATTGATTACAACCAGTCCAACCGGAGTTCTTGTAGTGAATAACACATTGGGAAGCACCAGTCCATTCACAGGATGCGCTGTATTTGCTGGTGGAATTGGAATCGCGCAAAATTTGAGTGTCACAGGCAATCTTAATCTTAGCACTGGTGCAAATATCGGTACCACGACTCCTGTCAATATCGGAAAAACAGGTGCTCTGGTGATCAACAATGCCAATGATACCACGGCGCATAATGTCATGGGATGTTTTCTAACCAATGGAGGCGTGGGGGTTGGCGGAAATATCAACTGCTCGGGAGTGGTGAATCTAAGTGGTCCTCTTACAATCGGTAGCGGTGGCAGCAATCCGATAACAATAGGATCCACCGGCTGGTTGGTTGTGACGAATACGAGCAATCCGACGAACTATCTTACTGCCGGGTGTGTACGATCGAAAGGAGGGTTTTCGGTCGTGAAAAATTTAGGTATTTCCGGAGCTTTTGTGGCAAGTGGCGGCATGGAAATAGGGTCAACAACTCCGTTGCTGCTCGGACAAACAATAACTGTTCAAAATGAGACAACCGTGGCGGGTGGAGGATGTTGTATTGTAGATGGCGGAATGGCCATAGGTACAGGAAATCTGAATTTCAACGTGACAGGGAATGCTTCAACGAATAATGCATATTTTGGTACAGGGACCGTCTTTCGTGTGAATTCCGATGGAAGTATTAATGTGATAAATACTCGTCCTTCGAACAATTCAACCATTGGAGCAGCAATATTCAATGGAGGCATTGGCGTTGCGCAGGATGTACGAGTCGGATTAATGCACTTTAATAGTACCGGTCTTCTTGGGAGTCCCGCTGCAAATTTCAATCGCGATGGTGTCGTGAAAATCAATAACACCACTACCGCAACCACTACCACGGCTGCTGCTGTTGTCCTCAAGGGAGGATTAGGAGTGGCAACCGGCATGTACATTACCAATTCCCTGGCCGTCTCGGGGTCTGCGAATTTCGGCACAAGCACGACTTTACAGATTGGTACTGATGGTAGTTTCATTGCCAACAATACTTCCACGACATCTGTGAAATTCAAAGGTGGTATCGGCATTACAGGAGGTATTAGTTGCAGCGGAAGTCTCGCAGTCTCTGGGAGCTTAACCTTCGCAGACTCTGTTTCTGTACTTGCTGGCACCACAGGCATTCTCAAAGTATCAAACACAACTACTTCCACAGCTTCAACAAACGGAGCTGCGATCTTCAAGGGAGGAATTGGTATCGCGGAGAACGCGAATATTGGAGGAGCCATGAAAGTGAGCGGTGCGGCAAGTTTTGCAACAGGATATTTCACGGTAAGCAGTGTTGGAGTAATGAATGTGAATAGCACAATTGCAACAACCAATAAGCTCACAGGATCAGCCGTATTTTCTGGAGGCATCGGAGTCGCGGAGAACGTGAGAATCAATACAAATTTGAATACGAGTGGTGTAAGCCGGTTCGGTACATCAACGCCGGTGACAATAGGATCCACAGGATTGGTAACCGTGAAGAATACAACCGATGTCGACAATACACCAGGTGTCGGGTGTTTTGTGAGTGCCGGAGCTGTTGGTATCACCAAAGAATTGAATATCGGGAACACGGGGAAAGTCAAGGGTACCATGAGCATCCTTGGAAATGCAACAGTTACAAAGATCACGGATATTACAGGAATGTCTGTAGGGGCGTTTCCGAATGAATCGACAGGGTTCTATCCTGGTAGTACGAGTAATACAACGGACAAAACATGGTGGTATGAAGGAACCAGCGCGTTGCGACACAGGTACAACATTTCGACCATGCAGTTTATGACTCGCAATGCGATTTACAATCAGTGGCCGCAGAAGAATGTAACCCTAACAGGAACAGATATTGCCTTGAATTTTATGGCGGATGCATCAGGAACGTACGGAACCGATTATGTTGGTGCATTCGGTGTACCTGCGAATAGTTGGTATCCGGGACGTGTGTATCGTTTTGAGGCATTTCTTTCCAAAAGTGGACCAGCGGACGCTGTATGGGCAATGAATTTGAAAATCAATGGTACTATTGTCGCAAATGAAGACACTACCGCTTATTTGACGAATGAGGATCCCGTACACATTATCGGATATCTCTCCAGAGAAACTACCACACTCGTGCATGGATTTATTTACAATCAGCAGCGGAATAACTCCCAAACTGTCTATGCAATGCAATCTGCTTACGGCACTGGCAGTTTCGATAGCTCAATAGCGCAGACTCTGGCATTAACATATAAGCTTTCGGACGGAGCAACGGGTATGAATATCATGTATTGTACTGTGACTCAAATGGGGTAATTGAGAAATAAACGCGAACAGTTCCGTGCAAATAAAAAAAGCTATGATAGTTATTAACAGAAGACGATGTTGCCTGTACAACCATTGATTCCTTTCAATTCGATTAGTCCTTACGCAAGTTCTGCATATCATGTTATCAATTACCAGCACACCTCTCCGATGGCTACAAACTTCACGGTGGCAGCGGTTGACAAGAAAAATGTTTTGATGCGAATGGACGATTCCGGACGGTTCAGTACGTTCAACAGCAAAGGAGAGCCGACATTTGTGATTTCTGAAAACAACAATTGCATTCCGATGTATCCGATTCTAGCACCCTCAGGTACTGTGGAAGCTCCAGCTTATTCGTTCATCAATTCACCGAACAGTGGAGTTTTCATGCACAGTACCAACAGAATGCATCTTGTTGTCGGAGGTGCGAATATTCTACAAATGCAACGATTCCGTCGAAATGAAGATGTGATCTTCTCAAAAGCGCACATTGTTCCCGTATATGACAACATCTATGATATCGGCACGGGATCGAGTAATTTCAAGTTTCGCAGCGTGCATTTATCTCGATCAGTTATCTTGTATCCACCGAATGCCTCCACGATTGTAAATCCTGATACGACGAACTCTGGCATCGTACCCGCTCCATCGCCGAAGGTGTTCGGAGAACTGGGAAATGATGGACAGAATTTGACTTTTCAACATCGGGGTCCATTGATGATTGGAGGTGTCATCGCGCACAATACGAAGACGGTTTCTCTGACAGAAAACAATCGCTGGGATCTACTAGTTCCACCAGCAACCTTTTTAGATCCTCTCTATTTCACTCTAGAACATACGATGCGTATCTTTATTGCGGGCGTTGTTCATGCACCTTTGCCTATGACGGAATCGGATCTCCCTCTTCCGAAGGAAAGACATGTATTGTGGAATTTCCGGTTTATGCTGGATGATGATGGGATACAATTGACTTCCGCAGGTGTCCAGAAATCCATTGTATTCCAAGCTACTGGCATGGCCGGATTTACTGCCACTCTTTTCATTTCTATCCGTGGAGACACTTTGGTTATTGATGGAGGATACCAGCGCACAGGAACTCTTTTTGTTTCGGATACCGACCTGGTTCATGAGCAAGTGTCTTTGGAAGAATTCCATGCCCTTCACAAGGCTACAATAACTCCCAAAAGGATCCGTTTGGAAATCTTGGTTGCAACAGTGGATGCGCGGGCAGACATACACACTTGTATCGTTGAACATCTTTATTAAACCCACTAATAACTACTTCTTCTCGGTCTTGGTATTCCCGTAGGCATGGGAATCCTTGATGGTGGTGGCGGAAGAGCTGACAATCCACCTCCGGCCCCCATAGCCAATTTTGCGGCACGACCCTGAGGGGTTGCATTCGCTCCGTATTTTACGGCAATAAAGCCTGCCACAACAAGTGCAATAGCAATAGTGATAAACACGATAACAGTGGTGAAATCGATTCTCGCATTGGTGCGCGATGCTTCGACTTGGTTGGAAAGATCGTTGACAAGTTTTCCCATGGATACTTGTCCCTGTTGGCACTGCATGATGTTTTCCATAGTCTGATTCAGGCCGATATTCATTAGTTCGTTGAAGTTTCCGGCGATGATAAGGTTTTGATTGAGACTCAGAGTATTCAAACAAGTCTGGATGGTTTCCACGGTCATATTCGTTGTGGTAACATCGGTGACATTGAGATTGGAATCGTATTGTTCAAAATCCAATCGCAGGAAATCCCCAATTCCATGTTGTTTGTGTTCCGCGATATCTTTCAAATTCTGCTGCAATGTGTTCATGAATTCCTGCTTAACCTCTTGGCTGTTGAGACATCCGCCAATAATCTTGGACATCTGAGAGAGCGTAACATTCTGGATCTTGTTGTTATTCCCTGTAATGATGATGTTTTGTTCTCCGGCGGCTTGTTGCGCACAACTCTGGGTTGAACGGTTAAGAGCGTTGATGATGGCTGTCTGTACCAATTTTCTTGTGCTCGATTGCTTGCTTGCTCCAATTCCCATACTGACTGTCACCATGCTATCATACAAATTATTGGCCAATGAGAATGATGACTACCCTCAGTGTTTTTGAGTGTGTATATGACCAATGTGTTCCCGCACAACCGAAAACAGCCGGAACGGTCAAACAATACCCTACCGTCGAAGAGTGCAAAGCTGATTGCAAACCAGAGAATTGGCAATTTCTTTGTTGTAGTGGAACCTTCAAAACAAAGCCTTGGTGCAAAGGATACTCTCCAGATGTCAACAAATCCGCTTGTGATCCAGTCATGAAAGAATACTGCGAAAAGAATCCAACTGATGCCCGTTGTGGCTGTTTCCTTTCCAAAACTCCCTACGCGCACTGTTTCGATAAAATCTGCGGTTCTCCTGGAGTCTATCGATTTCAGAATCAAAGTGATCCATGTCCTTGCCGACTTTCATGTTCCGAATTCAGTGCGTTATCCGAAACAGACAAAGGGAATGTTGTGAATGATACAGCTTATCTATCGGCTTGTAATTCGATCTTGAAAAGTTTTACATCAAGTTCGGAGACCGAGTGTCAATCGAAGTGTTTGAATACCAAGGGGTGTGTACGGTCCGAATATCAAAGTGATGGTTGGTGCAAACTGTTTTCGGATGGGGATGCTCAACTTGCTACCGGTCCTTGTTTGAGAATCAGCGATATTCTTCCGGTTCCTCCTGCTCCTCCTGTTTCACCTCCTGCTAGCAGAACAACATCAAAAACAAATATCGCGTTGTGGGGGATTGTCGGGTTGATTATCACCGGAATATTGATTTGGGTTTCCTTTCGCGGAGCAAAATATAAGGCCAACATCAATGCTAGAATTTATAAGAAAGTAATGGGTGTTTAGTTGCGATGCAATTGATGATGCAATTGATGATGATGGAGGAGGAAGAGCTGGATATCACAAAATCCTACTGGTATCGATATTCCTTATTCCGTCGACCCGATAGATGTTTTGTACATTTGATTCAGAAAAAGGAAGTTCAGCCATATTTGGGATGGACAGAGGACTGGAGTATTTTCCAGAAATCATGGACAGATTTCCTCAAAGAAGATTTTGCTTTTTGGAAAGGAAAGTTTCTAGATATACTGCATATGAGATCGGCGGATGTATGCACGGGAGATATCGTTATTCTGACTTTCCCTGTCGCTTTTGACTATATGTTTTTCATTGGAGGAGATAATTTGACTGTCTATAACAAATTCTTACCGAAAGAAGTCGGTGGATTTTCATTATATCATCCGGATTATTGGCAGAATTTGCTTTATTCTCCTTGCCATATCGCCGTTGATGGATCTCTGATCATCCACGATTTACTAAACAATCTCTACAAACTGCAGTTATTTTATCCTTTCGCGTTTGGAAATGTTCCACGGCCAAGTTATGATGTTTGTTCATCGTTCACGTTAAACAACAACAACTGGGATGTCCGTTTTATTCTCGGGAACTTACGAGAAGATGAAAGTAATCCAGAAATTACGGAAAACGACCGTAGAGTGGTTGAAGAAACCCTTTGGGAAGCTATAGAGAACGATACCTTTGCATTTGGGTGGAAACAAAGTTTGATATCCATCTCTGAAACAAATAACAACACTGTCCTTAGTTTCGGAGCCTACTAAAATAAAAAAGTTACAAATTTTTCTTGGATTGAATTAAAGTTATCCTTTTTAGTCCGACTTCATTCCTGATTAAGGATGTCCAACGCAGAGAATACGGGAGAAGGAATAACAGATTTTGTACCGAATCAATTCCGCATTGGGCGAGGCGCTAAGAAAACGAAAGTGAAGTGTATCAAACAGGATTTAAAGAAATCGGACAAGCAAATCATCAAGAATCTCAATAGTAATTCGAAAACAAAGAGGAAAGAAAGATTCCAGAAAATACAAAGAGATTCTCGGGCATCATTAAGAAAGGTATCGCCTGATGTTCCTCAAAGCACAGAAGGTACACAAGAAGTCTCTGAAAATCCCGAAGTCGTTGAGGTCTCTGCAACCAGAGTTCCGCATGTTGAGGAAGTAGAAGAAGATATACCAGAGATAGAGGAGGATATTGATGTGGTGATGCACTTGTGGCAGAAGCATATACGAGAAGAAAGTAATGCCGAACAGCAGAAACTAAAATCGATGCGGATTCCGAACCCCAAGGGAGCCCTGTGTCAAGAAAGATTCCGCACGTATCGGCAGCAATATCCGGTGTTTGCGACATTGGAATCGTCAAAAGGCATTTCGCGCTCGTTTTCCTTTGACGCTGATTTGACATCGAAAGTACGGCCGGATAGTGGACATGGGGTTGCCTGGCATAATCGAGAATACACTTGTCACATTTGCGGAGGACATATGATGGGCGCTGAGTATTCTGTGCGAATTGCGGCAATACCTTATTACAATTATTACCACAAAATCTGCTTTGAAAAGAGTCTGGAACCTGATGCTGTGGCAGCAAGCAAAAAATTCCTTTGCTGATCTGATATACATGGATTTGTTGAAACTCAGTTCCAGATTACGCAACGGCGTCGAATTCACTGCGAGTGTGGCAAGAGACAGGAACAAATGGTGGCTTTTGGTTCATGATGGTCGGGAAACCACGAAGACCTTTGCCGATTCCCAATACGGCGATAACCATGTACAATCCCGAGAAGCTATGATTCGATACTTTTTCACTCTCGCCAATTATGCTGATCAGGCTATTGCATTAGCCGGAGTCCGGGCTGCGCAAGGTCCGCAAGGTCAGCAAGGTTCGCGACAAACTGGACAACCTGGACAAGAGCAGCTGATGTCACGAATGGTGGGAATGCATTATGCGGAGAATATGCCAACAAATAGCCGATATCAAGGTAGTAATAATCCGAGGGACAGGAAATTGGATCCGACCGACTTTATGCCAGTTCCGCCGGGACCGCAGGCACCACTGAGTCCTCACCCCACTCTAGAACAGTTGCAAGGGCCTGGAAATGGAAAAAAGAGTAGCAATACAGTGGATTTAGAATCCCTGCAACGAGAGCGAGAAACGGCTATTCCGGCATCCCCTCGACCATCCGATCAACATCTTTCCGAGGCCGCAATGAATGCAGTGACGGACAGTTTCTTTTCGGAATTGGGAACTATGAGCGGAGCATCCGACGGTGAAAAGAAGGGAGGATTTGCGAATTCTTTTGATTCGGAATAAAATTTATTATTTCATACAATTTTCTTTTTTTTACATACGCGAGTGGATACTGTTGAGGTTCCGTCCTCTGTCTGTGGAGAAGGCTTTGTTCTTTTCTTTTTCTGGGGTGGCAGTATTTCCGCGGTGACAGGGGTCGTTGAAATCACGGAAGAAGTAGTAGATTCCGTTTTTTGGTCGTCCTTTGGTTTCAAAAACGATAAGAGATTTCTCTTTGCACCTTGTGTAATTGATGGACGGGCGATAATGTAATTTTTTTTGGGTTCTGTCGCTGTCGTTCTTCCTGTTTTCCCCCCTTTTCCTTCCGACGATACTGTAGGTTGCGTTGTCGTCGTTCCTATGAGATTGGAGGAATTGTCTGTTTGTTCCTTTTGTTCTTTTAGCAAAGGTTCGTTGGCAACCTCGATGCGATGTTTGTGGAGGCGTTCGTGATATTGTTTCAGGTTTTCGATGGTTTCCACGAGCATACGATACGTGAAGACGTTTGGGCGTTCGATGACGTTGATAGCAATCTTGGATTCCGCCCGAAATTCCTCGATGGTCATGAACCCACCAAATTTTTTGAGAGACTGTCGTGGTGGAGCCGCGTAGATTGGGAAAGCAGTTGAGGGTAGCTTGAAGATTTCCTTGGCCATACTAGTTACCAACGATTCCAGACGCGGGTATCGTTTGACGTGCATGTCCAAGTAGTAAGCTTTACAACAATTGAAGGAACAGAAGACTCCAGTGACTTTGTAATGTCTCCGCATGGAATCATAGTCATAGGGACATGGTATAGGAATAGTGGAAAAAGGTTCTGTGCACCACCAGCAGGACCACGAACAGGACTTTGGCCAATCCGACTCTCCTCTACCGCAATTTTCTAATTCTGGCAGAACGTATCCGCGAACTCGACTTGTGCGGAAGTTCCGGTAAATTTCGATAGACTGTTCACATATGAGTTCCTGAGTTTTCTCGAAAGCATCGAATTCCTCTTCTTCCACTTTTCTGGAACTGCTGGTTGCGTTTGTTCCATATCGGACCATTTTGTTGTCTTCTTTTTTTGCTTTTTCCTAACTTGGAAATGAATACGTTCTTGCTGGATGACTACAAAAAATTTACAAGAATAAAAGTGAAACAAAGTCCAAACGCAGGAATCATGAGCAGTGAAGGCAGTGAACGAAACTGTCTACAATGTGTTTTGCCCTATTTTCTCATCGGAGCTTTGTTAGCGGTGATTGCCGAAGGATTGATCAACTGCAAGCGTGATCGGAAGATCTGTGAACTGAAGAGAAAACTAGTGGAGAGATGTCCAACATGTCGTCCGTGCGCTCCCGGGTATCGACGAATGGGGGAACAATGTGTCCACGAAAATGAGAAACTCACAGAGGTGAATGTTCCGCTGGATGGCGGAGGAATGTGTCCCCCCGGGATGATTTGGACTGGGTCGGATACGTTGTACCCCTCATGCATCTGTCCCCCCGGATTTCAAAAAGTGGGGTCCGAGTGTATTTCCGAGCGACGGTTATCCGGCCTATAGGTTCCCATTCACCGCCGTTGTTAATTATTTTCGCAGCCCATGGATGAATTCGTTGACACCATGGCAAAGAGATTGAGTGCATTCGCTCGCTACCTCCATTCGCATAAAGGACAACACAAGAGCTTGAAGGCTGCAGCTCGCGCATACAAGAAGTCCAAGAGCCGCAGAAGTCGCAAGAGTCGCAAGGTCCACAAGAGCCACAAGGTCCGCAATGCCTTCCAGCGTTACCTTCATGCTCACAAGGGTCAGTTCCACAGCATCAAGGCTGCAGCCCGTAAGTACCGTAAGACACGTAAGTACCGCAAGGTTTCCAAGAGACCCACGCGCAAGACCTGCCACAAGAACCTCATTCGTCACAAGAGTCACCGCACCAAGCAGACTACCCGTCAGGCCAAGATCTGCCGTCGTAAGTATTCTCGCAAGTCCAAGAAGAGCCGCAAGTCTCGCAAGAGTCACAAGAAGCATTAGGGCAAGGTAAGGTGATAACAATTCGTTTGTTTTTCACAATAAATAAACTGACCACAAACAATGAAACAATGAAAGTGCACATAAAACAAATATCTAAAGTTCCCACTATGAAGCAGCAGAATTTCGTAATGACCTACGCTGATTTGCCCACATGGAGACAACTGGTTATGCAGGTGTATGGATTCGAGGATGTCGGAATCGAAACGCATGCGGGAACTCTGAGACCATCACTGGACGACACAGTTGTCCCTAATATTGAATTCATTGTATATTCGAAGAGGCATGGTTTCAATGGAGTTCCTTTGTTTTCGGTTCTTTTCGTGTGATTAAAAATTCTGTATGGGGTTGAGAAAAAAAACATCGCCAAAAAAAGGCAAATTTCAGAGAATGAAAGCGCACGTGAGGAAATTATCGGGTTATTCCGATCTGCCCATGAGTTCGGTCCTGGATTTCGCATGTCTGCCCCCTTGGAGACAAGTTATTATGCGGGTATATGGATTCGATGATGTCGAAATTTCGACTCCGGCGGAAACTCTGAAACCATCATTGGACGAAACAGTTACTCCCAACATGGAATTCATCGTGTATTCGATCAGGCATGGACAGGGTGGAGTTCCTTTGTTTTCTGTTCTTTTCGTGTGACCCATTCTTTTCATAGTAAATTCTTGCGTTTACGGCATTATTAGCTTTTTTATGTGCTGAAGAACATTGAGATAGAGGGAAAATGCTGGAGTTGCGTACACCTGTGATTGAAAAGGAACCTTTGCTTTTGCATATCTCCTATGGGTATTCAGAAACGACAGGAACGACAGGAACGACAGGAACGGCAGAAACGACAGGAACGACAGCAACCCCAGTAACAAGGAACCGTGTTTCGCAAAATACCATTCGTGTGGAAGACACAGTGAACAGCACAGAAACCAAAAAGCTTGTGCAGGAAATCAACGACTTTATTCGAAATCATGCCATGGCAACCCAAGGAGAATCGAGTCCGACACAAGCAGTTGACATTGACGGCTGGTTGCCAGCGGGAGTGTGGGTTCCATCACCAGTTTCGGCTCCAAGCAAGAAGAACATCCGCGATTTATTCCTGGAATGCAAAGCTTACTCTGCTGCTATCTTGACCGTATATCTTCAAAAAAAGAACATTACGGCATACACGAAATGCGATCAGTCGGTATCGGGTACTTTTCATTTCGGAAGCATTCAGGATCTCGATCCTGATGAAACAATATTTGTTCAATTACTGCTGTATTCCCAAACAACTCCGATTCCGGAACGACGATTCTCCTTTATTTCCTTATCCGGAAAGCCGATGAATGTTCGTTTAAATTTGGTGTAAAATTTGGTGTAAAATTTCAATAAACCGCATATAAGAAAAATACCTATTGTCCAAATTTCCCTGTTTCGATATGAATGTTTTGTGGTTCGTAGCATGTCGGTCCACTCTCCATTGGAAACTCTGTTTCTATCCTAACGCTGATTATGTGATCAAGGGCAGAATTTATGCCGAAAAGAAAAAACGGACTCTGGATTTCCTGGTACCATTGAAAGCGCAAAATGACTCCGAAACCAATGGGATGCCCACGACATGCGAACGTTTGTTCATGATCGCGAAAATTGACAAAACAATGGAGGATGAAAAGCTCTTTATCCACGCATTCGTTCATCGATATACAGGGATCATCGACGAATACATCTGCTTCTTTGTATTTCCTGAAACGCAGAAAGTGGATCATGTACGTCCGATGTACAAAGCTTACCAAGGGAGATCAATCTATTCAAATCCTCCCACGATGAGCATGTCCATGGGGTGTATCATGAATGATTGTTACCCTTTCTTTGTACAGCCTGATCCTTCCAGGATTGATACATGCCAATTGTATGTGTTTAAGGAGCATAGCATCGTACTCTCTGGACGCTTATATCTCGATGGAAGTGGATATTTTCACACATTCTGTGTCCACAACTTCGAAACTGCATCTATGCCGTACACAATAATTGCTCAAGGGATTCCTTTCAATTCACTTGGATTCTTGCGCATTACACTGTATCGCGGCAAACATGTATCCGAAAGATATCTTTTTGTTCAATTTCCACAGAGTCTGAAAGAACACATGCGCCTCCGCCCCCTTTCTTTCCATTGTGGTCTCGCGTCTGTTTGGTGCTGATAGAAAATATCTGCAATAAAGATAGTTTAGTCAATCTCCGATGGCGAACGCTGTTAAGAAAACCACTGCTCGTACTGCTGCCAAGAAACCCGCTGCAAAGACAACCAAGCCTGCAGCGAAGAAAGTGCTGAAGAAGACTGCAAAGAAGCCGGCTACGAAGCCAGCTGCCAAGAAATCGGCTGCAACCACTGGAGGAAGAAAGCCAGCTGTGAAGAAGATTGCTCCAGCTGCAAAGCTTCCCCGAACGAAGAAAGCCAAGGTCAGTGCAGCTCCTGCAGTTCCCGGTGTCAAGAATGGCAAGAGAACCTATTTTGGCTATTACATTTACCGCACCGATGGCCAGTGTTTGGCGAGTAATTTCCTCCTGACTGATGAAAATGTGCGTAATGCGGAAATGGATGAGCAAGTCGAGAAGATCCGTGCGCAGTTGGGCGATGATGTCAAGAATGTCCGCTGTGAAACATTGCAGTTCAATGCACGTGCAACACCGACAACAACACCAACTGCGTAGAATAACAACAACAATAAACAGAAATGATGTCTCTCTTTATTTTCATTCCTTCCTTCTTCAAGGTAAAACACTCGTCCCATCTTGCGTAATCCCGAGCTGTTGCAGCTGCCTTCCCTTTTTGCGATCTGCACGTTGTTTGAGCTCATCGATAGGAAGTGGTTTAGTGCGCAGTAATCGAATCCATTTGTGTAAATCATCTCTGACAACATCAATATAATCGACAGTTTCAAGGAAACGTGCGGAGTCCGAGCAACATCGACTTTGAATGACACTGTGGAGCATGTCAGATAGTATGGTTAAATTATCAAATTGATTTTGGAATTCCCATAGAACATCCTCGAGTTTCCTCCGTCCCTTGAGAACATGTCGGACTTCGGCAGTGTTGCGTAGGAGGCTGAGATTCCTGATCTTATTGCTGATTCCGGCTTGTCCTTCATCTTCGAGTTTTCGTTCAAGAGAAGAAATGCACATGATCGTGGAAGAGGGGTCCTGGGGGAGTGCCAGTTGTTTTGTCAATCTATGGATTTCCTGAATGAGTTCCGAGTTTTGTTGTAGAATCTCTTTCCAGAACTGAATGTCCTCTTGTTCCAGGGTTTCCATGCGCATCAAGATTCTTATGTCAATGTCGAGACCACGGCGGAATTCGTGGACGACTTTCCTGAAAGATTGCAGTTCCGCTGTCCCAGTAACATCATCTTCCTTCTTGAGCGCAGCCGCCTTCTCGATGGCCAAAACGATATGGTGTGCTTCGGCCTGGAAAACACGGAACTGATCAAGAATCTGTTGTTTGTTGTTAGAGTCAACTTGCATCCTGTCTGTCATTGGAACTACTGGCAAATTCTTGGACTACATTCGCGTTGACCGTTCTCGTCCCCTCAGTTGTGGATTCCGGCAAAGCAACATTGATTCCTAAGCGCTTGTTGACCTCGATATAGAACGTAGCTTCCATTTTCAGCATTTCACTGACGATGAATAACTCTCCTAATAAATGAATACCTTTACAAAAATCCAATTTCTTCAATTTCGCATGCACCATTTTCTGTCCTTCGATAAGCAATCGCACAGCTCTTTGTTTCTGTGGATTCAAGGCTTGGAGTTCCTGCTGTATATTCTTCCCTTCGAGGAATCGTCTGGCGTAATCGGCAAAAGAGAATTTGCGGCAATAACTCTCTCCTTGCGTGTTGAGTCCTTCCGCTCCACCCATTTTGTATATCATTCGCGATAATCGCGGATACTGGGAATGAATAGGACCCGATTGCTCAGGTGGCGATATTTCATTCTTGTCCCTATCTTCTCTCGATTCTCCAGATTCTACCGATTCCTCGCATTGTGTCAATCGCGTAGTGTCGGTATCCGTGACGAAGGATGTAGAAGAGAGAACATGCGAATTCGAACTCATGTTTTGATATTGTGCTAGGGAATTTCATGCGCCGTGAACGCAATAAAAGTTCAGAGTATCCAGAAGAGAGAAGAAGACATGTCATTTGTCATACAGACCCCTTACCAAATTCACAGTTCCCAGTGTCCCTCAGGATACCAAGAAACGGTTGTACACACGGCAACTGGAAATACCCAACTTTACTGCAGTCCAGATTACTTCCAGATGCCATCATTGGCCTCCTCTTATTCTCCAATTCCTCCTTCCATTTACGCGACAGATAACGTCTGGCCCCCGGTTGTTCAGCATATTGTCAACGCAACTCCTGCAAGTCCTCCTCCTAGTCCTGCTATACCTACGACATCACCTCCGAAAAGAAGAATCTTTCGAAGCAGAAAAGAAGATACCCGAGATAATGATGGTATGCTATTCCCCTATCTGGCCATTAGTGCAACTATTGTTCTTCTTTTCGTTCTCGTAACGAAGAAATGACCTAATCTGTCTTTATTTTTACGTAGAGAATATTGTCTCCACGACGACAGGATAGGATGTGAGGTATTTGACGGGAAAGAGGACACCATAAATATAAATTTTGGAGATTAGCGATACAATTGTAACGGATGAGGAATCTAACAAGTCCTACACTTTCCAGGAGTCGAGATTGTAGATATAGGAGAAAGTCTTTTGTCAGTTCCACTCGTATTCGATCCGTATTCGCAGCCGTGCATAAATACAAATGGCGTAATTTTGGTAAATTCCGAATCAATCGAAAAATATGCCACCATTCTTCCATGGTATAAAATGCATGGTGAATCCGAAGTTTTGTCAAACTTGTCGGGAAATCCAAGGGCACTCCTGTTTCTGAAAGTTCCAATGTCTGAAGGGAATGGAGATGATGAAACGATAGACAATAGTAAATATCACGCGGGGTTTTCAGATTCAGATGTTGTAGATTAGGAGTGTACTCTAATATTCTAGTTATATCCTCGGTATGTAATTCCAATGCCAGGTATGTTAAGGCAAGCAGAGGAAAAAATGTGCATGACGGTTGTGTGGGGCTAGGGTAACTGCTTCCACGTATTGTCAATTTTTGAAGTGATGTTAAAGCTAGTATTCGGTTACTGATATCTCGAATGGTTCCATGTTCTATGCGCAACGGATAAACAATGGAAATCTCTTGGACATGCGTCGGCTGATGATTAAGTAGTTCGTAGAAATAGTCCAAGTGCACTTTTTTTTGCAAGTGCCAAGCGATAACATGATTCAGACATCTTGCGGGTACTTCCTCGATCTCAGAGGTTGATGAAAAGATGTAGTCCGATCCACTACATTCTGTAAGAAATCTTAGTTGAAATCGGATACTGTCGATAATATGGACATGAGAATCCAAGGTCATCTTCGCCGGAACGTCGTCTGCCGTGATTTCGATGGTTTTGAGGAATCTGGGAGGGTTATATTCAAACATGGTGATGAAATCTATTAGTCGGGATAAGTCGAATAAATAAGAAGCGTGTAGTTTCAGATGATGAACAAAAGCGCAATAGAGGCGGAATTGAATAGGAGGAACGTTGTGTAGGTAAGTCAAAGTATATTCGATTTCTCCATTTCGTTGTTGCAATCCCCCGTGGAGGGATAAAAGTCTCTCATGGAACGGAACTTTTACATCAGAAAGGTCAACGTGAAGATGAAATCTTTTCAAGGTCGGAATGTCAACGACAGTCGAGATATCCGAAAATTGACTTTGAGATATATGAAGGGTTAAGTCGGTTACATTGGGAAAATGATAATCGAGGTTTCTGATATCCCTGTTGATCTCCTTCAAATAAAGATATTTCACAGATGTCCAAATGATGTCTTGATATTCATGGAGGTTGCTATCATTGCAAATGAAAGTTTCGACAAATGGGACATGTTTTCCAATGGACGATGTACATCCCCGATGAATATACTGCCAACTGTTGTTTTTTCCTTTTTTTACATCATTGGGGATTGCATCCAAGTTTCCACATACGAAAGACCCTGGAGGAATGATAGAATAACCTATTTCTCGCAGGAATTGACAAGTTCCACGAAAGATTCTCCATGAATTCTTATAATCTTCTTGAGCCAACTCTGCGATGTATTGCAGAACATCCAATGGTAAATCGAGAAACTTGGTAGCCATATTACTGAAAAATGAAATGGAATCGAAAAGAGTTTATTGGCATATGGGGGAAACTGTGAAATGAAATTTGTAAGAGTATCCATAACGATTAAAGAGATTTCCGGATTGAGGTTCGTAAGAAATAGATTCCGGCAAGCAATAGGGAAACAAGGACAATGCGGAATCTTTTTGATATCCATAAATTTGGAAATGTAGGAGATGGAGGGATATCAATTGTGGAAGAAATCCCTGGAGTGCGGCGATAAAAGAATCGTCAAGAAAATGCGGAAAACGGAGTTTGAGAATTCGCAGGTTTGGATGAGTTCTGAGTATGTCAATGATCTGCACCCAGTCCATTGGAAACTCGAAGGAATCCCATTCATTTGTCCAGCACAGTTCTTCTAGCTGGGCAGGAATGTCTGTTGGTAATACGATGCTAGTAATATCCAATTTCCGGAGATTGGGGCAGGATTTAAGATGCCAGGAAATCCGATACGGATAGGATACATTGTATGTTAAACTCGTGAGATTTGGCATTTTCTGAAACCAGTCGATTTGCACCAGATCAGCATTAGTGTCATTCTCTATTCTCAGTTTCCGCAGTTTGAGAAAGCATGGCCATGCCTTTAGTTCATCAAGAAATTGAGGGATACCTGTAATCTTCAAGGATTCCAGTTGCGTCATGGTAGAGACGTTTTCCATAATTATGTGCATTGTCGGATCATGAAATACCCAATGCTGGATGAAATCTAGGTTCAGTGTCCTTAATTGTGGTAAATCTCCTTGACAAATAATATTGCGCAAGAAATGCGGGTTCATGGTATATGGGCCACGTAATTTCGTCAAGGAAGTTCGAAAGGAAAACAAAGATGGGTCGGGATGATAATCCGAATATTGGGATGAAGAGGCCTGCCAATAGAACTGCAGTTGATCTTCGATAGATGTTCTTGGCAGGAAGACAGGGATATTTTTAGATGTGCTCGCTTCTTCTTCTTCATAAAGGGAATCAACACATTCGAATCTTACTTTCTGCAATATCGTCGATTCTCTTAGATTGTGAAGGTAATCCCGCATTCTCCGTGCGTGAGGTAGATAAAAATGACATTGAAAATGCAGGACGAGTTGGATTTCCGTAACATGTTGTAGGATATGAGAACGATATCGGTAGAGGAAAGCTTCCATGCAAAGAATGTCATCTGCGATAATAATAAAAGCCAAGGTGGTGAGACGGAGATGATGCAACTGTGGCCAAAGATTGTCTATGGAGTTTTTCCGGGTTTTCGAAATATGCATATGAATTCTGAGAGTATGTAATGTCGTGGGCAGAATCAAATCAACGGGGTAAACATAGATATCGAGTTCCTTGAGGGCCGGAAAGACAACACTAGGAACATCATAACATTTCGTAAGGGAAGATAATTTGAGTTTTTCGACAGCTGGCCAACATGTAATCTTGTCTACGATAGCTGTATAGAGTTGAGAAGACAATCCGGGGATAGCCAAAAACTGTCGAATGCGATGGACGGGAATATACTTGATATCCTGCCTCTTGTCTGATTTCCTATCATGTGCATATACCATCCAGTTTTCCAGGAGCTTGCCTTTCACACCGAGAATATCAGAGTGATCGATGATGAAGGAGCCGTAAGGCATACAGTGGTTCCCGATTGGTACTAAGGAATGACATGTTTGCTTTAGATTCCTCCAAGTACATGGATGATCTTTTTGTGCAAGTTCCGCGATGAGCAACAGAATATCAGTGGGAAGATCGAGAAATTGAGTCATGTTTTTATTCCATGCCCTCGGTCACGACAGTTCTTGGAATACCAAAACAATCAGTATGGTCGACAAAACAAGCACCAATAAAATATTCTCCAATTTCAAATCTTTCTTGTTGAGTCGGGGGCCAAGGAAGGTTCGCTTTGCATATGTGGATACCACGATTTTTGAAGAGAATTTCGACATCCGTAACAACCCACTGATAGTTTCTTAGATTGTAGGAATTGCGGAATTCGGTGAACTTCTGGCGGAATTCTTTGCTGGACATGTAGGGCTGATTAATGACCGCATTTTGGGTGGTATATCCCTTGATATAGATGCTTCCTGAGTTGATGAAATTAATGAGCGGATTTGCTTCTCGGAGAATCGAGTCTCTCTGGGTCTCGAAATATTTAGGGACATTCGTCCAGATATCGCGATCTCCCATCAAGTTCACGTACTGATGATACAGACGGTTGGCCAGCACTATGATGTTGGGGAGTTCTTCTTCGAGTTTGTCATCAAGACGGCAATCCACATCATTTTTCTGCACCACGCGCTCAAAGACGAAAAACAGGAAACGGCGAGCTATGGAACCCAGATTATCGAAGAATCCTGGAAACTGGTTTCCGCCCATGAACCCCGGGACAGTCCAATCAACCTGCATGGCCATTTTGTTCTTGATGCATATGGAAGTCATCTCGCCGGAAATGATGCTCTGCAAGTCAGCCTGATCCATTTTGAAATCATGCTTGATTTCGGGGGCAATGAAAAGAAGCTTGTTGTAAATGGAGCCAAGAGACCATTGTTTCTCTGTGTTATTCGAGACGATTCCCACGTGGTGTATCGGGTAGAATTTACGGATCAACTTGAAGAGGGTACTTTTACCAGATCCGGCGACACCGATGCAATAAGGCATAATTTGAAAGCGATCGACCTCCTTGAGATTGTAAAACATGCGACCGAGCATAACCATGAACATGCGCTTCACCTCCTCCTCCCATCCTTGGTAGGCGAGGACAGAGTAGAGATGCGGACAAGTGCGAGCCAAATCCTGTATGTTAATGACGGGGGTCTCAAGCAGCGATGTATCAACGTCCGAATCGAATACATTGCAAGCTGTTGTTTCGCGGGCGGGAGCTTCTGCTCCGAATGCGTAGAACTTCTGTTTCAGGCAATCGTAGATACCATTGCGGAACACAAACACATGCCGGTCAGGAACGACGTCTGGGAAAGACATATCTTCGCAAGTGAGGAGATTCTTCGCCACCATTTCTTTTGTACCCAGTCGCTGCGAACTCCATAAAAATTGTTGATAATGAATGTTCCGAGTTGTATGACTTTCGATAAAATCCATAATCGTTGACCGCTGTTCCCGCCATGGATACCAGAACCCTGTAGGAAACCCATCGCGGGTAATTTGTTGAGTCATGACCTTGTCGCTCTGACGTCTAAGTTTGGCTTTTCCTAACTCATTCAACATGTAAACAAGGAGTTTTTGATGCTCATTCATGCTGTTGAGGTTATCTGTGCAATAAGGATCCACAAACCCCATAACTCCCATAGACGCTGACATATCCACGTTCTCCACGGTAATCTCCGGTTCCGTAATCGCTCGTTGAATATGAGTGGAAGTAAGCATAATGTGACAAATGTGACTGGCAATGTGAGCGGCTCTCTGCCATTTTACAACAAACTCATCTCCTTGAAAATCCTGATGCCCCGGGTCGAACAGTTTAGCTTTCGCACACTTGGCATACAGAGTAAATATTTCCTCCTGTACCTTATACACTTGCATATGTACATCTATCTTTGGTAAATCCTTCCCAGCTAAATTATAATCAAAAACACGCGTCATCTTGTCCACCAACGACTCATCGGGTAGTAGCATATGCCCAAAAACTTGTTTTGAATGTTCCGTCAAGAATTTTATCTCTTGATCATGAGCAACAGCATCTCGTATTTGCTGCTCAGTATTATTCCGATCAGATTCTCGCTGTTGCCGCTTTTCCGCATTTGTAGGATATAACTTGCGTAGACGAGGTGCCACATATGATGAACTGAATAACCGATTCATATCTTCCTGGGAAGATTCCTGTCCAGATGATGATAATCGCTGTCTTTTCCGTCGATCCTGTTCATCCTGTTCATCCTGTCCATCGTTATCATACGGGGTTTCCCTAGGAGTTTTCCCAGATGCGTACCTAGTAGCGCGACCCTGGGACATGATCAATCACAGAGCAGGGCAGAAAATGTGCCGCAAGAGCTTCGTGGGTGATGAAGAGGCACAGGGTGTTTGCCTGTATTTGTACTTTTCTTGGGGATGAAACGATGCGACGAATTTATAAAGTGTTGGAAGGATATTGAATAAAAGTGGATACTGTTTTGGATGGACACCAGTACCGCGTTTATTATGGTGGCTTTTCGGTCTTTTCCAGAACAAAGAGAGAGAGACTAGATGCCATCTGATTTCCGGAAGAAGAGTCCTGGAGGTACAATGTCTATATGGCTGATCGCGGGAATCATTTTGACCGCGTTGGCGATACTCATGTATTATCGGCAAACTAGATGTTCAGAACCTGTAGCTTCAAAAAAGAAACATGCGAACTTTCTTGGAAAATACGTTTTCACAGATCCGGAACTCCAATGTCCCTTCATCCTTCCTTCCTATTCGGAACAACGAGATCAGGATAGCTGTTCCCGGATGAAACAATGGTCGAAACTATGTCGACACTATCGATTCTCCCATTTTGCAATCGGTTCCGAGGAAACAAGAACGGGAGATAGACTCCCTCGCCTCGGACGTCCTTGTGAGAAATGCTCCAGACTGGCAGAAGATAAACAGGAAGAACAATTCTGCGGTAATCCTTACTGCTACTCTTTGTACGGGATCCCATGAGTTTGTCTTTTTTTATTTTCGTCAGTAGTAGTTAGAAATATGGCAGTTCCAAATCATAATCTTTCCGCAAAAATGCTGGAGCTCATAAAATCGTCATCTCTTGGAGACCAGAGAACTGAGCAATGGTTCAATATTCGCAGAACCATGGTTACGGCTAGTGAGATCGCAGCTATTATCAACCCCAATGAGCCTGGAGCACGCAATGCCGTCATGAGACGCAAAACAGGAAACGGAGGGGATTACGATACTTCCAACGTCGCAGCCATTCAGCATGGTGTCATCAATGAAATCAACGCTATCAAGGCTTTCGAAAAACAAACTGGAGAGATAGTCATAGCATTCGGACTCCTGCGCCATCCGGAAATTCCTTGGATTGGTGGATCTCCAGACGGTATTACGCTCAGTGGAGCTCTGATCGAAGTGAAGTGCCCATGGACCAGAAAACCAGATGGGAAAATTCCTGAACAATATTATCCACAAGTGCAAACTCTCTTGGAAATTTCTTCATTGGAAAAAGCCTATTTCATTGATTACATCCCAGAAACAGAACTAGTCAAAGAGGAAATGTTTATTGTCGAGGTACGACGTGATCGAGCGTGGTTTCAGGAAAAACTGCCGATTTTGCAGGAATTCTACAATCAGCTACAGGACGTCAACAACAAAAGGAAAACAATCGAAGAGGTTCTCCTTCCTCTCAGACGAGGTGGTAAAAGGAAGATGGAAACTGGGACAGTGGAAGCGACGGAGGAACCTGAGAAGGAACCTGAGAAGGAACCTGAGAAGACAGAGGTGAAGAAATGGAGAGGATTTAAGGATGATTCAATAAAAGGATGTGTTCTGTGATCTGCGTGTGAAACGAGATGTGCCTGAAAAAAAAAATGTGCAGCAAAAGATGCAAAGAACGAGCAGGACTCGCAAAGCGGTTGATTTCGCACTCTGCATTATCGCTAAATATCTGCAATCATGAATACCATCAATGACTTTGAAGAGATCGATGTCTCCCAGATTTTCATCGGAGTAGGGAAGAAAGGACAGCGCGGCAATATCACAGCCAATATTTACTACAAGACACCTGGAACTCCGTTGAGGATGAAAACCCCTCGTTTGCGTGTTCCCTTTGGGTTCTCGATGCCCAAGGATGCGCCAGGATGGGAAAATTCTGGGGTGAAACTCGCGCTTTCCTTCAGTTCCAACAGTGGGGATAAAATCCGAGAGTTCGAAGAGAAAATCATGGAGATCGATCAGCGGCTGTTTCAGCAAGTGTTGGAACGCCAGAATATCAAAGGTAGTGAATTGATTACCAAGAAACTCAATGAATCCAATTGCAATACCTTGCGCAGACCGCACGAGCAACCCGATAAATATTCACCTCTGATCAAAGCGAAAGTGGATACGAAAGTCGTTGGTACGGAAAAGGAAACCATAATCGACTTGGAAATCTACGATAAAGAAGGGAATTTGATTCCGCCGGCGGAAGTCACACCCGGAGGGGAAGTGCGAACTGTTCTTGAGATTTCCTATGTCTACATCATCAGTGTGACCAATTGGGGATTCATGTCCAAAGTCAAACAAATCAAGTTCTATCCAGGGTCATCTAGAATCGTTGGAAATGTATTTGAGGATAATCTTGGACAAGCAAGCATCGCGGTAGCCGATAATCACAACGTCGAGGATATGTCTCTCGCTGATTGATGTTTTGTAGAACAAGTGAGAGGAATAAAATCTATTCTGACAAATTCAGCCAATTTTTTTCGTGTATCTTCCATGAGTCACCAGTAAAAAATGTCGTCGAAGAACAACAAGACCTTGGTGTATGTGGCTTTGTTGGGTCTGAGCGGTGTGGTGTTATACGCCTATCTGCAAAGTCAGAAGAAGAAAGCCGAACAACAACAAGATGCTGCTGCTATCCAAGATGCGGCCGTTGTTTCCGCTCGCAAGAGACTGGCATCTGTTGCCACGGCTGCTGGACAAGCCGGACTCCTTTCCAGTTCCATGATGGGGGACCGTCCTGATGTTGCCTCCGGTACCGCAAGTGACGAGCAGGACAGTGGTCGTAGTATTTTTGTGGGAGCCTATGTCCCTCCAGAACACAGCGGACTCTCCAATATGCTCGGTAGTTCTGGTTCCGGTGGACTTTCTCAGGATATCTTGAACCAGTTCGCCTTGGATGATGTCGAGCAGCAGAACCTTAATTTGACACTTACCACACAAAAGAATCACAAACCGAAACTTAGTAGCACAGGCGCAGGCGTTGCTAGTCGATTCCTTACTGTTGCTGTTCCGCATACCGGGGATAACGAAGCGCAGAATCTCATGCTGCCACCTACACAAGATGTCCTTAGTGTCCAAAATCAGACAGGCGGTGGTTCCGTCCGTGCCACGCGCTATCTCAGTACCGATCCTCGTGGAGATCCAGGTATCACATCCGCCGGAGGAATGTCACCTCAGCTCCCCGGTGTTCCCATGAACGATCCTACCGTGGCCAGAGATGCAGGTCCTGCTATTAAAATTCCTTTTGATAAAGGACAATCCGGTGCAGGGGAAGGTGGATATCTGCAGCTCAAGAGCATCCGCGGAGTCTCCGATCAGGACTGTCAGAAGAAATTCGCGGTAAGTGCAGCTCGCAAGGGTACTACGAACAACATGGTTGTGCGCGCTGGTAAGCAGGTGGAGGACTACGGCATGTCTGGCGATGAGATGCAAAATGGTGTCGAAGAAGTCGAGGAATTCGGATCTTTCGATTGGGATTTCCCCAACGGTAGTCTTTCCGGTGGAGAATACTATGGTGCAGATACTAATCCGTTTGAGTTTGATAAGGCAGAAGAGGAGGCGGCATCTCAGAGTTCCGACGCTAGTTTTCTGGGCTTCTTTGATACGGAAGGTATGGAGACTGCCAGTTAAGGGTAAGTTTGTCAATTGTCTGACATCGTGAAATAAATTCCTTCTTATGCAATAGTGAACGAAATGACTACCACTGACCCTCCACTATCCCCCATTGCTCCAGTTCTTCCAGTGCCAACTTCTGTTCCCGTGGAAGACATTCCAGAATACCTCCGTCTCCGCAAGGAAGTCGAAGAACTGACCGCCGTACTCAATGAAAAGAAGAAAGCTATGAAGGCACTTGAAAAGAACGTCCAGGTTTTCATGAAATCGACAGGAGTCAGTAACATTCAACTGAGTGATCACAAGGCTATTGCGATGAAGGTAACGCAAGTCAAGATCCCAGTGACAAAAACATCCATCAAGGATCGTATCTTCTCATTCCCGGAAATCAGTCGCGAAGTCGCACAACGTCTTTATGACTACATCTACAATTACAATCGCGGGTACAAAACCAAAGAAAAAATTGATATCTCGCAAACTACTCCCACTCAATAGAGTGTTTATTACCAAGAAGTACGTGGTGGTCGATAGTTGGAATCATGAAATAACGAATAAAAACTCTTTGAACTCACTTTTGGATCTCCTGTTGGAAACAGTAATTTGTCAAACTGCCGATTTGGTTCATACACATTCGATGCCGGAACTTGATCGACATACATCATGTCCTTTTGTGTCGGCTGGTGTCCTGTGAACTTCGCTTTGAAGAGATTATCGTATGCTACTTGAATATTGAATCCGGCATTCTTTTCAAAATAAGGATAGTTCTGCATATTGGAATACTTGCGTGGTGCAAGAGTTGTATTCTTCTCAAACACACCACCTTGTTTTGCCGCAGAAAACTCATTGCCGAAGGGATCACTCAGAATCTCTGTTGCCGTACGCGTATCAGCCATGGGATTCCTATTCGATTCCATCACCGGATATAATTTTATATTGTATATTTTATTAACACATATTACACAGTAACTTTGCGCCCCAAAAATGTCACGAAAATGTACATCCTCTTTTTACCAGCAATGTCAACGAGTATGTGCAGACAGCGAAAAAGACATCGACGCTCTTCTTTATTACTTATCCGACAAAGTCATTCTTCACAACGCAACCGAAAGACTCTTGCTGAGAACTACGTTGCTATTATCCCATCCTCTTTGTAACGATGCTCTTTTTCAATACATGCTCGAGCAACGTATTCGGGAACTGCAAAACACTGGGTTCGAGATTATCCGCGAACAACAACGCTCTATCATAGCATCGGCGGTATCAGCTACTTGGGGATTCGCATTGGAATGTCGCACAGCTTTCGAACGTGCTGAACAGGAAATCATTGATGAACTTCTCGTCGATTTACCAGAAATATTTGAACACCAATTTCTCGAGCAGGCATTCGTTGGTCAGACTAATTTCTTTTTTCCATACTCTTTCACAAATTTCACTATCACTCCCCGGATTTCTCAAGTCATCCGCGAAAAATACAAATACTGGACCGATCAAGGTTTCGTTCTTTGTATAACAGGGGACGGTATTGATATTTTTTTCGAACGACTTAACTCCGGGAAATCAGGAGAATTTTATGAATCCTATGAATCCGGTGATTCTGTTTAGAATAAAAAAGATAACGATTTTTATTCCACATGTTTGGCACGATTTTCCGCTATGTAAAAAACGAAATAATGTGCAAACACACTGTATCCGAAACCCTGTTCTTTCCATGGTCTCATGAGCTCGTTGATGGCAACAACCACAGCATCGGGAGATGTATCAAGATGGCGAGGGATTCCTTTCCAACGAAATATTTTGCTGGATTTTCCCTTGCGTGCCCAATGTCTTATGCGATCACGGGTAATAACAGGTAATTGCGATATGATGATATAGGCGACTTTTCGTTCTGCATGTTTCGCAATATCGTAGCATTCCTTCGCAAGACCGGATTTGGGTGATATCCAAGCAATTGTACCGTACACGATACGACCCTCATTGTCGTTATTGTAATATACAAGTTCAAAACCATCTCTTTGGAGTTCAGCAAGACGAGCCTGCAAGTGATGTTCAAAATCAGGAGCAAGCCGATTCAATTTAGGAAAGTCAAACTCGAATTGGAACTGACACTTGTGTGCTCGACTCAAGAGTTTCTCAGATCCAAGATATTCATTCAGGAGAACATTTGTATCGAAACGAGATGTCTCAAAGGTTGTTTGGATTTCTTTCAAGAAAGAGGACATCGTAAGACAGAAAGAAGAACACTAGCCGATTGCAAATTGATTTTTTTTTCCATTTTTCAACAAACAATTTATAAATCTCTATTTTGCTATTCTCTCCGAAAACCTAGCAGTTCTCCAAATGAAGGACGACCTATCTGACGCTGTCAATATATCGAAATATACCGAAAAGAAATCACTTTTTTACCTTGAATGTCAAAGAATCCTTTCGGAATCTGCAAATAATATCGATATCTTTCTTTCTCAAATCTCTAATGATGTTCTTTTCCGCAAAGCCAAAAATCTCGACATCTATACTACTTTATTTTTCAACCGCCGTCAAAAAGACGATTGGGAATACCAATTTGAGCAACGTCTATGCGAACTACAAAACTCTGGTTTCGAAATTATCCGCGAACAAGAGAATGTGAGAGTTTCCGCAATATCAGCTACTTGGGGATTCGCATTGGAATGTCGCACAGCTTTCGAACATGTAGAACAAGAAATCATTGATACAATTGTAGCCGATTTACTAGAAATCACCGAATCTGACTTTCTCGAAAAGGTTCATAATGGTCGGAATTCGATTATTATCCCCTTTACCGGTCCAGGCATCACACCACGAATTTGTCAAGCCATCCGCGAAAAATACCGAAAATGGACTGATCAGGGTTTTTTTCTTATCATCTACCATCAATCCATTGAGATTTACGTAAGCAAAATTACGGCATAATTCTTCTTTTGGAAAGATCGATGTATCCTTTCTCTTCATCCTTATTTATCACGATGGCCGAGAATTGTTCTCCGACTTTGATAACCTTGTCAGGGGAAGGAATAGGTCTTCGTGAGAATTCCGAGAAGATAATCAATCCTTCCTTGTTGTACTCCAGAAGAGATACAAGGACTCCCATTTTCAATATTTCTTTCACTTCAACTTTGACTGTATTACCAATTTTTGGATATCCCTCTATCATTTTTCACATACAAAATGGAGGAGACATTTTTTTTATTCACTGGGGATGTCCAAATAAAGAGTGTTTTCTCTGATGACAGCTTTGTGTTGTGGACTGCTTCTTCCACTGCGACCGCTCGTTTGAAACGGTACACTGTCTGTGGTCTCCATTGATGCCAAAGATGCTAGACTCGCTATATCAGATTCTGGATCCTGTATTGGATATGGTGTGGATTCTCTTCTTCTCCTCTCTGATTCTCGTGCTGTTTCTCTACCAGATTCCCGGAGAGATTCTCGTAATGATTCCTTCGGTGGATTCATCATCGGTAACATCTGTTCGAAATGGGAACTCAGAGGATCGCCACGGGAATCTCCGCCCGGTGGCTGCCAATTCGATGGTCTTGGTCCGAACCCTTTGTCCGGGTTCATTCCTCCCATGACCCCCATCGCGTTCATGAAAAGATTGGAGCTAGGTCTCCTCATGTTATTCGAAGGAATCTGATCATTCGGAGTTTCCGGTTGACGCAGGATATTCTGGAGGCGATTGAACTCCTGATCAAATTTAGGTCCGGCCGGTGGTTGGGGTGCTTGTTGTGGTACCTGTTGTGCCTGTTGTTGTTGATACTGCGGAGCGGATGGAGTCACAGTAGGCATCACGCCATCAAGATTCTGTACCCCCATGGCATTCATAATCTGTTGGATCAGCTGCGGATTGGAGCTCAACGCATCCACCATTTTCGGTAAATTCAGGTCTCCCGCTCCTCCAGCCCCACCTGTAATCGCACTCATCAATCCAGAAAGCTGATCTCCTCCTCCTGCTCCGTCTCCCATATCTTGCGATTCTCCCGCTTTCTTCTTCTTGTTGTGATTACTTTTTCCCGAAGCTTGGGCGCGAACATGATATAAAGCTGCGGATGCCGTCAAAGTCAACATGATTTCAATGTAGGGCGATGGAGGTCCACGCATACGCCCTCTTTCATAAATGCGCTCAAACGCATCATCGTAATCCGTAATCCTAGACATGACAGCCTTCGACCAGTTGTGCAAGTAGAACGGGGAATCATCCCACATTTCGTTCATCCATTCGAGGCCTTGCACGGAGATCATCAACACCGATCGCGAAAAGTGGATGGACTTGTCGGCGGCTCTGCGCATGCACAAACTCTGTAACTCTACTTCCATGTCATCGAGACTATCGTGCATACTGTACGCGCGCGAAGGTTCGTATCCACTCTGCTGTAGATTGTAAAGCTTGTACAACAAATCTAACTTTCTTTCCACAGGAGACTGTTTTCGTCCAGGAGGAGCACGCAATGGTACTCGATTTGGATTATACTTCCCCTGTGGTCCACGTCTTTGCATCTCCTCTGCCATTTGACCAGGATCAATGGACCTCCTTGATTCTCCAGTTTTTCGTGATCTGTCCGACGCAGCCGAACGACGAGAATCTCTTGAACCTCTTGAACCTCTTGAACCTCTTGAACTTCTGGAATGTCTGGAGGGACGTGAGCCCTGTGAACTCTTGGACCTGTGAGATCTCTGCGACCTTGATCCTTTTGATGGACGCGAACCCCGAGAACTCTTAGACCGGCGAGACGCACGAGATTTGCGGGATCGCGATTTTCTCGTTTTTCTGCCATGTCTCTCGTCTCTTGACTTTCTTGACTTTCTTGACACCTGGGACTGTCTTTCTTCAGGGACAGCTGCAAGGTCAAATTGTCTATCTTGTTGCACCTGCCGAATAATTTCACCCGGATCTGGAATCCGAGGACCGCCCGGAACAACGCCGAAAGCAGAACCAAAGTCGTTGTTAGAAATAGATTCTTCTCGACGTTGTTCTTCAAGAGGAAGAGAGCGAGGTTCCGTTGTTATCTTGGCTTCATTGGCACAAAGCGCGATCAAAGTATCTGGGATAGAAGATCCGGTACTTTGTCTTCGTGATTGCGACCCCTGTTTTCGCTGTGGAGAATGGGAACGTTTCTTTGATCGTGGCTTGCGTCGGGAAGGAGACTTTGGCATCCCAACTCTTCTTTGTCTTCTCGGATTGTATGTTTGCGGTCCATGATCATGATCATCATCGACATCCGTATCCGGTGATTGTTGGAAATTAATACCTTGCATTCCGAGAGATTGAGGAGCATCGAGGTGCAGAGTTCCACCAATATCTTCTTCCCGTAAGAAGAGGTTATTCGCTCTGGGATCTACCTCTGCGCTCATATCTTTCTAAGGTCCTTTGCTCATCTATGAAACAGAAACTACTGACCATTTTATTGCGTCCAGTTTTCGATACCTCAACAACAACTCCACCACATTTTCACCAAATGTTTGTGATAGTGCAACACATAATAAAGGCATATCAATCCTCGAACGGATTCGTTGCCATTGAAGGAAAGGACAGCTTGCCATAAAGCGTTCACGAAACAATCGACCTGTTCCGTGCCTAAAAGACATCCGCGAATGTAATTCTTCATGATGTGGCACTGGCCATCGGACCAATTCTGCACAAAAGTGAATCGCAAGCGCATATCTCTCTGGTATCTATCCATCAGTTCCAGAAGTTCCATCTCGCTTGTGTCGTAGACATATTCCAAATCTGTTTTGAAGAGTACCGCGGGCCCCGTAGGGAGTACAAGTTGCTCATTCTCAATAGGATCGTGGATGATCGTGCGGACTCCCGATTGCAGAAACATTTGAGAGACATGATGATTCACGGGAGCATTCTCGGACGATACATGGAAGATGCAGAACCATGTTTGTTTTTCCCCTTGGGGTGCAACAGGTGTAGGAGTAGAATCACACAAAAGATACTCTGCAGTTTGCTCGAATTGCTCTTGCATCTGTCGTGCGGTCATAGTGTTTGGATACCAGAGAGAATTGGTGAGAAGCGATTTGCATTTTTTCAATGGTATCCTCCCGGTATTGTAAGGGGCAAAGACCGGACGAATGTATGTTGGCATGAAGGACCCATCGAAATTGATCGTCCAAGTACATAGTGACCCCGGAGTGCAAGTGGTCCGTGATGCCAGTATCTGCTTTTGATATTGCACATGTCCTGGATACTCTTGTTCCAGAAGAGATGTGATCGTTTCCTCGCCATGTTCAGCAGTCAAGTCTTGAAGATTATTGCCAATCTTTGTGCCTTTAAGAGCGAAAATGTACGTGGTATTTAGCAAATCGGACATGTTATGTGTGGCCAGGAGACAAGGATGAAAGTGGATCATCTTGCCTTCTTGTCTATTCTGCATGAAAAAAAACTCATACTTCTCATGACTCTCTCAGTAGCGGGGCATATGAAGAACTGGACTTACACCCGCAGAATCACTCCAAGTCTACAAAACATCTTCTTGCAATGTCCAGATGGCCCTCAACGCATTCTTAACAACAAGCCTCTGTACCTCGGTTCGGTTCGGGATTCGGCAGACATGGAAAAACTGCAGAAGTTGCAAATCAAGAACATTTTGGTTATCGCCCCGGAGTCCCAATGTCCCTCTTTCTTCCTGAATGATATCAACTATATGCGGATCATTCTAGACGACGATATCAACGCTCCTATTAGCGAAATCTTTGTTTGGGCATGGCAATTTATTGAAGATGCTCTCCGGAAAAAACAGGCTGTACTCATTCACTGCCAAATGGGAATTTCTCGCTCCGCAACGATCGTTATTTCCTACCTCATGATATCCGCTGGAATGAAACTCGATACTGCGATCGCCCATATTCGCCGATTGCGTCCCGTCATCAATCCAAATCGTGGTTTCCTCAAACAACTTCGCGCTCTGGAACAAAAGCTTTTTGCTAGGAAAACAAAAGCAGGTGTCAAATCAAAAGCCGCTGTTGGTCGCGTAAGGATTCCATTGCGTAGCAAACCTCCGCTTCCGTGAGTTTCACACCCTTTTTGGCTTGTAAATTCTGCACAAATTCCACGTTTTTCTCCGTACATACTTTCTCTAACCATCCATAATTGAACAAGTCTGTAAATCCGACATCTTCCTCTGTCAGACTCCTTTTCACTTCTGCGGTATACTTAGCCGGCGCATCCTCCTCTTCCAAAAGCTTAATCGCCATTGCCGCTTGCTGCACTCCACGATTTACATCTAGTTCCCGTAAATGCGAAGAAAACACTGCCGAATCCCCCACAAGAAAGACATACTTCTTTCTCCGTAGGAAATACGCACTCATGGTGTCCGACGCTAACAACGGAAAAGAAACGAACTTGGAAGAAAGGATTCTGCTATTTTTGTGCACAAATCCAAATACCCGATGACTCAACAGAAACTTGTCTTGGACAGTTTTCGGCCATCGCGCGGACTCCAGCATGTGTTTCGGATTATTTTTCTTTTCTAAAACTTTCAATTCTTGTAGTTCCCGCGCAGTCAGAATCAACAACAAATAGGGTAACAAGCGAGGAGTATCTTCGGTTTCCGACAAGTCATGGGCATTCATCCACGGTACCCAACGTTCATCCGCCGCTGTGGTAGAGAACGCAACATACATGCCATGAATTAGCCCAGATGTTGATTCCATCTTTGATTTCAAGATTTTGCTGCGGACCATGCTATTCCGTCCATCGGCTCCAAACAACACATCAAACCCGATTTTATGATCATCCACGTAGACTTTCGGACCTTCTCCACTATCCATGCCAATCGTCGCTTTTTGTTTCTTTAATATCTGAATGTGATACTCATTCTCCGCATATTGACCCAATCGGAAGACCAATTCGCTTCTCGTGATACTCAACCTCGGAATGTGTTCTTTCACACAAACATGCTCTTTGTCCATCACTGGCAAATGATACCTACAGTAATGTTTTTTCGATAATTTCAGCAGTAACCAATTTTGAAGCTGTTCTGGTAGAAGATGAATCGTTGCATCCGAAAGAACTAGTATTTTATCATCTTCTTCAACTGTAGAACTATCATCAACAACAACAACAACCATACTAGGATGCCGAACTTTCAACAGTATCGCTGTTATCAGCCCCACAGGCCCTCCTCCAACAATCAGAAACCTTGTCATTCTTTCTCTCTCCTCTATCTCTACAGTTTTTTTATGCGCACCTCTTGATCACATGACCAGCTATCGATTTACATAGCGAAATATCCGCATTGAGAAATACATTGCCTCGAATGAACACCCCTAAATCATCAACATTTGCGGCCGCGAGAACTGCTTTGTCTTCCACACTTGGATCGCTTCCATTCAATCCATCTTTTATCCATTCCAAGGTTGCAGAAGCTAGGCTAAACTCCACCGAATCCGTCGAATCAATGTAAAACGTAAGTTCTTGTCCAATGACAAAGGGGGCGGCACCTGTAAATTCCACCCGGTAAAAAACCTTCCTGTTGTACCCGTATTTCGTCACACGATACAAATCGGAAAACGCATAGGCCGCCCGAACATTTTTCACTTGATATTTCTTGTTATCAATATCCGTAGCATTGAAATCAACAATCGTCAAATTGTCTCGCCGTGTCACTTGCTGACAAATCAGTTTCCTCTGCAACTCCGCATTTTCTTTCATTTCCTCGGTAACTTCCGCAGCAATGTCAACTTCACCAAGACGGTAGATACGCTCGGAAACCGTTGTTGCGGCATACCGCATGTACACCTGTAAATTCGGAACGGAAGCATTTCCGGCAATTCTTCCGGTTTCATCAAGGGCAATCGTGAACTTGGTACTTGCATCAAAGGGTCCCATCGCCACAGAAACTAGAGGATTGGCTTTCGAATCTGGAAGGCGCTTTGTGGCAATCTCGAAAAAACTTTGGACATCGCAATCCACAGGGAATGTGTAGGTAAACAATCCATCTGCCTGACTCAGAGCATATGCATACACATCGGTCATCGTGAGACTTCTTCTTTCCATGTACCATAGAATAAATGTTAATGAGCGAAAAACGCATCTTTTATTTGTAACGACTTTCTACTTGCGCACACACTTCTGGAAACGGCCTCGGCAACTGCGCTTGCAAGAATTACGCTTAGACCCAGCGCGGGTAGGGCACTTCTTGTGGCACTTGCGAGTCTTGCTCAGGCAACGGCTCCGACGGCTGGAGGAATGCCTCTTGCTGGATTTGCGTGACTTGCGAGACTTACGCTTCTTTCCGGTGCCACTGCCACTTCCACTGGGAGGACCGCAGCGCAACTCACCGTACTTGGTAACTGTCTGCTTCATACCTGGAGGACAGAAACTTTGTACCTTCAACTTTGTCATAGGATCAGTCCAACTGTATATAATGCGGTTTGTAGTCGAATCTCTATCGATTTGAAGGTTGTATCCGAAATTATTATAAAAATTTTTCATGGTATCGAAATCAACTCCTGGGATATATCCTCCCATCAAATTCTTGGCACTGGAATCATGGAGGCAAATTTTACTTGCATCACCTACCCAATTGCATCCGGTCACACCTGTACAGCTTGGCTGCGTGAGTAGACCCTGACATGTCTTTTGTTGTCCCATGGCAGCATAAGCGTTATAACCATCTCTATTCATACCAAAAGTATTGCCCAATGATTTACTGCGAGCAAATCCAAGAGCCATATTGAGGGGATTCGCTGTGGCAATACCAGGAGCAAAAGGAGATGTTATTAGTCCGGGACTACCAAAAAATACTGGAGATGTCATTTTTCAAGAAATGGAAAGTTGAGTGAGGTTCATGCATATTGCGAGAAAATAAATCAGCCCTCCGGAAAGTGAATGCCAATCCAGTACCCGATAGCTGCACATATGTTGATAACCAAGTATCTATGACAGTTCCTTGACGTTCGAATTTCCTTTGTTAGAAAAGCTCCAAGGGTAGCGCCGATTAACATTAAAATTGGTGTGGGTATTACACCGAGACGAATTCTTTGTCTTGGTAAACCTCTTCTTGTGCTTTTTTTTCGTTTCATGAGAGATAATGAGATCCATGGAAAAAAAGAAACCGAAGTTCTATGGAGTCTTTCGCGGCCGTAAACCTGGTGTCTATCGGACATGGGAGGAGACCCAGGAACAAATCAATTCCTTTTCGGGAGCGAAACACCGTGCGTTTGCAACAGAACAAGAAGCGTATTGGTTTTCGGAACGCGGCAGTGTGGAAGAAGTGGAGGTAGAGGAAAAACGAGAGACACAAGAGTCAAGACCGATTGTTGTGTACATTGACGGTTCGGCAGCGCGAGGAAAAGCAGGGTCGGGAGTTTTCTTCGGGAACCATGATAGTCGAAATCGAAGCGTCCCGTTTCATCTGCTACCCTTGACGAATCAGAGAGCGGAAATTGCGGCTGCGTTGGAAGCGCTGAAAGTCTTGGAGGACACGAGTCCCCCACTGATAACTTTGGTGACGGATTCGATGTATCTCGTGAACAGCATGACGTTGTGGTTATCGAAGTGGGAACAGAATGGTTGGACTCTTTGTGGCGATTGTACGAAGCCTGTAAAGAATCGCGATTTGCTAGAACCGTTGGCGGCGTTGATTCGTAGGTTTCCGAAAGTCCAGTTCCGTCATGTTTTTGGGCATCGAAACAATGCAGGCAATGAAGCCGCGGATAGATTGGCGAAACTTGCTTCTGGATTGATTATTCCGGTCTCTAGCGTTTCTTCTGCCTCCAACGGGTGTATGTTGTAGATGGAGGCTTTTTTTTCTCTGATATGGATCGAAATTCTAGTTGAATCATGTCCACCAGGCCAAACATTACCCAGTCGGTCGGTAACGCACCAGATGCAGAATTCGGCGACCTGCGTATCAATGGAACCCTTACTGTGGGGAAGCTCCGCACTGAAGTCACGACTACGGTTGGAGAACAGAGATTAGTTCTTGGGAATTTGGCAACTGATGCTGAGACACTAACTGCGGAACAAATGCTTTCCGGAACTCTGGTACTTGTCGGAAACGGTGTCGATGCTAATTTTCAGTTGACAACCCCGACCGCAGCGCTGATCAAGGCTAAGTGGCCGAATGGTGCTCTGCAGAATTACGAGGTATTACCTTTGAATATCATAAATACAACAGCTTATACATGCACTTTGGCAGCTGGAACCGGTGTTACCCTTGCCGTTGGTATTACAACGATTACCACTCTGCGAATGGGTAAGCATCTTCTTGTCTGCACCAATGCTACGACGCCAACCTTCATGCTTCACAAGGTGTAAGAGAGATGATGAGACTGTTTTTCCAATAAATTTTCCATAGATAACTATGATTGTCTCGTTTTCATGTCGACAAAGCCAGTTGTCACCGCTTCCGTGGGAAATGCTCCCAACGCCGAATTCAATAATGTTCGTATTAATGGCACTTTGTCAGTAGCCAGATTACAACCACAGTTGATGGGTACCAATGCTGGCGCAGCAAGTCTCGCTCCCACTGGTGATTATGCTTTAACAGCACAACAGGTCCTCGGTGGAAAGATTGTTGTGCATGGTATGACTGCTGACCACAATTTCAACCTTCCTACTGCTGCCACGATTTCCGCGAATTGGCCTACTGGATCCGGTACCATGAAGCTTTATGATGTCATTCCGCTCACCATCGCAAACAACAGCACATCAGTAGCTACACTTGTGGCAGGAACTAATTTTACTTTGGATACAGCTGGAGGGGGTATTGGTTCTGCGACTTGCAAGGAGTTGCTGATTACTTGCACGAATGCCACGACTCCTGTGTTCTACCTTTACTCTGCTTAATCGAAGAGTATTTCTGGATCTTTACAAAACCAATAAACCGAAGTCTGCATAACCGCGTATTTTTTTCCGTTTTAATTGATGATTGTCCGTATTTGCAATGTCGACTAGACCTAATGTGACTGCATCTGTTGGAAATGCTCCCGATGCCGAATTCAACAACGTTCGTGTGAGGAATCGCTTGTCTGCAGCTACCCTATTAACTCAGTCTGCTGTGAACAAAGCTGCTGCCACGGATCGTGTGCGGACTATTACATTTGGCGCAACAGCGGACTTCATGGATGCCAATGATCAGCTTTTGATTACAGCCGATAATATCGTGGGAGGATACCTGGTCATTACAGGTCAGACAGGTAGGTTTACAGGACTGATGCCTTCCGCGGCAACCCTCTATTCCAAATGGCCAAACAATGCTGCTTTGAGAAACTACGACACACTGCCATTCACTATTATCAATCACAGCGATACTGGTGTTTGGTTGCAAGGCGTGACGAATGTTACGATGGATAAGTCTCAGCAAGGTGATGCCGGAACTCGTTTCCACATCATCGGACCCACTGCTACATCAAAGATGGAAATCGTCTGCACAGATAACACCGCGTCGGCACCTGTGTTCCAGGTTTATAGAGTGTAGTGGATTGTGACAAAATGTCAAGTAGTAATAAAAAGAAGAAGTCTTCCTCTCTCTCTCTTTCTCCACGTGCGTTTTTATTAAGGTATTAGAACAATTGTACGGACAATAAGCAAGACTCTCTCTCTCATGGATCTTCTTCTTCCTTCTCCGCGGCCATTAGGGGTACGCAATGGGGTTTTAGAATTCCGACCGAAGATTGGAGTGCTAGGAGTAGAGTTGTTTGAATGGCAGAAAAGATACAAGCAAGAAGAGTTTCCGAGGAGAATATTAAATGTGAATTGGAAAGGAGAAGAAGAGGAAGGTACTTGTCCGATTTGGAGCAAATGGTGGAAAACCGTTCTGCGTGATCCTTTCGGCGGTATCCTTTCTCGCTCTCTGGGGTATTCGTTGCAAATAGTTTCCAGGCCATTTTCCATTATCCTTATTTCCGGAGTTTCGAGTCTCTGTCAATTCGTACTAGTGGAAACGCTGCTTGAAATGTTTGGGTCTGCAGGGAGAAGATTGAATGTGGCTGACAAATGGATACCAACGGACCCGGAAAAAGATCTCCCGATTGTAGGAATCCTGCAATACATTCACAAATTGAGAAAAGCAAGTATCGAGGATATCATTGATGTAGATTGGCTGTGCAAAGTTGCGGATTCCGTTGTGCCGATTATCATTTGTGATCTTCCTCCCAATTTCAATTGTTCGCGAACCCACTCGTTTTGGAAACGTTTGATTACGATTCCTTGTGATCATAAGAATGAGTTCTATCAAAATGTGAAACCACAGGAACTGTTAAAGAAATTGAGGACAGAGCAGGCCGGAATCTTAGGTTTCATGTTTCGTGGAGTGGGAGAATACATGGCGGAAGAAGCTGTTCTCCCCGTAGATCAGCATGTTGTGATGATTTACGAGATGCAAAGGTATGAATATCATATAGACGAATTTATCGCATATCAATGTCATCCTTTGGAAACTGCATGCGTGAGCGAAATCGAGGTTTATAGAAGATATCTCAAATGGACTCGGAACAAGCAATGGGTACCTTTTCGTTTATTTATTTTTAGGGACAAGATGAAACTGAGATTTCGTGTTCAAGAAGTGGAAAATGTCATCATTTATTGTGGCCTGAAACTTATGTAATATGCGGAACCTTCCAAGACTACTTCTTCTTCGGTTTCTGCTGTTGACTGGATGACGTACCACGAGTTTCTCTCTTGGGCTCCTCACGCTTACTGCGGTACCGATTATCGTCGGATTCGCTTCCTGAAGATGATGATTCATCGTAACTGTCGTCATCACTGTCGAAATCATTGGATAGCATGTCGTTCATGTCCGACACAATCTCTTCGGCTTCTCCTTTGACATCGAAGTGATCATTGGTCGAATTATGCATAAAAACCCTTGCAACCCCGCCGCTGCCGAAATCTGTGATGTGTGTGACATGATCAGGGTTCACATAGATATACTGTCCTAGTGCTGTTTGCAACTGAATGAACATTGCTTTCTACTGCGTTCTCTCTTGGTTCTAGCGGCACATTTTTTCCTTCAGCGGGATAGAAAACGCATGCAATATAAGGAAGAACAAGAGAGTGCGCAGATTCAGTTGCTTCGCGAAGGACCGTGTGTTCTGTGGTGTGTGGACAACGCTGGCATGGAAAGAGTGGATATTTACCGGGAACTAAAGAATGAAGTGGGGTTGGATATTGCGGAATTCTGGAACACGTTTCCTGCTAGTGGATATTGGAAAGTAATGGATTCCGTCAAATATGGCTACTGTGAACTTTTGGCCACCTTGGGATTCATGCGAAGTTGGAGTATTGATATGCCAGAGATGTATCGTGATGTACTCGACAAAATCGCCAAAGCGGAAGTGTTGCGGAAAATGAAAGTGGCCGAGGCGATGAAGAGGAAAGAGAGGAAGAAGAATCACAGCCATTCTGGAGCGTATTCTGCCAAACGTTTACCATTTCTTCGTCGATAATAAACAGTTCCATTTTCTTCTACGTCCGTTAACTTGTCATCGGGGTTCCTGATTCTTGTATATTCTTGTTCACTGACCGGTTCCCAACACCAGTCCTGCTCGATGAGTGCTGTGATTTCGATTGTGTTCAAAACCGATTGCAAATTCTTCTCCATCATGGCATTGCGAATGGTTGCGAAAAACGCCTCGGCTTCTTCGAAAGACGTGCACGTGACAACCGTATTATATTGTGGATTTACGGCAATCAGCCAAACACGATACTCTAGAACCCGATCATATCTTTTGCCTCCACCGTAGAAAACCCCTTGCGTGTAAGGATAACTGCCGACTTTCTCGCGGTCATGAACGGGAGGGTATGTAGTGGTTCCTGTCGATGTTCCTGCAATTCCGGCAAGCACTGTTCTCTGTCTCGACAGAGAAACCAAGTCTTGTATCGGATTTTGTGGCTGCTGCATTTCTCTCTTTGAACAAAAGAAGCAGAAACAAACAAAAGATTGATTGCGTTCGACGCTAATAAAAAGAACAAGATACTGCAGATACTGAGATGATTCGAAAACAGAGGAATCGGAGAAATCTGACACGGTGGAAGAAATGGAAGGAATTCTGTAAGGCAAAAGACATCAAAGATTCCACTTTATTTACTCTGGTACTGATTCACTTTGTTTCTTGTCGTAATATTTTCTAGGCATCGTAGATGAGTTTTGTCGAAAATATACTATGTCTTCGTTGAAATCACTTGCGAAAATGAACCCTATGATTTTCCAGTTGGGAGTTCCAGTCGCGGTCATCCTAGCCGCCTACATCTTGAAGCCCAAGATGATTATGCAAACCTCGGACCCTAAAAAGATTAGCAATGAACGCCTTGCTCTGCTGGCCGCTGTGGCGATCCTCGCAGGACAGGTTATTGATTGCCAGATCCACTCAAAAAAGAATTACGGAAAACTTACAGGTGGAAGAAGTGATATTCCCGCCGCAGCTAGCTATGGCCAATTGCCATCGTATGAATAGCCAGTATTGTCTGCAGTCCCTACGATATTTTCTGCTGATACTGATGACTTTTCTTGCAATGTCTTTGAGATCCGCTGCAAAACTGAATCCTATGATCTACCAGTTGGGAGTTCCAGTGGCTGTAGTGTTGGCAGCATACGTATTGAAGCCGAAGATGATCATGGAACCTTCCGATCCAAAGAAGATCAGCAATGCCAGATTAGCTCTTCTTGCTGGTGTGGCCATCCTTGCAGGACAGGTTATCGATTGCCAGATTCACTCGCAGAAGAACTACGCAACCTTGAGTGCCGCGAGCTAAGGATGGAATCGTTGTTGTCATACGAGTTGCCGTTTTTTTCTGCAATACTAAGTGACTTTCGATATATCTTACAACATGGACCCAGCCAAGATTCCACCTGCAGCTTTGACTATCGGTATCCCAGCCGTAGTTGTTATTGGTGCATACCTCCTGAAACCCAAGTTGATCATGGATTCTAGTGATCCCAAGAAGATCAGTAATACTCGTCTTCTGATTCTTGCAGTAGTTGCAATCCTTGCTGGACAGGTTGCAGACTGTGTTGTACACAAAAATCGACATGAAGCTGTGGCCGATTGGCAATCTCTTTAGCTCTGGAAGCATATGTGTAATTGTCCTAATAAACAAGAAAACCTTGTTCGTTTTTCTTTTTCATCCAGTTCCGATTTTTTTACTGAGTTCCTGCAAGGGATTCTGGCAGAAGAGTTTCGTCTGATTTTTGATTCTTTCCTCTCTGGCTTTCGCTTGATAGTTGCGTAGTTGCTCCACAAATTTTTGTATGACGATTTTCCGCACCGGAATATCCCAGGAAATCAGGAAAGTCATGTTGCCGATAATGCAGACATCGTATCCTTGTTTTACTAAATCGTAGTAGAGGAAGAGAATTGCCTGATTGATATCAAAATCCATGGCCATCGCATCCAGATGCACATCGGGCATAGTGTAGACAATCCAGGTTTCTCCAACATCCGCCGATTCCTTGATCATCATGTAGCATTCTCTGAGGATATCCTGAATTGCCATAACTCGCATGTAATGGCTCTTCCGCGAAAGTGCTCTGGCCCTCTCTGCAGTTATCCGTTCCTCCATCTTTCTCTCTGTCGTCTCATCACATGCACAAAAAACCGTTAGCATGCGTCTGAATGCAAAATTATCAATGCACTCTACTAGCTTCCTTAATGGATTTGTCGAACTGCACCTCAACTAGCCGTTCTGTTGATTTCCCTACGAGGAACATCATTGAGCGATTGAATGAAGATGATAGCGAAATCTTCGACTACGAAGAAGGCGAGGAAGCAACGGAAAAGCCTGTTATCATTAACAACAACAAAAACAAAAAACAAAGACAAACAAGCAAACGGAGAAAACGAATTTTGACCGTAGAAGAACAACGAAAAGAGCTAGCGGAACAAGCAGCAGAACAGGGGGACCATGGAGAATCAGAAGAGGTCGAAGAGGAAACCAAACGTGTAAGTAAACCTCCTTTGCTTATTGAAGGCAAATACTACACTCTTGATACTCTTCCTCCTGCAGTCCTCGATAACGCCATTGAACAATGTCATCTTTCTTTTCCTCAAGGTACCTATCAAGTCATTTATGTCGATCCTCCTTGGCGTTTTCGTAAGAACTCCAGATGTCTGGAGGGGATCGTCAATTACCCCACAATGGCACTTGAAGATATCAAGGATCTCAAGGTAGGTTCCTTGGCAGAGACTGATTGTGTTCTTTTTCTCTGGGCTTGTGGACCGATGTTACCAGAAGCGTTTGAAGTCATCAAGGCCTGGGGATTCGCTTACCGTGCTATCTACAAAGTCTGGAGAAAAGTCTATCCCAACAATAATCCCGTCTGTGGGCCTGGATGGTGGTCTAGACCTAATACGGAATTCGTCCTTGCGGCAACGCGCGGATCTCCTTTAAAGAAGTGGAAAACGACTTGTAAGGAACCACAGGAATACACATCTCCGAGACCAGGGAGACACTCGCAAAAACCGGCAGCCATACGGGACAAGATTTACCAGTTCATGAATGTGAAACGTAGAATCGAACTTTTTGCGCGAGATACGACTCCAGGATGGGATGCGTGGGGTCTAGAAATTGATGGGTTCTTCTATCACGGATGTCACCTACAACCGAATCTACAAAACAGTGAGTCGCAACCTCAGATTTCAAAGTCACGGAAAGCCATTCGAGATACCAACAAGGCACAACCTACCATGTCCAGTCAGAAAGTCACGGTTCTTCTGTCCTGATGAGTCCTCGAAGGTCCTCTAGTCGCACCAGCGCTCGAAACTGATCCGCCAATGTCGTTCCTGTCGTCCTTGACGATCCCGGCGTGAAGAAAAGTGTGATTGTGGTAGCGGACACTTCAGCATCGCGGAATCCGTGCGATAATACCTCATCTGCGAATTTGAAATAAACATCGGGGTCATCCTTGAAATCTCGGAAACAGTTACTTGCAAGCAGCACGCGATTCGAATGCAGTTCATAGCATGGAGAGCCAAACGCAAATCGAAAGTAGTTGAATTCGGCTGGTTTTTTCGTTTTCGTTATCTCCTGGATAACATTAGGTAATGTCCGATCGAATAAATCTGTGGTGTAGTATTTATTGGAGAATCCAGCAAGGTGAGCGTATGTTCTCGCGAAGGGAGACATCGCCTGCCAGATGACTTGGATCCAATCTGAATGCATGTCCTATTCTTCCGCTTGTTGAATAGAAAAATTTGTCGTTTGGCCTAACGAAACAACCCATGCGGTAGCGAGGATGCAGAATAAAAGGAGGAGCGTCAACTGAAGACTAGGATATGATACCTTGTTATTCTTCTCTTCATCGCGATAGTATTCGTTTTTCTTGATCCTCTCGCGTTTGCGCAATTTCAATCGCATGTTCAACAATCCATCCAGACCAAGAAACTGCAGCCGTCCATATCGGAATCCAGGCATTAGCCCCACAATTTCGGGATCAGTGAACTGCTTGGGTAATGCATGGCTGCAATTTTTTTCAGGATCTAACAATCCCATGATTTGCATAAGTAAGACCACAAATTTCGAACAATAAAGGGTATCATAACGATCATGATTCGCACCGAGTATTTGTCCATGGATGATATTCATCCAGCCTACGTAGTCCCTATCGAATGTAGAAACATGATGTAAAGATTGCAAACCTTTGGCTAACCTATTCTGCAAGACTTTCCTCGATACGGAGGATGTTTCTAAGCGTCTCCAGGCCACAATACCATATGGATGAGTCGTCAATCGTTCCCTGAGAAGTCCGATGTGCACACCATCTTTTGTTTTCTTCGTTATCACATCGGGCATGAAGTCTTCGGGAGTACATTCCACAAGGTAGACATCGGTATCCGTGCGGTACACCATGGAAATATGACTGAATATGTTATTCCCAAAAAATCGGACAATGCTGGAATCGTAGCTTTGATTGGCCGAGAGAATCAAGTCTCCTGTTTGGAAATTACAATCCTCAATCGGAATCATTTTTTCTTTATCGATGGAGAGTAACTTGATCTTTTCCAGACGAGATGTCATGTAAACAAGAAAGGCAATAGTAGTGGCGGAAAGGAGGATCATGTTTTTTATTATTCACACAGAGATAAATTAGTATCTATTACTACCTGAACATACCTTTCTTTTGCATGATAGTAATGACATAAAGGGAAACGGAGATTAGCACTATGGTCGAGGTCACCATGCAGCATTTGGACTTACCACTCTTCTTTGCTTCTGCTTTGCTTGCCATTGTTGTTCACAAGTAAGACAAGAAAAAACTATTATGCCCCATATCCGTATTGTTCTGGACCTTGGGCAGCCGCAGCAGGAGCATCAACAACGGGTTTTTTCAGCATCTTCAAAATAAAGAGCCCCCCCACCACAGCGCACACAAGAACTCCAATCGTACAACAGGCCTTCTTGTTATCCTGCTTTTGACTTGCCTTCGCAGATTTTTTGCCAGCCATCGAGGTTCTCGCTAATAAAGTTAGAAATTATTCTAGTCCTTTTTTCTTTTTTTTCTTCTCTTCTTCTTGTCAACCAGGCACTCATGAGCAGCAATGAACGAGACTCTTTCTTCTTGTTTTCCGTGGATGATGCTGCCAAACCATTGAAGTATTTGTATGATCAGGCGAAAATGAGTTACTGGGTAGCTGAAGATATCGATATGTCCCAGGATCTTCTGCAGTGGAACAAACTTTCCCCGGAACTGCAGCGGTTCCTTATTTACGTCCTGGCTTTCTTCTTCGTTTCCGATGGCGTAGTTTTCGAGAACTTGGTTTTCCGCTTTGCACAGGAGGTTTCCAATGACGCAAAGCCTTTCTACGCTATCCAGATCGCTATGGAAATGATTCATGCGGAGACTTACAGTAAATTCATTGAAGTGCTGGTAACTGATCGGGTTACTCGCGATCATCTAACCAGAACCGTTGAGGAGTTTTCTTGTGTCCAGAAGAAAATGCGTTGGGCGGCAAAATGGTTCGCATCGGACAAGAGTTTTGCTACTCGCCTTCTGGCTTTCGTGGCAGTCGAAGGAATCTTTTTTAGCGGGTCTTTCTGTGCTATCTTTTATTTGCGGACGAAACCGTATTATCTCCGTGGCCTCTGTCAGGCCAATGAATACATTGCCAGAGATGAAGGTCTGCACTGTCGATTTGCATGTGAATACTACAAACAACTGGAACCTCTCCCAGTCTCCGAGGTCTACGGTATCATTAAGGAAGCTGTATTCATCGAGAAGGAATTCTTCGACGAAGCTCTTGCCGTTCCCGTTATCGGAATGAACAAGGAAATGATGGCAGACCATATCAAATATGTCGCCGATTACTGGCTCCAGGAACTCGGATATCCGCGATTGTACAATGTGGAGGAACCATTCGATTTCATGAATCTCATTGCCTTACAGGGGAAAACCAACTTCTTCGAGCGCAGACCCACTGAGTATAGCAAAGGTAACATCGCACCAGGAGGATCTACGGGACTCGTAGAGATCGGAACCGGAGAAAATGTCTTGAACGTCGTCAATCTCGATTAAGAAATTTTATACACGTGTACCTACAAAAAAGGCAAATAAAAATTAATAAATTCAGAATTCTGGTGTCTCCCTTTCTTCGAGTCTTCTCTGTGTTCAACCTCAACCGACCACACTATGGCTTCTTCCTCTTCTTATGTCGTGCGCCACCCTTTCAACCGCAGCGTCCATAGCCGGATTACGCGGAATGTCAGCAACAATTCTGTCTGCACCGCACCATCACTCTTCTCCAATTCCATCGTGGAATTCATCCTGGAAACTCCTTTGGAACGGAGGTCCTACCCGTCCGTTGAGGAATATAGGAAATTCTGGCTCGATTACTTCTCTGTGGGAATCGATAAACCCAAGATGCCGGAAGGAACCATGAACAGCACCATCATCCGTTTCTTGCGGTTCTACCTTTTTGATGCGCCGGAGCCGATTGTAGTTCCTATGCATGATGCTCTGTTTCGACAGGAACCAAGCTTCTTCACTTGCATTGGGGACTACATCGGAGAATTCCTGTCCCCGAGCTCTGGCGCTACCACCATCGATATCCGTATCTATTGGCAGGTCGATCTCCATATCTTCCGTCGGATAGTGCATTACATGTACTGTGGACAGATCCCACTCATCGAGTCTATCCCCGATTATCACAAGATGACCATCTTCTGCAAATTCGCGAATATCCGCTCCCTCTACAACAGTCTCACGAGGTTCGGGGAATCTTTTCATTGCGGATTATCTTCTTTGAACGGCATCACTCCCGTGGAAACCTGTTTCCTGGAGACCACGATGAAGACCTACGCGAAGACGACCAACGTCCACCTGGAGGCCATTGCGAAAACTCTGACGCAGGTCAATACCATGGTTTCCACCGTCATCTCCGCCATGATTGCGAGTGAGAAGGACGACAGGAACGACAGGAACGACAGGAACGACAGGAACGACAGGAAGAGCACCAAAGACAGCTCCCGACCCGCTTCGCCTGCTCTCTCGGATCAATCCTGCAAATCGAGGAAGAGATCAAGAGATCATGACCATGAAGACAGCGAAGAAGAGAGAGAGTGAAGATCTTCTTTTTTTTCTTCTCTGTTATTCATTGCTCGTGTCCAATGCCTCGTGGTGTAGTTATCAATATGAATAGGACCATCTATCATTCTTCTCCTGTTCCCACAGTCGTTCCCACAGTCGTTCCCACAGTCGTTCCTTCGATTCCTGCAGTCCCCGTAGTCCAACGACACCATCCTTATTCGATCTGGAATCTTGTCGCGCAACGTGGAAATCGAAAGGGACCTACACCCCGAATTGTGAAGGAAACAAGTGCGAATACTTTTGAGACTTGGTTTCGTACATCTCTGAGGACGGAAAGCACAACCAATGAAAAATTGACATCAACAGAGCTGGAAAGAGGATTGAAAGAGCGGACGCAACAGAACTGGTCCATCGAGCCTGCCGTGGTACCTGGATTCGAAATACCCACGTCTTTATTGTACACAGCCCTCAAACCACACCAGATTTCCGGGGTCGCCTGGGCCCAACAGAAAGAATTGACTGTTTCGCCTGGAGGTCTCATCATGGACGTGCCAGGAACTGGAAAAACGCTAACAATGATAACGACCATCCTCCTTGGTCTTACACAGCAATCTCAACAACACACACTAGTTGTTTGTCCAGCTACCTTGCTCACCATGTGGGTCGACGAGTTCCGCCGTCATGCACAACACCCCGTAACCATGCTACTCTATCATGGTCATGCGAAACACACACACACCGACTTGAACGACTTCAACGTAGTCATCACTTCCTACCATTCTTTGTTGTCTTCCCCGTCTTTGTTCATCCCTGTATGGGATCGTATCGTTCTTGACGAAGCTCACGCTATTCGTAACCAAGATACTCATATCACTGCGGCTGTACGGAAATTGCTAGCAAAAGCTCGTTGGTGCCTCACCGCAACTCCAGTTGTCAATTCTCTTCATGATCTCATAACCCTCTTCAAGTTCCTGCACTTATGTCCCGAAACCGTGACGAATTTGACAGCTATCGAAATCCAGGAACTTTTGCGGGAACACGCTATTCGCAGAGGAAAATCTATTCTCTCTTTACCGACAAAAAAAGAGGTCACCGTGCAGCTCGATTTCTCCAACGTCGAACGAAGATTGTACAATGCTTTATTTGCTTATACAAAATGTCGTATCAAAATGGCAGCTGATGTAATGCAGAAAATGGAAAATCGGAAAAACAGAAAGGAACAATTAGAACAAGATATTGCCAAGCAGTTTCGTCATCAAATTCTCGCCCTGATTCTCCGACTCCGACAACTTTGCAACCATACCTTGATTCCTTTGCTTTCTTGGCCTTGGACCCGTTCTCTGCTTTTGGAGGCACCATCGATCGACGAAGGCATGGAAAATGTCATTCGAGGATTACTGGAGGACCCCGATGATTCAGCGGGGGTGGAGAAATGTCAGCTTTGTTGGGACCCGATTTCCTTTGTATCCTCGTCAGTCTCCACGTCGTTCTCTGTATTGCCATGTGCTCATGTATTTTGCCCCATGTGTTTGAAAAAGTTATCGCAATGCCCTTTTTGCCTCGGTCATAAACGATATGAAATAAAGGAGAAGGAAGGGAATGAAGAAGAGGAAAAGGAAACAACAACAACAACACCCAAAAAAAGAAAACCAACGAATTTGCTGCAGTCTATGGACGTCACTCTTGCTCCAAGTGCCAAAGTGGTTGCCATTCTCCAATTACTGTTCACTTATCGAGAACACAAGATAGTTATTGTTTCTCAGTGGGTGGACATGTTATCCATCATCGCCTATCATTTGGCCCTCCTCCCTTGGTGTCCCCAGTGGATACAAATTGATGGTAGTCGGACTCCGAAAGCTAGAGGCGCCATGATCCACGAATTCCAAGAAAACCCGGAAATCCGGTTTGCTCTTGTGTCATTGTTGGCTGGCTGTGAAGGAATTACATTACATGCGGCCGATCGGATGATCATCTGCGATCATTGGTGGAATCAGGCGAAACACGAGCAAGCGGAGGATCGTATACATCGTCTTGGTCAGGAATCGGAATGTCAAATCGTGTACTTGCAGGTGCAGGATACTATGGAAAAACATATCAATGATATCTCGTCTCGCAAGGGGACCCTTTTCCATGAAACTTGTGGTGCATCGGTGAGCAATGTTAATCGGAAGACAAAGAAGAACAATTCCCAGTGGATTGCGGAGGTGCAGCAACTGTTTGATTAGAAAAAGCTGAAGGAAATCCTGTGTATCCCACTAACCAGATTCCGGCAATACCACAAAGGTTCGTTTCGGGCAAGTTGTTTCTGTGAATTCGACGGAGACGACGATTATGTGATTGTCCACAGGTTTTGTGTTGTTCCATGAGCAATAAATCGAATTCATAGTTCTTACAGCCGATGTCTATCTTGATGTTTCTTGCCCCATTGTTGTACTCCATTTCCAATATTTCGCTAGTCTGGCTATCGCAACACCACCAACGATCCTTTTGAAAGGAATTCGCGTAAATCCAAACGAATGTTCGTCCCTGCAGGAATTCCATTTCTTTCTGGATACTGGCAGGATCCACAAGTTGATAAAGTTCTTGAATACTTTGGCGATTACGACAGAGTGGACAGAAGATCAGAGTCCGATTATCTCGACTGAAAGAGACATTCTTGATACAGACGTAGCAAAAGATATGTCCACAACTAAGTGTACATGGCAGTGTAATCTGCGTATCCAAACAAAGAGAACATTGAACTATTTGATCAGCCATCTTATAACTCCAGGCAGAAAAGTTTCTCCATAAAAATTTGATGTCCAATAAGAACCGAAATCTTCTAGTTGTCGGAACGATAGTTGTGGGCATTATCATTTGGTACGTCCTGGATAAGGCAAAGAAACAACCCAATCCTGCTCCGCTTCCGCCCGTGCCTCCGATTTCACCAGTTCCACCAGCTCCAGTACCGATTGCTTCCGATACCTACAAAGTCGGGGACCGAGTAACATTTGAATTCGTTGTACCAGATGAAAACCATCCAGAATGTAAGAAGAAAATCATATATTCAGGAAACGTATGTGGCAGGAATCCTGATGGTAAATACAATGTGTTGTGGGATGCATATAATCGAATAGCCATTGAGGATAGCGCATGTCCTAACCATATCGGTACTCGTAATGTGCTGAGAGTGCAAAGTCCAGATGCTGAGGCAACGTTTGGAACTTGTGGGAAGAGTCCATTGAGCCCAGAAGTGGCAAAGTATTTACCAGATTCGTTTTCAACAGAACAATTGAAAGAACTACAAATGCCATCGACAGTAACGCGTACCATCACCGTTGAAAACAAACCAGAATTATGTGTTGGATCAAAACCTACCACTCTAAAATTACAAGGATATCTCTGCAATGCCGGTTCCAATAAGGTCAATTGGATGCAATATACGAATCTTTCTGGACCTACAGAAGAATACCAGGACATAGATACGCAAATCAAATGCATTAATTCCAGTTTTCGTAATCTCAATAGCGATTTTACGAACCATTTCGGCGATTGTACAAAAGGATCCGTACTTCTTGATTCGTCCATTCTTCCCTACGATAATGAAGCTAAAGATTTATATCCGGATTATGAGAAATTCATAGCAAATCGAAAACCTCTCCAACCTCCTATGAAAATCGGCGATCGTGTAACGTACGATGTTCCGAATGCCCACCAAAAGAATGACTGCAAGTACAACGGACAATACTCTGGCACAATTTGTGACCGAAACCAAGATGGAACCTTTAATGTTCTTTGGGATTCCGCGCAATTGAAGGCCGATCCAAATACAGTAAAGTTCGATGATAAAGGCAACGCAAACTGCGAACTGAATATTGGAGCTTATCGAGAATTCCTCCTAGATCCTGTACCTACCTTTGGGTCCTGTGGACAATCCGATGAAAAAAAGAATTTACCTGACCGTTTTACAAGGAGACAGTTGGACCGTATTCCACCTGACCCTCCAGTTACAGGAAAATACAAGCTGGGAGATAGAGTGACCTATGACATTGTATACAATGATTTTCAGCCGAAATGCAACGTGACTTTGCGATATTTGGGAAAGATATGTGGACAAAATGCAGATGGCAAATATAAAGTGGTATGGTTTGGAATAAGTCAAATTCCATCCGATCCTAAAGCATGCACCATGATGAAGAGTAGTACATTTTTCAGGATCGGACAACGAGCAGATGATGCTACAGAGATCTTTGGAACTTGTGGAATTCAACCGAAACATCAACAAGTGCGAGAATTTATTCCAGACTCTTTTGCTCCTGAAGAATTACAACCTCTGATACTACCAGATAAGGTCAATCGTATCATCAAAGTCAATAATCAACCGAATATGTGTGTTGGAGCAAAAGAAAAACACGTTTTACTCCATGGGGTTCGTTGTCCTAACGACAAAAAAGTAGAATGGCAAAATTGGGATAACACTTTGTCAGGCATTTCAGCTGAGTATTCTGATCCGCAAAGCCAGAAGAACTGTAACAAGTGGATGCATAAGAATGGAAATCCGGCGAATTTTGTTTCCCTTTTCGGCGATTGTACAAAGGGATCTCTCCTTTTGTCGCCTACAATATTGCCTTATGAAAACAAAGAGGAAGATTTGTATCCTATTTACTGAATCCCATTTTTTTCAGTACCGCATGATGATATTTCTTCTGTTGCTACTGATGTCTGGAAACAATAAAAAAATTGTCCTTTTCGGGGCTCTGGTAGCTGCTGTTGGTGTTTGGTACTGGTGGAATTATATCAGAAAGAAGGAGATTCCTCCCGTTCCTATCCCAGCTCCGGTTCCACCTGTTCCTCCAGTTTCACCGGAACCTGCTCCTGCTGAATCTACGTATAAAATCGGAGATCGAGTGACTTTTGGATTCCCGTTAGACGATCATCCTTCTTGTAAAGAGTACCTGACCTATATTGGGTCGATTTGTGGACGAAATACCGATGGAACGTATAATGTTTCTTGGGAAGCCGTACATTCATCCCGATCACCAAGTGATCCTTCCTCCCCTACTCCACACTGTCAAAAAATGCAAAGAACTATGCCGAAATCTGTTTACAATGAATATTCGCCTTTAGAAGACGGCCGCAATCCTGTTTCGTTTTTTGGAACTTGTGGCACACGGCCTACACATAAGGATCTCAACAAATACAATATCCCTGATCATTTTACAGCGGAACAACTGAAAGCTTTGCAACTACCAAATAAGGTTATGCGCAGTATTACGGTTGCTAACAAACCGGAACTGTGTGCTGGAAGTCGTCCATCCAATTTCATTCTACAGGGAACTCGTTGTTCCGAAAATCCAAAGAGAATTAGTTGGGAAGGGGTTTACTCCGCATCTGCCCCTCCTCCTGAATATGAAACACAATTCCAAGAGGGAAAATGTGGATGGATACGAGCACCGGAAACAAACACGGCATTCACATCACTCTTTGGAGACTGTACCAAGGGATCAGCTTTATTGGATACTTCGATACTTCCGTACGAAAACAATGAAAACGATCTGTTTCCCACAGAACTATAATATCTTGTAACATGTGATGTCCGATAAGAAGAAACTAATTTTCGTGACTGTAGCAGCCAGTGTGGGATTCTGGTACTGGTGGAATTACATGAGAAAGAAAGAGGTTCCTCCTGTTCCGCCCGCTCCGCCAGTTGCACCAGTTCCGCCAGTTGCACCAGTTCCACCATCAGCAACCTACAAGATAGGAGATCGAGTAACTTATGTGTTACCAAGAAATGATAAAGGCAGATGTAAAACAGATTGGACATACATCGGCTCGATCTGTGGACGGAACCCTGACGGCACATATAATGTTTCCTGGGATGCTTTCAATTTGAAACCGTATATTGGTTCGGACAACAAACCATGTTTATCATTCCTCCGGGGAACCATTCCGAAAACAATATTTCACCCAGAGCATCCTTTCGACATCTTTCAAAATCCTACAGCTGTTTTCGGGACATGTGGTAAAGGAACAATTCTGGAAGAAGGAAATGTCCAGATACCTGACCATTTTACGACCGAACAATTGAAACCTTTGCAACCGACGGAGAAGGTTTTGCGAACTATTACCGTTGCCAATCGACCTGAACTGTGTATTGGCAGTCAGCCATCCAATGTTATTTTACATGGAACTCGTTGTCCAGGGAATCCGAAAAGAGTGAATTGGATTAAAGGTGTATCAACTCAACTTCGAACGCCTTCTGAATATGAAAATCAATTCCGAGAAGGAAAATGTACATGGGAACGTTCGGCAGAAAACGCCACAGAAATCACTTCACTCTTTGGAGACTGCACAAAAGGATCAGTTTTATTGGATCCTGTCCTACCCTTTGAAAACGATGAAAAGGATTTGTATCCTTCAGAACCACTATAATTAGTCCTCGTCAAAGATGCCGAAACCATGGAATTCCGTGAGGAACTTCGGATTCGGATTACTGTTGCAGTGGCCATGACGATTTGGTTTGTCGCTGAGCCTGTAAATATGACTGCAATGGGTTCCTTTCATTTGATTCTCGATGTCATCAAAGACAGCTTTGCCTAGAATCCGGCGGATATTTTTCGCCACATCACGGTGACACTCGACCCAAGGATTGCCATCGGAAAGAATATCGTTTCCGTCGTGTTTCCCCAGCAGCAGTATCCTCAGTTTTTCGGATGCCATTTTCCAAGGGGTGTCCAGTTTCCACAAGAGGTAATCGAAAACCAATCCTCCTCTGGTGGGAATGAAAGCCAGACAGTATCCAATGAAAGCATTCATTCTCGGAGTGGCGATCATGGCCTCCACAATTCCCAGAGTTTTCGCTTTCATCAACATGTTTGCGTCACTTCGTTGCAGTCCCAGAGAAGCTCGATCGATCTCGGTTGTCCACAGTTGTGTTGGGTCTTTCTGATGAGTCCATGTATTCTGATACTTCTGCTTTGAATACTCGTTGGCCTCAGTGGCATCATTCACTGCCGCATTCTGTGAATACTGCAGAGCTTGCACAGTCATCATCCACAGTTGTTTGTCACTGAAGGAATTCAGAAACCATGGATAGTGATTCTCAAAGAAAGTTACGGTGTTCTTCACTTTTCCAAGATGTTCCTGCACCAGGAGATTGATTCTTTCTTCATGGTTCTCATAAACGTAGGGTAAGAATGTGGTCTTGCGGTTTGCATCAAAGGATTCGGCTTGGATGAAATGCGGAATCGGCACCACCTGTAAAACTAGGAGCTGGAAGATACGCTCGACATCATGTCTCTTCGATAATTCCAGAGCCAGTTTGAAGTAGTATTCTTCGAAAATGATATCGTTCCTGGCCAATAAACCGCTATCATGTGTATCTTCTTCTTCTTTTGCTGTCGGTTCTTCGGTATATCCAATGAGCTTCTGCACTTCATCGCCCACGAAGAGTCTCCCTAACGCCTTGGACTGTTGTGTGAATGCGCGACGGAGAGCTTCCTCAGTGAATGCCATCTGGAATTGTCTTTCGAAATCGTCAGAATTGTTGCAATCGCCGCAATCTTTTAATCCGACGATGGTGAGCAAAGATTGGAATACTTGAGCTGTGCGATATTTCGGATTTTCCACAAATGCCAAGAGTGGATCAGTCTTTAGTATTCCGTTGGCATAGTTTCCATTTTGCAAGTAATGTAGTATTTTTGGTTTCAATTTCCGACACAGTTTCCGCAGATCTTCGATGAAAAAGTCCAACCAATCAGAGAGAGGAAATCGGCGACCACGTTCGACAAGGAGGAGTCCGAGAATGTGAAACATGGCCAACATCTGATCTCCCTTGTAACCAAGAGGATCTCCGGTGAAAAGGTATCCTAGAAGAGGTTCGATTTGCGCAAGTACGCGGTCTCCATGCCATTGATTGATGTACATGGGCATAAACGCATTCACGTAGCCATTAGGTCCTCGAAAGCAACCTTCGTTCTCCTCTAGCTTTTCATTTCCAAGTTTTCCAACAGCTTTGTCGAAACCAACGGTGACAATCTTGTACTGGAAAGTCGAAATGAGGGCGGGAATACTGTAGACGCCAGAACTGATCATCTTTAAATCAAGAGCAGTGGGACAATCGACAATGTGTTCATCGCGATGAACGCGCAATCCGAATCCGAGGATACCATCTGGACCGTCTTCCATGAGTTCTCGCAATCCTTCCCCGGTTAGACAACATTCCAAAGCGAGTTCTTCGGGTAGAAATTGCGTGAAATCGGGGATCAGCAGTTGCAAACGCCTTTCCATCACTTCTAGATTCCTTGTGTTTGCGGTGGCTCTTTGCATCATTCGTCGTGTTCGGGAGGCTTTGCTGTATACATCGGTACTGGCATTGCGCAGATCGGATATCATCCGCTTCACAACGGTTTCATCTCGCTGGATGTTTCCCAACGTTGTATCGTATACAATCTTGTGATATTCCATCAACCTGGATTGAGTTTCTCCATATATTCTCATCAACTTCTCCCTTTGTGATTTCGGACTCCGGAAGACATTGATAGCATTCAGATCTTTCTGCGCAGCATTGAGTTCCTCGGCATTGGTTATCGTTCGCTCACGGATTTCCAGCAGTACGAATTCCAAATCTGGATTCTCGGATACCAAATCGAAAGGAATCCCGGATACCTGCACATGTAGGACTCCGGCATCAAAGACATCTGGCAGAGGCACGACGACATCCACCATGTTGGAAATTGGATCCAACTCTGCTTGCACATTTCCCCCGGGGTACTGGATATCCACGAATCTGACTAGATCAAGAAAGTCGAATATTTCGGACATTTTTTGTGTCATGTCCGCGGATCCAGAAGCCGCTTTCCTATAGTTTCCTGATTCAGTTCCGATTTTCGTCATTCTTTGTAAGAGATGGTCATTGACCATGGCTCCGAATGCAATCGTGTGAATGATTACAACTCTTTTGCACATACGAGAAAACAATTGGAAATCTTGCATAGTGTTGTCACATGTCGCAGAACTATCCCCATCAAACCCATCAGTCATGAAAATAACAGCAATCTCGTCACCAACTTTCGTTTCCTTCTGGACAAAACTCCGGACATCTTTCAAGGCTGCACTGAAACTCGTACCGCCCCAAGGAGTTGAAGAAATCAAGAAATCCAAAGTCTTGCGAGAAGCTATGCTGTTGTAGGCAATAGCCTCTATTTTACTATTTCCAGTGCAGTTTTCTTGTGCATACTTCAGGGCAGTATTCAGCGCTTCTTTCTTCCCGTCGTCTGTCATTGACCCGGACATGTCCACGACGAAGAGAATGATCCGAGGCTTGGTCACTGATTGGTCGGACCTCAATAGAAACCGCAGTTTCTGTTTGTACACTTGGTATTTCCCAGACTTTGGGACAATATTTGTGAGAGAGGACATATTTGCGTGTCTTCGGCGGTTGTAGGCGACTAAGAAGAAAAAGAATACGACAAAAAAATTATTTCACAGTTTTTTCTGGGAGTGATTATGATTCAGGCCCGATTGAGAAAGAATGTACAATCTCTTTCCGACGCATTTGAGTGATGCAATCGCAAATACCAAGAAAAAACGACGAAGTCTCTCTGCAGATTGGAATGTTGGCATGCCTTTGCAATCATCACAACGATTAACAGCCTCCGGGTTCGATACTTTAGCCGGCGTTCCTCCTTCTTCCGATGTCCCGACCGTAATCCTCAGTAAGGATGCAGGAGGAGGTGGAGCCAGAGGATCTTGGACGTTGAAAGCAGATCAAGACGATTTGGTGGTAACAAAGGATATGTTTGCTTCATTCGGACTTTCCAATCGTAATATCAGCTGGATGTCGGTATCGAATCATCCGATTGTTGTGCGTCTCTTTGGTCGTGGAGATCTTACCGACGGTCGTGATTTCGGTCCTGGTACCTACACTATCAGCAGATATTGGAAAAACGAGGCAACATTTGGAGATAATGTGGAAAAAATGATTATCAGTTGGGCCAAGGGGTACCGTGTGTATCCAAATATGAAAATTACCGATGGTCCTACGGAACTCAAACGTTTCGATAACCCGACAGTCGAACAACTATATGAAGAATGCGACAAGCGACCTACATGCAAGAGTTTCTACCGTTACGTCTGGAAGGAAAACAACTACGGAATGTTGAAGACTACCACTCCAGAGGAAACCCCGAAAGAAACTCTAGGAGAGGATAACTCAGGTGGTATCTATGTCAGAACTCCAGAATATGTGAACAACAACATACAGGCCAAATGCTGTGTTGGAGAGGCTCCTCTGAACTGTACCATGGCCGCATGCGGTGACTTCCAAGGAGTATCATCCGCTTGTGATTCGAAAATGCAAGAATATTGCAACAAGACACCAACAGACCCTCTCTGTGCTTGTCTCAAAAGTGATTTGGCCAATGTGGGATTTCCTTGGATTATTGATACACGTTGTCGTGATACCAGTGCGTACAAAACAACCTTTATGCAAAATGCTCAAATTACGTACAACAAGACTGACATTAACTGCAATCAATATCTTCTCCTTTCGGATGAATCGAAACAGAACGTTGTAGATCGCCCTCGCATGGAACAATTCTGTATAGCTCCACAACCTGACCCTGTCACCCCGGTTATTCCAGACCCTGTTGACCCCGTTGATCCTGTCGACCCTGTGGACCCTGTGAATCCAGCACCGACACCGACACCGACGCCGACCCCGAAAACAGGGATAACAACAACACAGATTGCCATTATTGTGGTCGCACTTTTATTGATCGTAGGGCTAGTCATAGTGCTTCGCAGAAAAGGGTAGCAGCTTTATTATCTGCCATGATATGCGATGGATTTCAAAACCTTGCGTGCAGAAGTACCGCCGGAATCAAATGAGGCTCCACCAGTTGTTATGGATACCGGAGCCAAAGTAAAAGTCGGGAAAAAGGTAGGTAAATCTGCTCTCATCCTCGTTGTACTCTATGTCGTTATTCCCATTGCTACCTTGATTTACTTTGTGAAAGCCATCCGTGGATCGAAATCGAAATAATAACGAGAAGAATAAAAGACATTGTTATCCGTAATGAAAAAAAAAACCTCCATCCCCAATGAGTCTCACAAGCACATAATGTTTGGTACAAAGTTGGCTGACCCTCTCTCGAGGTCGGTAAGAACAAAAAGTAGCACCGTAGGTTCCGCCCATCCCGTGCGTTCAACTAGTAGTTCCCAGAGAGTCCGCAGTTCCATGGCTTTGAAGGCCGCTGGTCCCATCACGGAACCCGTTCCTGAACCTGATGTGTCTGCATGGATACAAAATCCTCCTCCTCTGACAAGCAGTCCTTCGGTTATCTTCACTCAGTACAAGAACTTCACAGGTGTGAAAGCCATCTTTTATTTGAGCGCTGATAAAGATCAGATCGTCATTCGCGATAGCACCATTACATATCCAACCACTGTTCCAGCCGCAGACGGCACTGTCAACGCGCAAGGATTGAAATTCGTCAATACACAAGGTCTTCGCGTTAGTCTCCATCCAGTGGAAGTCTGGCTCTACAAAAATAGCGGTTCTTATGTTTCCGGTCGTATTTTTGGCCCCGGCTCCTACGATCTTTCCAAGTATTGGGTCGGAGATGGTGGTCTTCATCAAAAGGTGGACTATGCTATTATTAAATGGGCTCGTGGATGGCGTGCATTTCCCAATGTCGATCATAACGGTCACGATATTACTTCCCAAGAGGGAGTCACTCTCGAGCAAGCGATTGCAAAGGCGAATACTCTTGATAATTGCAAATCCTTCAATTTTGTTATCACACAAGGATCTACGGGGAAAGGTAAAGCTTGGTACAAGACATCGGATACTACAGCTACCTTGGATAACGGAGAAAATGGTGTGCTCATGGCCAAGAGAACCTCTTTTGATGCGTCTCCTGAAAAACGAAAGGAACAATGTTGCATGGGATTCGGTCCATGGAATTGTACCTCAGAAGCTTGTGGTTCAGTCGGACCAGGGACAACCACATGTGACACTTTTATTACTGCAAAAGCCGGTTGCTCGACTACAACACCTCCGGCAAGCATCTGTGCATGCATGAATTCCGATCTCGGCAAGGTAGAGAAACCGTGGAAGATCGATGTTCGCTGTGTTTCCGCCCCAGACATCATTCAGCCCGGTGTCTACAAACCGACAGGATTCACATCAGATACCCCGGGAAGAGCACTTGCTTATGATTGCGGTGAATACGCGAAACTCGATGAGGAACAGAAGAAATTCCTCATCAACGAAAGCGCCATTTTCACCAAGTGTACCCCTCTGCCCGCTCCCGGAGATCCCATTCCTCCACAACCTTCGAAACTTGGAAACGCTCAAGCTCTAGTGGGTCTCAGCCACAACAGTGGTGGATTGCAAGGTTCGTATCGTGTGTGGTCCATGAAAGTCACTGATGCATCTTTGGTCTTGGATGAGGCTGCCTTGAAAGCTGGGGGGTTGCTTCCCAACAAGATTGCGCATCTCGATATTTCGAATATGCCTTTGTATGCCGTGGTTTATGGTACCGGCGATCTTGCGAATGGTCGTGAATTCGGTCCTGGTTCCTACAACCTTGGACGATACTGGCGCAGTGCAACATCACAAGTGAGTTTCTGGCTGAATGTCAACAAGGTGGTTCTTTATTGGGCAAAGGGATTTCTACCAAAGAACAACGTGGCGCTCACGGGAACCGGAGGAGACATTTCTTCTGAAACGGGATTGGCTATTAATGCGGCCATTGAAAAAGCGACATCGCTAGCTACTACGCAAGGTTGCGTCGGTTTTACAAGAGTTGCAGCAGCTACCGGAAATGCGATTACAACTACGTTCAAGAACGACAAAGCCATTACACAGACTCCAACCCACAATGCCATCAGTTTCATGAAAGTCCCTAACTTCGATGTATCGAGTATCCAAATGGCTTGTTGTACGAAATTACTTGACAGCCCCGATCTCTGTGGTACCTTTTTGGGGACATCCCAAGCTTGCGATGCTGCTGTCAATGGATACTGTATGGACAAGCTTCCAAGCGATCCCATTTGTCCATGTGTAAACTCCGATCTGGCGAGTGTGGAAAGGCCATGGCTCATTGACAAGCGTTGCATGGAAGGAACCCAAACTTTCTCTGCGTATAAACCGACGAAGATGGCAACCGATAACAACCCAACTCTACATCCCGATTGTGCTGCCTTGGAAGCTCTTACACCAAATCAACGTGCCAATATGGACAATGAGGCCTATGCAAAGATGGCTGCCGCATGTGAATGCGCAGAATTCCGAGCACTTACAGCCGAACAGAAGGCCAGTATGTCACAAGAGGAATATGAGCAGCTGGCAGTGCGCTGTGGTATCAATCCCGTCGATCCTGCACCTGCTGATGATTCCAAGGGTAAAGGAGTCACCAGCTGGTGGTCGAAACTGACAAACACGCAGAAGATTGCAATCGGCGTCGGTCTTGCTGTGGCCGCCTATCTTGCTTACCGTGCTATTTCCAAGAAGAAGCAGCAATAGAGCCAACGGTTTTTCCGATTAGGTAGGTTGTGTTTCTAGGAGCTTCTCTTGTTTTTCAATAAATACGAAACCACGAAGGACAGTGTTTATTTCTTCTTTGTATGAGTTCTCTTCCCGTTTCCTCTGTGAGGACCGCGCCGTCCGACATCCTCATACCCTTCCCCATTCGTTTGCAATCCGTGGTTCCTGAGTACCCTGACCAAGCACATTTGTCGGTCGCTCAGAATCTCTACGGTCATTTGGCTGTCTTTCCCCTTCCTTCGGCCACCACTTACAATGACCTGAAGGAGTTGCTGATCGCACACCAGAGACGCTGTTCAAGAGCCTTTTGGCTGCAGTGGGTCAAGGAATCCTACGAAAAGGAAATGGAGTATATGGAGAAGTTCAATCGTCTGTTGGCAAATTTACGCGAGAGATTCCTCTTTGCCATGGAGAAGGACAAGCCAGCATGCCGAGAGGACCTCATGCAATACCTCTACAAGGAGATGCGGTATTGGATTGACAATTTCTCCTACATTTATACCTACGGCTCAGCCGACATCGAGAATATCTTTTGGGCGCACTTCTGCAGGCGCTGTGGCGAACACGGACACCTCGAAAGGATTTGTGAACGCCGGATGGCAATCCCAGTTGACGATTTCGGGGAATTCGTGAAGGACCTGATTGCCAAAAAACCTCTCTCCTTTCACCGTCATCTCCAGCTGAAGCGGACACTGCCACCTGGGGGGAATATCCAGAACAAGAAGAGACCTCCTTCTTCTTCTTCCGTCGCCAGTTTACTACGCGCCGCTTTTCAGAGCCCGGATTTGCGCGAAACTATCGAAAACAATTTTCGGCAGGTAGCTGCAAATCGTCTCGAAACCTTACCGCCGTTGCCGGAAATACCACAACTTCCTCCTCGCCCTACCCCCCTATCGCCTTTGAGGAACTCGGAATCTCCTCCGGCATCTTCGCCTGTTGTTCCTGTGCAGGAACCACCTCCTCCTCCTCTTGCGCCAGTATCTGATTCCCCGAGCTTGTCTCCGACTTTATTTCCGGTCTCTCCTGTTCGTCCTGTCGATTCTCCACCTGCTCTTCCTGCGCCGGTATCTGATTCTCCGACCTTGTCTCCTGCTCTCTTCCTTGCGTCTCCCGCTCCTACCGAAGCCGAGTTTGTTGCGTTATTCAACGTCTATATCAAGGTTGCGAGGAATATGCGGAGGTACCGTGAAGAACACCCGCTCAGCGTTAATGAAGATGACGAGGAACTGCTCCAGAGGCTCATCAGTCCATGTGTGGTCTGTGGGATGACAGAGAGGCCAAGCTTTATCGAGCTCTGCCCATTCTGTTCTTCATTCAACGTTTCTCCTGATGGTGTCCTTCATCTTCTGGAAGCGTTGTATGATTCCGACAACAGAAACCAATTCTGTGCCTTGCTTTTCAAGTCGTTGCCGAAGGAGGTACGACGAGCCATGGATCTTGCGATGCTGATAGGACATGCCGAGAGAGCGCACAGATTTCAGGTTACCGGGACCATCAACTACTCATGGATGGATGTTCCTGACCACTTCCGGGCCTTCTGGGAATCGAATTTCGGTCCCGTAAATCTCCCTGTTCCTTCACCGGCTTTCCGCATTGGGATGGACGATGACAAAACGATGGTATTCCGCATTATCGCCGAACGCTTCGAAGTTCATCGTTTCTTTTCTTGCTTCCCCGCCTTGCTTCCTCGGGAATTTCATCCATCTTGTTTTCTGTGTCATCTGCAAGCCTCCGATGAGAACAAGCTGGAACAACACAGTGTTGCAATGTGGAACGGTGGACTCCAATATGTCCCCATGTGCTCCGTTTGTCGTGAACAAATGGGGAATCTCCACATCTACTGCTTCTTGCTAGCTGTTCGCGGAACCTATCGCATCTACCAAAACACAACGGCACCGCAGCAGCACCCGAGAATCCAGGAAATCCACGATTACTGGTTCCTGTAGACCTCGTGTCATTTCCGAGAAAATAAAAATTTCTGTGTGAAGAACTTCCTTGTGCAGGATAGTGGCCTCGTGAAAAAAAAAAGAGAGCGGATGGAGGTGGAGACCCTGCTGAAGTTCTGTGAATGCGGACTTTGTGGAAGTGTCTTTTGTGACCCGAGAACTTTGCCTTGCCAGCATGTTTTCTGTCTTGGGTGTATACTGCAATTTTGTTATAAGCAGCAGCAACAAGATACAAGATGTCCGATATGTGCAGCTATTGCTTTTTCTGGGTCCCTGCAGTATCTACATCAATTACAACCCAGCATACATTACAACCAAATGCTTTCCTTCTTGCCGGAAGCCAGGAAGCGAAAACAATCAGCAATTGGGATTGATCTACCCAAGGAATACATTTTCCAATTAGCGGATAATGCCCTTCGACGGACGTGGTTCCTCGCAAACAATCTTATTATTCAGGAAGCTGCGGAATATGGTCATCGCGATGCACTTTTTGCTTTGGGGGATTGGTATTGTGGAGGCACACACGGGCTGCAAAAAGACAAAGAAAGAGGAATAACTTACCTAGAGAAAGCAGCAGCTCTGGGTCACACGGAATCATTCTGGATCCTCGCGAAAAATTACCATGAGATGCGGAATAATCCAGCACGGGCATTTGAATGCTGTGCGAAAGCCGCAGAGAATGGGAACTGCGACGCCCAAGCAACCCTTGCCTTGTTTTACATGGACAACTTTGGCGTTCCAGATACAACAATGAGTTTAATGGACAGAGGTACATTGGCCATAGAATGGTATCAGAAATCATTGGCCACAAAAGAAAACGGCTTGGCTTGTAATAATCTGGGACACATGTACTACCATGGATTCGGATGCACGCAATCTTACAAAGAAGCTTTCACCTATTTTCAACGTGGATGGAAATGTGGACACCCTACAGCTATCCATAATCTGGCCCGGATGTACCTCGACAACAAAGGACTACCGGATGAAAACATGAGCGACAAAGAAAGACGTAAAAAAGCCATTTGGACCTTTGAACCCGCTGCCAAGGTGAATTACATTTGTTCACAACATGCGCTTGGAAAACTTTACAAAGAAAAGAACAATGACAAGAGCTTGAAAAAGGCCTTGGGATGGTTCTCGAAAGCTGCGACGAATTACGTACAAAATCAATATGGATTCAAGGATGTAAATATCACTCGAAGGAACTCGGCATTCGAAACTGGAAACTGCTACGAGAATGGTCTTGGGTGTTCCTCTAACATGGAAGATGCACTTTATTATTACGAATTAGCGGCTACGGCAGGACATGAAGAGGCAAAAATGGCTGTAATCCGCGTCCGAGAGGTTTTGGAACGCAAAGAAGAAGCTAAAAAATCCGAGGTTTCTCTGTCAACTCTGTTTTCGATACCAACTGTGGAAACTACGGTGGAAACTACGGAATGAATAAAAACTTTTTGAATCCTTCTTGAATATCGTGCCTGTTCTGCATATTCATCGGGCAGTGTTATGGATATCAAAACCCTTGTGCGCCTTTGCACTTGCAGTATTTGTCGTTGTACTTTTCGGGATCCTCGCATCTTCCCATGCCAACATATCTTCTGTTATCATTGTATTCTGAATACGATATCCTTCTTTAAAAACAATCATCTATATCAATTCCCATGTCCGACATGTCGTGAAGAAATCTCTCTCGTTAACCATTTCATCGACCGCATGCCGACGAGTACATTCATGGTGCATCTTCTCTCCTACATGCCGGATGACCAAAAGGATTTCGAGACTGCGGACATGAGTCCATCGTTTTGCAGACTTGCTTTGCAGTATCTGGTGTTTCTGCAATGGCCCGATAGACAGAAAGAAGCCGAGAAAATCTTATCAAAAGAGGAATGTTTTCAATTGTTACAATCAGGTGTCCGAACAGAATATCCCGAATCACTATATTATTCCGGCGTCTGTTATGCTACGGGGTGTGGAACAGTTCAAGATGGTATACAAGCTTTCCATCTTTTTCAGAAAGCGAGAGACAAAGATTTCCATCTGGCCTCCCTAGGCCTCGGATACTGTTATGCTATGGGGTTCGGAACGGAAGTTTCTTATGGTCTGGCTCTACAAGAATTCCTTAAGAATGTGGATAGTGGCATTGCTAATTACAACATCGGCAGCCTTCATTATCATGGAAAATTGAACGGTACTCCGGATTATCTTCGGGCAAAACTTTATTTCAAAGACGCGTACAGTCATTATTGCAACGAGGGATCATATGTATTAGGATATATGTGCTACATGGGTCAAGATTATGCAGAAGCACTCCAGAATTTCCATAATGGACGACAATCGGATCATTTCGGAAGTTCTTGGTTTGCAACAGCAGTTTGTCAATTGCTAAGTCTTGGGGTAAAAGGATTACAACATCGAGGCAATGAATATATGTACGAAGCAGCGAAAAAAGAACATCCAAAGGCTTTGAACTACTGCGGAACAGACTCGGAAACTATTGGCGAATACAAGAAAGCATATGATTTCTACGTGAAATCGGCAAACCGTAGATGCGTCATTGGACAATATAATCTTGCCCGGTGCTTTTACAAAGGAATCGGAACAACTGTAAACTCCAAGAAAGCTCAGAAATGGTTCGAGAAAGCATCGGAACAAGGAGATCTGATTTCTACAAATATCCTCCAGGATAAGCCTTTTTTTGACAGAAATGTGAAATTGGAGATACGTAATGATTTCACTTTGGACCCCGTATTATTCATGCTGCCTCCTTTGTTCAATTCCTTGTAATCGGCAGAATTCAAAAAAAAAAAGAAAAAAACCAGTTTTTCGGAAGCTTCTTTCCTATCAATAAATACAGACAGAATTTGGCTCCTCCTATTTTCTTCCCATGGATCCCACGCCTGCAAACATCGCTCGGGCCGAAGAATGGTACAAGACCGCCGACAAGACGGAGCTCCGAATCCCGAAGAAAGGATATTGCAAAGCTCTCTACGATGCCTCCCAGACCTACGGTGATGCTTTCAAATGGTTCCGAACGACACTTTTTCGTTTGGTCGTTTCCAGAGGAAAATTAACCCGTCCGCAGTGTGTCGAGATAGCGGAGGAGATGGGAGGAGAGGCCGGTAAACAAGCCTATTTCATCTATCGGGAGGCTTTCTACGATACAAACAAAACGAAGCTGCATGACATGCTCGGCATTTCCAGGGAGCCAGCAGAAGTCGGCAGGCCAGAGGTAGATTCCGAGAGTGAAGAAGAAGAGGAAGCAAACGATACCGATGACGCCGAAATCGAAGATGCCAGCAGCAGTTCCGAGGACGTAGAACCGGAACCAATTCTGCCCACACGGCTGAGACCACGGATGCCTAGAATTGCGGAAGTATTGGAAGTTCCTGTAGGGACGATTGTGCCTGGTGCACGGAGGGAGCCAAGAGAAGCATTTGATATCCGGAGGGAGTGCGAGAAGCTCATCCGGGAAGGGAAACAAGAGGAACTGGACAAGATAGTGAGAGAAGTCAAGAAAAGCGTGAGGGTGGAGAGAGAGGTGAAAATGAGAGAAGACAACAACGTGCATTGGAACTTCATGGGACCGACGGTTTGTAGTATTCTCGGTCGCCCCTACATTCCTTTCGATTAAACACCACATTGGGAATCCCAAAAATATTTAAGACTTCTTCTTTTTTGTCAAAGCTCCTTGTGTTTCCGTGTGGACAGAATGAGTGCAACTAGTATTGAGCGCATGAAAGTCTACCATGCAACAAAGAAACTACATTGTTCCATCCGAAGACTGCATCAGCGGGCGGAGAATGGCAATGCGGAAGCACAATATCAACTAGGTATGCGTTATTACCATGGTATCATGGTTGCCCAAGATTACGCTACGGCTGTGTACTGGTTGCGACAAAGTGACATTAATCGGCCTTATTCTGATGCTGCTTATCAATTGGGGATATGTTTTGAAGAAGGGCATGGACTCATAAGAAATATGGAAACTGCCTTTCGAATCTACCGTCGTCTTGTCCAACACAATTATTCTCTAGCCTGCATCCGGCTTTCCCATTGTTACCTTCAGGGAATAGGAACTCCTATGGATAAAGAAATGGCGGAAACACTGGAACGTAAATTTCTGGGGTTACAATCGAATTTTATGGAACGACGACAAGAATATCCGAAGAAAATCAAGATGGAAAAAGATCTGATGTGTACGGAAAGTCTCGAGACTTCGGAAGAACTAGTATGTTCAAGTCTTCTGTCACTGTCCCGGAAATAAATGCCTTTTTCCTATATTTGTACGGATTTTCATAATTTGAGGATTCCTGCGATACTTGCTGTGTATAACGATGTGAAGGAAACTTTGTAAACAGCGCTCGTATTTGTCACAAAGATAATGTAGTTCCTGACGCATCTTTGCTGTGTCCTGGACATCGATGTGTGCCTCTAGTATTTGGTGTTCCGAAGCAGGAGCAGAAGGTTGCCAAAGTTCATGGGTTGCCCTATTTTCTAGAGTTTCTCGTAATTTCTGGTATTGCCGAAGAACAAAAAGAGACAAGTCCAGTTGAGACTGCAAGCGTTCTGTTTCCTTGGTTTCCATGGTCACTGGTGGTCTAGCAGAAGTCGAGGGCGAATGTGATCCCGGATTTTCTCTCTGCAAAAGTTACTAAAATAGAAACTAGCAAACTGCAATTGGATGGGTGTTTCTAAAAATTGTGTGAATTTCGAGGGTACTGTGATGAATATTTCGCGATGGGTTGTTCCATCACCAAACAATAAGAACGACTGATGCGGACCGATATTTGATCGAAACTTGGGATCAAGGAGGACCACTGCCTTTCTGTCTTTCTGGATGTACGCAGATTGCACTAAAATTTGTTGTGGTATTCGGAAACGTATGTTGTGTATCGATTCTCCAACTCCATAATCTAGAGATATCCACGATAGCCATGGAGTCTCCGCCTCTACAGTTTCACAGTTCTCATACCGTATGAATTGTGTGAAATACTTGGTTCCATGAACTTGAAAAGCATCTTTGATATTCCTGCGCAACATGGTATCTGTTGTCATTTCCTCCACATTCTCGAATTCTACAGCTGCCAAGATTTCATTCAGTCCCGCAACAGGGTTATCCTCGATGTTTGGGGATTGCACGTAGGTTTCTGCATCGGAGACTTCTTCTTCTTCCTCTTCTACTGTCATCACATGCTCATATTGGCATTCTTCCGAAAATTGACTATTGAAGAGATAGAAGCAGTTTCGATCATCTGATTTTCCTTCGAGACAAATACTCAGTCCATGATATTCTGGTAAATCAACGTCAAAGAATTTGTCGCTTTCTTGTACACCATCATGTAAAAACTGTTCCGTTAATAAATCCTGGAATGTCACAGAAAGCGGATATCGCATGGTCACCCTCACATTCCTCTGTACTTTGCTTGCTTGTAAAATATATTGCAATTGGAATCCCATTTTCTTGCACATACCCAACTGAACAAATGTAATGGTTTTCTTTATGTATTTAGCGACCATCTGTTTCTTCTACATCAGAAAATATCAAGAAAGTATATCCGCATCGCGCTCCCTTTGTTTCTGCACGCAACACATCATTGCACTTTTGATCAAATCTCTCTGAATCTTACAAAAACCAGGTGATCGCATGCTCGAGATCGGACACATCGTAATTGCAATCCTTGGGTTGAGCCTTGTAGACTAGTACACCATCCTTCACCATGTAGAATCGAAAGGGCCAAGCGGCATATGTCCTCTCAAATTCGTCACCCATGTTATCGATGACGATGGGAATGCGTACCTGTAGATCTCGCTGCATATCTTTGGCAGCTTGTCTTCTATCGGCCATAGTTTTCGGACGATTGATGCATACGCTACTACCGATGGGCCACTCATCTTGTGCATGTGCCTCCGCGATGTAAACTAGCAAGAAATCCGCGAAACTATGATACTTGTCATATAGGCAATGAAGAGCATTCATAGCTTCGCGGAACGGAGGTCAGGTGTACGATCCAGCGAGCAATACCAAAGGAATCCCAGGTCTTTGTTGGTACTGAGAGAGATTCTTTGTTGTTCCATCGGCTAAAGATTCCAAAGTTAGGTCTGGTATGGAATCTCCTTGTTTCATTGGTCCGTCATGGGCCCGATTGTGTCGTACATACAGAGGTATCGTGTACATCTCAGGATCATCGGGAAACAACTGTCGTGCCGTACGGATAGCATGGACAGCTATGTTCACTTCTCCAGGTAGGAGAAACCCATGCTCATGCGCAATTTGCTCCTGTATCTCCCCAACGACAGTCAACCAATCCCTTTTGGCAAATTCGGCTTGGACCTCTTTTGACAACCGCAACTCATTCTCCCGTCGCAACATGTGCTTGACGTTTTCCGCATCCAGTCGTAAAGGATGTGGAGGAACATCGCCTGTCCGCGTTTCCATGAAGTCGTGTGTCCGATTATGCAAAATGGGATAGTCGCTGGCGAGCTGCTTGCAGGGATCACATAGATGATAATCGCAGCAGATAGTACACTGGAACCACTTTCCTTCCAATTTCTGGTAACATCCGTTGCACAACAGTATCCGCGGAAGTCCAGATGACGGCAGGATGGGAGAACGAACGAGTTGTTCGATTACAATAGTTCCTCCAGGTTGGATCTGACAATCCCCTACAGTTTCGGTGGAATACAGATACCGATTATTAACTCGCAGAACAAACCAGTCATGATGTTGATTCGAAAACTTGTAGTGAATCATTTTCCGGATATCGGATATCGTTGTTTGCAAGGTGACATCCAAGGAGAAAAGGGTTCTGTCAAGACTCTGGATCTGAATACCTATTCTGTGTTCATCATCGTATGCAATGATTCTGCACAGATCCAGGTAAGTCTTCAAAGAACAGAAGTGATTGGGAACACCACCAGTTTCTGTCCCGCGCATGGATACTTTGGATAACAATTGGCCGAAAGTCCTTTTATTCTTGGATTAAAAATTTAAAACGGCCGAAAAATGTTTCCGGGCTGAACCATGAGTTCCCAAGAAAACATTCCGAGGAATATCTTGTGGATGGTCATGTTCATCACATGATTTCCGGCAAAGGTTGGGAGAATGTGATTCCATCCAACATAGATGAATGTCAGTTGCAAAAGTAAATCGATAATCTTCTGTTTGGAAGGCATGGAAAATGAGGCAATTTCTTCCCCATTGTCAGAAACCCATTTCTTCTGGAAAATGGATGGGTACGGATCAGTATTTCGGCTGGATGGAATCAGAAAATCCGGTAGCAATCCAGCTAAGAAGAATGTATGTTCAATGCCCAGTGGATGTAGGAAAGTTGTTGATGGAAGAAGAACATGATTCCACAGAACATGGAATAGTGTTCCTCGTAGAATCAGATTCGAAGATGCCAATGATACTGATTTCACCAACCCCAACCAAGTGTCAGAGTCATAACATTCCAAAGCCCACTTGAAAACTCTGTTTAACAGCATTGTTCTACAATTTGCGACGAAGGTATGACTCTTTATTTTTATCCACAATGAAAAGTATTTTTATTTTATATCCTCCTTGTTTTTGGTGGAATCCGTTTTTGACTGGATTTGACTTTACTTTGAAAAAATACGTATTCCCGACGATTTGTTTGTCCTGGAAAAATCCATCTAATTACTTCCAATAAATCATACTATTTTTCTCTACAATACCTTATTTGTAGGGGGCTATGTCTTTTCAAGGCCTTTTTTTACAAAAATGCTTCTAACAGGGAGAAATCCCTTTGGTAATAGAAAAACTAAAAGTAGTCATTTGACTATACTTTTGATGATTTGAGGGGGGGGGGTCAGGACCTCCTCATGATGGAAAAAAAAAATTTCAGTTCTGGAAATGGATGATGAAAAATGATCGTCGCCCCAAAAAAGAATTTCTGACCCCCCCCCTCAAATCATCAAAAGTACAGTCAAATGACTACTTTTAGTTTTTCTATTACCAAAGGGATTTCTCCCTGTTAGAAGCATTTTTGTAAAAATACAATTATAGTCAAATGACTGTACTTTTGATGATTTTAGGGGGCTTTTAGGTTTTCTATTACCAAGGTATTTCTCCCTGTTAGAGAATCAGAGGCCTTGAAAAGACATAGCTCCCTACAAACAAGGTATTGTAGAGAAAAATAGTATGATGTATTGCTAGCGATTAGATGGATTTTTCCAGGACAAACAAATCGTCGAGAACTGATTTTTTTCAAAGCTTTGTCATTTCCGGACAAATTAGAAAAAAAAAACGTATTCCTTTACGATGAAGGTGTTGATATAAAAGAGCGAGATATCTCAAATGAAGAAAAAAAAATCGTCATCTCAATCCCTTGTTCATCGTGAAGTCCATAATTCGATGAAAGAGAGGTTACTTTTAAAACCCAAGAAAGTTATGGAACCGCTCCCAAAAACAAGAGTAGTATTTGTCATGTGGAGGTTGAGATCGCATGGATTGTCTGCAACATTCAGCATCGCACAGGCCGGCCGCATTCAATAATTTATAGTGTTCTGGAGCATATGGTATAATCATGTAAGGATGAATGTGGTTTTTATAATAGAATTGTAGCGGAAACTTATAGAAATGTTTTCTGCATTTGACGCAAACATAATGTCCACCGAAATCTTGACGATCATGCATACATTCTACAAAATGGTCTCCTCCAGGAACACTGAATCCTCGAATTGGCATTTCTTTATCAATTGGGTGATATTTTTTTTGTTTACTTCCCGCGGTAGATACTTTCGATAGCTTCAATGCTTTTCCCATGTCGGATTCTCTGAAGGTCATACTTCATGAGATATTCGAAAGTGTGTTGGGGATCGTTCTGCCGATTGTAATGAATATAAACGTTTTGATATAATGTGCTCATGAGTTCGTCGGCTTGTCTCTTTGAAGGAAAATCCAGACCACAACCTTTCTGGTTGATATCGAGATATAGCACATTTCCAGGACAACTTGAAATCAGCTGGCCCACTTGAGTTTCCGTCAAGAAACAATTATCCAATTGAAGAACTTGTAACTTTCGCAGATGATGAAAAAGGACAATCAGCGTAGGTATCACGGTTTCCACTCCAGGTCCCTGACCAAACACATTGGGCGCATGTCTCAGATCACGGAGGGCTTTGTAGGCTCCAAAGTTCAAACAACGGATATTTTCTTTCGATGCCGAATCAACAAGTGATAAACACACATGTGTAAGTCCTTGTGCGGTCAATCCATTCCCATCTAAGTTAAGTCGTTTCAGATGTGGATAATGGAGAAAACCGGCACACAATAGTCGAGTTCCTTCGTTGCCTACACGATTTGATCCAATCCACAAGGAAGTGATTCCTTTTTCTTGTCCTAATTTCTGAAAGTATTCTCCGATATATCGGCAGCCTTCGAAACTGATATCATTGGAATCTAAATAAAGCTTCCGGAGACTCCTGTTGTTCAAAGAGAGAGCAGCGAATAGATCCTTCACACCTTCATCGGTTACATAAGTGTTGTTGAGATCAAGTACACGTAGAACTGTATTAATTCGAAGCATAAGAGAAAGGCTCCGGATGCCCATAGCTGTCAACGGATTCCGTTTCAACCAAAGTTGTTTCACCACTTTTGATTTGTACAACGCTGTCGAAATCTGCGCAATCGCATCGAGATCGATGCAGTTTCCGGCAAGATAGAGGGTTTCCACGGTTGCCGATGTCTTGATCAGTTCCTCGAGTGCCACCACTCCACGATTATCCGAACAACAAATGTTATTGCCAAGGAGAAAGTGCCGAACATATTTGTTGTTTTTCACGGAATTCACTAGCAATCCAATGTATTCGGATCCCACAACTTGCTTGCATACATCGACTCTTCCATCAGCAAAGTACGTTCCACGTGTGAATGACTTGTGTGGTTTCTCTTCATTACTTTGATTCCAATAATGCTCATAATCCCTGTAAGTTTTTGGGGATACAGTCACGTCAGCAAATCCAGCAAACATTGTCTCCAGTGCATTGCTTTTTTGCATGCTGAGAAAATCAAAGAACTCTCGAAAATCTTCGACGGGCGGAACACGAACAGGCATGGGTTGTGGATGAATAATGTCATCATGAGAAGGCATCGTGAGACCAATGGGAACAGTCACCAAGCGACCGGCTTGCTGTAGGTAATCTTTCAAACTTTCCCTCACTTGACTCATATTGATGCTCCAAAATCTATATGCCATAGAAATATATCTTCTTTTATTAAAATTTCAAAAGGTCTTCATCGGGACTCCAGTTTCCGAAGTTTTGAGAAGATTGCCGAAGATTGGGGAAGATTCCGAGAGATCAAATATAAATTGCAAGTTTGTTCCGGAAACCTCAATGGCTCCTGTATTTGATCCCTTTACCAATATTTTCTTCTCTGGCGGCTCGAAACGCTATGTCCGAGGCTGTGATGTGTATCTGGGCACCGCAACCCTCGCAGAGGATTTGGATGCAAACTTCCACAAGGGACTATTCTGTGGATTGGTGTTGATCCCTGCACGGAACTTGCTGATGGTCACGCACACATCGAAGGCTTCCAACTGCTTCTTTCTGAAAAACGATGACTCTGGAGAACTGCAGTTTCTTGCGGAGGGCGCAATCGAAGACCTAACTGAGGAAAAGGCTATCATTTTGGACCCCGGATTTGTGGATAATTTAGGACGAGAGTTAATAGGACTGACCAATCCCTCCGCGTTCCTGACCCCGGAAGAAATGGAGAACAAGTTCCACAAATTTATTGTTTCTCCCAACTGATTACGAATGTGTTCCCTCGCCAACAGCAATAAAGTCCTTCTTTCCGAAATTTGCCGTAGTACAAGCTTGTCATCGTGTCAAAAACTCTTTTGGGAATGGGATGTTGGTGGCAGCTTTTGAGCGTAATCTCCAATCGAGTTTGTCCCTTCAGGGCAAGACAATGCAGATCACTGTCATCCACAGGAGGTATCTGAGCCATAAAGTAATCAACAAGTTTCTCCTGTACTTCCTCGGCTTTTTTGCGGCAAATGGTCGCCATTAACCCATCAGTCATCGATGTTTCCCAGCTTACGAAAATCGTGTTATCATCAACATCCACTCTGACCACGAACCCTTGATTTTCAAGATGATACAGATATCGCGTCAGGTCAATGAGGCTAATGGATTCGTTGTAGGAAATCAGGACATCGATTTCTCCCAAATGTGCCAAGCGAAACAAGGAGGCGAAATTCAACTTGCTCTCCACCCATGATGGACTCCCGATAATGCAAGGTTCCTTTTTATCGGCCATATCCGCAACTTTCTCTAGTACCGTGCGCAAAGATCCCATTCTGCTCACTACATGTGAAAATATTCTTCTACACCCACTCTTGATGGCGGATATTTGTCCTTCTTTCGATCGTGAAACAGGACCCGATTCTTCGCCAATTAGTATCATTCGGAAATACGGGGCATATACGGAAAAAGAACTGATAACTATGTTTCGCGCCCATCATGTGGATATCCTTCGAGACACGCATATTCTACTTTTCGATAAAGTACAACAACCTCGATTACAACGGATCTGGTGGAACTGGAAACCAAGCTTTATTCACAAGGAAATGAAAAAGACAACAACAATTCCGATTTCGCTTCAGCTTGCAAGAAAAGTGCGTCTCCTAAGAGATGAGGAATATCGGAAAATCATCAAGAATATTGTTATTGATTCCGACGAATACCTTGCATCTTCGAGGCATGTCGACCCCTTCAATATAGTGGCTCATCTCTGGGAAGGGAAAACAAGGACATACAATCTCCTACAACTCATATCTTATTGGCTTGCTATCCGCAGTGTGGAAACTCCAGGTGGATATCAAATCAATCGCTACACTTATAATCACAACATCCTTCCTCTGCTAATTCAATTGAGCCACATACAGAAACATGATTACATTGGTACCTTGTATCCATATCGGTTTTCCCCTTTGTCTGATAACACTTTGGTTTCCATTGTGCATTTGCTTCCCCTGAGTATCAAGAATCTCCTTCAACAGTATCACAAAAGTAAACTTTATCTTTTCAATCGCCCTTCATATCCGCAATGCATGAATCAGCTGCTGTCTTTCTCATCCTTCTGTAACTCCCGAATTAAACTCTTGCCGGCGATTTCTTCGACCTCCGCTGTCGCAATTTCGGAGAAGAAGTATCCAACACATACGGTTTCTATGATCGATTCTGGGCCCGGTATTCTTATTCGCAGTCCATCCGGTCATGCGGAAATTTTCGATCCAATGACACCGATTAACTCGGATAAATACACTCATTTGCTTACACAACTAAAGGACACCAAGTTATTTACTCATGTCAGTCAAGCATCCATACACTCTCATTTCGATCGTCTCTCGGGTATTTCAGCATGGAAAAAGTCGCTGATTGAACATGGATATTGTGCTTATTTTCCCCATTTGTATGTGCTCTGGAAAAACTGTGATCCGGACATCCATTCTTCGACTTTTGCAGACCTCTTTTTCGGTCTTCCTCCCGAACTGATCTTCATGATCATGAAATCGATCACATCCGCCGCCATCGAAAAATGCTTTTTGCTTTCATCGGCGACGAAGAATACTGCAATTATCCACGATATACAACTCCATGAGTGCGATAACAATGGCCAATCTTCTCTTGTTTCTTTCACATCCCCAACTGCTTCGGAGTCTTCTTTTCAACATACACCAAAACTTCTGTTCCACATAATTACTGATATCATTCATCGCGGATATTGGCCTCATTCTCCAAATGGATTCCTCATTTCCGAAGCTGCAGTGAACGAAATTCTTGCTTTGTCCTCTTCGGACGGCTCGGAGCAACCGCTGGATACACTTCCTTCCCTTTTTCCGTCGAAAGAAGAAGAAGAAGAAGATATTGTCATTCAGATTCCTAGAGAGTTCCGTTTACAGGTCCTCAACGATCATTATCACCTCTTGCATTTTCTCCATCTCCTCCTGAAATCGAAAAAGAAGAACTCCACTGTGTTTCCTTGTTTTCCTACCATCGATCGTCCAGTGTTTTTGGATGCATCGCAACAACAATCCGTTCTTGCCTCCATGCGACAAATGCTTCAACGTCCCGGTCTCCTCAAATTTCTTCCTTTATTAGACAGTTCCCCGAGTCTTGCTAGTCACAGGAAACTGCATAATAACTTGAAGAAATTCGGGGTCGGCAAATTCGCAGTCTCAGGAAACGGGCGTTAACTGGATTCTCCTTAGTTTCCCTGATTTTGTTGGTTCTCTTGGTTGGGCACATGGAGCACAGGAGGGAGAAATCGATGGTATCTCGATATTGGTATCTTGGATAACATTGTGGCGGAATCCGGGATGGACCTTTCTTCCGGTATCGAACAAGAAATTGGCAAAGTTGGGTTTTAGCAAGGATTCTGACGTTCCTGGCGTTCCTGGCGTTCCTGGCGTTCCTGGCGTTCCTGGCGATCTAGGTCGTTTTCTTCGTCTGCTGGTAGAAATCTGATCCCAGTGCATTCTCTGTTCGATCATTCCTTTTATCATCTTGAATGATTCGTGGAAATTGAGCAATTCGGCCATGTTATGCAAAACCATTTTCCATTCCAACTCATCCAAATCCCAGTACCTATCGAAGTGAGGAATTTTAGGCATCTTCGGTATTTTGTCTTCACTAGTGTTTTTTAACCATTTGCGCAGGAGGTTGTATACATGTATCGCATGATAATAGTCATGTCGAATGGGTAACCGGAATCCATCGAGGATATGCAATTTTGGTAACTCAAGAACGTTCTGTACCGTTTTCTCGGAAAGCAAAGAACCGGATGGCATATGTGGCCAGTATCCTCTTTTGTACAAGTCCGTTACGAATTGCACGAGACCACAGTTGTCGAATAAACTATAATAATGATACTCAGTTTGACCCCGATTGATTTCCGCAAATTTTTGCGTATCCCCCCGATTGTTTCTCAATAGAAAACATTTCTCCTGCAGAAGAGAAGTCACACACCGTAGAAGTAGAGTGAATCCATCCGTGGTCAAAGCAAATAAAATTTGTGACAGTTTACGCGATGTTTCTGTTCCGGTGAGATTGTCTGGGGTTCCGAGAAACCAAAGCAGAAACAAATGAGAAAAGCACATGCAGTATCCATGACGTAGGAAGATTTCATTCCATTTGTCCAAGTGATGCTCGATTTCCTGCATTCCGACTGTTAACTTGGAATCAATCATCAATGTGTATCCATGGACCTGTAAAAAACCCCCGAGGTTTTTCAATAGATCTTTATGCACATAGTCGGGAATTCCATGCGGATCAATCCACTCAACCGTCTTGGTTTTTCGGTCGAATACCATCGATACGGCATGCCCGTACGTTCGTTCTGGTAACACAACAGTCACGAAACTCGCTATCTTGTTCACATGAGGATACTGTTCAAACAACCTTTCGATTTTCCTTAAATCTATGTCAGGCGAATCTGAGGATCGGAACAAAAACGTTGGCCCAAGAGCTTTCTCTTTATCCAAAAGGCGACGCTTGAATGAATGGAATACGTTTTTCGTACAGGATAGATAATGGGAGTTCTTGAATGACCCGAAATACAAGTATAACTTGCTATGCCGATAATCTTTGATCAACTGCTGTATAATCGGCGGTAGTCGGTCTCTTTCGGATATTCGTAATCCTTGTTCATACAGTCTCAAGATACTGACGTATTCCTGTAGTGAATACAAATTAACCAACAACATCTTTTGCAGCACAATCAGATACACGTTGTACCATGCTTGCTCTGGTATCATGAATCCACCTGGAGTTTCGACTCGGCCGATCGTTTTCTGCCAATAATGCACAAGTTGCGCGAGACTGTAGGTTCTCAGTTCCCCTTCCCATATGGAAACTAGTACGTAATTCAGAGGAGTGCTTGCGTAGATCAGCTGAGTGTCGGTTACCGTGAGTCCTTGTGACCATTGTCTTGGTCCTGTTTTCAATGGAATATCTGTCCCCTTGAATTTGTTGTCCAATTCATTACAGAATTCCAAAGATAGCGGAACAGTATTTTCCAGGAGACATAATTCGGTGCCAGGAATGTTGGAGATTCGATTCTTATATTCCGAATCCGACAACGAAAGTAGTTCCGCCTCTGTCCATTTTCTGTCATTCATACCAGTGTATGCAATCCCTGCAGTATCTGCCAATACACATGGTAATTCGGGAGTGGCCATCATTTGAAATGGATACAAATTTATCTATTGTTTTTGGTGAGAATCGGGTGAAACAATGGATACTTGTCCAACACAACAAGCAGTAGCTCTGGCGGTCAAAGAAGCCTGCGCAATCGACAGAGAATGTCTTGCTGAAGGTGTCGCAAGCTATCGCATCGATGATCTCGACTGGACGGAAGAACAGCTCTTAAACCAAACTTGGACACCCGATGAATTCCATCAACGCGTCCAGATTCTACCTTATGACGATGACCATTGTGTTTTATTTGCATTCAAACGGAAGAATCGTGATTACACTATTCCTATTTCCCTCGAATTTGCTAGACAACTGCATCAGAAATACATTCCCGATAAAGTGCGATTCACCCCTAAATTATCCCCCTTTTTCATGCACTCATTGACCATTCATTCGCACACTCCACAAAATGAAATAGCGGCCATCTTTTGGGAGGGACAGCGAGAAAAGCGAACGTATTCTCTCTTGCATCTTGTGCACTATTGGGATCAAATCAGAAAGATTGAACTCCCAAGTGGCTTTTCTATTGGACCGGCTGAATGGTCTTCCGTGGTGCCGAAATTACAGAAAATGGTTGTTTACAAACTTGGTATTTACATGAATGAGTACCTGGCTATCATGCGGCTCTACGAAAAGGGCGTGAGTGGTCGAGAAATGTTTCGGTTTCCGGACCTTTTGCAGGATATAATGAGGAAATATGCTTACAGTAAACTCTTCCTTCTTGTGACCGATTTGACTTATACCAATGAGCACGTTTGCTTTATTCCCCTATTAAGACAAATTTTGCCTTCTTCTTCTGCAAAAAACATAATGATAGGACCGTATTTTCGCATTATTACGGACGAGAAGTTTTATGTCAATCCCATCGACACAGTCATTGAAACCTTTAGAAAAACTCCGAATATCCGCTTTATGATTTCTTATTGTGTCATACATGTTCCGAGTACCGATGATTATCATGCCACTGCTCTTGTTTTCGATAGCAAAGAGGGACAAGCGGAATTCTTTGATCCAAATGGATACAGAACAGATTACTATGACGAAGTATTACATGCGCTCCGAGATGCTATTGAAGTTCCAAATTCCCCATTTCGAGTAGTGAGCTTCAGTTATCCCTTCGGAATACAGCATCTTGAAAATAATCAGGAATGGGAATCAGTCTTCATCAGATCAGGGTATTGTCAGTTTTTTACTATGATTTTCATGCTGTGGAAAATAGCCGACCCCTTGCAGAGCACAAAACGGATCACGGAAACCATTCACGCTCTCTCCACTGACGGACTTGCATTACTTCTTCGCTCCGTATCTTCATTTATTTTTGAAAAATGTTTCATTCGCCTTCCATTAACTGTATCATCTCATTATCCCACAAAAACCATGAATTTGGCAGAGATAAAAGATTTCCGATTCTACAAAACACAAGGAGAGTTCTACGTCCTAGAGCAATACCCCCTCGGCGAAAAATACGGTATTCGACAACTTTTTCAGGATAGCATTCAACGCGGATACTGGCCACAGAGTCCGAATAGTTCTCTATTATCCGAAAAAACCGTACAACTAATCGTCGGTAATCCTGTGGAAATCTCGGTCGAATTTCGTGTTTCCATACGTCAAGATTTTTACCATGCCGTTGATATCTTTCGACTCCTACGCAAATGGATCAAGTATCATAGAGACCAATTACCAGCCATGCCAAAGATACCGAATTTGAATTTCTTCTGGAAACTCTCGAAGGGAGAATGGATATCTGCACTGGATCTCATGAATCTTATGTTCCCCACAGATACAGGATTTTATGCACTGCATAATTACTTTATTCCAAAATTGAGTTCGACTACTAAAAAAAGAAAAAGAATCGAGGAACAACCTTTGGTCCTCCCCAGCCATGTTTTCAAAATCACCTCTTCAGGAACAAGTGATCGCAAATTACACCATGCGAAAATCGTCAAACAAATTCTCGATAATGAATAAATCCCTCAAAGATTCAAGGGAGTCATGTACTTCTCGAATTGCGGCTCGTACGAATTCTTTACGCCACACTTGTGGTACACCGTTGGACGATAGAAGGTTACCCCATCGTGAACTTCTGTTGTAAAACCGCCAAGTACGGTTGTCCATGTAATAGGAAACACATCTGCTCCGGGTACTGTCACGGTCACAGGGAAAGTGCACACATCCTTCAGGTCCGATTTCTCGCACTTTTGCGTCCGCCGATAGACGAGATCTTTCGCCCAGCCATCGATTTTGGCTTGTGATCCGCTCCCGAATTGCTTTTGTTTTGTAATGAATTTCGACCACCATTCTCTCCGATTTTCCCCACCGCGTGTTGCAACGACATGCCCTAGCAGAGCCTCATAATTCTTCAGAAACCCATGAATTTCACTGAATGTTGAGGACTCGAAAAGACGCCGGAAATTGCCGACGACGCCTTGAAGTTTCTGCCAATCATCATCGGTTCCCTCAAATAACACGGTTCCAAATCCACAACTTAGTGTCATTCCATATGAGAAATAATGCTTCAGACAGCTCAAGATCGAACTTTGTTTGGCCGTATCAATGTCCATAGTGTCTGTCGTAAACTTCGTATTCACAGCAAAATCCAGGGTCCCCTTCGTCGCAGCGCGCGTCTTTTGGTCCATGGCTGCTAAGAACGCTCGGTAATCAATTCCACAATCGCTGACATTGACATTGACTTCTTGCTTTCCTTCGAAATTCACAAACGTCCCTCGGCATTTCTCGGGATGTGCCCCAATGTACTCACTTATTTGTGCCAAAAGAGATACCAAGAAATACCCAGGATTCAAGATAATCGGCAATTCCGCCGAGTAAGCGCGGAACATTAACGCTGGGAATCCATTGGTGGGAAACCACAAGCCATCTTTCGCAGACTTTGAATATCGTTGCCCCCGATAATCGTCGAATTTCACAAACAAAAGAGGATCTATGGGACCCTTTGGTTTCTTGTCAGCTTCGAGAACAACTATCTTGCGTTCCATTCTTTGGTGCGATAAAAGAGAGACCGTACAAGAGCCTATCTTATTTCTTGTTCATAAAATTTTATTTCCGGTCGTAATCGAGGAAATGGATAAACTGGTACAGACGGATCTTCTTCTTTCCTAATTTTTGTGACTAGAGTAATGAGTCTCCCCATGTCGATCTTCCGTTCTATCTTGGGATATAAAGATCCACGTTTGGAGGAAAATGTCGAAACCCGATACTGGCAATTTCAGTTGCACGTTACCGAAATGGATCGCGCCTTCCTTGTTTTTGTGGATTCCGAATTGAGAAGGACTTGCGGAAAGGAAAATACATTGTATGAAGGATTACAAATTGTAAAAGAAGGATCGCGTATTCCACACCCAACGTGGACCGTCTTTGTACCTACTAATAATTTAAGAAAACTTGCTTGGATAAACGAATACTCTTCCTTTCTCAATCTCGAGAAAACATCAGACCAATATTTTACCGCAGACAGCATAAGAAGGAGACTAGCTATCCAGCGATTCAGCACACACATCGGATACGAGTTGATATTTCCACAGGAGGTGGACGTGGAATTGCATCTATTGCCCGATTATATCATAATCGAACAAGTGATTTCTTTGTTGCCCGAAAATAGCGACAAACAGATCTATTTCTTCTCGTACAAACGGGAATATACCAACACACAAGCCATAAAAGATAGCATCTTGGCAGTCGTCGAAGTATCCCTTTTGTCGATTACGCCTCTGTATCCATTACACTAATTCTATGTCTACCGATCTCCAGACCTTCGACAAACTCCTCGACTCATGTTTGGAATCTGTTTCATCATCTTCACACGACGAGTGGGAGCAAAACTTCGAAAACGCTTGGAATCATTTCGATCAGTGGGTTCTCGAGATTCTTGAGGTTCTTGAGATTTCTGAGGTTCCTAAGGTTCCCGAACTGTCCCCACTAAAAATTGAAACTCCTAACCCTAAAAACTAATAAAATTGTTTCCCTCCCAATGGATTTACAAGAGGAATTCAACCCGGAAGATGTACAAAGGAGATTACACACATGGAACAGGCGCAGAGTATGGGGGTTCCGCTTTTTGTGCACTTCCTACATCTGCATCGGAATCGCTCTTGTTTTTATGATCTTCCTTTGTCCGGAAAAATTGTTTATTTTCGGCATTGTTCTTGGAGTCCACAATATGTTCCACCTTGCTTACATTCTGTGGCTATGGAAGGGAAAGAAACCACTGCTGGATGTGGCGCAGTATATCGAATCTCATCGCACCTCGCGTGAAGTTGTGGAATCGCGGGTGTAACGTGTATTTATTTTTCCTCCAATGAAATAATAAGAATTCCATGAATGCGTTGGACAATGTCTTTGATTTTGAACTAGAAGCACCGAATGCTGCCGCAATTCACAAGTCTATGCGTCAACATGAAATCAAATACTCTTCCAGTCCCATCGCTTTGCCTTTATTCCTACAACAAAGGGAGCAGCAGAATGCCACAAAATTCACAGAAAACGAATTCATTGTGTTGGATAGGAAGGGAGAAGAGAAGAAATGGAAATACCTCGAACAATTGCTTGATCATGAAAGCAGCCCCATCAAACGGTCTGTCGAAGTTGAAGTGCACACATGTCGCGGCAAAAATCATTCTTGGGAGATACCAGTCTATCTATATGCAAACAGATGGTGGTCGAATGATGAATTCCAGGATTGGAAAAGATGGCATCTAATGCCAGTATTACTACATGATTTACTATCTCAGTTCGATTTTCCTTTGATTTCCTCTTCCCCTATTCTTTCACCGTTTTGATCGGTAATACAACACTCCGAGCAATAAAGCCACTCCCAACAACAACAGCACCGTTTGATCGTTTTCACCTTCACTATTGATCTCTGAACGCAACCTGGATCCGACATTCGACTCCTGTCCAATCACCAACGTTGCTTTGTGAAACCTTGTTTTGAATGGGAATTGCGCCATGAGAAAGATACCCAATAAGTTTTGGTTTGCGTTGAAGAACTTACCAGGTAGGTGTTCAAAGTATCTTTTCAGTACGATTTCTATCTGTAATCGGTTATCGCCCATTTTCTTGTAAGTAATCATTTCGGGGAAAGGTCGCTTCCTCAGATCGGCATCGATGTATTTTCCTTTCTCTAGACCACGAAAACTTCTTCGATCTGTGTAGGCCATGCGCATGGCAAATTTTCCATCAGATTTCTTTTTTGCAAACAGAATATCCGAGGATTGCAAAGATGTCACAGATTCTGGTAAGCCTTCCACTTCCAGAATTAGACGAAATGAATTTGCATTGAGGAACTTGCGACCCCCAGTAAAGATATTCTTCATCGGAATCATGATTGATACTGCGTTCGTTCCGTTTCCAGGAACTTGTACGGGGTTCATTCCCGAGAACATAGGTGTTAACCAATTTATAAACCCATCTGCTGTGACTATGGACATACTTTTTCAAAAGCTCAAAGATACCGTTGGTTTTTTTTCCAACGTAGCAACAGATCCGCCAATAATTTATCGCGGAATCTTCGGATTCCTTCTTTTTCAAATGATATAAGTAGATCCCATGATTGTTTGAGTCCGTGACAACCATGACAGGAGTAGTGAATATGCGCTTCGAAATGCTCTTTGAGGATGAAGTTCCGTGCGTGAGATGCTTCTACCCACAGTGTGACTGGTACGCCACGGCGAGAACCTTCATGAATGGCATCCATTTGCATCTGAAATATCAGCACGAACACTGGAGAAATGAAACCCCCACATACTGGAAACCACAGATGGAAGAATACTGCCATGAAGTCCTGCAGCAATTTCCGGGGACACATCTTTCTGTTTTCTTGGAGGCAACCCCTGATGGCGAGATCAAATCGGCAGCCATGTACAACCACGACAAACAGGAAGTGCACGACCTCATGATGTGACAGGGTCTTTTTACAAATTTAGTTGTGGGAGAAATAAATATGTTTTTTGAGAAGCCCTTCCGTTCCCGTTTTCCAACGTTGTCCATAGAATGTCTGAGTTTCGTACCAAACTTGCTGATGCAACCATTTGTTCTCTGTACTGCTTCCAAGATTACCTTGATGCCCATGCCGATTTCGAGTTCCTCGTGTCCATGGCGAAGCGAGGGAAAACAAGAGTTGAGTTCTCCATTATTCACGAGGATGACAGTCTTCAAGAGCCCGAATATTCGCAAATGCTAGAAAGCATAATGGAGGATTTAAGAAAAGAAGGATTCCGCGTGCATCTCTGGAACACGGATATGTCGATTAGTTGGGGCGATGCAACAACAGGAGGGGCGGCTACCTGTCGGGAATATGTCCAACGAGCGTATCTGAAACGATTTGCCATTGAACTGGGGAAATTATCACGGAACTTTCTGCTTTCGTGTGCAAGGCGTGGAAACTGGTATTATCGGTTTGAGTTCACGGACACCATAGACGACGAATATTGCGATGCCGTGACCAAACTGTTGGAAGAGAAAGCAAGTGAGATTCAGGCGCGCGATGGATGTGTCTGCGTTGCTACTCCTTGTTCTTTGTACATTTGTTGGGCCCCGGAACCACATGATGTGGAGCAAATCGAACAGTATTTGACCATCTTTGAAATCCAAGATGACTTTCGTTATCGTTGGAAACAAGGCAAGTTTCAAGAATACGGATCAGAGTTTATTGCGTACCGTAATGGTCGCATACTTGCACATGGGTACAATGAAATGGCTGTGTATCGTGCGGCACAGCAAAGCATCAAAGGTGGTCATTTCGTTCTGGTTTGTGCAAATGGAACAACAAAGGAAACGACTGGCGGTACGGACGAAAAGGCTGTATTGGATGAGGATCCTTGATCCTTAAAATTTTAATAAAAAAGAAACAATTGTTTTCCAAGTTCCGCAGATTCCACCAGTTTCCCGATTTTTATGGCCTATTCACTCGTAGATACGTTTTTACAGCAGATGGAAGGACAAGGAAATGGTTATGTCTTTGTCTTCGCAAAAGCGGATTCCTTTGAGGAACTACGCAGGGCATGTCACAGTGAGGAAGTGTTCGCGAAGGCGCAGCTCAAACGAATCCAGTACAACTATACGGTGATCGAGGGCCCAGGACGTGAATATGTTCGTGAGAAATACTGCCGTTTTTTGAGGGAAAGTTCCCGAGTCCCTGAGGAATTCATCCAGTACCTCGAAGATGAAGTTTTCTCATGTGAACATTTTATGTGTTGTTTTATCCCCATCTTCAACTATTTATGATTTTCATGTAAAAGGCATCTCCCCATCCGTAGGGGGTGAATACAGTATCCAATCGTAGAAAGCCATAAGGAGATAGAAAAGAATCCATGTCTTTCAGATGTGCACATCCTTTATATAGCTCTGCGATGTTGATTTCCGTGTAAATGTATGATAATTGATTGAGGAGAAGTGATCCACATCCCTGAAGAGCTAAGAGTTCCGCACCTTGGAGATCCATATTGAGAAAGTTGAATTTTCCTACATCTTGATGGGATTTGGCAAGTAGTGTATCTGTTCTTGTGGTTTCTGTGCGAAATCGACGAACTTCGACAATGTTTGGATAAATTGCACGATGAAAATGCAAAGGAAGCATACTCGAACTCTGAAAGTTGTTTGTGACGATGAATTCTATAGGGTCTCTATCTTTTGCGCCGACCACTGCTTCTGCGATGGAAATCCGTGGATACTTTTGCGTGCACCATTCCACCTTTTCTGGTATCGCCTCCACCCAAAAAACACGGTCATCAGTGATTCCTTCAGCAAGATACTGCTCGCGTTCCTCACATTCATGAGCCCCGAGATGAATGACACCTTTGATGGTCAATCCATGACGAAGACAAAGATCTCTCAGAGGGATCAGCATTCTTCTTCTTGTTCCTCTGCAATACGTCGTCTTTTTTTTGACGAAGTGGATGAAATGGACGAGGCAGACGGACTAGGTGAAGGTATGTATTCCACAAAAGAGATATCCCGCATACAAAACTCACCACGACATTGCGGACATCTTGCATATGATTTCTTGCAGTGGTTGGTGTCATTCCAATAATGATTCGCTAAACAAGAGAGGCAGTATCGCATACCTCCTTTGCAACTACAAGGTACTCCCGTGCAATGAGTTTCCGTGCTGCTACATTGAAAACTGCAGATCCGATGAATGATGACATTGGCAAGATTAGCCTCCCAAGGCTCTTGTGGGTCTCCAGGGTTCACCTGTTCTGGGTTCGCACAAGCCCCAGATGAACAAAGAATACCTTGATCACAAAACACGGAGAGTTTTCCTTTTTTCGAAGCAAAATCTTTCATCATGGCTTCACATCCTTCCAAATTTTGCGGTATCAGATCTTCTAGAACAATGTGGAAATTCTGAAGCTGTTTATCCAATGCTTTCGCCATCGTCTTTCGGAGATTCTTGATTTTCTTGAGTGCGTTGAGGAATCGTGGATTGGGAACAGTGTTCCGGTTTTTGATCAATTGACGTTTGACGATGGTCACATATTCATCAAGAGATATGACAGCACGGTGCACTGCATTGGAAAGCATATTGTACGAGTCGTCGATCCAGATAGGTATCCTTTCTTCATCTTCATCCGAATCGCTATCATCATCGTCATCGTCCTCGTCATCATCATCATCGTCGTCGTCGTCGTTATCTTCGTTCGTAGGATTGGTTTCGATCGCAGCGGTTACAGCTACTTGTGGAGGAAGCAGTCGCTGAAGATTCTGTACAATCCCTTCGAGAAGATCTTCCGTTTGAATAGGACTAGATGCTCTTGTTGTTGCCATGTTACTTGTTTGCCAATTCATGATGAAAAAAAGAGGTGATGTTTTTATTTGCGTTTGAGGGAGGCCAAAGAAAACAACATATCGTAGGGCATAGGCTGTTCCTGGAATCCAAGTCGAAGATAGAAGCTTTTGGCTCTGGGTATACAAGAAAGCCGTATGAATAGGATGTTTGGTTGTGTCCTTTTTACAAATCGAATGAACTGTCGCATCATCTTCGAACCTAGTCCCATTCCACGGAATTTCGGTGAAACCACCATGCAGAAAATGACAACTGACTTTGTGTGGTTGAACACATCAAAGACAATGAACCCTACGCGTTGCTCACATTCAATTCCCCAGAAGACCGATTGCGGGTGGGAAAGATATCTTGTACCGTAATCGCGAATGCTGTACTGATCCTGACAATAAATATCCATAATCTGCTTGTCAAATTCGGAATGGATGTCTTTCAGAATCAAGTGCATCGAGGGAAACGAACGTGAAAACCAAGGCGATATTGAAAGTCCGAAAAAAAATTACCACTTCAGTAATTGAAACAGTGCCCATTACAAATAATAAAAATGGACAAAGTTGGTATCATGGTTATGATGGGGATCATTAGCTACATGATTATGCGGGAACTGCAATTATCTGCTGAGCCGGCTCTACTTGGAACTGCTAGGTCCCCAAAGTCCCCTCATGCATACCTGCAAACAGATCAGAATACAACAAACAAAAAGAAGCGAGGTCCAGCCCGATATGGCATACACGAAGAGAGCAAACGGAGATTCCTCAATTTGCAGCAAAAACTGAATTCGGGTAGCACAGCCGATGTCAGAATCCCTGCACCTCATTTTGCAGATGTGTTTGCAACGGATAACGAGATACCCGAGCAAGCGCCAGTCCCGACAGGAAGAGACACCTACAATACAGACACTCTTGCCCCTCAGGCGCGAAATATGGTTCTTGGTCATAACTTGAACCTTATTGGAGAAGACGGCGATGCTCCTGGAATGGCTCCTTACATGCCCAAACGGGAGATAGTCAACGATGATCCACAACCACAGGATACGACGGAAATCCTTCTTTCCGAAGAACTTCTCAAGCACCGACATTTTGAACCATCGCATAACAACAAACCTTTCGTAACACCGGTAGCGAAACTCAATGCTCGCACAAATCAAACCATCGATCCCATGTGGAGACCTATTGATGCCAACGATTCCCGGTGGGATGCCGTACTCCAACGTCAGGATAATCTTGGGACTTTCCGTCAACAGAATCCATCGACGGCTATCGCTCTCGGTCTTTACAATCCACAACGTCCACTGGAGCCCGAGAATCTGGATATCCCGAACAAGGCTGGATTGGCTGAGGGATATTTTAGAGAGCCAACCCCAGCACGTCCTGGATACGGGTCTTTGCAAGTGCAACCTTCAACTGCCCATATGCGAGATACCACCCGTGACGATGGAATCACGGATGTTGTCGGAACTGCATTCGCAGCAGAAGCATCTGCCCCAGCAGTCCGGGATGCCTTTGCCTCCAAGTTTTCCCGATTATCTTCCACTGTCTCCAGTGGTCGAAGTACGTTCGATATCGAGCGAGGTTCCGTGAATACGCAGATTGTCAACGGATCTCAGGATAATGCCTATTTTGCAGGACATAAGATGCGTAGTGCTTATGGGGTTGATGAGGATATCATGGTGGGACAACCTGGCACATCCAGTTCCACATACGTTCCGTCTGAGTTCAGAACTCCTCGAGACACACTGAAACAGCAGTTGCACGAGTACGGAGGACCAGTCGGAAATCCTTATGGTCAGTCCCAAGTTTCCGTGCGTCCAGAATTTTCCACACCAAGAGGAACCGTCAAGGAACAATGGAACGAATATGGAGGAGGAGTCGGAGTTCCGGGAAGCAGTGTCAGCAATCCATACCTTCGCGGTATGGAGGATCCCGATCAACATGGCAGACAAAGAGCGGTCATCGAAAATCGCACAGAACAATTTGGTATCGCTGCTCAACCTGGGATGGGGACGTATGATGTGCCTGATCTGTCTTCCATGTTTCTGAAAACCAATGCAAATACAGACGACCTCATGACCCGAGATATCGTCGGAAACGCCAGTCCTCAAGCCGGTGGAAACATGGGATATCGGGACTTTGAGCATCATCTTCGAGATACGGTCAAATTCTCCGATGGCAGGATTACAGAAGGATGTCCTGGTGCCCGATTGGATATGGCAGCCTCGGATTCTTACACAGTACCGATGAATTTACGAAAGACGGTAAAACCGCAGTTGGCATCACAGAATCAATGGGGAGCTCCAGTGCGCGCATTAGGACAACAGTACGGATTATACGAATCAGCTTCCGTCACCCCAGTAGTCAAGCGCAATTTGCTAGATATCCGTGGTACGGATTACTCTCTGGATCCTGCGAATGTCAGTCAACTGCAGAGCAATCCATACGCTATTCCCATCCGCAACTGATCAACCCCCAAAAAAAATTGCGTCCACACAATACGAAGACGATGCAGGCAGGAAAAGAGATCGTGGTATCCGGGAAGGAACGACAGGAACGACAGGAACGACAGGAACGACAGGAACCACAAGAATTATCGAGAAACCCACATTATCAGCATCTTGCTCGGATTGGAAATCAGGAAGACATAATGAAGATATTCGACCGGTATCTAGATGCGGATAATCTGGAGAATGCAATAACTGCAAAAGCATCATGGTCGGAATTTCAAGGATTCGCATTCTTGTTGTATCTGTTTACATATTTACATCGCCGATTTCCGCATTATCCAGTTTCGAGGAAAATCGAGATTCTGCATGAGGCACTGACAAACTCTGAGATTCGCAGAAAAATCTTTGGTATCATACAAAGGGAATGAAACGGGTTGCCGTTCTTATTCATGCTACTGGAGGATATATTGACTTCGTCCCAAAGCTAATCGACACTTGTTATCGATACTTGTTTGTAGACAAATCAGTCTTTGTGTCGTACTTTGTATTCACGGATACATGTCCACGCTTTGTAGAACCGAGACATGAAGTCAGAGTCCTCTACACTGCAAAACGTGGATGGCCGGAGGATGCAACGATGCGATACCAAACCTATTTGTTCTATTTTACAGAATGGGAATCCTTCGATTTCGTATTTTCTCTTGATGCTGATTTGGAACTCGTCGGTCCTGTGAAATCGGATCTTTTGGATGACACCAAGTTTGTCGTCATTTCTCTTTCTCCGAATGAGTCCGATGAGAACAAGGAAATACCTAAGCTTCTTGCCCATGACTTCTTTGGAGGACCCATGAGAGGATTTGCGGATATATGCCATGCGATACTCACGGGAACGATCAAAACTTCCGATATCGATTATCGCGTGCAATTGACGGCGGCAGTTTCATGTAAAGTTCTCCAACTGGCGAAGGCATCCAAACGATTTCCTTTGGATATTCTGATCATCCATGTCGGCTTCCTTGTGAGAGAAAATGAAGAGATCACCCCTTATACGAAAATCCGAACAGTTCGAAAACGACAGAATATCCGTGAAGTGCAGGTATCCGATGACAGAAAAGCTCGAGTACCTCTCTTTGATATCATGGCTACGGAAACCAACGTTTGCAATTGGAGTTATTTTGGGCTAGATAATCTGCTTTTTGAATGTTTTAAAATGTTTATTCAGCTATAAAAAGGGGCGCTTCGCCATATTTTTATGAGTTTTAGGCTACCTTTTTTCTAAAAAAAAAAAATGAAAGTCGAACGTGAAACTCAACAAGAAACCGAACAGGGAACTCAACAGAAAAAGAAGAAAGAGACTGTCGATTGGACCAAAGAATTGTTTCTAAATGCCAAGGTCTTTTTGCATCTCTTCCAATCGGTGGTCCCCTCGAAGGCCTACAGCAATGAACAAGAGGTTTTCAAAGCATATCAACTACTTTCTGAATCTTGCCTCGAGCATTGCCATGAATACTTGCGACGCCGATTTGCGCAGTACGGTACCGAGGAATGCAGTTGGTGCAGTGGTCGGAACACTCATCGAGTTTCCGTCTTAACCGTCATCCGCAACGGAATCCTGGATGACATACCCGCAGAGAATATCGAAATCGAAGTTGAAAACATTCACGTCATTTTCCTGTGCCCAACCTGTGATGCTGTTTTCAAGGAAACGGGATCGAAAAATCGGACTATCTTGCGAACCCAGAAACATATCCCTACATTTTACATCCAGGAAGATCAAACATTACTTGAGGAACTAGTGTTAGATCAAGGACAAGGACAGCAAGGACAGGAGGCTCCACAGCCGTATCGATCACTGCTTGCCGATTTCGAGGCACGAGAAATTTCTGCCCATGCTATTTGTCCTGCGGATCCTTCTTCGCAAATCGATACTGCGCCTCCTGGATTAGTGAACATGCGATTCGAAACTGTCTTTGATGGAGGATTCGCATGTGTCCGATGTTTCTATCCTCATTGCGATGCTTATTTTCCAGCGAACAAGTACGATAACATATACAGTCATTTCAAAATCGATCACAAAAGCTGGAAAACGGATACTTGCACGAACTGGAGAACCCGCATGCAGCATTATTGTGAAAAAGTCATGCGGGAGTATCCAGACATGCTAGAACCAAAGCAAAGCCGAAAACGTAAGAAGAATGTAGAACTTTATCCGTTGATGACTTTGTCTGGCATCACGGTACCTTTTGGGGAATAATGTGAATAAAAATTGAAACGAACGCTTTACTTTGAGAATTTTTCTGTCGAAGGCATAGTTAGAGACTGAAAACGATGGGCAAAGTGAAAATACTCGGGTCTGGTGTTTCTGTCGTGACTCATCAGCATGCGAAAAAGAGAGTGAGAACGATCGTCGAAGATGAGGATGATGACAATGAAGAACATCTCATGACTGCCTTGGACTCTAGTGTTCCGAACGGTAATACGGATCCTGCTGAGCCTGCTGAACCTACCGACCCTGCGGAAGCGACAGAGATTCCCTACCCCAGCATGAGTGAAGCCGAAGGGATACCGAAGAAGCAATCGAGGGAGGAGTTGATGAAGAAACTAGTGCGGGAAGACGATTTGCTCGTCATCCTTATCAACTCTACCTCCATCTTCTACAAAATGTTCGAAGTTCTCCACGGTATTCTTGTGGAATGCAATTTGACCTTCTCCGAGCAAGGCATGAAGATCTTCAGCATGAACATGATCAGTGTTGCTCTTGTGCACTTTCTTATGGATGCAAACAAAATGCCTTTTTATTACATTCAACCAGGGCATACCTTCAAGGTCGGCATCAATATCTCCAAATTCCTGAAAAGCCTGAACCCCATCAAATACAGTTCCCATCTCATCATTCGCATCAACAAAAACAAACCTAACAAGCTCTTGATCAGTACCACCACCGACATCGGCATTGTCATCAATATCGCATACACAACTCTCGATTTGGAAGACAAGAGAAACGACTTTGAAGATGCCGATTTCAATTTTACTGGCGTCTTTCCCAGCAAAATCTTCGATCGTATTGTCAGTGATTTGGCATGTATCGCGGAAACGTTGTTGATCAAAACCACCCGGTCTGGACTGAAACTCATTTCCAAGGGGGATACAACTGACAGTGAAATTTGCATCTTACCATCGAAGGACACCTCGCTTAACTTCGAACCCAAAGACCGTATTCGATTGTTCTTTAATATCCAATATCTTGTTCTCTTTTCGAAAGCTCATCCTCTTGCAAACCAAGTGACATTGCATTTGAAGAATGACTATTTCATGGTTGTGATCTACAACATCCCCGGATTCGGAGAAATGAAGTTCTGTCTGTCACCTCTCACTGATTCCAATGATGATGTGAATAATGCCGATGATGATGATTCCTCCGATGAGGAAGAAATGTCGCAACCGATGAAACAGGAAATATCGCAACCGATGAAGCAGGAAATTACGCCGGAAAAACCAAAGAAAAGGAAACAAGTGATTATTGAGCCAGAAGATGACGAGGAACTTGAAGACGGAGAATTCTCTGAAGATGGGGCCGATTTGGATGCATTGGATGATTTAGAAGACCAAGCAAGCTTTGCGGGGGGAGATGATGATGACGAAGGTGATGATTTTTAAAAAAAAGAGAGAGAATAAAAAGAAATCAACGTATTTTCACTAATAGGATAACCACGAGAATGAGAATAATAATAATCGTTGTTGATGTCTTTTTCTTCGATGAACTTTTGTCTTTGTCCGATTTCCCAAAAATGTTGAAAGGATTGAAACCACCGAAAAGACCTCCGACTCCTCCAGCGATGTTATCCAGAAAAGACATGATACTCACCTAAATACGAACAAAAAACTCCGATGATGGAATCGATGGCGGAGAAAGAAGAAGTCAAAACAGTGTGGTCTCAACAGGAGCTGGTACAGTTTCACACAAGCCAATATTGGTGGTCTCAAATCCCTCCAGATTGGCATATCGGAACAGCGAAAGACATTGCTGCAGCCGCAGTGGATTCCGATACATCTAAATTACCGACTCTCCTGAACGCCACAACAATTCTTGCAGATAACAAAGAGTTCCAGAATTTCCGAAACCAGATTTCTGAGAAGAATTATATCAAGATTACACCTATCAGTTATCAAGGCAATGATTGTCCGGCCAGCACTCCTCCCGTCGTACAAAAATTAGAGAAAATGATAAGAGAACAAACGATCTCTGTGGCCAATGTTACTCGATTCATGCAAGGTGTGGTACAATGTCTTCCAGATGAGGAATCCATTCGGCAGAATAACTATCGTTCTATGATTAACTACGCACGTATATCACACACCTTATTCGATCAAGGAGCATCTATTCATGTTTTTCAATTTCTCCATCTTCTACTGGATAAACCGGTCGGGCTGAGTGCAAATCTTCACTTGATAGAAGAAAACTATCCCGACATCATCTACATGGATAACTCCGTAACCAATGCGCTTGATGCTTCCGTGGCCATTTTTCAGATTCTTCATGTTTTATATGGTTTGGAAACAGCTCAGATGAAACATGGAATGTTTGATTTCCAGAAAGTGCGATTATTCCCTCTCGTATTCCCGGCAACCGAGAAAACTCATTGGACTTTTATTTACAATACAGACACTGATCAATATGCCGTACCTGTTAAACTCCATTCCAGTGATAACGTTGACGATTCAAGGACATATAGTGACATTTGGATTCCTCGAATTGATGGATTCTGTTATGATACAGAACCGTCCAAAGAATCTGATATGGTGAACTTTATGAAGACGTTTGAGAAGTCGAATATATATAAAGTCCTGAAGAAAGCGAATTCTCCTCTTACTGATCTAATCAATGAGGGTAAAGATTTCACAGCAACAAAGGCGTTGAAGAAGTATTTTGAACACTTCCGACGCAATACTTCAGGGGTGACCATTCTTGATGCTGTATTGAGCAATTCCAAAAACTGGTTAGCATCCGTAACCAGCGGATTGCAAAATCTCTTCTCGATGAGCAGTAATACTGGTAATCGAAGATGTTTACATAGACAACGACCCATAACAGGTGCAAAATCCAGAGATTGTGTCAAACTGTATGGTCCTCTTTATAGCACTGTTGGTGGAACAAAAGATTGTCAATCATGCGAAATTGGTCCATACGTTCTCCCGATTCAAGGTCCTACTGTCCCTCTTCCAAACCCCCTGACGGAGGAAGAATCGTTCTTTTCGGTGTTCCCGAGTTCCGTCGAAAGATTGATTCGTCAATATGAAATTTCCATCATAGAGAAGAACTTCATCAAAACATACCCTGTGTGGCCGAAAATATGGAGAATGCTTTTCCCTTATGGATACGATGAACCGAGCGAAGTAGATGAGGAAGAAACCGAGTATCCACAAATACTCCAACAAGAGTTTTTCCAAATGGATATCAATGGCCGGAAGAGTTTGCTACATCTACCGACCTTGATGCTCTGGATGAAACTCGGATTACATGGAGCGAATGAATCCGAATACCTGCGGACATTAAGGATAAAAGTCGAAGAGCACAAAAAGGAAATAGAAGTTGCCTATCAACATTTGCAGAAAAGTGCGCAATTGACAAATGCTCCGCTACTGGCACCTGTTTAGATCATCCTTTATTTTCGGCAACAACCTTTTGTTAATGAAACAGACAGCAACAGAGCGATACAAATTAGCAGGAATGGAACGTCGGTGTTGTCGCACGACATAGTTTTCATCTACAATCGCATACAAAAAATGGCATGTGACAGGTGAAGAAGAAGAAAGATGAATGTAACTCAAAGTCTAGAGGATCAAATGTACGAATGCCGAGCTTATGCCCATGCGTACCGTACCAACGCTAGGAAACATCGGATTTTCCATTCAGTCTCCGGATTCCTCAATATCGTTCTAGGTGCTTCAACGTCTTTCGTTTTGGTCACAACATCCCTCCCATTGTACGGCATTATCTGCGGTGGACTGGTAACGCTTAACACTAGCCTCCTCAAATTCATGAACTCACTGGATTACTTTGCACAGGCCGAAAAGGCGGCCGACGATTATGATAAATTGTCTGATCGGTTTCAACTAGCTTATGTGGAACAAGAAACACACACTACTGAATTCGGGGTAGCGGAACTGGAACGATTAATGGTTGACAAATCAAAACTCACAGACAAATATGAACAACCAACGATGGATGTAGTGCAAAAAGAAAAAGAGATTATGATTCAACAAAGGAATGGCTTTCGGCCAAGATAGCTCGCAAGCCAGCAAATACAAACACCCAGGTTTTTCCTTTCGAATTGCAAAGCGTATGCAGCTCCAGGAAAATCGGAACAGAACTCATCCAGACGTTTCTGAAACCGCAGAAGACGGACGTGTATCCGCTGCAAAAACACGAGTTCCTGCTTTGTCGGAAGACGGAGGAATCGTGGTGTACCCACAGACCCCAGCAAATTGGATCGACCAATGATGCCCAGCTGAATTTCATAGACATCGCCATCGTATTCTCGCATAGTTGTCAACCACGACTGCTGAAACATGTGTTCATCTGGACCTCGCAGTACATGTCCTGATTGAGCCTTGAAGATTTTCCGGAATTCACGAGGGATGTCCACAAAGTGCAATGGCGAAGCTCGAAAAACTTCCGCAGATGTCATGTCCGTCAGATGATGTTGTACGAGGTAGGGAAACATGTTGAATAAAAGACAGGAAACTATACTCTGCTCGACGACCAAATCCCTCCACAATCGCCAACAGGGTGGAGACCCATTCTCGTCGTTATTGTCTTTCGAGGAGGAGGACCCATTGTTAATGCAGGCACTGGTAAACTTGGGAGACCGCCGAATGCTGGATATCGACAAATTCTTCCTGCGGCGTTGGACCATGGATTCTGAGACGCAGAGACGCGGAAAGTTTTGTATTGCTCTCAATAAATACAAATTTATATATACCTATGCAATCTTCCGATTTCAAGGCACCTATCCTCAAATTGAAAGAATTCGTAAAGGAACATTCGAAACTTTGTCCCCCGGAAGATGAGAATTCCGCTGGAGTCTCGGATATCTGGCTGGCCAAAATTGTCTTCAGGAAAGGAAGACCGCGAAGTTTTGATGAACGTGAGAATCTCCGCAAAAGCCTTTATCGATTGTTAATGAAAATACCGGGAATGGAACGCAAGAAAGAAATATCGTTGAAAGGTTTTGCGAAGGAGCTGGATAATGACATGGAAACTGCTGTTCTTGCTTTTGGGCTCGGGGAACTTCTGGATCTATTTACGGTCATGCATCCGAAGAAAGGACTTCCCAACTTGCATGATACGGATGTAGACGGGCTAGCACAGTACGGGTTTGTTTCATTTATTATGGATGAAGAACTCGAAGAATTAGATGAATGGTATGACACCTACAACGTATGAAACTACTTCTTCGTCTTCATTGCAAAGTATAAAGCAAGCAAAAGACATAAGAGAGCAAACAACATGTACATACGTTTCTGATATCGTAAGAGTTCCACATAATACGGTAATCCATAAAGATAGGTCTTCGGACAAACATATGTCATTTCAGACTGCTCTGTTGCCGTAGAACCCGATGATTGCAAAGGAATCCGCGCTTCCGCCGGACAACGATTTCCGACTATGTCTTCCTTATTTTCCTCCTTCTGTCGTTCTACTTGTTGTCGTCGTTGTCCGGAGAGCATGCGGTGGTTTTCTGTATTCAGGATACTGGGACCCTTAGTCCAGAAACTATCTAGCATTTTGTTCTTCTCTTTGGTTAGCGTGGATTTCATTTAGCATAATCGGAGACAATGCGCAAAACATCCTCCATGCCACTTGACAATTGCCCATTATAATAAATACTTGGATACCCTATGTTCCCAATACCATAACTACGTATTTCTGCAGCATCAGCATCTTTTTCTAGTAACTTGATTCTCTTGATCAACGGTACACCGCGCTTGTCTCGCATTGTTTTTAACTCTTTCAGCGTCGCATGACATGGGCCACAAGATGCCCAATAGATCATTATTGGTTGTTCCTCTTTTTCCTTGTGTTGCTGTTGTTGCTGTTGTTTCTGCTGTTCCAAGTAGTAGGGAGCAGCTTGGTGCAACATTTGACCATAATGATATAATTGATTCAATTGATTGGGAAAGTGACTCATTCGTTTCATTTAAAACAAGGGTTTTTTTTCTGCATGGAAGTTGATTATTCTCAGGTATGCCGAAAAGAGCAAGAGAAGAAGATGAACCCGAGAAAGAACTCGAGGAGTATGACATAAATGACGAGGAGGAAGAAGAAGAGGAATCCTCCTCATCCTCTGATGAAGAAGAAGATGAAGACGAAGACAACGATCAACAATACCGCACGGATGAAGAAGATGCCGATTCCAGTTTTCTCGATGAATCTGATTCCGAAGACGAACATTTGACCAACGAGTTCATGTTCGACGATGACGATGACTAGTTCTTCTTCTTTTCCGAGGATCGAAGCATGTAAACTAATCCACCCAACCACAATAAAACAAGGAATCCCAAGAATATCTTGTTTCTACGGCGTGTCGTGTCCAGTGTCTGCTCTTGTCTGAGTTGTTGTGGAAAACTTACTTTCCGAATTTTCAAGGTCTCTTGTTCTTTTTCCTCATTCTCCGTTTCGGGTGGATTCTCGGGTATCTTTTGTGGATCAGGAATCAATTCTCCAAAATCATCCAAAGGACTTGATTCGACGGGAAAGAATTTGGGACGAGACTCTTGTCGTTTAAGAAATTCAGGATCTTCTCGTGGATCGGGAACAGCTCCTTCGCTACCATTCGCACACCGCAGATACATCTGATCTCGGTTTACCTTGTCTTCAAACCATTCCATGTTACAACGATTGGTATCCGCAGTGCGATATGCTGACCCAAATGTCCCAAACGTGGCAAAAGTTTCCATATGCTCATCTTCACATATAGAATAAAATCATGATTCTCACAAATTGTGGATTGTGTTTATTGCGCCTCCCTCTTCGCCATCTTCCTCGATTACAACAACAGGAACTTCTGGTTGCGGGGTAGCAAAATACGGAGATACTTTTGTCTTCCTTGTTTTCTTTGGTTTCTTTTCATTCGTTGGGAGGTCTATTTCATTCGTTTTCTCAACGGTCCGTTTTCTTCCAGTGAGTTTCTTGTTCTTAATCCACCATGCGCCTTGGAGAAAAGAGTCGCATAGATCATCAATCTTTCGCTCTCTACTTAGGATAGTTAAAGCCTCAGGATCCTCAGCAAGAAGCGCATTTGTGTGTAATACAGCAAGTTTTTTGTTGCGGTAGTGTCCCTCGGAACAAGTGAGGACGAATCTTTCCTTCGTGTACACCTCCAGTTTCTTCCTTGGAGAAATGAATTTAATGGTTGGAGTTGGACGGTTTTCCATGAGGCTCACGATGATGAAGAAAGTCTGAATAATATGCGATAGCCCGGTCATCACGGAGGATGTCCGAAATTGGCGTTCAATCAGTACCGTATCGGCGGTGAAGAAGATCTCCTTCTTTTCCAGTAACGTTTTGGCCAGATTCTTTGCAGCGATGTCGAGATTATTGGAACCACAATTGATGAGTCCCCAATAGAGATCCATTTCTTCGGTACCGCGGGCAATGCGAAACTCGGTTGTTCGTTCCGGATGATACTCATTCTCCAACATACAATACGCTAAATTGATGGTACCGATGTCAAAGGAGAGTATGCGACTCATGTTCTTTTCTTATTCTTTTTGTGGATTTTTTTTGCCGTTGTGGATGTTACTCCATTGCATTGCAAGAAGAGGATTAAACATAAACCCTGTTGCTGTCATGGCTATTCGACATCCTGTATCCAAAAACGCATCAAAATCCTCTACTTGCGTGATACCGCCACACCCCATAACTACCAAGTTGGAAGAATACCCAGAAAGGACTTTCTTCGCCATTCGAAGGAAATGTATGGCATTCTCTCGGATACCATGGCCGCATATTCCACTACTAACTCTCGTATTATCGAGTGGCGGAACTACTTTCCCACGAACGCCATTGATTCCACAGATACCTTCCGCTCCACCCCTTTCCGCAGCCCGGAACACTCTTAACATCGTATCTTCATCGGGAAACTCTCCTACTTTGACAACTAACGGAATGGTACCAATTTGTGCTTTAATATTCTCACAAACTGTGAACACAGAATCCGCATTCAAATAAACTTCATCCATTCCACCGGTAGCTATATTTGGACAACTAAGATTGGCCTCGATGACATGCGCACCGCCATATCTGGCAATGTTACTCGTAAGAGCAAAATCATCAACGCATTCACGCCACAACCACCTTGGATCGCTTGCATTCCGCTTGCTCGATTCACCGACGACGGAAACAATTAGCAACTGTCCTCTTGTCAAACAATTCCGAGCCTTCGAAATATCACGAAGAAGAAAGTCTCCATCCATGGAGGGCATACCAAATGAATTCGTTATTGTCATCGGCTGCAATTCCGTTTCTACGTTCCGTATCCATGTTGTTTCTGGACCTACAGTTGATGATGATGAAACACGGACAACATTAGGAACTGGATATCCTGGATGCGGAGAAGACCGAATGGTTTTATAGGTGAGAACATTATACCCCAGTTTCGAAGCAAAGGAGATCCACCGTGAATCTAGTAATGGTCCCGCTGGAATACCTATAGGGGAAATGACCCGATAGCCAAAGAGCGGAATCCATTGCAGATATGGCGGTGTTACGACAGGCTCAGGCGTCTTGATATTCTCCATATTCCACGGTCCATGCTCTCGATTGTCAGACCAGCTTCTTTGTACGTCATAGATCCAACATGGTTTCTCCTCTTTTGTTGAAACCGGAACAGGAGGAATCGTGAGTACCGGAGGAACGGGAGGAACCGAGGAAGTCATAGAATTTGTAATTTTCGGAGGAGATCCGATGGTAGTAGGTGGAACCAAATCCCCATCATTGCGTTTGTTCAACCGAGAAGCAATTGAGCGCCCCATATCAAGGACAAAGAGAGAAAGTAGTTATGCGTTCCCACACGCAATGCCGTTCCTTCTTTCAAGAGATTCTTCGAAGACCTACGCATGGTCGGTTTTCCTCCGTCACTATTGCTCGTCTAGAATGCCAAATATTCAATCTCGATGAAACTCCTTACCATTACACGAAAAGAGAACCAGGGAAAGCTACTGTACATTACATTTCTGATTTTGACATTGCCTGTATTCAATCCCAAGATACCTCGAAGCGATTGCATGTATGTTCTGCTGTTCAAGCTGAATTGGAACGGTTGGGAGTTTCCCTTGAACACGGAGATATTGTGAGGATTCCGAGAAAGAATTGGATACTCTTCTACGATAAAAAAAGTCACATCTTTTATTTTTCGAATAATGAGAATTCCCCGACAACTCTGGTTGTGAATCCACCTTGTATGATAATCAATATCGGAACACCTCTTGATTTTTGGTCGGATTCTGTGAAATGTCTTATTCATCCTGATTTCGTCCGATTCATTCTTCGTGGAAACTGTGAGTTTGTTGGGGCGGAACAAGGTAGAAGGTTGCAGTATTTACCGAGGTCGAACCCATCAATCCGCGGAGTGTGTCTTTTACGGTTTTATTCTGGGGAACATGGGCCTTATTTCTTGCATCTCTATACAATGCATTATGAATTCACGTCCGAAAATGAAAACTGGCAAAGGAATTTCGCACGAGACTGGATTGCATACCATCTTCGAGCCCTCGAACATTTCGAAAGGAATGAATTCGTGGGCCTTATTCGATTCCCGTTATTGTTTGAATCACGACCTGTGTATCGTCTCGCTCGATTTTTTATGGATTTCCCCATAGACATGCTCACGGACGACGAGGTTGGAGCGATTGGAAACCTAGTTTATGCATTCACATGGCACTGGGAAAGAAATCAACAACTACAATAACTATATTCCCTCGCAAGCGAATAGGTATCTGTAAAAATCGGAAACCACGGGCGAGACAAACATTCCGAAGGAACTCGAATGTGTCCTCATAATCTTCCTGTTCATTTTGACTTTCCATAAGAAATCGTACTTTTTCACTCAATGCATTGCTCCGTTCCAATCTAGCTAGTAAATCAAAAGGCGTGGAACAAACGAGGAAACTGTCCGTCGCCGTGGATTCTTGGGAAATCTTCATTTGTCCTGTATAACCAGGAATCACGGCTAAGAATCTTCCCGTTTCTAAAATTGGTGCACATGGAACCACAACAGCATTCTCCAGCGTGCGAATCGCGACATCGGAGGCGTTCACATTGCAGCGTACTTTAATCAGTGGCATCAGTCCTTCTAGCAAATTATAGGTATTATCGTAATCGACATGTCCCGGATACAGGATATTGCTGCGATAATAGATATCCAACGCATTCGCAAAAGATGGATCCACACAGTTGTTCATGAAATCCAATCCGTATGTGTACACATAACACATAATTCCATCTCGACAATACCCGAACTCCGAACTGTATAGGAAATATCCCATACCAGCTGGTAATCCAGCAAGAAGGAAAGGATTATCCGTAAAAGTGACCATGGAATAAGTAAATGGAAGCATCAGGTACATCCAGCTTGTAACAAGTATGTCACGCACAGGTAGATTTGTAAGCGTAGCTAAAAGAACACCCCAAGTAAACATTGTCGTAGCGAGAAGATACTTGAAAATTTGGCCGTGATAGTACATTTGTCCAGAGAGAATTGACACAACCACCGTGAAAACAAGTCCTTGTCGTTCCTTGAAAAATCGACAAAAAAAGGGAGGAAACAGTCGATTGTAATCGAGAATCAATGTCGACATGTGGATATCGAAAATACAGCAGGTACCCACATACATCCATATTTCAATTACCCAGGACCAAAAAACCTCTTTCGATCCAAAATACACCAATTCATCCTCGGTTTCATGGGGAGGTCGGTCCACAATGGAACGCAATAAAATATGGACAAGGAAAGAAAACACTAACACACAGCGATTGAGATGCACAAACTGCCGCTGCAGACGGAAATCCATTTTTTTTATTCCGACGAATCTCTCTTTTTCAATAAGTTGACATAGGCATCTATAATTTTATTCTGCAGATCCGTAATCGTTGTGTCGTTCACAAAGACAAGATCATTCCATTGATCATCGGAGAATGCGAATAATTCACTGAGATGCTGTTCCTTATTTTTCTCTTTTTCCTCTAGTTCTGGACGCTCGATATACCATATTTGCCCATGGTATCTTTTTATCATTTCCATCTCATTCGGAAAGCGAACATCGGGTATCAGAATCAAACATCCTTGTTTCAAAGGATTACCCATAATCTGCAGTAATCGCCGTTCCAGATTCTTTACCCAGAAATCGTTGTCATACTTCCGCACCAAATCCGTTCCGACATGACACAACGCTTCCCTTGGTGTGATTCCCCAGAAGGAATCTTTTTTTTCTCGAAATTGGCGACTTTCCAAAGTGTCTCCTTGCAGAAGATGTTCAGGCCATTGATACATAACAGCAACCGCTTGTTTCAACGGATCAGCAAAGCGTAGTACGACTTCACCATTTCGACACTTTCCGCGTAATGCATTCATGGCTGTATCTTTCCCGGCTTCTTTTTTCCCACGAAATCCGATCATCATCAGCTCCATGGATTCTTCTTCTTCTTCTTTTTCGGAAAGCTACCAAGGTTGGACCGCACTTTTTTTTGGTGTCATATTAAAAATTTATCGGACAATTGGAAACGGATGGAATCCGACTCTGCTGCAGACCCAAAGACCACTATGAAGTACAATCGTACGGTGAACTATATTACTGGAGCTGGTGTTATATATTCCGTACGTCTTAGTTATCGGAATCAAACTTCCTCTCTCGAATCACTATTAGAAGAAGACATCCCTTTTCATTCTCCACCTCCTTCCACAGAAAACGAACACGATATCACGATAGTGCATAAGAGATACGTGACATGTTGTGGGCCACCCCCTGTTTCTATCCTCAATGATATCACTCTGCCCAACGATTATTTCTCCATCGAGAATCTCAATTTAGATTTCCCCATACGATGGTCCTCGCGAACATCTTTCTATTACATCCTTGTGTACCGTAAAAGAAATATCACACCTTGGTGGACCAGGTTATTGTACGTGTTTCCGGAAAGAGTGAATGTAAATACGAAAGGGATAGTTGTCTCGCGGACAAGACATTGTTGTTGTTCATGATAATAAAAATGAATTCTTTCCGTCACTCATCTATGAGACTGGTGAATATGTATACGCAAAAGTGCACTTTTCACGTAAAGGACGATTCCACACTCTATGAATGGTCTTTGGCCGATGTTGTCAATCAAAATTGGAATACCGGCACAGTATCTGATTATTTCCATTTGGCCACGGAATCGATGATTGACGCACAACTCGGTCTTGCCCATATGCAGCTTAATGAGCAGGCTCGATTAACGCAAATGAATCGTTTGCTTTGTAAAACTCCTGCATCCATGCATGCTCGTAGTCCAACTCCTATGACAAAAACGACATCACAAATCCCGAACAACACAAGAGTTATCGGTGTCACATTGGGAGAAGAAGCAGTCCCATTGCCCTATAATCTCATCTTGCATCTATACGGTCGACACCCCAATGCTTTCGCAGCTTTTGATAAAGTGATAAATGACATTGATTCCGAAGAGGAAAAACTGTTTGAGATCAATATGCTGGAAGGGAAATATGATGTTCGAATGATTTTCAGCTACTGGGTTTCGAACAAACCAAAAGCCCACGACGAAACTCTCCCGACTCCCTTCAATTACCGTATACCGGTACCGGCCTTACAATATCTGATGCATATGGCATATCTCTTGGATAACAGGAAACTTATTACTCGCAGAGGACACATGGTTTATACTCAAAACGATTGCCTTCTTCTCCGATTTCTTTCTTTTTATCCGGAACCTCCATTCTATATTCAAACATTACCAGCTCATCTGGCTTTTATCATTTCCCAGTTCCATCATTCCACAACCATGTTTCACGAAGACACCTTAAAGGAGCTGCCTGCTTGTAAACTCAGTCGTATCATGGTAGCAGGTGGTATCGCGAAGTACACATTTCTTGGTACTATTTCGATCATCGATAATGGAAGAGGAGCTCCGGATTTCCGTCATGATTGGAAAGATGTCCAAGACGATGGGAAGAAAGTGCCGGCAGGTATGGGTGCAACCTTTGACACCGTGCAAAAAACATTCGTTGATATATTCAAGAAAATCAACACTGTGAACAAAGAAGGCAGATCGATATTCCAGAAAGCCAGAGGATACACCTTTTACCTCTTTATTCGACAATTCGACACCGACCATGCTCTCACGGGATCCATGATCATTGACACGAAAAGCAAGCAAATTGAATGGTATTACAGTCAGGATCGAAGGTTTAAATGTGCTAGTAATCCGGACAACAAGCAGTGCATGGACATCTTCACGGATATTCTCAAAGCAGTCGTGAAAAAGGCTGGATACTACATGGGCATAGGAGTCATTAACGAAGATTGTGCGATCACCGAAAATGTCGCCTTGGATAATCTTCCCCATGTCCAGTATGCTGCAACGACACGGGAAGAATTACAACATCAATATTCAATACCAACGGAAACCTGTCAACTGCACGATATTCGTACAATGCTTCCAACGGATATTCTTCCATCTGTGTGGGTCCTCTTGTTCACATATTGGAGAATGTTGGGTCGGAAATGGAACAAAGAAGTAATTTCTGCTTATTTAAAAAAGAACCGTGGTCTCCCGATACTGGATATCTTCCGTTTATTTGCCCATACTGTTTGTACATTTCCAACCGCAACTTTCCCTTCGGAAGTCAAAATATTTGAAAAGGACATGACTATGAAATTGGCTGCAAGAGGATTGAGTCAACCCGGGAAATATCGTATGTTCGAAGTTGGCCGCAGTGTCATTCATACTGATCAATATGACCTGCGAGACCTTACGGTAGCCCTTCTTCACACTTTGTTATCTGGATACTGGCCAAGAACACCTCGCGGAACTCCCCTCGGAGAGAATCACTTGAACTCTATTATCCAGCAAGGACGTACTCTTCTTTCGCAAACCACCGAACAACACTTGCTATCCTTCGCTTCTTCCGAACGATTCTTTGTCGCAAAGGGGTCACAGTCTCCCAGAATTACTATGGCAGCAGGAACCCTCTCCGATACCTTTGATTTTTACCATCTTCTGGAATTCATCATGCGTTGGATTGTTCAACACGAATACGATGACTTCAAATTCACACCCATTCTAGCTTTCCCACCTATTATTCTCGAAAAGGGAGTGATGATTCTCAAACCATCAGACTGGTTGGCGCTTATGCCAAGTTTCTTCCGAGCCGCATACCTTGCAGACTCCATTTCCTCCAGCAAGCTCCAAATCCGTGCAATCCCCATCTGTTATACAAACAACTATAAGACTATTGTGCAAAACATTCATGCCTTTTTGTCGGAATTAAAAACAGGTCCTGTTACCACCAAGAATTATGAGGTTCTACGACGTTTTATTCTTCAGACAGCCTGGAATAGTACAAACGGTCTCCAATGCTATCTTGAACACAATACTACAGCCCCTCTTCCCGATCCAGATTCGTCGTTCTCGGCAGCTCCTATTTTCTCCAGGTAATTGTCTTCTCCAATAAATCGATACGCTCCTGTAATATGCGATTTTGATCTTTCAACAGACCGATGATTTCCATATTTCCCTCATGTCGCCCTTCTAGTCGATTCATCTTCGTCCGCATGTCCAGGATCGTAGGATAGAATTGCTCGTATTTGTCTAAATCTTCACGGATACTTGTTTCACAATCGTGACAGAGGAATCTCCCCTCTGATTGCCATCCATCGCAGTCCGGCAAACACTTTTGATATCCATTGTTTTCATGGAAGTAGCAGTCTGCGCACCACAGGCACTTCAAAATATTCGTCTCTGCGTACATCTCGCTAATCTCGAACTTGCTTGCACTTCCTACAGAAATCTTCCTCGTTTCCAATCAGACTGCGGATTTTCTGAATTTCATTTTCAATTTTTTCGAGAATACTAAAGATCTCGGCTTTCTTTTGTTTCCATGTGGTGATCACTTGCATGTCCTCATACGATTTCCCGCAGCTTCGGCAAACAACATGGCTGTAAGTTGGAATCGCCGTCATTTTCTGGCAGTATGCACACAAAAGAGTTGCGTCCTCCATTTTAACGAGAATCGGAGAATTTTTCTTGAATATCTGGAGGATGGACATGAACATGGACGAGGAGTCGGAAGAATCTGAAGAATGCCCAATTTGTATGGAAGAAGTAGAACACTTCATAAATCTGCGTTGTTGTCGTGGTAAGATATGTCCTCGATGTCTAAACAAACTTGTCTCTCAAAGATGTCCTCTTTGTCGCGGATCCTTAGATGCACTCTCTTTGTTAAGCCCTTGGTGTCGTCATTGTCTCAAAAAACGTGCAGATTGTACTTGTCCACCTCGTCCACCCGTTTCACCCGTTTCACCCGTTTCACCCGCAGTTCCTCCTATTCGTCCCGTTTCCCCCATTCCTCCCGTTTTCCGTATTCCCGTATCAAGAGAAGAAGATGCACGTTCCGGAATTGCGTCGTTTTTCGATGACGGTGTTCACAGAATTATTGATCCAAATACGATGAATCATGGTTCGGATTATTTCAGCGGATATTTCAACATCAATAACAACAGATTCCCACGTAGTTTTCGAGGAGCTTTTGATATCGATTAAAATGTCTTAATTCTTGCGAATCCCCACTTGATTCCATACACCGAAATCAACGGACCAGCATACTAAGCTATACTGGTTTCGAAAAAGGGATAGAAAGGCGTCAATACCTGTTTTCACGGATGTATCGGAATAGAGGTCACCAAAGGTATAATCGTCAAAAAGCATAATTCCTCCTGGAGCCAAAAGCAGAAAAGATAGTACCGCATCCATTAACACATTCTTTGCAGTATGGGCCCCATCAACATAGATGAAATCAAATGACTGATCGGATAATCGACGCAAGGCATTCTCCGAAAATGCTTGATATAAGGTAATCCGTTTTCCGTACTTGTTCATGTTCCGGCAGAAACGATCAAAGGTTCCATCATACAAGAATGGATCGATGCATGTCAAATGGCTATCCGTATGGGTCAGAATGTTATCCAGTAACCAACTTGCCGAACGACCCTCATACGACCCGATTTCCAAGGCATTCACTGGTTTCCCTTTGAATTCCTGCAGATATTTCTCCCAGGTTGGTTTTGCCGCCCCAAACCAATTGTTGGTATAGGTACTAGTACCTTCCACGGTAGGAGGCTCTGGATTATGTGGATGCAACAGTGGGTCTGTTGCTTTTATATTCTTTTGAATTCCCACATAGTTTCCGATAAAACAAACAAGATGGTATTCTGAGCGAAAAATGGTAAGAAAGGTGTCGATGGCATTCTTGCGCGACGGAAATCGAAGAAAATCACCTAAGAGGTAATTATGAAATAGCATAATCCCATTCGATCTTAACACCATAAACGCTAGTATTGCATCTGTTACCACAGTGGCCCCTGTGGAATCCCCGGAATCAAAGGAGATGAAATCGAAGGAGTGATCATGTAAAATGCGTAACGCATCAGTTGGAGTTCCTTGAAGAACCTTGATTTGTTTGCTGTATGGTGTCATTTTCTTTCGAAAAGTATCCAAGACGCTGTTATCGGAGAAGGGATCCACAAAAGTCATGCGACTCTGTTCATGCAATAATAAATCATCGACAAAGTCTGTTTTACTGCCAATGTTCAAGGAAAACAAAGGTACTTTCTGATTCAGCTGGGGAAGAAGTCGCGACCAAATCTCGGCCATCACAGTATACAGATTATGCAAGAAATATTTCCTTTTTTGGGTCATCGTTTACTCGGAAACCTCTGGAAACCATCGGAAACCACCGCGAAGCTTCTGCAGAAATCTTTAAAAGAAAAACCTTGCCTCCGACTTTCTCACCTCCCCAAGATTATCCAATATGGCTCGCTCATCTCATAAACAACTTGAACCTCGTCGTTTCACCGCCGGAAAAGCCCCAAGGGACCTGCCGTTGGCTGCTGCCAGGGCCGCACAGAAAGCCCCGCGACAACATCAACGTGTCGTCAAACGTGGAAGGCGTGGGGAGCCCGCGGAACGCGTGGAACATGGGGAACAAGCACCAATCCCAGCGCGCCGTCGCCGATTTCGTCCCGGTACGGTGGCCTTGGCGGAAATCCGCAAGTACCAGAAATCCACGGATCTGTTGTTGCGCAAACGCCCATTTCAGAGACTGGTCCGTGAAATCGCACAAGTCCACAAACCCGATATACGCTTTCAGTCCACTGCTCTGGAAGCGCTCCAGGAAGCTGCCGAGGCTTTTCTGGTCGGATACTTCGAGGATGCCAACCTCTGTGCTATCCACGCGCACCGGGTAACCGTACAACCCAAAGACCTGCAGTTGGCTCGCAGGATCCGAGGAGACATATAAATTTCTTTGTACACCCCGATAAAAAAATTTTTAAGCTCCTTGTGCTTATTTTTCGTCATCGCAGTTTCCGATATGTCTTCGCAATGTCTCTTTGTAAAACTCAGCAGGAATTGGAGGATCAGCTGACTTGTGCCATATGTCTTTGCTTTTACACGGATCCCAGAATACTCACCTGTGGACACAGTTTCTGTTTCCCTTGCATTGCCGAGTACATCCTGAAAAACACGAACATCGGAAGCAAATTGAAATGTCCTCTTTGCCGCACAAAGACTTTGTTGGACAATGTGTACTTTTTCCACAATCTTCAGGTGGCTGACACCGTTGTCAAAAAATTGGAAACTATTCCTTCCGATATTCCGCAGGATATCATCAAGTTTCGGAAACCTCTCGACAGCGCGATAACTTTTGAAATCGGGAAACTTTTTCTGCAAGGGCGTGATGGGATTCATCCCAACCTGGATATTGCGAAATCCTTTATTGAAAAAGCAGCGAATGAAGATCATTATCCGGCTATGGATTACATTATCAACCGAGCTATCCGGGAAAACGATGGACAAAAAGCCATGATCTGGCTACAATATGCCGAGAGCAAAGGGTTCATACAAGCTACAGAAGAAATAGGAATCATGTACTTTCAGGGAACAATCCTACCGCAAGACTATTCGAAGGCCTATCAACACTTGTCAAAGGCAGCATCTTCCGATTCCTCTACCTGCAAGTCCTATGAATTCCTTGGGATGATGTACGCCCATGGGTTGTCGGTTCCGACGGACATGGAGCAAGCCTTCGCTTTCTTTCAGAGAGCCTGCGATAAACCAAATGCCAGCCCATCCGCCTATTTCGCTCTCGGTTGGTTTTATTGGAAGGAATTGGGAGCTATTCCTGCTGCACTACCGACCAAAGAACGCTACGAGAAAGCCTTCCAATGGATGAAACGTTCAGGAGAAAGTCGCTATGCCCCAGGGATTTTCATGACTGGATATTTTTACTTCTATGGCGTAGGTACGACAGTGAACTACACTATCGCATTGGAGTATTTCCACCGAGGCGAGCAATGCTCCATTGTCGAACCATGTATTCGGCCGCAATTAGCGCAGACCTGTCTTCAAGAATGTCAATTTTTCATCGGAGTCTGTGACTACGAAAAATTGGATACAGGTTTCTGGTCCTACTCGAACGCGGTATCTTATTTCAAAAAAGCCTCGGAGAAGAACCACTTTGGCGCTATGGTTCGGCTCGGTCACTGTTATTACTACGGACATGGATTCGATCACCCCAACTACGAGGAAGCATTCAAACTCTTCCAAAAGGTCGCTAATGATTGCGAAAACTCGAGATATTTGTCACAAGCACTGTACTACCTTGGACTTTGTAACTACAAAGGAAATGGAGTTCCTCAAGATTACTGCGCAGCTTTCCTTTTCTTCCAGAAGGCCCATTCTTTGGCGAACCACAACGGATTTGCCGCAGCATACCTTGCTAGATGTTATCGTAAAAGTCGAGGAATTCCCGAGTTGAATTACGAAGAACGGAAAACACGAGCCAGAGAGATATTGGATGCTTCTTTGGTCGCTTTGGAAGCAATTTCGATTTTTCCTCCACGTTCCGCATTACATATCTACACTCATCGTTTGGGGAAACTGTACAAGGAATGTGCCGATTTTTCCCTCTGGACTGATATAGCCCTAGAAGATTACATGGATAAGTTGCTATATTCGGCTCTTTACTCGAATCGATCAGCACAGTTGAAATTGGCTGAGGTTTATTTCTACAACAAAAAGGACTACTGTGCTGCATACGTATGGGCTTCCAAAGTAACCGAGAATACTCCTCATTACGCCAAGAAATCCACAATGGGTCAAACTTATTTCCTCCAAGGCCTCATGGTTTTAAATGGGAAAGGCAAATGTCGAGATGTGGATAATGCAAAAACCTACATGAGAAAGGCTGCTGATTACGGATCGGTCCCGGCCAAAGTCTACTTGGACGCTTGGGACAATTATGCCAACGAACCTTACCCAAATTTTCCTTCTCCTATGGTAATCGATTCGTGATATTCATATTATGGAATGGCGTCACTATAAAGATTTCCAAGATGTTTGCGAATTAGCTTGTATTGATGAAAAATCATTTACATCATTCAAATCATCTGGTCCTTTTCGAGAAATCTTGGAAAATGTCTCTGAATCTTTGGGAAAAACATTATTTGAAAAACTGCAATTAGCTCAATTTCCACCGGAATTATGGCATGAATTGATCAGAAACGATGAACATGGTAATCCTTTACGATTCGAGTACCCAGGTGTGCAAAATACGTTGCTACTTTCTCCAACAACTTTGCGATACATATACTTCGGCAAGGAAATGGTGGACGAAATGCTCAAAAACAAACTAGACAATATCCACATTATCGAAATCGGCGGAGGTTATGGTGGTCAAGCATACATTCTGTACGTACTTTGTCGATTCTTCAATATTCGCATTTCATCCTATTGTTTGCTCGACCATCCGTCAGTTTGTACTTTACAGTTGAAATATTTGAATATGCTACTACCCGATGTCAAGAATGTATTCCTCCCTGCTCCAACGAACGTCGAGGAAATCGACTATTGCATTTCCAATTATTGTTTTGGAGAAATCACAAAAAGTATACAAGATTTCTACTGGACAACCATTGTCGAGAAAGCCAAACATGGATTCATGATTTACAACACGCAGCCAGTTTATCCCAAATTCGTCTCTTCTTCTTCTTCTGCTTTAAAGTTTACAGTGGTGCTTGAGACCCCACAAACGGGTAGAATCAACGTGAAGATTACCTGGTAGGCTTTGGATAATGCATCAGCAAGAATACTGCAATGCAGCCATGCCCTCCCTGTACCGCAAAGGATTCCAATTCGGATATACGAATACAATCGGATCATGACTCTTCGGCTTCGGCTTCTCAAACTCCGTGCGACACAAAGGACATTTAATCAGTTGTGGAAAACAATCACTACATAGTTTATGTGTGCAGTTCTGTAACCTCACAAATCTTTCGTTTTCGAATTCTTCCAAGCACACTGGGCATTCAGTACATTCCATTGTTCTTGATATAATCAGTTTATTCTGAGACAATTTAAGACATAGTTATGAGTTTGTGACAACGGTTCGGGGCAATAACACAAAGATACGAAATTCTCCTCCTTCGTCTTCGATGAACTGTACATTGGAAAATCTTATGCGCAGTTCTTTTTCGATTTCTTTCCTGATGTTGCTAGTAATGAATCCAAATGTTCCTTTGTATGTGTAAGCTAATTCTCGAAGCCCTTTTTTCGCTTGCTCTGTGAAATTGTTCTCAATCTCTCGTTTTGTCTCATTTTTCTGCCATTCTTCATAATCTGGATACTGTAAGAATCTTGTTTCCCAAAAATTCTCGGTAAACATTAATCTCTTTTGTCATATGAAGAGAAAAAATAAACCGGTGCTTTCTATACCCACGATTTTTATAATTTATATTGATTTATAAAATTCCATATATAAAATCCGTTACCAATATGAACAATACCATCACTTAAATCTTTTCTTAAAAACCCATTTTCATCGATATAATTATCATAAATATCGAAAAAAATATATTCTTTTTCAATGCATTTTTCTTTTAATTTTTTGTTGAAATATAAAACATAATTCTTTCGTTCTTCGTCAGTTCCCAAATACGGATATGTAGGATTTTCAAAAGTATCACATTTGTGAATAGGTGGATTGATATATTTAATTCAATTGCTTCAAAATAATCATCAACAATGTTATTTATAATATCTTCGTATGTTATTGTCTCGGTTATATGTTTATGAATATGACATCTACAATCTATTTCACCGAAACAATAAACAACAGTATCACCATCTTTCATATGAAAATTACGAATATCACATCGATTCAATTTTTCTTTACCAAAACTATAACATAAAACTGGTCCCAAATAGTTACATATTACTCCAGTCCAACCATTGCAGCAATGACTATCTCCAATTGTATGAATTGTCATATGAATATACATAAGAAGTGAAGATTATAAATGAGGACTCTCTAACACTTTGTTTTTACGCGTGTGGTTGCTCATAAAAAAAACAGGCATTACGGCTGGCTGTACACATCTGACAATGATGACGCGAATGACTCCGGATAATACTATACGTTATTTGACATTTATTGTTGATTTGATTGTGACATGTAGAATGCAGAGACGCAGGAATTCCAATAAAAAAGAAACCTTACGAGGCATACTGCAGTCCAGCCATGCCAGACATTGCTTTCACGGTTGTTCCCCAGTGTTTCCAAAGGGGCCCGACTATACCTTATGCCGATCATCAAATGCTTGTTAGACATTTTCACGACCCATCCACATCTAGTCTGTGAACTGCATCCGTGGTTCTCGCACTAACGAACCGAGGGACTTGGCTGCTCATGATCCATTTCAATCGACTTCAGAGGAGTCTGATGTCATCTTATCAGCTTGTAACCATACCTGAGTGTTTTACTCTCAGCCAGAACACTGTTTCCAATGTTCCTTGGTACCGATAAGCTTTAGGACTTTCAAGCAATTTGAGGATGTCGCGGCTATCTAAAGCCACTAACAGCTGACTTCAAGGGGTAGGGATCCCCAAGGTGGAAGTACAACAGGGGTTTCCAAACGATATCCACATACATTTGGCTGACTGTTTTTTCGTCCTGTTAGCAACTTTCTTAAGAAGAAGAGGACCAAGACGTTTTGCGCTAATCCGTAGGCACGAACAACACCGCCTCCAAGGGTAACGCCGTCTGCGGCGAGCTTGAGGTTGATGTTGAGAGAGGCGCGGTCGATTCTGGAGAAGTTGAGGTTTCCAGAGGGCTTCCAGTGCTGAGGCTGGAGAGCGAAGGCGTACACGTAAATGAACTTACCTTTGGGAATCCTGGAGTGATAGAGACGGGGCTGCACATCGCGGAAGAAGATGGCATTCTGTCTGGCAAAACGATCGACGTTGTTGAGCTTAAGGAGACAAGAAGCCATGATGTCAGTCTTACCTGAAGGAAGCACATCATCCGTGATACCATACTCGAAGTAGGTCTTGTTCACGTGCGTGGTTCCGACATTTGCGTTCTCCTGGAGGACCCAGATGATTTCCTTGACTGGATGATTCCACTCGAGGTTCACCTGCACAGAAGTATCAGTGGCCGCGTAGGGCTTCTCAGATGTGTACTGGAGAGAGGTGATCAGATACTGGTGGCGGGCACGGGCGAAAATACGACGCTCCTGGGTGTCGAGGTAGACGTAGTTGATCAGGAGGCGACAGTTGGTGAGGGCCAGAGAAGCCACAGCGGTGGAGAGGGTATACTGCTGGGCAGGGGCGGCACCGAAGGGAGCAGCGTTGAAGACAACGAGATCGGTTGCGGCGCGGAGCTTGACCTTGAAGATAATTTCGTGGAACTGGAGGGCAATGACGGGGAGAGATTGCTCGGAGAATTCAGTGAACCAAAACATGAAGGGAACATAGAGCGTGAAACCCTTATATGCGAGGAGCTGACGGGAAGAAGCGGTACCCTTGGCGATGGATTCATCGCGTTCCTTACCTGCGGGGACACTGAGCTCATCCCAGATATTCATGAAATCACCATAATGCTTGTCGAACTGGGTACCACCGATGTTGACTTGGACCTCCTCCAGAAGAGCGAAGCCGAGGGCATCGGCGTAGTAAGGAGCCGCACCACCGAAATCGGCATCTGTGGGAACAACTGTACCTGTACCGGGGGCATCACGAGTGCAGCGTTCGCGGGGGACATCGCAGCAGAAGAAGACTTCGTTGATCAGATCACCAGCACGTTGGGCAGTCACCTGAGCCGTGGAACCGAAAGTGGCTGTGAATGGCATCTCAATAGCCTCAATGGCGAACATAGAGTGGCGCGCATACCGCGACTTCCAGAAGGTGATCTCGGGCTCGTAGGTGAGCACGGAATTCTGCAGACCGATGGCGGCAAGTTGAAGTACGGAACCTCCAGACATTATTGAAAAGAACGATGTGAAAAGGAGAATACTCAGCAATAAACATAGAAAATTTTGATTTTTCGGCATGTCACAACGTCATTTTTATCCCACCCAAGAATAACAAAAGATGATGAGAGAAAGAGAGAGAACAACTAGGGAAAAAAGTCGATGGAATCGATGATGGACATGGTTTCTCGAAGCTTAAGAAACGTCTTCTTCAATTTCCGTTCCCCGCAAGACAGAATGGCTTGACGCATGTATACGAGGGCCAGATTCTGACACAATAATCGAATCATGACGGTTTCCGGTTCTTCTTCTTCGATGTTGTTCTTGTCGGGATAGAACGAGTTTTCGATATCCTTGATTTCTTTCATCAATTCCTCTCCGCCGATGGACTCAGCCTTATTCTTGATCACTTTGATCATGTCATCAATCTTCTTCTTCGCTTTGTGACTCGATCTTTGAAATTGGTATTCATCCGATTCATCCGCCTTTCGCTTCATTGTGGCTTTCGTATTTTTCATCCGGGGAATAGACAATTTTCCTTTTTCTTCTTATTAATTTTAATTCCAAGGATACCACATACGGTCGAAAACAACTCCAGCGGGTCCAAATACGGCATTTTCCCAATCTATGTCTAGAAAAATGGTTTCGGATTCTGCGGCTTCCTGAACCTCCATGTTCTTTGTGGTTGACCAATGGACAAGATTCACCACGAATCCTTCGCTTCTCAGTTTTTCCATCTGTTCCTTCAAAATGCTCATGTGATCGATATCCGCGTAAGAACGCTGGTAATGATCAATGTTCAATCGCAGACCTTGATGACGGCGACGGGCAGCAGCGAGAAACCGATCATAACAAAGTTGGCTTTCTAGATATTGTTTTGCGGGTAACGGGTGCACATTTGTTTCCAATATCTGCCTCAATTCGGCACTCAACATATTACTCATTGTTGTTTTTTCTTCCTCCAAGAATTTTGGATTTCTGTTTTGTTTGCAACTTTTTTTTTATTCCTCCACGCGATTCCACCACATGCCATTGATTTCTACGGGAGTGTCTGAGTCTCCAGTTTCACAACAACTATGTTCGATTCCGAGATCCTGAAAAATTTGCTCAACTTCCCTAGGTCTTTTGCCATAATATTGAATGGTTGATCGCCCGAGACTGGCGTATTTCAACAAGAACTTCTCATCGTATAGAACTTCACTACTGTGAGCCAATTCGTACATCTCCAGTCCGACATCTCGCACGAGTTCCTTCATTGTCCAACGAACAGCTATCTGGAATTCGTCATTGTGTCCATAGTGACTAAGCATCGTCAGCTGCACGTCGAAACCTAATTCTTTGAAAACTGTCAATGCTTCCTCGATTTCCTCTACTTCTTCATACGGCAAAACAGTCTTCACTGCATGTGAAATCATGTAAATCCCATGTTCCGCGAGAAACCGGATATTCTCCATGGTTATCAGTTCTCTCCAATTCCTCTTCACACCCGCATTGCACTCTGCAATCAGCTGCTGCGCAAAAGTTGAGACCATCACTTATAAAGTGACCGATGTGATCGGTGTCCCTTCTACATTAGAGGACGGAATTTTTGGATGTTGTTGTTGGGAATAAACTCTTTGAAGATAATTGGAAGGGTACTGTCGTACCAGCAAGATTCAACAACGTCACTAATCCCGTAGTCGCGCCAATGATTCTTTCTTTCACTTGTTTTTCTTTTTTATTTCTTCCTCGCGAGCCTTGCGTTTCTGGCGTTCCTGGCGTTCCTGGCGTCTCTTCGCTTTCTGTTTTTCGATGATAGCAGTGGTAGCTCGTAATCGTCAGGGAAATTCCATGAACCTTCATGAAGCTTCCATCCGATGTTTTTCAAGTATAAAAGAAAAAGAGGAAACCACAAGAACAACACACAGCCATCATGGAGTCGTTCAAAAAAGTCATGTTGGAGTGCGCAGAAGAGGAGAAGAAGATCAGTGAATTCAAGGAGGCCATCAAGAAGAAAAGGAAGAAAGCGTTGGAGACTTTGGAGATGGAAGCCGGAGATAACCCCGAATCACAGTTCCAGCTTGGTCTCCTTTTTTACCACGGAGAACCTGCTGCCGGCGTTGCGATCGATAGAACCTTAGCCATGGATCTCATCACTTCTTCCGCTGCTTCTGGTTTTGTGCAGGCCCAGATATTCCTTGGAAATCACTACAATGATGGAAGGAATCGTAAGTTAGCGATGAGATGGTTGGAGAAGGCCGTCAATGCGAATGTCCCAGAGGCACAGACCCGCCTGGCGGAGATGTTAACTTGCCACTTGTTCAAGGAAGACCTGGAAGTGAATGTTAGGGCAATGGAATTGTTCACCAAAGCCGCGGAACAGGGGGATGTCTCTGCTCAAATGCACCTCGCCGATTATTACTCACAGGGATTAGTCGTGGAGAAGAATGTGGAAAAAGCCAGAGAATGGTACGAGAAGGCCGCCCAGGGAGGTTCGGAGGATGCCAAGAGCCATCTCCAAAGCATGGCATTGCAGCAGCAGAAGGCCAAGAAAGCCAAGAAATAAACAAACGACACGCATTGTGTCCCAAGATTTTCTTGACTTGTCTTTACATTGAACAATGGAACAGGTCGTGTATAAGCGGCTGTCGGATTTCGCGAAACCTGGAGAACGGAAAGCCGGAGGAAACGGGTATGATTTGTTTGCTGCGGAAAAAGTAGTGATTCCACCGTCTTCAAGAGAGGTGATAACTACCGATCTTGTCATTGAAATTCCCAAAGGTTTTTACGGACAAATTGCACCACGATCGGGTTTAGCGGCTCATTTCAGTGTGGATGTAGGTGCAGGTGTGGTCGATGACAGCTATCGTGGTTCTTTGAAAGTGCTCCTAATCAATCATGGAAAATCACCTTTCACAGTAGAAATTGGACAAAGGATAGCGCAACTTTTGTTTATTGCCATTGCACAACCAATATGGGTTGAAGGAGAGCCCTCAGATACTGCACGAGGTTCCGGTGGAATGGGATCCACGGGATTGTCGTAATTTCTTAGAACTTGTCCGTCTCTAAGAACAGATGGTCAGCGTGCAAATTCGGATTGTCCGAAAGCAAGAGTTTGCATCCGCTGCAGATATGATACGCAGGACAAGAAGTACACCGGAAATGCTTCTTCTCCTTCGTTTTGGAGGACATGCATTTGTAGCAACCATCACAAACGACGATCATTTCTATATCATCAAAGCCAGTACGACCGGAGGTTGCATGAAACATCCCTCCACGTAGATTTAAAACCAGGGTGATAGTGCTCCCGTTCTTGACTTTGTAGTAAGAAAGGGGCATATGGTTTTGTAAGGGAATGGAATAAACATACAATCTTTGCTGGTCAATCGGGATGCCCTGTATATTTTGGATTCTTTCTTTGATCTGCAATCCTGTTTCTTCAGAAGATAACGTCAACGTATCGGTTCTTCCTGTTAGAGACTTGATGAACAACTGGAGCAGAGGGGCATCATCAGTTTTCACTGAAGAAGATAGGAACAGTTTTTGTTCAAAAGAACAAAAGGAAGCCGGAATAGACACCGGACAATAGTCGGGAAGCAACATCGTGGGGTTCGTACGTATATTGGAACACTAGACACGAACAAGAAGGAATTCTGAGAGAATTTTTATTTCCACGAAATCCACAAATGATTATTATCCCGAGAAGAGGAAAATCCTTTCGATTGCCACATTTTCATTAAGCGTTCTCTTTCGGCGATATCGTTTATCATATTATCCACAGAATCGCATACGCAATAAAATGTGATTTCACTAATTCCACACAAAGCAATCTCAATCAACTCATCTTCCGTCACTAATGTTTCACTTCGAATTGCCTCCTTTGTTGTTGTTTGTAATTCGGCCGCTTTTCCTGCAGTTGCATTGTTCCACATGACGTTGATTGTAATGGAATCTTTTTGCAAGAAAATGAGCCATCCAAATCCGCGCGCAGAGTATTTGTCCATCAGCCGTAATACATCTGTGATACATGTTGATGGGGGCAAAGGATATTTCACCTGGAAACTAATCGACTTTTTCATGGCAAAGAATCGCATTCTGCTCAGTTTCAAATATCTCAGCAAGTTCTCGGGTCCGATGTTCTTTTGCGACACATCACGAAGATACTCTGTCAAACTCATTCTTTTTTTTTGTTTTGCTTTTGGGGGTCAATCATCGATTTTATTCGATTTGCCTGTAAAAATTATTTATTCATTCTGCATATGGATTTCCCAAAATAAATGATCGTTGTGTTCGATTGTTCGTGATTCCTCGGATTTTGCACAAGAAGAGCACAAGTAGTAGTTCTTGCAGTTGCGACAAACGAAGAAGTGATTCGTGTTATCGACTACACAGAAACATACATCGCATACTCTTGAATAAATCACAGGTGTGAAATCGGCACGACCTGATGTTTGATGAAACATTCCTCCGCATAATCTCAGCATCAAATAGATCGTTGTCTCATTCTTGATGTTGTGCAGGTACAAAGGAAACCCATCCTCCAGTTGAGTTCCATTGATTGTGATCAATCTTTGTTGATCCACGGGAATATCCCATATTTCCGATATTTTCTTCTTGATATCCTCGACTTTGGAATCACGTTTGACATATAATGTCTGGAGTGCTTCTAAAAACAGAGTTTTAATGAAAATGCAAATCAATTCTTGACGGTCTACTTCTTCATTACGATTGCGTCCTTGTAGAAGGAACAGACGATTTGTTGGAATTAACATCTTCTTCTTCTTCCGAGACGGGCGAGACGGGCGAAACTTGTGAAACTTGTGGACCCCGTACAAACGTATGGGTAGAATTGTGTAGATTACAATTTTTGGAATTGTCGAGAGTCTCTTTGCAAGAGCAGCAGAGCTGAAAATCCTGACAATCGCGACATATCCAAGCTTTTTGTATATCAACCGCACAGAAACAACTGTTACATATATGGTACCCGGATTTTTGAGGTATATCATCTATCTTTCGAAACGTAACGAAGAAATCGTCTTTCCAATGAAGATCGAGTATCTTTGGAGGAATGTGGTATAAATCGGAAATCTTCTGCTTTACTTGTTCCTCTGTTTCTTGATCTCCGACAAATATAGGTGTCCATATTTTTTCATTATCGTCTTCCCAACTTGTGAATACTTTTCTTCCTGGGTGTTTTTGTAGTTCCTTGTCCACTTGCCTATTGTATACCATGATTTCCGCAAATGATCGTCGGACCCCTAAAGTGACACATCCGAAACAGGGTATGAACATTGTTGTTTAATTACTCCGCATAAAATTTAACTATCGTCGTTGATCCCCCAAGACATGTAATATGATATTGAGTAATGGTTGATGGAGAGACCTTTTTCTTTCCAAAAATGCGAAATCTGCTTGAAATAGTCGGATTCGTTGTCTTCATATAGAAATTCTACGGGCTGAAAGCAAATTTCATGCACTCCGCATAAAGCAATCTCAATCAACTCGTCTTCGGTCACGAAGGTTTCACTGAGAATAGCATTGGTTGCTGTTGTTTCTAATTCAACAGCTTTTCCATTTGGTGCTCTTCGCCACATAATCCTTATTTTGATGGAATTGATTGTGAAGAACACACTCCATTGAAATCCTCGAGCCGTATATTTTTCCATTACTGGTAACAACTTCACGACCCAGGATGATGGAGAAGATGTAGGATATTCCACCTGAAAAACCATCGATCGTTTCATCGCAAAAAACCGCATTCTACTCAGTTTCAGAAACTTCAACAAACCATCGATTCCTTCGTTCTGTTTCGCCAATGCGCAAAGATATTCTCCGAATGTCATTTTTTTTTATTTCCTGTCGCCCGGTGCTGAAGAGGAATAGATTCTCGTATAAAAGTTTATTCGTAATCTCGAGTCCAAGATAACCATAATGACGTGGAATAATTCCAAGTGTTGAGTCCTTTTTCTTCCCAAAGTTTTCCTATGCGGAATCTTTCTTCTTGATCAATGCTCAAACTGTTTGAAGTGTATACACACGGCTGAAATCGGATTCCAGTAACTCCACACAACGCAATCTCAATCATTTCATCTTCCGTTACGAAAGTTTCACTTCGAACGGCATTCATTGCTATTGTTTTTAATTCAGCCGCTTTCCCTTTTTTTGCTCTGTGCCAATCTATCGTCACTTCCACTGTATTGGAATTTCGAAAAAGCACACTCCATGTGAATCCGCGAGCAGTGTATTTTTCCATGACCGTCAATAACTCGACCCCAACTGTCAATGGCGATAAAACATATTCTACCTTGCAGTTGGCCGATCCTTTCATCGCAAAAAATCGCATTCTACTCAGCTTCAGGTACTTCAACAAGCCAGCCACTGTCGTATTGTTTCCTGCTAATTCAGAAAGATAATCTCGTAACATTTTGACACTGTTCCAATTCACAATTCTCTCAATTCCTGTTATTTTCCAATTTCAATTTTTATTCATTATCCGTCCATCTTCCTTGGCCAACGAATGCTGATTGAAGTTGCAGTGGCAATAGCTTTTAATCCTCGAGATTCCCAGTGTTTCGCGATTTTGTCAAATTGGGGAATGTACTGCTGATTGAATGAATCCCGTCGTAATTCATATTTATATTGCCCCAATCTCGCTTGTTGCAGGAGATCTTCTTCGGTAATAAGTTCGTTGGGATTAAAGATGTCCACATTTTGACTGATTTCGTACATTCGCTGTGCTTTGTCAGTGGAGCTGACTCCCCAGCTGTACGTGATGCTTGTATAGGAAGAACTGAATGCCACCATCATAATCGTGAAGTCTCTCTTCCTCCGTTTCTCCAAAATGGGTATCAGAATAGGATGGATGTCCAGAAATTCAACCTTGTAATCCATTTCGTAGGAAGACGCTCCTTTCTGGGCAAAGGCTCTTATATTTCGTAAACGGGAGCCTTCCTGAATGGAACCAGCCAAATCATTCTCACATTTGGAATGCGCAATGTCATACAAATAATCGTTCAACACCGACATGGCACTAAGGAAACCGGAAGAGGGAAGGAGAGAGACCATATTTATAAATTTGAAAAATGCCGATTACGCCCAATTGAGCATAATTGCATCCCCGTTCCAGTAAACGTAATGTGACACTTGTAGTCCTTCTGCTTCCCATTTGTTCATTTCCACTATCGGGTCCAAATGATCTTGTTCGCAATAATATTCGTAGTAAAAACATCCATTATTGGCTACGTCTTCTAAAACCTCTTTGGTGGCGGTCGGAGGAGATGTATACGCTGTTTTCCATTCATTCTCCGCTACGGCATTCTTGCACAGTTCCTTCAATCGACAAGCTTCTGACCCAAATCTTGGATTAGTTTCAGTCTCATCCCATTGAATTCTTATTGTCCATTCGGGATTTTCTTCTTGTTTACCGAATTCCAATTTTCCTTCAACCAAGAAATCTTGTTCCCGTAATTTCTGTAGGAATGGATATATTTTCTCGATTTTCTTGGTAGTTGGAGAAGCAAACATTAGCGTTGTACCCATGAACCCTTGCACAGCCATTTTTTTCAACATTTTTATATCAAGATGACGATCAAGAAATACATCAGGATCTGCTATGGCTTTTCTTGTCAAGGAAAACAGCCAATCTCGAAAACTCATCTTCTTCCGTTCGGGTAACTGGAAAAAAAACTACGTCCAGGCAATGCGAAACCCGTCGTGTAGCATGCTGCAGATAATGCCAGGATCGTTGGTAAATTGAGCAAAGATGTTGCTTTGTATGTAAGCTCGAATATCATCGGATATTTCCCCTTCATCATCATCGTCAATTTCCAGATGATACTCGTAGAAACAATAGTTACCTTTGGCACAGGATCTCAAAGTGTCCGCGGTGATGATCGGAATTTGTCCACGAATGTATTCATGGTAGATCATGATTTGTTCGCACATACGTTCAAAAACCCTCTTTGCGACACCAGATTCAGCGTCCTCCCAATCAATGTCGAGGAACAATCTCGTGTCTGAGATGTCTGTTTCTTCTTCCATGCCATCCATGGATTCCTTCACAGTGACAAGATTTACCACGAATCCGTCAGCTTTCATTTGTTCCATCTTCTCCTTCAAGATGCTCATGTGATCAATGTCTGGATAGCAATTCTGATAGTGATCGATATCAAGTCGAAGTCCCGAATGACGACGACAGGCTACGGCGATCATCCGATCATATCGCAGTTGACTATCCAGGTACTGTTTCGCTGGTATCGGGTGTGCATTAGATTCGTGTATCTTTCTTAACTCCTCACTCAGTAAGCCACTCATTGCACTGCTTCTTCTTCTTCTTGCTGACCCCACCAGAGACTTATGTATTCCAATGTTATAGGATTGTAACCATGATCTTTTAAAATTTCTTCAATATCCTTTATGCTTTTGCCGGAATAATAAAATTGTGATTGACCTATACTTGCATACCTCAAGAAGAACTCGTCATTAAAAACACCCTCATCACGTTGTGCCAAATCATATATTTGTAATCCGATATCATTCAAGCGTGTTTTACTTCCCCAAGAAATACCAATTTTCAATTCATCGTCTTTTGCGTAATGACTGCGAATGTCCAAGGAACCGCAGAATCCTATATCTTCGTATTCTTTCAAGACTTTGATCATTTCTTGTATTTCCTCAAATGAAAAAATCCCTTTCATTTTATAGGAAAGATGCAAAGCACTATGTTCTGCTAGAAATCGAATATTTTCCATGGTTATTATTTCTCTCCAGTTCTTCTTTAACGAATCAAAATACACACGATGTAGCTCTTCGAAAAATCCCATTCTCTTCGCATTGTACTATATGCCGTATCCTTTTTATTGAGCCTCGTCATTCGTTTGAAAGTCACCACATGACACAAAGAGTATCCGAATCATCCTCTTCTTCCACTGTGAACTTCGTGGATGCTGCAAATCGTTCATAAATTTCTTTTTGACCCTTCGATTCCTTCGGTCGTTTGTTGTCCTTCCGTTCCCTTTGACAACAATCATAGATGACAAGACCATGTCGGGCAGTTTCCACGATTTTGTCAAAAAAGATATCTTGCTCACCAATCAATAGTTTCGCAAAAGTATGACAAATAAAGAAATCCGGAGCAAAGTCATCCTCCAATGAAATGGGTCCTACAGAGAACCATGATTGCAACTGAGGTTTGGAGATTTCCAGGGTCTCCTGCAGAAAATCGAATTGCTGGATTCTGTTCTCCTTGGAATCGATGACTCGATAGGATCCTATAGAAATACCGAAAAACTGACACAATTTGCAAATAACGTAGGCTTGCCGTCCTCCGTTTCCTTGCAATTCTATGAAAGTCACGTTATTCTTCAAGTCTTGTTTCAGTAATCTTTGTATTATGTATCCCGATCTTTTCAAAAATACAGGATAACTCAAAAGTTCATTCCATAATCGCCTTGATATCTTGATCACTTCTTCCTCGGTGGTCATATTGATATTGTTCCTTCTTATCCCTCACTACACACAAGGAAGTGTAAGAATTTATATTTTGTCCATCAGGCCCTTGTGGATACTTGTATTTCGTGATATTCGTGTCTTTTGCGAAATCGGTTCAAAAAACAGCAACAGAATCCATATGTTATGGCCAAATACGTGTGATGAATCAAGAGTACCATCCCCAGACTCCAGAATGATATGGCTGCATAAAGATTCCGGATGTAAAACAGAAACAATAAATGAAGGAATAAAAAGAGAGATATACAGATTCTCTCATATTCCATGATTCTTCTAGCCTCCAATCGTGCTTGTAAAAGTGTCATATCCTTCTCCATTTCCTGCTGCGACACAATCAAGGCCGGTGGAACGAGGTAGACGGCATCAACTTGATATTCTTGTTCGTTCATTTCGTTCCTTTCGTTCATTTCGTTCCTTTCGTTCCTTTCGTTCCTTTCGTTCCTTTCGTTCCTTTCGTTCATTACACGGATATCGGCAGAATCTTATATTTGATTTTTATTACCAAATCGGGTACTTTGTATAATTTACAATTTGTTTGTTGGAATATCTCTATAAGAAAGCCACTGAGAGGAACACATCGGTCACTTTATATAGTCGTGTCGAAATGAGCAACAAAGATGCTGCGGATACTCAGGCGGACATGTATCAGAAGGGACGTCTGATGTACTACATTCAGAAACTCTTCCTGAAACAAATCAAGGATGAGGACAAGTCCATTATCCTGCTGTTGCTGTTACCCAATGTGGACAAGATCATAAAGATGTCGGAGAATCTGCTCCAACAAGGGCGAGCCATGATGACGAAAAATCAGCAGTTCTATGGGTTGACTTACGATGATGTTGTCTTCATTTTCGACAAACTGAGGAAGGAAGGAATCCAATTCACACACACGAATACCGTGAAGGAACTGCAGAGTGAAGATGCAAAGAAGGTTTGGGGATATCACAACATCAGTTCTTTCTACTATTTCCACGGGTGTTTTCTTTATCTTTCCTCGGCTCGTGAATCCACCTCAAACAATGGATCCATTCTACGCTATTCTGTTTATGGACTCCGTACCACCTATGTCAAAATTTATCTTGATCGTCTAGTAGCGGATATCATCCAAAACGAGCGCAAGGAAAGAGGATACTGGAGTCTAGGTGCTGGGTCCCAACCGTTCCTCAATGTCCTCCCCTCTACTTCTCCATCTTCGTTGATTATGGACGAGGAAACAAAGGAGATATTGCTGCGGCACATCATGATGTTGAAAACGAATATCTTCAAGACCAAAAGTAATATTGCCCGGCGATCAAAACTTGTTATCCTTTTGGAAGGACCGCCCGGTACTGGGAAAACCACGACTATTCAAGTTATTGCCAATCTCATGAAAAGTGATGTAGCAGCCATTCATCCATCTTCTGATTTGACCATCCCTTCATTCAAGAGTCTGTTGAGCGAGGCTCGAAAAAAGGGGCAAGTAATTGCCATCGAAGAATTCGATCATGCCATGGATATCCTGTGTGACAAACATCAAGGAAATTCAGCTGCAGATAAGGCCAAGAAAGATATGGAGAATATGATGATCGCGGGAAAAATGGCAACAGCCTCTGGTGTTCCACCGCAAATACAAGCCATGATGGTCGCCGATGTCATGGCAGGCGAGAAGAAAACCTCGGCCCCGGCATTCCATATTGGAACACTCTTGGATACTCTTGATGGCTTGTCATCTCTGGAAGGCACGGTTGTCGTCTTGACCACCAACAATTACGTCGCTATGAAGAAGAAGTTTCCCAAAAGTGTTTTTCGGCCGGGACGCATAGATTTGCGAGTATCTTTCTGCAATTGCACAAAGGATGCAGCCTATCTTCTCTGCCAGAAAGTCTACAAGGGCCTTGTGGAAATGGAAAAACCGGAACAACTGACTTACAATGGATATACCGTCGACATCCCCAAATACACAGCCGAGGAAATCAACGAGTTTGCAAAGAGGTTCTCGGATTATTTGCCCGAAGGGAAACTCTCGATTTCTGCAGTGGAGAACTTTTTGGTTTCCAATCTACCTTCTTATCAAGTCACCTTGGAGAAACTCGAAGATTTCTGCAGAAAAAACAGTGACATGGAGGTGGAGGAACTCGAAGTTCACCAGTCTCTTTGAAAAAATAAACGGAATCATCATTGAGTATCTTCCCATGTCTAGTACAGGTATCGTTTCTTCTGGTTCGGCGTCTGCATCGACGGGGTCCGGTGCTGCCCAGACTGCATCTGTCTTGATAGTGATGGCACTCGTCATGACCGTGATGAATCTCAGGATGCGGAAACCAAAAGTAGCCATCCCACGTGATGCTTGGAAGAAACTCTTGGGTACCAAGCTTACGAAATCGAAATTGACTCTCAAGAGACATGATCGTAAATCCCTTCGGGCGGAAGTATTACCCGAAAACTTCTCTTGGGTGAACAAAATGCCCGGCATGGTGCGTCCCATTCGAAATCAAGGCACCTGCGGTTCCTGTTGGGCTTTCGCAGTTTGTGATGCCGTGGCTGAACGATTCTACCTTAAGACTGGAGGCGAAGTCAACTGTCTTCTCTCGGTCCAGTATCCCATCGACTGCACGGGTGCCGGATGTGACGGCCTTGATCTCGATGCTGCATTCAACCAATTCGCTTCCGAAGGTGCTACAACAGTTGATTGTCTTTCGTACAAAGCGGTCGGCGGACAAGGATGTGCAACCGCTTGTGATGCGGGACAATCGCCGATTCCGAAACTCTTTACCGATGCCGGATACACGCTCAGCGGGGAACAACAGATTATGAGAGATATCATGCAACATGGTCCCATTGTTAGTGGATTTGTCGTTTTCGAGAACTTCTTTACCTACAGTGGCGGTATCTACACCAAACAATCCGGAGCAGAGGCCGGAGGTCATGCCACGCGCATCATTGGCTGGGGAGTGGAAAACGGGCAGAAATACTGGATTTGTGTCAACATGTGGGGAGCACAATGGGGAGAGAACGGGACTTTCCGATATGCAAGAGGAAAAGATTTGGGTAACATCGAAACTTATGTCCGAGCTGCTCAACCGAAACTTACGGAAATGCAAACGGAATTCACCAAGAACAAAGGGAAAACCATTGCTGCTCCGGAAACAGACTCGGGAGCAGGAGATGGTACTAGTGAAGGTGTCGTTGCACCGGGAGCAACAGGTCCAGTAGCCCCGCAACCTACGAATACTCCAGATGAACTACGCAAAGATGAAGAATCTTCTTTTATTGAAGACAACACGAAAAACCAAGTCATATTCGCCGTAGCGGGTCTCGCAGTCGCTGGAGGTCTCTACAAGCTATCCAATACCATGAAGTAATGTCACATGTCGATGTCCGAATGCAAGGAGGCTTGGCATAGATCCTCTTGTAGTTTTACCAGGAAATCTTGTTTCTGTTCTTTTGTCCCGAAAACTTCAAACCATTCTTTCAGGATGACACGCTGACATTGTGTATACAACAGCGGAATTTCAAAGATTTTCGCGATATCCAAATATCCGAATGCATTCCGTGGAGTTACCGAGGGCAAGATGTTATGTGTTACGTATTTCTTCAGGATCGCAGAATCCAAATAATCCGCCAAACATAATCGTTGAAAGAAAGTCAGCATCATGGGACTCCATTGATTCTCCATTTCCGCCGAGATTGGACGAATACAGCAATTCAAAGAACATGACGAATACGGTACTCTCCGCGAATAAAGAACATGCAAGAAATAAGAAAGACATTGTCCACAGATACTGATGGATACCCGCCTGTTGGCAGTTTCCGTGAATTCTCCAGAAAACATACGTCGAAAGAATAAACTGGCATACATGAGTATCAAGCGATTGGAAGCAACTTCGGTTTCATCGATGGAAATCAGAACTACATCGTTCAATTCCGCCATATTCTCCACGAAGCCAAACTCTGGCAATATCTCGGCTGCATTCGATTGCGCATTGGATCCATTCGATTGTAGAAGCTCTAATATATGATTGGCTTCCAACACTTTCGATAGACCAGCAGAAGACAAAGAATTCCTATGTTGTACAAAACGCAGGAATAGATTCAAGGCAGACCAGCGTTGCTCTTCACAAATCATTTGAAGGACATTGTCGCAGATAACCGAATAGATTGGATCTTTGGATGCGCCCTCCATAAGGAATCCAAATTGATTCAGGTTTCCTTGTAAAGATGCCTTTAACGCACTTGTCCATTGACATCCTTTTGGTTTTCTTCCGGCAACACAAAAGAAAAGATCCATCATTTCCCCTCGTCCGGCACAAATCGCTATATCCAATGGAGTCTGGTCGAAATCATCGACAGAGAAGATGTCTTCTTCTTCCAACTTATTCATCAAAATCGCGGCTATTTCTACACTGCTGTCACGAACGGCATAATGGAGTGCAATCCGACCAAAGTGATCGCTGGATGTGACAATGGGTGGATGCTTTCTTATTAGGTAATCGACACACTCCACTGAGTTGGATAATACGGCATACATCAGACAGGTTTTGTTCGTGTTATCAACGTCCATCAATGAATGGTGGTTCTCGTTATGCAGTAACGAGAGAATGGCGCATTTTCCTACTTGACAGGCATAATGCACAGGATACATTCCTAGTTTGTCATTTAAACGCTGCTCTCGATTACCGACATTGGAACAGATCACTCTTACACACGCCTCATTTTCATGCATGATGGCATAATGGAGAGACGTACGACCACAATTATCACGTGCAAGAAGAGGACCATCAGCAAGGAGTCGCTCGAGACATTCCGGCTGATCGTGGATTGCTGCTAAGTGATCCGGACATTGTTGATTAACATTCTTCTGTCGACGTAAATCTTGGAAAAGATAGGGAAACTTCGATTTTTTCACAGGCGGCTCAACATCGCCATCGTTTCTCGATTCCGCACAGCGCCGCAATTCAATGAAATTCAAAATCTCCACTCGACCATACTTTGCAGCTAGGTGCATGATATTGTTTCCTTGTGCATCCTGGATTACCAGAATATCCACACTGTCATCTTCGATGTATTTTATCAGGGTGGGCAAATCCCCATCCATCGCCGCTTGTAGTATCACACTCTCATCCATGGCTGATTACGCGGTACTATCCTGTATTTCTTCTACTTCGGTTTTAAGTATTCATTGAGTAAGAATTTTTATTGTTCTTTCGTGAATTGACTGAACTGACTGAATTGACTGAGTTACACCAGTTCGATCATGTCAGCAATATCGGGTCTACCCATTCTCTTACATCCTGCAGTAACATGTGGCGTAATCGGCGGAATTAGTTATTGTTGTCTCCAGAAAAAACGAGTGAGTCGAAAAGCTAAATGTATTTATGCCGCAGCAGATGCAATCTCCGGAACAGCAGCAATATTCTTTCTGATGCAGTCTTCACGCCTGTGGTATCATTTACCAGCTTGGGGGTTTTTCTGTACCTTCTCTTTCTCTCTACACGATCGAAAACACCAATTATCTGGATACCGGCGAACATTCAAAGTTGCTTTTCTCAGATCAACAGCAGTATCTCTTTTGTCCATCATTCCTATGTATCTGCCGGAATACTGCACCATTCGTGGAACATTTATGGTTCTTTCGGCTATTATCAACATTTGGATGTGGGAAAAATTATGAATTCTTTTAGTAACAAGGAGAGCATGGAGAGGTCCATCTTTAATTTTATTACCAATCATTTTAACCAAGCCAAGAAGAAAGGAGAATCCACGGTTACCGTCCGGTTTTTGCGGAATCAGTTCTGGCGTGATCTATTCATCAGAAATTTTTTGAATGCGTGGAATTACTCGAAATTGGGATATGGATATACAGGATGGAAACTGGATTCTCTATTGGAGGACTATTCAAATATGCTCATTGTCGCAACATTCTCAAAGGATCCAATGTCATAATAAAAACTTTTTAATTCATATTCACTTGTTCAACCGCAATTTTCTGATACTTACAAAACACATGATGCCTAAACTTGGTTTGTTGTTGTTGCTGCAAAGTGCTCCCATTACGGTTGCTACTGTCAGTGCTGCTTGTTGCGCCATCTTTCGTTATCTTGGAAACCAAGAAGGAGGATATGGCCAAAACAAATTCCCTTTGGAAACAGGAAAACGTTTGTTTTATTCCATCGGTACCGGAGTCTGTATGTTTCCCATTTGCTACATGGTGAAAACGGGAACCCTCGCGGAACAAGTGATACCTTTATGTTTCTTTGCTACCGCTCTCCTGTCATTGTATGATGTTCGCATGTATCTCCTACCTCTCCGGGAAGTTACCTACATCACATTCCGTAGATCACTTGTGGCTGCCCTGTCTACTTGGATTGCTGATCTAGTTTATATTGCGTTCCCTTTTTCGCAACACCTTGGAGTCTATGCCATGATTATGGGCATATCTATTTTCATCTGCAACCTTCTAGGGTGGGAGGGGTTTTCCATTTTTGGACGAAATTTATAAGTCCTCTCTTCGTTCACAAGTAGCTCACGAGCCTCAGGACCTTGCGGACCACAGCTGGAGAAATGGCCGTCTTTGTTACCGTGGAATTGATCGAAATGCTTTCGATATTGGAAGTTGGGACTGTATTGGCTATCTTGTTTCACAATATATTCCTTTCCCTCGATTCCCCATTACACGATTGTCTCATATTCTGGGAAAAAGAGCATATTATGTTCAAAAACAGACTGGTGCTGCTGATGATTTCGGAAGGAAATGTCCATCTTCTCACTCAACACATGGACCCCAAGGATGTCTTCTGGCTTTTCTGCATCTCTTTAATTTTCGTTCTGCTTGTCTTGTTTATCACGAATGTCGACTTTACAGCCTTGGAAATGTCGGAACTAATTATATACGTGGTGGTGATGGCTTTCTTTGTTTTCTTTGGTATCATCACTCTCAAATTTGGTATCGCTCTCTTTAAGGCTGTATATCCAATTCTATCTCATCTACATCAGAAGGCTTTTGTGTTTTGGTTCACCATGACGGGAGTGGTTGTCATAGAATTTTTTCATAGCCGATTGATTAATCTGTATGCCTTGCTCTCCTAATAAAATGGAGAATATGTCATGGAATGATCCTTATGAGTTACAAGTAATGTTTCAGAATGTAATCGTCGACGAATACGGGTCATTCTTCTCTACCGCTGTATAATCCAAAAAAGGAACATCATTGCGATTCCACTAAAGGTTATGGCATATCGATTCTGTGCTTTGATTCCAACGGCAAACATTCCGAGAAACGCGGATAACCAAACAATCTCAATGCATTTCTTTGCTTGTCGTTTCTGTTCTTCGGTTTCGTATTTCAGTAACAAATCTCGGCCTAGACGAACTAGAGAGATGGCTGAAACAAGAGTGGCTACACGAATGAGTAAATTGGAATAAAAGAGTTGTTGTGCTTCTTTGGGATCCATCAATCTTTATGTTTTTAAAGAATTTTCACAAGTTGCACATTTTGTACAAAGATCTTGCAATCTTGCCACATCTTCATTTCATCCCATAGCGAATATCCAGGACGCGCCCCAACGATAACTTGACGATTCCATGCGTAGACGGATGCAATGCAAACTTGTAAATGTTTCGCAAACTCCACGAATTCTTGCAAAGAAGCACCTATTTGCAGCTGTATTCGGATGAGATCCGGGGCGAAACAATGCATGATTCCGGTCTTCGTATCGTAAAATGTCGGGATTCCTGTGGATATCTGCAAATGTTGGAGAAACTCTTTTTCTTCGGCGTTGAAATCACGGAATTGGCTGTATGTCAGAATAATGTAGACGGATTTCTTTCTCACAGTATTGTTTTGCAGGACCTCGATATTGAAGTTCTTCACCACTGGTGAATCGGTGATGGTTGTACGCAAGTGAATCCGAGGGATACTGACAACCAAGCAGTTTCCGAGTAACACTAAGTTCTTCCACTTCAATTTTTTCCCGTTGGGGTCTCCTATTAATCGATGGAGTGTCTTGCGCTCTTTCATCACCGTTTTCCATTTTCCAGGATTGTCGAACAACACTTCGTCCACGCAGGAATTCTCCAGAACTTGGTGAGGCGCAAGGAAGAACAAGGATTCCGACATAGAGACGTATTCTTTTGCACCAGCAGGAGACTTGTTGTCTTCTTTAAATAAAAATTGGAAGGTTCTTTTTTTTTGTAATCGGGACAATGAGAGATATCGATGAAACCTGCTATAGATACTATTCGACCAAAGAGACCTATTCATCCAACCCCTGCTAGTTCCGGGTCTGTGACATCAACACTTGGATCTCCAGAAGATGCGGTTTATAATTTAGTGAAAAGCATCAAGCCTGCTCCAGTCCTCAATGCTCCTTCGACCTTCATTGGTATGACGATTCCCATGAACAAAATCTTCAAAAATGGCCGGCAAACACTGACATCCGCGGCGATGTCCATACGGATCCAGCTGGCCGGTGTCGCCGAACCCAAAGACAAAGTTGCTTTTGTGAACACGCTCCTTGCAAAGACGGTCTCCGGGTCTCAAGCTCAACGATTGGCCTATTCTTACATGGATACTGTTGATCCCATTGCCGGACAGTATCTCGATGCGCATCCTTACAATGGAACCACAGGAATGCAATATACCCAAGTGAGCAATACATATTGTCAATTCGAGATTCCATTGATTAACTACTTCACAGTCCCTACGACTTTCTTCCGTCCCAACCAAAAACTTTTAGCATTTGGAGGCTGGTTGGCATTACCACCTGGAGCAAGTTTAGGTCCGATCTATCTCGTTGTTTACCCACCACCATCACCGCGTTGAAGAACGAGAAATTTCAGGCCCCAATAAAGAATTGATGTTCATGGATAACACCGTTTTGCAAAGTTTCGAAGTGATCAAGCGCGATGGCACGAAAGAACCCTTTCGATATGAGTGTATCCAAGATCGCATTGAGAAACTCGCAGACGGATCTGCCCTCGGACTCCATAAATTGGCCATCAACGCTCCCTATCTTGTGCAGAAAGTCACCGCAGGATTGCCACCCGTTGTCCATACCTCTTTTATCGATCAACACATTGCAGATATCTGCGCCCTTCAGATCATCCATCCCGACTACATCGAATTTGCTAGCCGCATCTTAGTCTCTGATCTTCATCGCAACATCACCCCTCAGTATCCAGGTTTCCTAGATGTCGTGCGTACCCTCAATTCATACGTTCATCCTGTTACCAAGAAACACACGGAACTACTTTCGAACGAAATTCTTCTTCTAGCACAAGAGTTCCGTCATGCCATTGAAGAGGCCATCGATTACAAGAGAGACTACGAGATTTCATATTTTGGTCTCCGCACTCTCATGCGCAACTACCTAATGACTATGGAGATCGGTACTGCACGCGAAAAGAAAATCCTCGAGAGACCTCAAGATATGTTTATGCGGGTTGCGCTAGGTATCCATGGCCGAAACATTGCGGATGCCTTGGAAACCTACCAGCAAATGAGTACCAAACACTTTATTCATGCGACTCCCACTTTAGTCAATGCCGGAACTCCGAGACCACAATTGGCGAGCTGTTTTCTAGCAACCATGGATGATTCTCTGTTGGGTATCTACGATCTTCTGGGAAAATTGGCGCAGATCAGTAAATATGCCGGTGGTATCGGAGTCAGTCTCTCTGATGTTCGTGCAACGGGATCCTACATCAGCGGAACAAACGGAGAATCCAATGGCCTCATTTATCTTTTACGATTGCTCAATGCATCTTCGCGGTATGTCGACCAAGGAGGGAACAAGAGACCGGGATCCATGGCCATCTACCTGGAACCGTGGCATGCGGATATTTACCATTTTCTAGATGCCAAGAAACATCAAGGCATGGATGAACAGCGCGCACGCGATCTTTTCTACGGCCTCTGGATCCCTGATCTTTTCATGCGCCGCTGCGAATCGAACGGAAGTTGGACTTTGATGTGTCCCCATGAATGCCCAGGCCTCACCGATGTCTGGGGTGAGAAATTCGATGCCTTGTACGAGCAATACGAAAGGGAAGGACGCGGAAGGAAAACTTTACCAGCAATGGAACTCATGCGCTACATTATCCACTGCATTACTCTGCACTCCATGCCATATATCCTTTTCAAAGATCACGCAAATCGCAAGTCGAACCAACAAAACCTGGGTACTATCAAGTGCTCGAATCTTTGCACGGAAATCATCGAATACACCTCACGAGACGAAATCGCCGTATGTAACTTAGCATCCGTCGTTCTCCCGACTTTTGTTCGTTCTGGTTCTTTCGATTTCGCTGCACTCGAAGATACTGTCAAAATCATCACCAAAAATCTCAACAGGGTCATCACAAACTCGTTTTATCCAGTTGAGGAAGCCCGAACCTCCAATCTGCGTCACAGACCTATTGGTATCGGAGTTCAGGGTCTTGCGGATGTCTTTTTACTATTGGATCTCCCTTTTACATCGGAACCTGCCCAACAACTGAATCGAGACATCTTTGAAACTATCTATTACGCAGCTCTTTGCGCTTCATGCGAACTGGCGGAGCGTGAAGGTGTTTATTCCAGTTATGAGGGATCTCCTATCAGCCAAGGAATTCTACAATTCGACATGTGGACTGATGTTTCCACCTCCAAAATTCCCAAAGAATCATGGGAGACTTTGCGAGGACGGATTAAAAAATATGGAGTGCGCAATAGTCTCTTAATCGCTCCAATGCCTACGGCCTCCACTGCGCAAATCATGGGGTGCAATGAGTGCTTTGAACCTTACACTGCGAATACCTACACAAGAAGAGTTTCCGCTGGAGAATACATTATCATCAATCCTCATCTTATCCGCAAACTGCAGAGTCTGAATCTCTGGAGACCGGATATCATCCAACAAATTATCCGTAATCAGGGGTCGGTGCAGAACATCAGTGAATTTCCGGAGAATCTCAAGTCTCTCTTTCTAACCGTCTGGGAGATGAAAATTGGCCCTCTCTTGAAAATGGCGGCAGCAAGAGCTCCTTTCATTGACCAGTCTTTCAGTAACAACATCTTCTGCGCGGAACCTACGGCAAACGTCGTCTGGACATATATCCTCCAATCATGGAAATATGGACTCAAAACAGCTCAATACTATCTGCGTACTCTTCCGGCGACAACTCCAGTTAATTTTATCACATCTTCCTCTGCGGGTACCTCCAGTTCCGTCTGTTCCAGAACCCCAGATTGTCTCGCTTGTCAGTAGAATTTATAACAACAATAAAAAAACAACACCCCGTCTCTCTGTTTGAACCTTCCCTTGATACTTTGATGGATCTCGAGCAGTTACAGAAAGTTTGCCAATGTTCACTTTGTAATCAAGTCCTTTGCGATCCTCGAATACTGCCATGTGCCCATGTTTTCTGTTTCGAGTGCACTTTGAAATACAACTACCAAAGGAGAATTGGCGAGTCTCTCGCAAAGCGTGTATGTCCAACGTGTAGTTTCTTATTACCTGATCATACAATGGCATACCTGGATTCTTTGAAATCCAGTTTTCTTTTTCATCATCTGCTGAGTTTTATCCCGGATACTCACAAGCGAAAGAAGCGCGCCGCTGATGATACCCCAAAAGAAATCATTCTCGAATTGGTAGAAAATTGTGCGGAAAGTCCAACCCACGACAACATATCTATTATCGAGAAAGCGGCTCAATATGGACACATTGAATCGGCTGTTATCATCGGAGAATCTTATCTCAAAGGATACAAAGGCAAACCAAAGGATATAAAGAAAGGTATGGAATGGTTGGAAATAGCCGTGAATGCTGGAAATGCCCGTGCCGCATGGATAATCGGTTCTTACTATTTGGACGACCCGAAGATGAAAGATTCCGAACTTTGTTTGAAGTTCATCGAAAACGCTGCTATCGGCGGGTATGCAGCTGCACAGTTTGAAATGGGATTATCAGCTTACTACAACAAGAAATTACCGGAACAAGAGCGATTTCAGAAGGCTTTATATTGGTATGAAAAAGCCGGACAACAAGGACATGCTGCGGCATTGAATAATATTGGCCATATTTACGAATGTGGGATCGGAGTCCCGAGAGACTGTCATAAGGCTTTTCCTTACTTTCAAAAGGCGGCAAATGAAGGAAACAGTGTCGCGAAACATAATCTGGCTCAAATGTATCTCGACAACAAAGGATTACCTGATACCGAAGAATTTCAAAAGCTGACGGATGATCAACGAACAACTGAGGGTATTCAACTCTTGCTGGATGCGGCTAGTCAAGGATACATATTTTCGGAACTACAACTTGGGAAATATCATTTGGGTAAAAATCGACAGTCAATGGCATATAATTGGTTCCTGAAGGCAGCGACCAACTACGAACAATCAGATCCCTATTGTTCTTACGATCACATTCGAAACGAAGCGAGTTTTCAGCTGGGAACTTGTTGTGAGCAAGGGATTGGTTGTATGCCTAATCTCGACCAGGCTATTTATTGGTATGAGATAGCCGCATCGGCCAATTATGCTCCCGCTATGCAGGAACTCGCGCGAATCCAGGCACAACTAAAGGATAAAGAAAACGAACTACTGGGTATCTCTTCTTCCTCTTCCACACACAATACCGTTCAAGAAGTGGATTAGACCTGTTAAAAATTTCCCTTGTTCGTTTTTTATTTTCATTTTCATAAACACCTTTTCTCTCCTAGAGTATTTCATGGATACGAAGGAGTTGTTACAAATTTGTCGTTGTGGAATATGCAAGGGAACAATGCAAGAACCTAGGATGTTGCCATGCCAGCATATTTTTTGTTGTGGCTGTATTCTACGTCTTATCATTGAACAAAAATGGAGCTCTATCCTAAGATGTCCAACATGTCGGGAGGAACACACCATGGAAGGAAATTCTTTTGCGAAGAATCTACCTGTTTGTAAGGTTATAGAAGATCTGCGAACCTTTATTCCACCGGATATGCTCGATTATGATGATGTGAATATGACGACATTAATGTATCGCTTTGGAATATTCTACATCAAGCGTAATTCTCACAATGTAGTCAATGCATCAGAAGCTGCCACTTGGATCATGAAATCGGCAGATCAGAATGATCGCAACGCTCTTTTTGCTGCTGGAGTTTTGTCGTTCCTGGGACATGGATTACCGAAGAATCCAAGCACGGCTTTGCAATATTTTCAAAGAGCAGAGAAACTGAACAAGAGAATATTCGATGAATACCATTGTACGATTATCACTGCACTCGGGTACTGCTACGAAACCGGAATTGGCACAAAAGTGAATAAGGCCCGAGCCATTGAACTTTACAGGGAGTCGGTAATATTCTACAATTCAGCCAATCATGCCCGAGATATCGCATCCTACAATTTGGGATACATTTCCTATTGCAAAGGCACTCCATACCATCTGAAAAAGGCACGGCAACACTTTGAACATGCTGCAAAAGGTAATGTTGGAATGGCATCCTATGCTTTGGGATTCATGACCTTTTTTGGACAAGCTGGTCCTTGTAATTACCTTGAGGCCTTCAAACACTTCAATTATGCCCATGATTCCGCATCAAGTTATTTCGCACGCAGTATTTGTTATGAAAGCGGATTACCACCAATGACCATACCTTTGCGGGATTTTCTCTATTCGGCATGTAATGAGAACCACCCGAAAGCCTTGAATAACTGGGGTGTTGAAAACGAAAAGAGTGGAAAATGCGTTAGAGCTTTCGATTATTACAAGGATTCCTCTGAACTCGATAATATGTATGGACATTACAATCGTGCCCGTTGTTTCGCGAATGGAATAGGCACCACTCGGAATATTGATACGGCCTTACGATTCTTCGAAAAAGCTGCTCTTCAGAACAACAATCCTGAGCTGGTGGAAAAATACTTGGCATTCCAGAAACACAAAACCTGCGTGGATATGATGCCACTAAAGGATCTGCGGCTTGACCCTATTCCTCCTTCCTGCGCCCCCTCGATTAATGATTGTCCATGATCGTCTATGGCAATAAAATGCTATGATATCAACCGAGTTTCTTCTCCGATTGTATTTCTCCTCCCTATTTCATATCCTAAAAGAAACCCAAGTAGCGTTGAAATAATCCCTAATAGCCCGACCGCCATTGTATACTGCTCAGTGATAAACGCAAAAACTACCGCAAACACCGTAATCGCCGAAGATACCATAACCAGCAGCAACCACACAGCAGTCTTCATTCCCATTTTATTTATCCTTATCCTTTCCTGAAACAAAAAAAAAGAAAAACAAGATGCGCTTTTACCGCGGAGATAACGATACCCATCTTTATTCTAGAGATCTCGCAAACGTTGTTCGTAATCGCAGTTCTCTGTTACACAAGCATAAATTCGTTCCCGCGGAAATCTTCCAAAAGATACTAGCCGATATTCGAAAATACTACGGACCGCATTTGTCTGGAGAAAGTCTAGTGGGATTACTAAATATTCAACAGCGATACCAAGCCAGCCAAGGAGGATTCTTCGATCCTGATCTAGATGGAGCCAACGGTGCCGGTCTTTTATGGTTCACATGGTCTTTGGTTCGGAGGGCCAATGATTCCTCTGTCTATCGTGGGTTTCTAGAATGCTTAGCGGATATTAGCAATACTTGTCTACAAGGTGTTACACACCGTTTGCTTTCTTATGGCATGGGGATTTACCAGTCATTAGGTCCGGGATAAGGCAGGTTGTATGGGTATCATCACCCCTTGAATTCCATAAATAGAAATTAGAGGTAGAAGATCTCGGTGAATTCGTCGTAACTCTCCCGTACAATTGTGACCATTGTGAACAAAGCAGACTCTAAAGTTCAGAAAATCAAAACGGAGACCGCTTTCATCATCCCGAAAATCTGGGTCTCCCCTAGAATAAGAGCGAGTCAAATTGTGTGTCAAAGACTCTCTCGGTAACCAGTATCCTGAATCATCAAATCGATAAATCCACAAATAGTGTAAATCCGCTATCCATCCTGTGTATCGGTTACCTTGGGCAATCACCAACTCTTCGACTGGACGCAAGTTTACAACAAGGTCATTCGTTAGATCAAACTGATTCAAGATACTTTGACCTAGAGTATCTCTTCTGGGATTATCCTCATCATCGTCATCTTGGTCAGGTGGAATCCATATAGGAGAATCAGGAGCATCAGGAACGTATTGTGGTGGTGAAGGCGGCGTGAGGGGACGTAATTCACGACATCCCACACACATATTATTTGCTACTGGATTTTCAAATAAGAAAAAACAACGGCGACACCATTTTTCAAGAAGAACACTGAAACGGAGGGGCGATCGGCAAAATGGACATAGATTATTTGCTCGTGTACGGGAATCTCGAAGACGAAACAGACATTCTCCACACATAATACCAGCACAACAAGTCATCGATTGCAGAGGTCGTATCTCTGAACAAATCATACAGGTTATGCCTTCTTCTTGGTCTGCGTCATCCCATCCCATGTCTATATTTATATCTTCTCCATTATCCATATCCATCAAAGATTGTTGGATGATTGCAAGGCTTTTTATTTCACATTTGTTTTCCCCGACGCACACACTTTGATCAGTTCCTCGATCTGCAAGTTTTGCAGTAAAAGCTCCATGACCTGCATGCCAACAATGATGGAGTTTGCAGCCATTTTGTCCTTGCGATGAAGATAAGCATGCCAGAGACCTAGAGTTTTGTCGAAGTAACACTCCACAACTGGATGATGATTCTTGTTCGGACTATTCATAATCGCCATTTGTATGGCATGGGGCAGGTGTATCAAGGTAGCATATTGTTCCCCATAATCCGTTTCCATATACCCCGGAAGACACTCATTGTTCTGAAAGAATTGATCCGGATGCACAACAAAATCCAGAGTGTTTCGATCTTGCCATTTGTATTTTAACAACCGCGTAGCTATCCCTGTGAATCCCATCTTCTCCGGAACAAACAACAATCCATCATTGTAATTGACACGCTTTCCATCACAATACAAATACTTGCCGTTCTCCGTTTTCTGTATCTTTTTCAACAATTGCGGGATATGATTCTTTGGATAGTAATTCTTCCCTAAGAATTCGATATCCGTATTGCAATATTGCCGAAATCGCTGTACTACATGACCGATAATCATGAGTCGGGTACTCAGTGGATCTTCAGATACTCTCTTCCCGAGCGACATCACAATGTCAAAAATCATGTATTTCTGGAAGGTTTCAATATCCATATCTTCCGTTCCCCCTCCATGACCCGCTAAGAAACTGTCAATGTGCACCAGTTCGCCATCAAGTAATGTTGGACATTCTGGCTTGGAGAGAGCATTCTGTAACGAAAGTGAATCCTTGCTTGATGATAAAATATACGGTTTCCAATCACGTAAAATAAAATACACTCCATATTCGCACAATAGACAGAGAGCCCGCGTTCCATCTGTTTTCTCACAAATCCAATATTCGTCCTCGGATAATTGCGGAACCATGAATCGCCTGAGAGTATGTGGTAATGGTAAACATCGCTTCAGTACCATCTGTAACTCTCTCGCGGTCGTGAAACTGTTACAATCACCTCCTTTGATCAAACACACAACTAGCTTCAATACCAGAGCTTGTGTTTCCGGATCTTGTACAGGTGAAAGCTTCATCGACGTGAGAACGAACGTATTTGCAATCTCCATTTGAAAAAGTATCCGATAGAAGATGCGGTTGTACATGGACTCAAAGGACTTGATGGAGGAGCAAAAAGAAATGCTCGGAAACTACTTTAAAAAAGTGGAACTGATTAAACCCCATAACGCAGGAAAATCAGGGAAAAAACGTATTATATGCAAGACATATAACATGCGGGAAATGAGCAATTTGTACTCGATGTTACCCGAAGTATCCTTTGCTTCTTATTATTCCCATCCACACATGTGTAAAATCGGTCCAGCATACTTTGTACCCGATGAAGACTCCGACAAAACAGCTTTTTTACCAGATCTCGTGTGTTATGAAGAATATGGCGGGATGTCCCTCCGAGACCTTTCCAACGCTCTCACTCGGGCAGAACGGATATTCTACTTTGACCCAATCTTTTTTCCAATTGTTTGTCTCTGTTTTCACATGAACTTCAAAGGTTGGTCACACAGAGATCTGAAGTTGGAAAACATCTGCATAAGGTGTTCTGTGCCGGGCGACAACGTGGATTATCCAAACACAGAATCAAGCATCAGAGACTTATCCATCAACAATGTTTTCCTCATCGACTTCGGCAAAGTTACTAACCATCGTCTGATGGACACGAAAGACTGTTATCCGAACAATTGCACGATTACAAACGAAGCACCCGAGTTTCTTTTTGATCCAAAAAATTGCTCTCTCCAACACAACACCGACATATACTCCCTCGCTGTCGCGATGATCCATTTTCTCAGAGCTGGTAAATGGCCAAAACTATCATCATTCGATGTCGATCATAATCTCGGAGAGAAACTGCAAATTCTAATGTCTTCTGGACAATCATGGGCATTGCATGAACTCATGCCAGCGACTATTTACAATGAACTCTCGGACTCTTTGATCAACTTACTCGAAGGAATGCTCCAATTGAATTATAACAACAGATTCTCATGGTTGCAACTATACCACCATCCTCTATTTCACCATCAAACATCGAATCATCAAGATCACCAGCTCCAGGAAAATTCGGTTCCCCCTTTAACTCATTTAAGTCCCTCGATTCCTTTGACTGAATATCGCGCATTCATGACCGAAATCTTCACAGACTTATTACGCCTACATGGATTATTCACTGGCAAGGACATGTGTATCTTTGTTCACGTTATTCTCTTGTATCATTGGGCGCGAAAGACTCTTTATTCGGATGATCGTGTCATTTCCAAAAACCATAGAAAACTCTTCCATTCTCTCCTTTTCTTATTCACCGAAACTAATTGCGGAGTTCTGTACACTCCGTTGGATGGGATTTTGAAAAAGGAAAATGATCTCTGTCTACACCTCTTGTTACACATGCCTCCTGGAATCCTCTATCCGTGGAGTCTCGGAAAAGAAGAAATCGGAACAATTCTGAATGAATTTCTGAAATTGAAGAAAGACCGTCAGAGAAAAAGGAAAACACATCTTTAAATCAGCTTTCGCCTTACTCGTAATTTCTTCACTGGTTTTTTGCTCGGTTCCGCATCTAAGGGAGCGGATTGCTCTCCTAGGAATATCTCTAGCAGAGACATAATTGACTTTTCCTCTCCTGTTTCCGGTCGTATTTCCGATGCTATTTCCGTCGAATATCCATTGATGAAAGTCGAGACACTCATCAACTCTGGTAAATCATCTGGCACTTCTGGTACATCGGCCATTTCTTGTAGTAGGAGGTCAGCAACTTCGGGAACCGGAAATGTAAAGTAATCAATATCCGTATTCTCTGCAGGCTTGATATCCTCTATAGCTCGTTGGGATTCGTCTTCTTTGGTATCCTCTATGACTTGCAAGATTTCCACAGGGTCCATGATTGGCGGGATTACAGAATTTTCCACAGAGTTGGTGTCCTCCTGCATGATTTGTGGGATTTCTTCCGGTATTCCAGAATTGTCCACAGGGTTGCTATCCTCTATAGCTAGTCGGATTTCGTCTTGTATTCTTACATCTTCTTCTGGATCTTCTATAGCTTGCAAGATTTCGTCTTCTTCGGGATCTTCTATAGCTTGGAGGATTTCCTCTTCTTCTTCTTTTTCTACAACAACTGTCGTTGGATCCTCTATTGCTTCCACCAATTCAATCTCCGCATTGCAAACCTTGGGAACTACGACAGGATGTAAATTTTCAGGGTTTGGTGGACGTTCTTCATCAACCACAAACAACGTACCTTCTTCTTCGTCATCATCGTCAGTTCTACAGTCATGGTCATGTGTGTATGGTTCTAGTTTCTCGTCGAAAAAAGCATAATTGATTTCCAATGCCAGAGGTTCTGGCGTTATTTGAGGCTCATCGTATATCGAGCTACCAAGGGATATCACTTGACGATTATTCAGAGAATCTTCAATTTCAATAAAAGCTTCGTCGTCATCATCTTCTAGTTCAACAGTTCTCGTTGGTGTTGATGTTGGAACTGGCAGAGAAACTGGAGAAGCTGGCGGAACTGGAGAAGCCGGCGGAACTGGAGAAGCCGGCGGAACTGGAGAAGCTGATGGAACTGGTGAAACTGGAGAAGCTGGCGGAACTGGAGAAGCTGGCGGACCCAAGGGCAGTTCAATATCCTCGGTTACCAATTCCATGCCACTTTTCTCAAAATCATCCACGTCTTCAACAGGCAGCGTATTTTCAGGAAAGAAGAAATCCGCTAAAGAACGATAAATTCGGTTACTAGATTTCACTTCCTGTTTCTTTTGCGGAGGTGGAGGAGGATCCCCTTTGAAAGAATGGATTTGGTTCACACGTGGACGAGGTACTTGTTCGAAGAAATCATCGATGGGTTCGTGAAAAGATTGGTCAACATTCACATCAAAAGCTGAGAAATCAGGAATCGGAGAAGCGAGACGAATACGTTCTCCAGCTCTTTTTTGCATTTTCGCTTCGTGATATGAAATTGGTAGTGCGGTAACGAAATTCTCAGTTTGCGTGAATTTGTCCGTTTTTGTTATTATAAATTTCGGAAGACCTAGTTTGCCTAACTCATCCTCGTCATCTTGTACAGGATCGAGGAATCCACACTCTCTCGCCGAAATCAAAGTGTCTATCGTCCCTTCATGAAACCAAAGTTGATATCCAGAAGGAGAGCGAGTGCGAAATATGTGTATGCGTTCACCATCCTCTAAAAACAGAATACAAACTGCCGAATCCAATTCGATATGAACTACCACTTTCCCTGCGAATCTCTCAAATCGAGCATCTTGTCGCAAAGCATCATTATCCTTCTCTTCCTTTGTTCTCAGTATTATTTGACCGCATCTGTCAAATGTTATAAGACACGAATCCTTTTTGATATATTCTTCGTTACCCATTTTGCGGATGATGGTTTTCGTTACCTTGCCCGTACCGGTTTTCAATGTAGAGATAACCTCGTGCCCTGTGCCTTCGATAATTTCCGTTTCGGTTTGAAAAGAAAAGCGCCTACAGGAATGTTTTCGATCATGTAGGAAAGCAAATCCCCAATCATGTAGCTGGATACTCGCGATACGAAATGGTATCCCACACAGCCTGAAAATGTGACTAGTCAGTTCCGTTCCTTTCGATTCGACAAGACTCGTTGTTGCTGTTTTCCAGCGGTAGGAAATGTCGTACTGTTCCTTTGATCGACACTGAATAGATTCGATGATAAAAGGAGTACACATAGTTACTGAGATAGTCAGACAATAAACGACAGATATTCATTGAGATTCTTTGCGTTTCTTTTTGTCCGATGGTATATTGACACAGAAGAAACAATGTCAGTGAACGCTGGTTCTCTCGCGTTGATATGTTCCCTGACGGCCATGTTAGCTTTCTTTATGTATCACATCGATTGTGGAAACGGAACTGCAGGAGTCGTCGAACTTCCTTTCCCCACTGGAACTAGCAAAAGCACAAAGTTCTACACACACGGGGCTCTTGTCGGTATCTTCACTTTTGTGGTGGTCCTAGCGTCGCTGAACTTCTTGCCCAAAGCAATCTTGGAATCGAAGGTGTCCCAGATATTTGCCAGAGCATCGAAACAACGTCTAAAATCAACAAAGGCACCAGATGAGACTCAGCGTCTTCGACAACTCAGTACAATCGGAAACATTGCGCGGAAATAAACCTAGTTTTTTTCTGAGATAGCAGATGAAATCAACTGGAAAAAATGAGCAGTTGCAATAATTATACAGGCAAGCGGACACTGCAGAACGGAAATGCCCAACTCATCGGCCATCCTCTTCGCTCTGAGGCCCTCATTAATGGTATCCCCCAGTTCCAAACTGATGTTGTTCCTCAGGATGTTCTCTTGTCCACAGATTCCAACGCTTACGTACGGCTCTCCGGCGCTACCGCTATTTGGGCCGACGTCAACAGTTCCCTCCGTGGTATCGATTCGAAGACAGCACCATCTATGCGTAAGATGCAGTTTTCCTCTAAACAAGATTTCTTCCCTGGTGAAGGTGCTCGCGAAGAAGATATGAATGTTCTAACTCTCGATTACGTATCCAAACACGGTAGTGATCTCCGTTCGATTAACTCTCGTTATTTGTAGAATTCTTTTATTTCTTTATTCTCATTTGATAGCCGCAAGAGACATGTGGAATATCTGGAAAACGAGCAAATGATCCAACATGGCATACGTTGTTCCATCGTATTTGACCCATTTGATGTCAAAGTGGGAGAGGCGATCCAATGGTGGATCATAATATCTCGATAATTCACTATTGATTTCGGCAATGCGATTGAAGGTATTTTCTATCATTAAGGGACAGAATGCATCATTTCCTCCGACGTTGACAGCAGTCATCTTATTCGGTATGTTCTGGATACGCAAAATGATATAGTCTTCCGTTTCTCCTCCTGCTCTTCTAATAAAACCACGTGCTAAGCGTACTCCATAAACTTCCTTGAATGTGTACGGGAAATCAATACGATATTGGTAAATATTTGGAAACTGTGTTGTATTCCTATCTCTGGAATCTATTTGAAGAAATGTACTGCGACAAGCCTGTGGAACTTTTTGTCCTGGGACTCCTGCTAATGCCTTTGCCTTTCGAACAAATTGCACCACTTGTTCTCTGATTTTCGGATCTTTAATACTTGCAATTTCCATTTCTAACCCCTGGATATCAGACATCTTCTCTGCGCCCGGGGCAATACCGTAAAGAACGGATGTATCTCCACTGAACGTGACATATGACATGGTACTCACTAGGTATTCGCAGATACTTCTTGAAGTTATTATGTAATCGCAGATACAGACATACAGTGAATTTGAAACAATAGCATATGATTACTCATAGTGTATACTGTGCCATCATTTCTAACCCATTCAATGTCTAAATGCATAAGTCGATCAATAGGAAACTCGAAAAACATGCTTTTATCGAAGCTGCTCTCTGTGATGCGGTTATTACTATTGTTCAAAAGAATGTGACAAAAAGCATCATGCCCTCCGGCTGCAGTAGCCGACATTCGACTTGGAATATTCTTGATTCTGAGAAATGCGTATCTATCCGAAATCACACCATCTCGTTTAATGAATCCACGAGCAAGACGAAATGCAAACACTTGCCTGTAACAATAAGGTAAAGTAATTTTATATCGATCGAGATTTGGATATGCAGTCGTATTTCGATCCCGTGAATCAATGCATACAAAATAGGTATGTGATCCTTCAGGAATCCTGCGAGTTACTGGTCCTCCCATTTGTCTAATTTTACGAATCAATGCAATCGATTGTTCTCTGATTCTCGGATCTCGAATACTGGCAATCTCCGCTTCTAGATTTTCTATCTTTGGCAATATTTCAGCAGCAGGAGCTATTCCAAAGAGAACAGATGTATCACCAGAAAAGTTTACAAATGACATATGTATACTCTCTATCTCCCAGAGAAAAATGGTAATCTCATTGGATTGCAGACTTGGACATGTGGTATATTTGGAACAGAAGCTCGTAATCAACTGGAACAACATAAAAAGCACCAGTCTTATCGCGCACTTCCAAATCGAAATGCGATAATCGATCAATGGGAGTGGTGTAAAAAGCACTCATTTCATAATTCATATCAATGAAGCTATACCATGTACCATTTGCCAACAAAGGAATCGCACAGAAACAATTGTTTGCTCCCACATTCGTACCAACAACATTGGAAGGTAAATTCTTGATACGAAGGTAAACAAAAAAATTGTTTGGCATATCGATAACAACACTTCCTGAACTTTTAATCTGTATGCGAATCAATCGGACGGCATAGACTTCTTTGAAGGTATACTTGAAATTCACTCGACAGTTGTAAATATTGGGATACAAAGTAGTATTTCGATTAACTGTGTCAAAATGTACGAGACTTGCTTGCACGTTTCTCGGAACTATCTGCGATGGTAGACCATCAGGAAGACGACCATGAAGTAAAAGTTCTCTCATTTGCTTTCTTATTTCGAGATCTTGAATACTTGCTATTTCTAACTCTAATCCGATTATGTTGGACTTATCTTCATTGAGACCTGGAGCTTGACCATAAAGGACAGAAGTATCAACACTGTAAGTCGTAGATGCAGCCATTCTTCTTTCTTATTAAGTACGAGAAAAAGACTCAAGGCACACTGAGACCCATATGCAAAATTCGGAATTCAAACAACTGCCTGTCAAGCGTGGAATTGAAAGCATAATCTTCGCCATCACCTTCCTTCCACAAGATGTCGAAATGGGATAAACGATCAAGGGGGGTCGAGAAAAATTGACTTTGTTCTGTAGCATGCTCATAAACCGTATATGTTGTCTCCGCACTACTCTCGGTTTCTATGGTACAAAAACAGTCATGTCCACCGACATTCGTACACACCACATTGGAAGGAATGTTTTTCAGGAATAAATTGAATCGAAATTTACTACTACCCGCTCCAGATGGAGTATATGTAAATCGAAGGAGTCGGATTCCATAGATTTCTTTAAATGTACAAGGTAACTGAATTTGATATTTGGTCGTCGTTGGATATACTGCGGTATCTCGATCCCTGGAATCGATTATTACCATTGTTGACCGGATACCGACAGGCATTCTCTGTGTTGGCAATCCAACTGTTGTCCAGACCGCATGCAACAACTGAATCATTTTTTCCCGTATATTCGGATCTTTGATTTCGGCAGCTTCTCTTTCCAAGGCAATAATTTCCGTTTCCTTTGATTCCGGAGGAATTCCATACAACACTGAAGTATCCCCACTATAGGTTGTCAGTGACATATCTCTCTCAATTACTTTCTGAAGTTTTTATTCTTTCGGCCTCGTTCCTACCCATCTCCACTGCTACTGCCACCCCCAAAACCTCCTTTCACACCGAACGCTCCACTACCAAAGCTTTGCACTGGAGATTTATACGCACCTTCAACCTTATCACTGAGAATACCTGCTGCACCAAGAGTCCATGGATCAAAATCTTCATCGCGGAACACATGCTCTTCTCCTGAATACCGATTCGAATGTTGTGCTCGGAACATATACTGATCCTCTTTCCATGGATAACTTGTGCTTACTGCGGAAGTCATCGATGTCGCATCATTATATCCATCCGGTGCTATTCCGGAGGCTTCCTCCGGGGACCGATAGGGTGCTGTATAGAATCGGTCCGGGGATCTGCCTATAAAATCAGGATGAAACATCCGCTCATACGTATCATCCTCTGGATAGAAAGCCAACTCTTTCCCGACATCATCCGGTCCATAGGGTAATGGATTCCCGTAAGGATTGTCAACATCGATCTCTTTTGTTTCTTTCTTTCGGGAATCGGCCGAATTATCTTTCTTTCCATCATTTGGATCATCCGGTCTTGGTTTGATAGGAGCTACAGGAGGCTCAATTTTTTTGGAGGATGAGCCCATTTCATCTCGCAGCAAAGAAAGGACAACCATCGCAATGAGTAAGAGAATTACAGGTACTGTCGTGCGCTTGGTTGCAGAATAAATAGCAGTTAAGAGGATAGCCAGTCTCGTAATCTTGTTGGTTTTCTGTGCTTTTGTATCATCTTTCTTGGGAACTATGGACATTTCCGAAAACAGAGCTCTCGGATCATCCATCCAGGACATACCTTCATCTGGTCGTGTAATCTGTTCCGAAACAACCAGTGCGGATGATTTATTCATACGGTTGTGTCTGTCTCTCTCGTCATCTCTGAAAATTTTACACCTTTGTTCTGTAGAGACAATCAAATGCAGACAACAAGAGAAGAATTCAACGAAAATGCATTCTTTGGAAATGAGGAGACAGAAATCAACGGGTTCCGAGCAAAGAGACTACGAGATCAGAGTGCCATTTCCGAAATACAACCCGTTTTCTCTACACCCGCTAGTCGACTTCTTCCAATAACACAACCCAAGGAAATCGCCACACCTTTGTTGTCTCATCAACTCACTGGATACAGGTGGATGAACGACCGTGAAACCCGAGCATACGGTATCTCGGCTGGATTTGTTTTTGATGTTCCTGGACTCGGCAAGACTCTGATGACCATCGCTGCGATTCTCTCCAATCCGGTCCCGACCACCCTTATTATCTGCCCTCCATCCGTTGTACCCATCTGGGAACAAGAGTTCCTGAAACATGCGGCTCCCAAGAACGACTATCTATTATTTACAAGAAACGGAAAGAATCGCGATCGATGGTATAGAACCATGCACGAAACTCTCCGAATCATCGACATTGCGAGAAACGAGGAGGGAACCAAGGGATTGATACCTATCATCGTTGTTATCGGGTTATCAGAACTCCGAGAGAATCCTCTGTTTTTCCCACAATTCGATTTCACATGGGATCGGGTAATTTTTGATGAAGCACACAACCTTCGCAATCCACACACTCTTATGTTTCAACACTCCCTGAAAATCCGAAGAAGTTTCACTTGGTGTCTAACGGGAACCCCGATTGTCAATGAGTTTGAGAAGGAAATGATCATATTATTCAAAGTAGCTGGAATCATCGCACACAAGAACGAAATTTGGCCATTGATTTCGCGGATTACAAACATGGACTATCATCGCCTCATTTATTTCAAGGATTTCATGAAAATCAACACCGTTCTCCGACTGATTGCCATGCGCAGAGTAGCGATTACAGACCGACCTTCGTCCGAACACCAGGAATTCACAATCCGTCTGCAGCCGACACAGTTAGAGCGAGAATTTCAGAGTATCTTCAACGGATATGAAATAGCTAACCTGCGTATACTCTTACAAAAGATCCAAGCCGATACTGCGGATCCGATTTACTTAGATGAAAATGCCATAAATGAACGGCGAAGGCGGCAAATGAATACCTTTGTCAGTCTACTCCGTTTGCGGCAGGCATGTGTTCTTCCCGCGTTATCTATGCGAAAAATGCTTGTTAATCTTCCTCTATCTGTCCGAAACTACCTTGCTAGCCCCGTCGATACCTCCTTTGTTACTCCACAAATACTCGATCGTCTACGTGCAGTATTTAACCCAGACTCCGTAGAAGAGGATCGCCAGTGCGCAGTTTGTATCGAAGCTACAGCGGATTGCACGGCTATACCATGTGGTCATTGTTTGTGCATGGGATGTTGGGCTAACCTTATTCGCTGCCCTTTTTGTCGTGGAAACATCGATCGTATCCTCTTCATTCGGAATGTCTTGGATTCTGTGGACCATCCACGACAACCAGTGGAAGAAACGGAACAACCTCTGGAAATTCCGGTGGATAGACTCATTCGTCCTTTCTGGAAATCGAGCAAAGTAGAATGTCTCAAGAGAATTATCCTGGAAACCTTGGGTGCACGTGGGGATAGCAAAATCGTGGTGGCATCACAATGGGTGGAGGTCCTTGACGAATTGCGAAAAATTCTAGGTGATGAGTTTCCGGATGTAGGAATCTTGCAGATCGATGGTCGTCTGCCTCCTCTTCGACGTTTTGGAATCATACAGCAGTTTCAGACGGATTCTACTAGTCGGATCCTCATGTTATCCATGCTCGCCAGCGGTGAAGGTATCAGTCTGGATGCCGCCAGCACGATTGTGTTCATGGATCGTTGGTGGAACGCATATCGTACTATTCAAACTTGGAAACGCATTGATCGCATTAGCCAGAAACATGATGTCAAAATATATCATCTACATCTTGAGGGAACTATCGAAGATCACATCGAATTTCTCAGTATCCAAAGAGGATTTCACATGATGCACTTGTCACCGGAAACAGGAGAACAACAAGAACCACAAGCGAATATCGTGATTGATCTAGCTTCTAGAGTGTGTAATCTTCTTTGTTAAAAACTAGTATTTTACTTTTTTTTTTCTCGCGTCTTTCTTAGCTGGAAAAAAGAGAGGAAGATGATGGTCAAAGTGGATTGGTTAAAGAATACGGTCATCGATTATTTTACGAAAACCCCACAGAGTTTGCAAATAATGCAGCAACTGATTCAGAAGCGCAAGAAGAAAAACAACGAGGAAACGGAGAGGCCTTTATCCGGACGTTTGTTAGACTTCTTTATTGTCAAATATTCCATGTTACACAATTCTTCCTACGAACATCCAGATGGAGGTATCTTCGATGTGCACGACGCATATCTCAGCCAATGCAATAAGTGGAAAAAGAGATTCTTTGACCCCTTTGCACGCGCTTCTTTACACATGGACGAGGATGATCCTTTCTTTACAATTGCTGTTGGGGAAACCGAGGTCCGCAGTACCCTTTGTCAATTCAACTTCTACATGTGGGCGATTTCAAATGGAGTGATCGAATATGTCATGCAAAACAAGACCGATATTATTCGAGAATTCGAGCAAATTAAGCATGTGGAGAAACTTTGGAAGACAACTAAGAAAATCGGCAGCCATGGAAACATGAGTGGTACCTTCACCGATAGCGCTCGCAATTCTTTTGAACTCAAATTTGGTCAACAGATTATCGCTTTTAACGACACTACGACCGATCCTACCGAGGTCAAGATCTCTTCTTTATCGGACCCCGGCAGCCGCAAGAGACACAAGAGATTGTTCCGTTCAGTATCGCACTCCGTATCCCACTGCGATCCCCATGACGACTCCTCTTCGGAAAAAAAGCAAAAGAGATGTTCAGAAATAATACTACGGGGAGCACCTATTCATGTGAAGTTTGCTTGAGGTGAAAACAAACCATAATAAATCCTTCTTCTGTTATTCGTCGTGTTTATAAGCAATCGTGACAGTGAGCCATGTTGTAAGTGGGCAATGGCGAGGGATTACTTCGTAATACATTTTAGTATAGTGGTTCGACTCCACCTTAGCCGCTCCGGGGGGAGTTTTCATTCCTGCTGCAATTCCACTTTTTTTTTCCTCGGGTACCCATATATGCAGTATCCACGAGCGTTGTTGCAAGGATTAGGTTCGGCATTGCGGATGGCCTATGATTGGACAGTATCACGTCCACTAATTAATCTTTACCTCTTGGGTCCGACACAACTGGGATTCTGGGGTGGAAAGTCCCTTCCGGACATGTGTGCGGAGATCAGTCAAGCGAAAGCCTCTTTTTGGATTTCGAATCCTGAAGAGTGTACAGACTTGGTACAACACAAGGTAGGATCATTTTTGGTATTGACAGAAACTCTCATTTATTTCGGTTGTTTGCTGGCTATTGTTTTCGCTCTTTTTTATAGATACTTGATTCTCTCTCCATTGGTCGCTTCTCTCCGTTCCATGTCGGTAAGTCCAAAAAAATCCAAGTAAACAGATAGAATCTCCATGGACCCTGCATACATCCGCAGTTTCAATGCACATGTGAAAAACTTTGTGGAAATCTTACACGAACAACTTCCGGAAGATACTAATATGAACAACGTCTGCGGAATTTTTAGAATCTGGTACGCAGCAAACACTGATTCTACTCTGCTCTTCAAGCATTTCTTCAGGATTATCAACACCCATCAAAACGCTATTCGTCGCAGGGATCGTAGCGTTCTCCAAGCATGTAATTCCCTTTGGTTCTTTAAAAACTTCGGTGTCGATCTCATCGTTTATCTCGACCGCCTCAGTCCCGTAAAACAAGAAGCTGCATGGCAATACATCACTCTCCTCGCGGCTATGGCCACGAAGAACTTTTCCTTGGTTCCTAGTATCGATAACATGGAGGACATCGCCGATTCTTCTTCCTCGATCTCTGAATCTTCGCAAGCCTCCTCATCTCCAAATGAAGAAAGCTCTATGGTCCCGGCGGAAAGCCCTATGGACCCCCGTACAGAATCTCGTACAGAAATCCCTACAGAAACATTGCAGGCTGCCCTTCGTATGCTTCCAGGTGGACCATTGGTTTCCGAGAAAATGCTTAATCGTTGTATGAATGAAATGCGCAACGATTCCTCATTGGACAGTCTCATCAACACTCCAGTTATGCTTCAGATTCAGGAACAATTGAATGATGTACTCCAAGATGCCGATCCCAATGATATTCAGGGGACTTTGTCGAAAATGACCACATTCCTTCTGTCGAATCCACAACAGCTAGCGAACGTCTGTGGTACCATGCAGAATAACATGTCCGACCCCAGATTCCAGAAACTGATTACAAACATATTCTCCGAACAGCAATAAAAATTTCCTTTTTGCTCTTGTAGTTGTTCGCTCTTGGTACCCTAAAAACAAAAAATGGCAAGAATCACTTCGCAGGTTTTGACTATCAACGAGTATTACGATGAGAATAGGAAAACTAGTATTGTGATGCTGTGGGGAAAGACATCGGCAGGAGAGACCGTCCTAACTCTTGCCCAAGGGTTTCATCACTACTTTTACATTCGGAAACAGGACTTGCCTTTCACCGCAGGTTCCATGTTTGCGAAACTTAAGGAACTGCACTGGGCAAAAGTCAACCAGGTTATCGAGGAATCGCATTGGCGTCCTATTTACAAATATCATCCCAACAACGAGGCTTTCTTCAAGGTTGTCCTTTCAAATCACACTCACATGTTTCAACTCGTGAAAGCCATCGAACAAAACTGTCCCGAATGGGAACTCTTTGAAACGCAGATCCCTTACACAGATCGCTTCGTCTGCGACCTGAAACACAGAGGATTGGCATGGATTAGCTACGACACAAAGAATATCTGTGCTCACGGAAATGACTCCAGATGCAAACACGAGCACTTTGTCGATTACCGCGATATTACCTTCCATGAGCCAGGATCTGGCATGTGGGCGCGGTATGCCCCTATTACAATTATGGCCTACGATCTCGAGGTGTGTAAGAGAGACCTGAAAACGGATATCAAGAAAAATCGGTCCTTCCCTGATGCTATGAACCCAGGCGATGAGATTATCATGGTATCCTTGGTACAAAGACTCGTTAGTTCTCGAGATACTTCGCATCGGAAAATCATCATTCAGGACGGTTCTGCGGCCCCATGTCCAGAATCCAAGGTGAAGGAAATCGGGTTCCGCACGGATATCTTTCGAGAAACGTACCCGGATTGCACGGTGGAGGTTGTTCCCAATGAGTTTGAGCTAATCAATCGATTCCGTGAAACTGTCATTCAATGGGATCCCGACATCATCACAGGATACAACATTACCGGATTCGATGACAAGTACATTTGGAATCGAGCGAAAATCCACGATGTACAATCCTTTCGCGATCTCGGTCGCTGGGGATTCTTGGACAATACAGACAATACAGACAATACCTCCAAGAAAGGAAAATCATTCGATTCCACTTTTCTCTCCGGTACTACGCGCAAATACCGTTTGGATGTCCGTGAAACAAACCTCGTGAGCCACCCTCGTAAGGGTATCAGTGACGACTTTGAGTTCATCAAAATGCCAGGCCGTATCAACTTCGACATGTTGCAGTACGTCTCTCTTTTGCCCAAGAAGATGAGTTCCCGTTCTCTCGGGTTCGTCAGCATGGCAGAACTAGGAGAAACCAAGGACGATGTCGACCATACCATGATTCCAAAACTGTTTCATGGTACCGCAGAGGACCGCACCAGACTCGCAAAATACGGATACAAAGATTCCATCCTTGTCCTGAAACTGGAATCCAAATTCTTCGCCGTTATCAACTTTGCTGAACAATCCCGCGTTACCAATGTCTTCCTTGAAGACCTGCTCTACTGCGGCCAGCAAAGGAAAGTGTTCAGTCTCCTACTTTTTCGTGGACACCAGCGTGGATTCCTTGTTAACTATATCCCGGCCCAATACGACGACAATCCAAAGAAGAAAGAGAAGTTCAAGGGTGGAACAGTCATCGAACCGAAAATGCCTTTCTGTCAGGGCCCTGTCGGTGTCCTGGATTTCAACAGCTTGTACCCATCGATTATCATGGCTTTCAACCTTTGCTTCACCACTTTCATTGATTCCGAGTCTATCGCATGCAATGAGGATTCCATCGAGATTGTTCGCGATGAAAAGAATAACATCATGGGTCGATTCAAGAAATGCAAGAATCCAGCTGACAAAGGCCTGTTACCGCAAATCGTCGATGAACTGATTTCAAGTCGTAATGAAGCGAAGAAATACATGAAGGCATGCAAAGCCGATGAAGATAAACTGCGATCTCATCTGATTGCCGAACTCACGGAAAAAGGTAGCTATGTCGAAGGAATGTTTGACCCGATCATGGAAAAGGTCTACAATGGACAACAGGAGGCTCGAAAAATCATCTGTAACAGTGTGTACGGATTTACGGGAGTCGACAAAGGCAAATTACCACTGAAGAATCTTGCACAAAGTGTTACCGCCATCGCTCGTGATGGTCTCTTCAAAACTGTCCACCTTGTGGAAACTCAACTTAATCGCGAACACGGTTACCCTTTTGATGCTCAAGTCATTTACGGAGATACGGACTCAGTATTCGTCTATCTCAAGGGTCTCTTGCAATACTGCGACAACGATCGTACAAAGGCCATTCGCTACACCATGAACAACATGCCTGCTATGGCCAAGGAAATCACAAAGAACTTCCCTCCTCCCATGAACCTCGCCTTCGAAAAAGTCATCTGGAACATGGCCCTCCTCACTATGAAGAGATACTGCGGTCTTTATTTCATGAGCAACCCGGAAAAACACGACAAAATCGAGATGAAGGGTATCCAGGCCGTCAAACGGGACTCCTACAACATCACCAAGAACGCTTTCCACACCTTGTGCCAAATCTTCCTCTTCGGTAACGACCTGCATGAATCAGAACAGAAAGCCTCGCAATATTTGCGAAAACTTGTGGATTCTCTCGATCGCTCGGACTGGCGGAGACCCGGGACCGGCATTCGATTCTTCGATTTCATCAACACCCAGGAATACAAGAAAACAGCCACGGAATACAAGGATAACGTTGCGGCGCATGTGCAATTGGTAGAGCGTATGAAGGAGCGAGATGACCCCAACCTGCCTGCACTCGGAGATCAGGTGTGGCAATGTCCCGTTACCTTCCCCGAACAAACGAAGAAGACCAAAATGTGCGAAAAACTCGAGCATCCTCTTCGTGCAGTGATGGACCAGGTTCCTATCGACATCGAACACATCATTGAAAAGGGTCTCCGCTCTCCTCTGGAACCTTTTGTTGCTCTCTTCCTCGGAGAACAGAAAGCCAAGAGACTCTTTGATGCCGCTATCTCCTCCCGCAAAAGACAATCGGATCAAATCGATACTTACTACGAAACTCGTACAGCCAACATAAAATCGGGAAACACCAGAACGGCGGCAGGAGTTAAGAGAGCAAAAGGCCTTGTCGCTCAAAGCATGACCCAATTCCTCAAGAAACCCCAAATTACCGCACAAGACCGCGCTCCCCTCGAAAAAGAACTGGCGGATATCGAAGATTGGAATCGCAGTACCTGGGAAAGTACCTGCGTCACTTGCAAAGGAGGAGATTTGGTGGCCGTTGATCAATGTCGCGCAGCATCTTGTCCCGTGCAATACGATCGCATCATCGCCAGACAGGAAAGAGCCGCTCTACGCAAGAAACTCGGACTTCCCCTTTAATCTTTCCTCATTTTATTCACAAATGGTAAAATAAAGGGAATGTAGTCAGGTCTGAAGTTGTCATCGCTCAACATCGCAAAGTAAAGAGTGGCCAAGGCCTCTCGTCCTGCCATCTTCTCAAAGGTTGCGGCGGCTAGATGATGATTGGAAGCGATGCCGATTCCGTGGAAATAGCAGTACCCTAGGAGACTCGGGATGAACCACTTCTGCGGCTGACTTCCAGCGGAGATTTGCTGCAAGGACGCAAAGGCCAACTGTTCCTCCACGTCTCCGGAATCGCGCATGAAGAGATTTTTGAGGACTCCCACCTGTAACTGTAGTTTTGCGATGTAGCAGCCGATTTTCCGCGACAACTCGTAATCGGCAGCAGGATCATCCTCAATTTCTTGGAATAGCATCAGTGCCAGACGTTTCTCATCCAGAGTCTTGCTCTTCCGCTCTTTTATCTTCGCCACCTGGTACTTTCCGAGAATCTCTCCACTCTCGCCGGCCAGCGCGAACCAGCGGAAGGCTTCGGTGTCACTGATTTCTTGGCCGATTCCTTTGAGGCACCGTCTGCCCATTTCCAACTGCGCTTTGGCGTCTCCTCCAACAGCACCTTGTGTGTAATACTCTGTGGCGGCAGCACGTTGCCCTCGTCGATCCAACAGTTTGGCGGCTTCACAAGCCCACTCGACATATCCTTCGCGAACTCGTTTGCAGTACAGCTCAATGGCGGTCGCCACCACCACAGGATTCGTATCTCCCTCCTTCTCCAACTTCCTCTTCATCGCCAGGTGTTCTTGTTCCACGAGTATGCGCTGGGCAAAGCTCGACAAGTCCTTCGTTTCAGGTCTTTTAGGACTGGAGGAACCTTCTTCTTCACGCTCTTCCAGGTCGACGATTTCCAGATCACCGGGCAGTTTCCGTTTCTCACTTCCTGGCTTCCGCAACTCGATGACTGCTTCCACTTCCCCCAATTCCTCCAGGGCCTCCATCTCCGGATTCTGGGCGTCTGGCGAGCGTTCACTATCCGCAGGCTCCAGCTGATCGGTGTCCATCGTTCGAGGGTTGGTAGAGTTTCCGCCTCCCTCTTCTTTTTATAAATTTATCGAAGAAGCTACGAGAAGTCGTTTATTCCTTTTTCGGCTTGGTTTCGAACACCTTCTTCTTCTCAACATTCCGCACTTTCAAGGACTTCCAGGACTGCCGAGAGTGCAAAGAAAGCAGAAATGGGGAACAATGGAGGAAAATCCGCGGCGGCGCAAGATGCTCTCGTGTATGTGGTGCCTTTTCTCCCCATGGAACAACAGTATCGATTTCTAGACGATGATACTCTCGATACTCTTCGTACTGCCGATCCTCGACATATCAATCCATTACTTCACGGTAATCACATTGATCTCTGTGTGTTGTCGTACGTTTTATGTCGGAGACCTGGATTCTTCGAAAACCACAGAAAACATTGGAAAACGAAATATGACTTGCTTACCAAGGAATACCGTGAAAAAACCGCACAATTGTTCCGAGATTTCCAATTTCCGCAACCTACTGTGCGCATGTTTGTTTCAGCTTTTTTAGAAAAAGAGGATCAAGCAACAATGGTCGATATGATCACAGCCACATCATATGCCGATCATATTTTCAATAATACCCAGCTGTCTCTTTTGGATGAAAACACACAGTCGAAAGTGGACCGTATCAACGCTTGTTCCATCGGTAATCTTGCTTTTCTGCTACTGCGCGCACCCAAGACTTTCAGATCGAAGTGGAGAATCCGCTACGATACCATTGTCAACAATATCCGTGAAAACTTCATGGAATTGGTTGCCGATTATCAGTTTCCGGTCATAGAAAAATAAAAATTTGGAAGTTCACCATACGAAAGTGTTTCTACGGGGTTCCTACGGGGTTCCTACGTCTCGCAGATCGGCTATATGAATAATATTCTGTATTTGCTGCAAAGAAGAGAGATTGGGTATCAACTGACCCCATCTTCGAAATGCCGGATTTTTGAAAATCAACCTTATATTTGCTGCCGACCAGTATACATTTCCGTTCAAGAGACTCCTTCTCCACCTACACGCCGAACTGTTCAAATCAACCCCATGGATTTCTACAGATACAATCAAGTTGATATCAATCGCACAGGAGAAGTCATTTCCGTTGTCCAAGCGGAATTACAACGGAAAAAACTACAGTTATGTTATGGCGATTTCGTGACATTGAATTTATGCAATCATGAATTTCGAAAAGCTTATCGGGGGAAACATTCCTCGATCATTGATGAATTCTTTCGATACCACTGGAATCTGTTTTACGATGAGAAAGAACAAATGTTTATTACAATCCGGAACAACATGGTTCCTAAGGAATTCTCAATTTCCGAGGATATATCACCTTGGCATTTTGGATTCCATATCCGACAAAATTACTATTTCCCCATAGACTTGGATTTCTTTCAAAATGTCATCTGCAACAAAGATAGAATACGTCTATTACAGAGGATCAACCCTTTACGGAACAGCCTCGATTTCTTCATTGCCTATAAATATCGCAATTTTCCGGGGGACCCTTGGTTATATATCTTATTTGACGAAATTATGGCCGAAGGCAGGGAAATAGAAATAGCAACGAATGATATGCTTTTCTCCATTTATAATTGGAACATTCGCGAAATGGAACGGCAGATTCGTCATGAAAATGTAGTGCCCTTTCTTTCCATGGTACTTTCGCAGTCGCAGAATGCAGAGTTGGCCGCCATTGGGTTTGCTTCTCCAGATCGTCTTATTCCGCTAACCCGCAAAGAAGATGGCATTATGTGGAAAGAATATCCCGTCATTTTATTCGATGTCGATTGAAGAAGAATGGTCATAGAATAAAAAAATATTAATATTCATCATCATCTTCTCTTTTTCTCGAATAATTCCCCTGTTGGAAAATGACCGTTGTTGAACACCCAGCCAGTGTGGTTCTCGGATTGTATCTTTCGGCATTCACTTTATTACTTGGGTTCATCATCCTCATTGATCCCGACCAAATATGCGCTACATGGGGTCCTGTGCCTTTTTTCCTCGTCGTCTCATCCATTACCATCCTCTTCCTCTTTACTACCAAAATTCTGTTGCACGCCCGGATTTCCGAAGAAACGAATTAGTCCCGAATACGACTGGGAATTCGGATAACCGACTCCTTCCAGAAAGCGTGCTTGTGGTAGACTCCAGCGAAATCGAAGTGTTCTGGTGCTTTGGAAATAAACTTACATTGTAGTATTTGCGTCAATGTCCATCGTTGTGGTTGGAAACAGATAGTATGCGAAATGAATTCCTTTATCTCGGCCGATAGTTTTCTTCTTCGGAACAAAAAATTCGGTAATTTCAGCTGGGATACATTCCTCTCCATCCCTTTTTCTCCAATATACTTCCGTAGAAAAGGTGTTTCGCAAAAAAGTAGCTCGAATACCAAGATTCCCAGAGCCCAGTTGTCGATTGATATGCCATACCCGCGAGTAACTTTTGGGAATTTCCCTGTTTTCCGATCATATCGAGTCTTTTCTTCCGTTGTGTATAATTGCTCGGGAGCTTGAATATGTAAGGATCCCATGAATTCGCTAATGTTAATCGGGGTCGGTGCTACAAAGTCAAAGTCGAAAAGCTTGATTTTTCCAGTGATATCCATCATCACATTTTCCATCTTGACATCTCTATGTACATGTTTCGTTTTATGCAAAACCATCAAGGCATTTGCTACTTTCTTGATCACATAAGCAATGTTTGCCTCGGAGAGACAATAATCATGGGTGAAAAACCATTCATTGAGATCTTTAGCATGAGCAAAATATTCCATAAACAAATACAAGGTATCCACAGTTTCCACATAATGGTAGCAATCGAGGATATTTGGGTGTTTCATCTGCACATGACATTTACAACCGTGTCGAATAATGCTCACGTCCCGTTTATCATTCTCCATGCATTTCATCACAGCAAATTTCTTTCGCTTTGTATTCTTCAATAAGAAGATCTCCCCTACACCCCCTTCACCGATTTTTCGGTCAATCTCCCAATCCGGCCCCATCGTCTGTAACATAATGCGCATATCATTCAGCGCCAGTCTTGAAATACCGGAAAAAGAATCATTGGATGAAGAAGAAAATACGGTACCCATAGGAAACCTGTCGCGTCTAGAGGCTAATTTTTTTTGCCAGGATCAGACTGAGTTTAGACATATATGAGTTCCACTGAAAGAAGTGAGCGAAATGAGAGAAGCGAGAGAAGTGAGAAGACCGACAAGACCGAAAAAAAAGATTCTACGGTCGCATCATCTAGCAAGAGACACTCGCGTCGTCGGTCTTCTCATCATTCCAGACGTGAGGAAAGAGAACCGAGGGAAACGAGAGAACCTAGAGAACAAAGTGATCGGAAACCCGAGGAAAAACCGAAAACACGTACACACCATAGTAGTGAATCAAAATCAAGAAGACCGGTTGCACATGATGAGATTCTTTCTAAAGAGGCATTTAAGGAAATCACCGACCGGTTCCGCAACGGAGGTCCTCTCTCATCCTCTTGTAAACTAAGATGCTCAACTAGTCTCACCATCGGAGACTTCCTGCTCAACCATTACCTCCATCAGAAAACAAAACGCCAAAAAACGGCATAAATTTCATCAAAAAAAGTGGTCGTCGATAGATTGGAACGTTTTTCCATGCAACACGAGCACAGCGGACATGTTACATTCAAGTAGATGTTAAAACTCTACTATTAAGAAAGAGGAATGAAATTACAAGGGTTTAAAAGTCCTTGCATCCCATCAATTAAAATAAATGATCTTCACGTTCACGCAGACCACCAAGACCTTCCTTTATTGTGTTTCCTTTTATTCCCGGAGAAATCATAGTATGCGCGTAATTATGGGAGCAGACGAATCTTCCTCTTTCTCTTCCTTTTCTTTCTTTTCCACGGTTTCCGGTCTGGGTGAGCCGGAGGACGGGCAGTCCAATGAAATAATGGTTTCCGTCGTGAGTTTCTGATAAAACAACTGCTCGACATCGGGGGTGGCTTTGATAATCCGCCGAACAACATGCAGTTGCTCATGAATCTTGTCAATCAGTTGATTCAAAGAGATCTGCATATTCGCATCCTTGCTGTATGTCGTCTTCAAGCTTTTGATGCCTTGCACACAATGCTGAAGAAGATGGAATAATCGACGATAACACGTCCAAAAGACATAAATGTCATGGATACCGAGGCGCAACAAATGCGGCGGTGGAATCGGTAACGGCTGATCCGTCCTCGTTAGGAATGGCGCAGCATCATTGAACATTCCAAGAATATTGAACGCGTTCCCAACCAAGGAATTAATACTATTGAAGGCATCATCCCTGCTATCCTCACGTATCCATCGCAATATCGACTGGAAAAACGTCTGCTCCTCGATTTTGATACGACCGGAACGATTGGTGATTCTGCAGTTTATGGGAAGATTCCCAAGTATACTTAGTTGTTCACACACAAGAGAAAGCGGATCATTCATCCTGCGTTCTTATGGTGCAGAGAGAGTCATACTCTGTGGCATCTTTTTTTTTTCTCCAACCACTCTCTGATCGAGCCGCAGAACTGGATTTTCTAGATCTCTGCGATGATGCTATCTTGCACATTTTCGATTATTGTCCCCATCACACCCGTTTGATACTCGCCAAAACATGCTCCAGACTCCATGCTTTGTACCTCCAACACATCCGAAAATGTGATTGGTGTGGATGTCGATCCCACCGCATCCTCGTTCCCGCTATCTACAATGTCCCCCATCCTTCTTTATTTTTCCACCCGGACATTGTAGCACAATTCACCCTCCAGTTCGAGTATTTCCTCTGTTCCCCCTCTTGCCTCTGCCAATTCTTTGCATCAGCCGCTACCGCCGAACAAGAAGCATACTCGGCTTTTCTCCAGGCACAGGATTATCTCCGATACTCTTTTTCTAACAACAACAAGTCCGAAGAAGACTGGAACGATTTCTTTATTCACAGCATGATTCAGTTCATGGAAACTCATGTTACACGTCGACACCGCAGGAAAAGATACTTCTCCAAAGTCTTTCGGTACTCTCTTTCGCAGGAACTCGAGGATTTTTTCGATGATCATGTCCAAAATCGGGTCGCCATCCACGCCCGAGATTTCAACCCTATGCCACTCAATTGGATCGGTCACAGACGATAATTTTAATCTTCTAAGATTTGCGGCATGTCGGGCATGTCCACTCCCAAATGAATTCCAGTGGGTCGTCCAAGAATTCCTGTGATTTCCTCTTGTTTCCTGTTCATGTTTTCCGTCTCAGGCATTTTCTCATAAATCTCTCCAAGATGTACCGCTCGGTAACACCAGTTCAACGGAAACTTCGCATATAGGGGATGTCCTTTGTCCATGATTGTCCGGAAATCAAGATTATACCTCTCGCGTACGAAATTCTTCAGCAATGCAAAAAGCTCATGAGGTTTCTCTCGCCATAACAGGTCAATTGTTTCCACATCAATTGCTCCAACAAAATCGCTATCCTGATAAAAGAAGTCCACCAGCGCATGCGGTATATTATCAAAACATAGTCCAATCGTTACCACAGGAACAAAGAAATACGAATGCATCCTTTTTGTTTACCGCATGTCCTGCTGGAGGAAATTTTCACAGGCACCTTGTGTCCTTGTTTACCTTCTTGATTCGAATCGAAATGAATAAAGATAACGAGAAACTCTGGGAACAAAGATTCCGCAGATTGCAGGTTGAACAGGAACTGACATTGCAGAAGAAAGAACAAGAAATCCAAAGTTTGAAGAAGAAACTGCGGGAACTCTTAGATGAAAGTATCGTGCTTTCCACTAGGGATACTGTGGCGGTAACAACAACACCAACGACAACGACAGAAAGCGGAATTGAAGATGTGCCCCAGCAGTTGATGTGGAACCAGATTGTTCGGAAACATGAGGATCGCAAAATACAATCGTACGGTATCATCTGCGGATACTACGATGAAAAGACGGATGACTGGCGACTGCTCATGATCCGTACAAGAGACTCTCCCTTTGCCAGAATGATCTTCTCAGAACCACGGATGGACAGCAAGACACAATTGGCTTACCTCCGCAACATGAGCAATGAAGAACTCGAGAGAATCATCAATTGTCGCAATTCGCATAGATTCCGAAACGCACTGGAACTCCTCCGTACCGATATCCTTGGTCGCGACCAGCAGGAAATCTTTACAATTCCCACCGCGCAAATTTTGATCACAATGGCCACCCAAGTTTACAAGGAACGCCAGAAAACAAACATGAAACATGATGGTCACTGGGAGTTTCCAAAGGGAGGACAGCGTTCGGATGAAACGATTCTCTATACCGCAAAAAGGGAATTCTGGGAAGAAACACGAATTTCTTTTCAAACTCACAACTTAATTGTTCGTGAAGATCTCGGAACGCTGTTTGTTCCTTTCCAACTCATGCGGGAAAACGTTACCCAATACTTCTTCGCGGAAAGTCTCACTGACCTCGATCACCACTGCAATTCCATCCGCGAACTCGTCCGTCTCCATCCTACACTAAGTTTGGAAATGCAAAACATCGCTCTCCTTGGAAAAGACGAAGCGAAACTCTATTTACAAGAAAGTAATATGGCCTGGTGGGATGCTTTTATTGAAAGTTACAATCGTTTCAAATCACTTCCTTCCCTCAAACTGCGCCAGAAATCAAAATGTCACTCTTCCATGGCTACAATGAATCCGCTCTGCATGTGCGCCGCAAAATGGCTAGGTTCCGCAAAAACCATCCTCAAGAAGAAGATATAAGTTCTCAACAACGTATTAACGCCAAAACGGAACTCGTACTTTTGTTATCGTAAATATCTCCCGTAGGAATTCCCGGAGAGAATCCATTCCAAATTCAAATTCCATTTTTTGTTCTTCGTTCATCGACCGAATCATCACGACAGCATAAATCATTTGGACGACCATCGGCGGATTTGCGGAAATGGTCACTGGTTTTGATGTATACTGTATGAACATCTTCATGTTCGTATGCCTTAACGTTTTCCACCTTATTTCAATCGATTCCCACATGTCCTCTAAATAAAGAACATCTTGTAAATAGTCCTTAATATCCACGACATACCGTTTTTTTCTATCCCCGATTCTATAATGTACATGTGGAATATGAGTTGCGTATCCATATTTCTTTTCCACCTCTTTCACCATAGCAGTCCCAATGTTTAGCATGTATGTCTCCAATTGTTGATTGTAGTAAATTAAGTTATTGTTGTTCTTGCTATTCATGTAGATCATAATGGTCTTCTGCCGTATAATAAAGATTTCTTCTCCTTGTGTTACCTGGAAGAAGAATCCCTTCCAAATTGGCATCGTTGTTGCTGCGGAAGCTAATGATGGGTTTTTTTGCGGCGGACGCTGGAAATCCTTTAACCGCAAGGAGATAATCGCATCCTCGAGCACGGGATTATTCATCACATGGACCAGATTCTCATATTCATAGATTTTGTCAAAGGTACGCATCCAATCGGGATCATTGCTCAGGCTTAGCAGTTCTTTTTTTACTTCCATAACCTGCGTTCCAACGTTTTCTTGGAATACAGGCATTTCGTGGTCATCATGATGTTTCCGTTTCAGTATATTTGGTACCTTTCCCGATAATAACGGATCCGATTTATCAGACGACATTGTTGCAAATATAAAATTCGGATATAATCGATTTTTATCAACCCATCGCATTGATTCATGTGGATTACTCCTGTACAATGCAATAATACTTTTATCAATCTTGTGAAGCAAATCCTTCAGTGATAGATTTTCTTCCAGACCTATTTTTGAGGCATCCAATCCTACATTGTCCCAAGCAATGCGTTGCTGTTCAAAAGAAAATGTGGGATTGGCAGGATCATTACCGACTTTGACAATTTTCAATCGGGTGAATAGTCCAGAAGCGGCATAATACACAGATAAGTTCTCATTTTTCTGCATATTATTCAATACACGGAGGACATCCCGACCTTCTTGAATGCGAACTCCGTTGATTGTCCTTGGATTCAATACCTTTTCAATGCGGTCGGATACACTGTCACTATGTAGATTTGCAATCTGCTCTAGAAACACTCTTGGAAATACCACTTGATTACCTTTGTCGTACAATGGGAACATGCTTCTTCTCCACAAGCGTATCTGTAATACAATGACAAAAGCTCCCAAGTAATGATGTAACTGCGGATTATCAGGGACATCTCTAAGATGATTATTATAATTTTGTACATACTGCAATGTCCCAATATCGCCACAAGAACAGATCGAAAGCACACTCACCATATCTTCCCATTGAATCTCTTTTCCAGTTGGGTCATAAATCTCCACCAAATCTTCTTCCCGATCATGTATCACGAGCCACGGATTATTATCCTTCGAAACCAAGAATACCCGCATACTCGCATGCAGATACTGTGCATCCTGCTTTGGGAAATCAACTTTATCTGTGGATCCCAAGGGAATAACATCGGGATGCAGCCATGATACAAACCCGTATCGATTTGTCCGGAATCCAAAATATTCCAAAGCAATTTGCACACCTAAATAAATGTCGTTCAGTGCCAGCACATTCGCATTCTCCCACGGAATAGGTCGAAGCGTAATCCCTTCCAGGAAATCGGCATGAATCGGAATTCTGTTTTCCTCTTCCACCCGCCTTCGTTTTTGTCGATTTTTAGGATCTAATAGTTCCATGATTGCATTCACAGTGTCCTTATTCAAGATAAACCCTTGAGGACTAAAAATGAAAGATACCATCGGATCTTCGCTCACTGGGGTCTCATTCATTTCTACAACTACCTTGGATGACTTCCGCTTTGATTCGGGATGAGCATCTTGCCGTTCCTTCTGTTCCTTGAGGAAAAGATAAAGATCTTTCGCATCATACGTCAAAATTCGATCCCCTTCTTCCAGAGTAAACGTCCTCATATCCCGACTCGGAAAAGGAATTTGCAATTCGGGCGACTGATCAAGATTCACTAAATGTATAAGCTCTCGGATTTCTTCCTCGGCCAGTGGACGCCGGAAATCTCTCAAGGTATGAAACCAATTCCGCATATCATCCGTCTTTTCACTTTCTCCAAATAACTCTGGCATCCTTTTGTCGATCATATTCCAGTAGTATTTGGCTTCGTATACACTCGGAAACATTCGCACTCCGCTGCTATAATCGGGATACTCCCACACTTTGAAGAATCGCGTATTCGTCAAGACATGGGGATTCTTGTTAATATTCGGAATCTGTTGTTGTTCTGGTGTATCGTCGTCGAAATTGCTAAAATATATCTTATACAATTGCTTGAAAACTTGTTTTGTGAAATAGAACTGACCTGCAATATAGGATACCATAATATCCGGATTCCTTAGGGACAAACACATTTCCATAAAGAACAGAACATGGATACCATCCGTATTCTCCATTTCCTGGTGTTTGTACGCATTGAAAAAGACGAACATGGGTTGTAAAGTCAACAACATCACTTTGAATGCATCTTTTACCCCTTTGTGTGTCGATTGTTCCATATATTTCTGTATTCCAGATTCCTCCGCTATACCATTACTGTCAAAAATCACAAGAGCCCCTTCACCTTCTTGATATACTTTGGTTGTCGGCAACTTTTCTTCTTCGTTCAAAAACACCCGATCATACAAGAGTACAATCCATTTTTTATCATTTGTCCATACTACAGTTACAAAAAACTGAAGTCCAGATGATTCTTTGAAGTTCTGTAATTTAGATTGGAAGGACGCGCCGATACTTTCGGCTGAATCCAAAAGAACCACAACAGCAATTGCAGAGTATTTGACTATTAACGGTTCTAGAACTTTCTGCATATCTGCTTTTTGAATCTCATACCCTGTATCAGCCTTTGTCAGTCGGAATGGACGAACTCCTAAAGATATCTTTTGTCCTTTGGATGTTACATGTTCCACGTTGTACACCACTTTCGAACACGGTTCCGGTGTAGTGGGAGGAACTGGTTGTTCTTCTTCCTGTAATGAGGCTAGCAAATCATCTGTTACAGTTGTATCAGTTGTATCAGTTCCTTGGTCTCCCATTGTATTTCATTCGTATTGCATTGAAAAAAATCACCCGTCAAGATGAAATTACCTCTCTCATGGCATCCTCAACTGGGAGAAAAGAGAAAGGAAAGCCAGGAACCTTGCGAAATCTCCCACGAAATCTGGAAGATCCGCGAAAAAACACAATATACAGTTCCGACTATGACAACGAGCTCAAAGAAACACTCAATGAAGGTAAAGAATTGATGGAAACAACAAAATTATTACGCAGGAAATTGGATGTCCAAAAGACAAAACCTCTGAACCCTGTCGTTCACCGCAATGATTTCACAATCGCGGACGTACAGATGAATCTATATTTACAGGCAGTCCATCAATTCATAAAGAACGACAATATGCTTCACCCAGATTATATGACACTCCTTCAATTCGAAGCTGCGCGGAAAGCAAGTATCAAGAAGTCTCTTCTATCAGACAACGACACTCTGCAAACAATGGTTCAAGTTGTTCAGAATGCTCTCAAGAAAACCACTGCAGAAAGAGCCGCAATGGCAAGAGAATTAAGCGAAGCCGAAAAAGAAGGTCATGATACTATGATTCGGAATTTCTTCAAATGGGCAAAAGAAAACGGGGTACAAACGGGAATTTCAATAGCAGTCCAGAGTGCAGTGCAGTTATTGTCCCAAGGACTTCTCGGTCCCATGGCATCAGGAGCTATTGCCGAATTCATGATTAAGGCTGTCGCCGTTGGTGCTGCTACTGCTGTAAGTACCTTGATTCGCCAACGAAAAGTAACTTTCAAGGAAGTTGTGATTAACATGTTCGGGGCTGTTCCGCAACTAGCGGTTGTATCCTGGCTCGGAAACACTTTCATCAGTACATTTATGGGGGTCCTTACGAATAGTGTCGTTCAGTTTGGCTTACGAGGAGCAACATCGGATATTTCCCTTGAAGAACAAATGCGACAATTAAGAGCATTGCTATTCCAACAGAGGAGCAACCAGATAATGATGGCTTCAGTTGCCGCAGAAAACGCAGGAAGAATGGGACATGAAATAGGATTCGGGGGAACGAAAAGATTAATTCAACAATGGGCTCCTTACATGATCACAACAACAGCTGTCGGTGCTGTAGCTTTCTTGTCTATGAATTCCTCCTTATTCCAAGCCGTTGCTGGTCCATTGTTCTTCCATGTCGTGCAAATGGGATTCTTCAGTAAAATGGGACGAAACTTTATTGAAACCTACGGACCAGCAGCTATGTCAAAAGCAAAAAGAGGAGTGGACTCTATTTATTCTATTTTCAGTAGAAACCGATACACAGCACCGATTGTAAGATCCATGGAAAGAAAGGTCGAAAAGGTAGGACAATCATCTACTATGAAGAAATTCCGCCTAAAGGTCGGTAACATAACAAGTAAACAGCGTAAGGTGAAGATACTGCCTTCTTTCTTACATACCTTTTTACGAAAGGGATCCAAGAATCCCGCTGTTCTTCACTTTACCATTGACGACATAACGAAAAAGGTTATGATTATCATGAAAACAGCATTGCTAGAACATTACAGTCAACTAGGTGTGACCGCAGTAACCGAGAAAATCAACAGTATCGAAGCCATTACCGCTTGGCTCAATAATTTGAACTCGCAGATCCCTGGCTTTGTTCAAGACGATTTGCAACGAAATGGCAAACATTATGAGGAATTGGCGAATGCGGGTGTATCGGATGAACAATTAACAGCCATAATCGCCGGAAACTCGGTATTATCAGCACTCAAACAAGGAGATCGAATAGGAGAAATGCTCACCTCCATTCTCGCTTCCGGTCCTAAAACAGATCGAGTCACCCAAACTGTTCAGAACATCATTCAAAATGCAAAAGATTCCCAAATTCAGAAGATTCCGCAGATTCCGCAGATTCCAGCAACCGATCCTGTTATTACACAAGAATCCACTCCTTCTGTTAGCCTAAAATCCGCTACCGTTCCTGTTATTACACCAGAATCCACTCCTTCTGTTAGTCTACAACCCGCTACCGCTCCTTCTCTTATGCCAGAATCATCTGGAGTGGTAACAAGTTCTGGAGCAAGTAGTGGCTCTCCTTCAGGTAACGATCCGGAGGGAACCCCAGAAATAAGTGTTTCTGTGCAAGAAAATGAAGAAGTATCGTCGATAGAATTCGTACCACCCATTCCTCTCCCGGAAAGGCCTATCCCAAAAGAAACTCCTTCACCCCCAGCGTCCTCGGAAAGTCAATCACAACCGGTTCTCGAAAAAGAAACTGTTCCAAAAGTCCAGGAGATGGAAGAACAACCGAAACAAACAGAAAAAGAACAAGTAGACCAAACAGAAAAAGAACAAGCAGACCAAACAGAAAAAGAAGAAATTCAAGAGGAAGAAGAATTCGAAAAACAGCGAAGAGAAGCCGCAGAGCGGAAGAAAGAAATGGAATATATACTCAGTGCTTATGAGCTAACGGCAGAAGAGCAAAAAGAACCAATTGAAGTACAACATGGTATTCAGGCTATATTAAACATTTGGAAGAATATGAGTGCAGGTAAAACTCCGGAGGAAAATCGACGATTTACGGAATGGCGGAAGAAAAACACGAACTTGACAATGGTGGTTATGATGCCCCTTTATGTTCCTTCTGCTTTTACTTTTCTTCTCCAACACGGCGGTTTGGAGGCCGCTACAGCCAGTCTCGGGAAGTATTTTGGAGGAGCCGCAACAGTAAAGAATGTTATCGAAGCTTTTAGTATATACAATGATCTCCTTTCGGGTGTTTTGCCTGTTGATGCCTTTACTGAGAACGTTCTTGGAGGCATGAAAAGTGAATCGAATCCTTACCAATCTAGTCTGCATTATGAGAATGCGAAAAGATTATACGAAACATACGGAAACTTCGTCGCTTTCAAGCAAGATATCGGACGAATGGTTGCTGAGATGAATGGCATGCTCATCGAAAACACCGGCGCTTTTCTTCCAGAAGTGTTGAGAAGCATAGTTGACGCCGGTCTTACAGATAGTCCTGATAGTCTTTGGTATCGATTGTTAACATCGACAGGCGGACAAAGTCTTTTGATTGGTGATAGGATTCAAGGGTATGCGGCAAGTGTTATAGACTGGATGTATTCAGGAAAATCCCAGGTACCTGAAAAGACTGAAAAAACAGAAAAGAAAGAAAAAGTAGGACCCACTCTACAAACATACCAAATACCTCCGATTGATCATGAGCAACTGAAAAAAACGATGCGTATTGCACAAAATGCTCTTCGACAAAAGAATACCGATCAGGGGCATAAAGACCCGCAAGTTCGACCATACAGTAGATTTGACAGCGATCTTTTTTTAAGTAGATTGCGGACAATCATCGCAGAAGAAAACCGTGAAAAAGCATATGCAAGGTTGGAGGAATTGAATATTCCTTATACAACAGTATACATGAATACAGGTGATGAACACAGTGCTCAAAGAATTTATTACCTTGATCCTGATCTTTTTGAGCTTCACCGGGAGACTGCAATAGCTTTGAATAACAAACTGCAATTCTTGTTCAAAGAACAGGCCGACCGAGACTATATTGTTCGAAAAACAACACAACACACAGCCGACATATCTAGAATAGGTGATAGATTGGAAGCGTACAGCAGTCAAGCACCAGAATATCTCGATTTGGCAGCAACTAGGCTAGTAACTCAAACTTTCAGTGACCGACATGGAATCCTAAACGCACGCACTACAAAGGTTGACATTAACCTTTATAATCAAGGCGAAAGAAAGATAATCATCACTCCGTCCAAACAAGACCAAATTGCATGGAACCTCGATTTAGCAGCTTCGCCAACCGTTATCAATTCACTCGGTGCAATGTCTCTTCCCATAACAGGAGGAACTGTACTACCGCGAGCTACAGGGAAACGAGTTCCAGGTCCAATTCCTACACCAGTAGCAATCGCACAATCATCTTTTACTCCTGTCGGATCGGTGGAAGCAAGAACGGCTGCAGAGCAATACGAGGAACAGCTGCAGTACCTACCGGAAATTCCAGAACCTGTGCCAGTCGTACTTGCGACTTGTCCTCTTTCGGAATCACCAGCCGATACGACTGACCCGGAAAACACTTGTTATTTGCCATCAAAACAACCATCGGAATCATCTTTCGCTAAGCCAACCGCAATCATTGAAGCTGCTGTAGGACTAGGAGATGCTACTCCAGTTTCCACGACTATTATACCACCTCTCAATGCAGAATTGGAACCACAATTACAACCAGATCAGTCCCCAATGCCAGTTACACAACCCAAATCATCATCGTCTCGTTCTTCCCCTGCATCGAAGCAGTCACCAAAAAGAGATTTGGCAGAGATTAGAAGAGAAAAGAAAGACCGACAAGAACAGGAAAAACGTCTAGCAGAACAGAAATTTGAACAACAGCAAAAAAACGAAGAAGAAAGGAAAAAGACGGTGGAAACTCTGAGTCGAATAGAAAAGGCCGCTCCATTACCATTTCTCAAACCATCCGCAGGGTCACAAGAAGCATCAACATCTTTACGTGCACTCCCTCAAGATGACCCCGTAATGAGGATATTCGAAGGACCACAGGAAAAGCCACCTTCACCAAACGTATGGGAGCCTCAATCCCGTCCTCAACATGCACCCGTTATGGGAATATTCGAAGGCCCACAAGATTTACCAGGAATTCAACGACTTCCTCAATCGAAAGCGAAACCAAAATCGGCGCAGGAGCCTTCAACGAAACAACCGCAATCACAAGCGAAACCAAAATCGGCGCAGGAGCCTTCAACGAAACAACCGCAATCACAAGGGAAACCAATACCAGCAACAACAGCAGAGAAAGGACCCGAGCCTTCAACGAAACAACCGCAATCACAAGGGAAACCAATACCAGCAACAACAGCAGAGAAAGGACCCGAGCCTTCAGCAAAATTGGCGCAAGAACAAGGAAAGAAAGCAGCCGAACCTAAAAAAACTGTACCTCCTGCAAACATTAAAAGAATAAGAGGACTTGTAAAAGGAAACGAGTTGATTATTGATCGTAAGATATACACAATGCAAACCCCAGAAACCGACGGAAAAATACTCTATGAAACTGCAGACAAAGATGCGAAAATTCGCATATATATTGTTGCGGATGATGGTGCTTTGTTCCGTTTTGAAGATAAGAATGGACAACGATCAGAAGTACAATTCCTGCAATTGCATAACAAAAGATCTCCAGCGAAAATATGGAGTTTTGTAGAACCTGTCGAAGGAACAACATATGACAGTTTGAGGAACTTAGGTATCGATGAACTGAACAAGCTGACGACAGCAACTCCATTACCAGAAACTTCCACAGTTCCTGTTCCACCAGCAGTTCATAGAGATCCTGTGATTACAGTGGATCAGGTCGTCCCAACGGATGATGGTAAAGCCATGTTACTTCTATCTAACAATGGACTCGTGAGTCGCTTTGTATGGGATAAAGACGGAGCTTTGGTTCACGGACATTCCGAGTCTCGGTCTCCATTTCAAACCCCTAAGTTATTCCCATATGTTATCGGTCACGATAATGGAAAATATGCTGCGATTTTTACGGCGCGAGAGGGCGATGTTAAGACAGGTGACATACACAGAATGTTTGTCATGCCTTTAACCAAAGATATATACAAGAAATTAAAAGAAATACCAGGATCAGCTACTGATTGGAATGTTGGTGGATCGCTGGACATCTTCAAGGAGGTTGCACAACGAGGATTCGATCAAATTTCAACACCAATAAAGGATTACTGAGAGCATTTTCTTCTGTAGATATATAGTGACTACAAATACGCAATGCCTGTGGAACTTTCCATTCCAATCGACTCTCTTGTGCAATTCTACAATATTGCTATGGATCCTCTGTCATGTCCTGCACCAAATCCTTGGAATCCTTTGCTAGCATGCAGGAAAAGAACAATGCAACTGGTACAACAGAACAAAGGATTACAAGCCGAAATAAGACAGCTCACTAGCACATTGCAAGATACTTTATGGTTTATGGGAAAAGAGAGAGAACAACTTGCAATGTTAAGAGCATCTATCGGCGAAGGCAGCGAAGAACCAACACCGCCGGTGGAAGAACCAGAACCAACCACTGGAGAGACGGATTCCGAAGGAAGTGAAGAATGGGAAGATGAAGAAAAAGACAAACCACCACCAGTTCCAGAATCAGCAATCCCGGAAACACGAAGCCAAAAGAAAAGAAGGCTAAGAAAAGAAAAACGACGCCAAACATAGGTGTATTGCAAAAGGAGAACAATAACATCATCATCTTTCTAACTTCTGGGATGCTCCTTCCCCGACGACTCTTGCGTTATTCTCCGGAACTCTTCTTGGTAATTGCGGTTCTTCATCCCTTTCTTTATTCTTGTAAACAGAGGCTCTCCCTGCGTGTGTTGTTTCCTTTTCTTTTCCTTGGCTCGCTCTTCCTTCTGCTTTGCGAGTTCCTCCTTCTGTTTTGCTAGATCCCTTTCATGTTTGGCTTCCATTTCTTTCAAGCGTTTCTCATCCGCATCTCGGGCTTCTCGCACTTGCCTTTCCCGTAGTTCCGCTTCTTCCCTTTTCCGCTTCCTCAATTCCTGTAACTCTTTCTGTACTCTCTCTTTCCTCTCTTCTTCCTTTCTTTTTTCTTCTTCTTCCTGCTGCCTCGCCTCCTCTTCTTTTCTGGCAATCTCTTCGTCAATCGCCTTCTGTTCATCCTGTCGTCTCCGTTCATCTGCTTCTTCTTGTTGTTTCGCCGCCTCTCTTGTTCTCGCAATCTCTTCATCCAACGCCTTCTTTTCATCCTCCATTCTCTTGTGTTCATCTGCATCTGCTTGCTCTGAGTCTTCTTCTTCTGTTTCTTCCTCTTCCTCTTCCTTTTCTGCTTCATGCGAACCCTCCTCCTCCTCCTCTTCTTCTTCTTCTTCTTCCTCCCCCAGGTGTTCCTTTCGTTGCTCTTCTTCTTCCTCTTCCATCTCTTGGGTTTCTTCCTCATCAGCTGGTGCTCCCGGAAGAGGCCGTTCCGACAACGGTATGTACACAGGAGGCTTCAATCTGTCCGGAGAAGATCTCGGAGGAGATGGGAACACAGTACCGCGGAAGCAAAGAGTGTTGAGGAGACCTGGAGAACCTTGATCTCGGAGAGAATCCTTGCGGAACCTTTTGATATCATCCAGAGTCTTGATATCAAAAGGTCTGCAGGTGCTCTCGATGTGTTGAAAACAGTCGTGGCAGATGACCATCAAGAGATTCTTCTCAAGCTCTTTGATATCGCGGAGAAGGATTATCCCATCGGCAGTTGATGCAATCAGCCGTAGGTCCTGTACGGTGTAGAGCCTCTCGCAAAGCCAGCAGTTCCTCACCTCCAGCAATGCGCTCCACGGATTGAGTTTGGGTTTGCGGAACCCGGGTACAAACGCTTCTATGGAAGCCATTTGCCCCATGAAGTGGTATGCGGCCTTCAAGATGTTCTGTAATCCCTGTTGAAGATCCGGGTCGTCCATACAAGAAGTGGAGTCCGCAGAGAACAAGAGCCCTTTTTATATTCAAATTTAGAAGTTTGCAGAAGATTACAGAAGTGTAAAAATCCGGATTAGGTAGTAATAAACATTCTTTTTGTTTTTCTTTCTTTGTCACTGTTCATTGCTAGAACCACACGAGGAACATGTGTAATTCGTATCACGATATCATTGGAAATCGCTCCACTTTGGAACATCTCATTTCCTGGCTCCGTTCTGCTGACATCAAGGAACAAAAGGAGGATCGAAAGAAAAAAAAAGAACGGAAGGAAACAAAGGAAAGAAAGAAAGCGGTTTATTTATGGGGCCCTCCGGGTATTGGAAAAACAGCAGCAGCCCATCTGGTAGCCAAAGAATGCGGGTATGATGTATGTGAAATCATCAATCTCGATGTTGATAATTTCGAGTCGTTTGCACGTGATGTTCGTATTGCTTGTCAAATCCGACTAAAAAAGAAACAAATTCTTTTACTCGATGAGATTGATCTCTTGTGCCATGAAGATCGATGTTTCGGTAACAAAATAACCAACTTGCTCGCTACTGTCATCCCAAAGTCAGCGAACCCAATTATTCTCACGGGGAACTTAGACAAAGGTCATCCTGATATTCGCACTTTCACAGAATATTGTCTCCCTCTGGAGTTCAAACCTATACCGAAACTCCAACTTGGTCTTTTTCTCAAGCAATACTGCGACAAAAATGGATTTTCATATTCCCAAGATGATCTTGCTTCTCTGGCCGACATGTGCTCTGGAGACGTCCGACTTTCTTTAAATCAACTGCATTTCGAACAGTTGCACTGTCGTCAACCAGTGGGAGAGAGTATTATGTCGCGCGGTGTCTGCGACAAATTATCGAAATCCATTTTCGCTTACGGACAGGAGGTCTTTGATCGCCGGACACGCATCGATCGTCTTTTTTTGCTTGGATTTCACTCGGAACTATTACCACTTCTCGTTTACGAAAATATCCCAAAGACCGCCCAATTCTTCACCGATCCTCTTGAACGGATGGTCGATGCGCTTGATGCGGTCGGGACGGCTGACATTGCATTTCAGCATAATTACACTCTACATGATCCCACGGTCTCGCTTTTTCATTCCGTCTGCAGTCTCGCTATTCCCCAACAACGTGTAGGTACTCTTGGGTTCCATGAAATGCTTGATTTTCCAAAGGCTGCCCTTCATCTCCCTGGAACTCTTCGTAATCGCAAATGTACTTTGACCACCGCCCTCTCTTTCTTGCAACCTACCTGCGGTCCACCAGACTTGCTCTATGCACGACAGATTCTCTTGGATTGCACACGTAAAGGAACTCCTAGAGATATTGCATCAAAGATTCTGGAATTTTGTCCAGATCTTCCCCGTCCTGTTTGGTTGAATTTGATCAAAATACCATGGATTCTCCCGTATACAAAAGGACCTAAATCACAACAGGTTCCCGATGAAACACTCGTTTGGTCCGCGATTGATATACAACGCAGAACGCCTCTCACAAAGAGAAAATTTACTATCATCGATACCACAGAGAAACAAGAACAACAAGTTGTACAAAAGATCCCACGAACTTCTGCAGCTGTTACACCACCTGTTTTGACTCCTACTCCTGCTGTTTCCGCAGCTCCCATCATTTCGGCTCCAGTGCAACAACGTTCGCGATTGTGGATGGATCCCGTGAAGAGCATCTTTGATCGTCCATTACCTCCAAGCGCGTCCAGACGTTGACATCCTCGTATTTTCATGACAATGGATAAAGAATGGATTTCGGAAGCTTGGCACATCACTGCGACTCTATTCTTCCAAGCAGATGGAATTACCCTGATCCTGAACATCCTGAACCCATGATCGAAGTGGAGCGTCAATACATTAGTGTCAATCCAAAAGGAAACAATACATCGGATTCCAACCATAAACAAACATTCCAGTTGATGGCAAAGGACCTTGTGGACCGTATTTCTCCTCCAGGACAATCTTTCTTTTTGTTTTCCTTGTGTGGCCCAGAAATGCAAGTTCGCAATGCTCATAACATCATCAAAGTATACACTGTCTGTGAAACTATAGATCAAGCAAAAAACCTCGTATTGCACTGGAGTACCGCCAACCCAAACGTACCCATTTATTGTGCAAGAACTGGAGAATGGAACACTATTCCTTTACCTTTACAGACCGTAGCAGCATCAGACTCAGCCGAACCACAACGGGTAGGTGATACTGACAACAATTGGAAGAGACTCTTGATCTCCTATTGTGCCCCAAAAGGTACTGTTCCAGTAAGCAGTCATACGATTTTCAAGTTCCGCGGTGCATTCCACAAAAAGAAAGAAATGAAGGCATTCATGAAGGAACTTCTTCAACTGGATCCGACGGTGGAAATCTTCCCTGGAAAAATCGGGGAATGGATCCAGCTCCAATGCGACCAGAGTCTCAACACGGAATTTCTGGATAGCGCCCAAGAAATGTTTCTGAAAATATCCAATCGTGGCAAATACTATGAGAAATACGTGAAGACGGATAAAGAACTGTCGCAAATATACAAAGAAATGGAACAGAGAAAAGCCGAAACGGAACGGGAAATCAAGACATGGCAAGAAGAAAGTCGGAAGAAACTCAAGTCTCTACGCGGTATCGAGGAAATCATATTCGAAACGGGAACCATTCCAGAATGGATGTTGGATGACCCATCGGATGCTACACAGTCAGAAATCAGAGAGCCGAGGACACAGCCGACGACCCCGGTAGTACAGGAAACGGAAGAAAAAGAATCAAAAGAGATGGAGGAACTGATGTGTATGCAGAGGAAAGTCGGGTTCGAGGTTCTGCGTCATGATCCGTCCGATGATGGCGTTTAATAAATTTCTACGGTATCTTATGAACATTTCATCATGTCGGGGTTATCCCTTTTTACAGGATCGTTATTCGAAAAATGGGGAAGAAAACCGAATGCTTTACTAAAAATACAAAGCATTCCAGATTTTATAAAACAGTGCATTGATCCTGAACATTACCAGCAATTCATCCAAAATTTTGTTAACTATGATGCGCACTTCGATTTCAATTTGAATATTGCGAAAACAATATGCGATTCTGAAGAACCTTCTTCCAAAATGATCGATTTGTTATTTACGGAACTGCTGCAAAATGACAATGTTAATATCAACATGCGTAATGCCATCCTATATTCTATTCCATTGAATGTGATTATGATAGCAGAAAATTCGCAAGCATTCAATTATGGTCATAGTTTTTTTCAACATGTGCCATGTTTATTGATATCCAAATTAGATTTGCTGGTAGAACAACGAGGAAAAAGCAAATATCCATTTTTTTTTTATGAGAAAGAAACAGAATATCTCCAACTGCCTGTAGTTCCTTTTTACAGTATTCCCAAGACCAAAAAAACTTGTGGTAACAGAGGCAATCTAAAGAATATATTCACATTCAAACTTACTTACGCACCGAGCGATATAAGAAACAATATTCACAAGAAAATCACGGATACAATGCAAACCCTGGATAAACCAGATCCGCACTCTGTAGAAACATTTCCTCCATTAGAACTTGAGGAAATGGAAAGAGTCAAGAGTATCTTACACAAACACATTAGCGAACAGGAAAGAGCTCTGAAAATTATTCAAGAACAGCCTTCTTCTATCCCACAAACAAAAGCTCTCGGAGAAATTGCTAATTTGATTGTTCAAATACACTTGCATAGGATTCAAGGTGATTTCGAAGAAAATGAAACAAAACGAAAGATTCTACAAGAACAAATCGGGACACTCATCCAAATCCTTGCATCAAAAAGAGACCAATATGTACAAGAATGTACAGCAATGCAGATAAGTCAGGGAAGTTCGAATTGTTCAACAAGAACATCTGGTTCCGAAGAAATAGATACGGAGGAAGATGTTAAGGAATTTGAAATCGAAAATTCACGAGGATTTCCTGATTTTAGTGAAGTTTCAGGAATGGAGAGACAGAAAGAATTGTTATTTTCTAAATTCATCATGCCTCTCTTTCTTCGTTCATTGTTTCCGGAACCGGCAAGAGGCATTCTCCTCTGGGGTCCTCCAGGAACAGGTAAAACATTCATTGTGAAAAGTGCGGTAGGGGAACTTGGAAGTAATGTTTTCTTCATCCTAGGATCAGGAGCAGAATTGAAAAGCAAATGGGTAGGAGGAACGGAAAAGAACATTAAAAACATATTTTCTTCGGCGCAGAAAGCAGTTAATCAAAGTGAAAATAAGCCGGCAAGAGCTATTATCTTTCTGGATGAAGTTGAAGCTATTGCTGGCAACCGCTCCGAAGACCCCAATATGCGTTCTAGTGTGACGACTCTTTTGCAACAAATGGATGGTATCAAAAAAGCAGACGTCAAAGATGTTTCCGTTATGGCCGCTACTAACAAACCATGGGAATTAGATAGCGCCATTCTTCGTCGATTTCAAGATTCCGTTTTCATCGATTTACCAAATGAAAAAACTAGGATGGAACTGATTTTCAAACTTTTGGCGAAAAAGGACATTTATTTGGATGAAACCTGGACTCCTTTTATCGAAAAGTTAGTGGAATTAACGGGGCCGAGAAAAAATTTACTGAAGGCTTTTAATTTGCTCGACGGAAGTGGTATGAATGATAGACAAGTTTACAAAACCACCATATCAATTACTGGTTTCAGTATAGATGATATCGAAAAATCAATGGATTCGGCATTCACAGAACATGCTCTTGATTTTATTCGAAACAACAAGCTTGTATACGACGAAGGAAAGAAATCATTCAGAATTAAACAAGAGAAGGATTCATCTCAACTACTATGTTTCAGTGGCATAGTGTATAATGATGATGACGATTGTGGTTCTTTCCGGAAATTCATCACTGACAATATCAACCAGGCGGACGAATCGACTAGAAAAAATGATATTCTTAAAGCTCTTCATGACATCGCTAATAGAAGCATAACACAGAAAACAATCGAAAAAGCTTTTCGTGCTCATGGTAGTTCCATTAATCTTCAAGAATACTTGCAGTTACTACAATATAATTTTGACATGTCTCTTATAGATAAGGAAACAATGCAAAAAATGAAAAAGGCCATGGATGATACTGAATCTACGCCTTCTTGACAAACATATTCATCAAATACTGCAAAAAACGTATGAGATCGTTGGAATTCGTCCCATCAAATGGTATTTCTAATATTAGACGTAGCGTCACAATGTTCTCGTAATATTCTATTTTGGACTGCGTTAGGAAATTACCGAACTCTTCTACTTTTCCGGGAAAAATGCTCTCAAGAGATTTTCCAATAATTGTTGCCATTGGTGACGAAAATATTATTATTCGGGTGATTTTCAATTGCTTCTTATTTCTTCCATATTCAGCCTGCACGACACCCCAATTGGTATCATGAAAAGTTAGTTGAGGAGATGGGTCCACAGCCAATGATTGAAGGTGTTCTTTTGACAAAAACTGTGAAGCCATGTAATTCGTATGTCACTGTATCCTCGGATTTTATTCTTTTATGGCAGGAATACATCACAACTTGTAAGGGGTCGGCAAAAACTCCCAATGCAAATAATTGCAGATCTTCCGCCACTTGCAATCGTAATCTAACAAATTGTCCCAACTCTTCAACAACTTGAAATGCGGCAGCAGATAATCCCATCCTTTCAGCTGACAAAACTTATAAAACAAGTAGGTGTACGACATCATGTTGTTCCGCCTCCGAGTCGCTGGACTCTTCAACGTCCCCCGTGGCCTCCGACAATACATATGAAACGGTACCTGGATATCCTCAAACATCTGACACAGTATCTTCTCCTGATCCGACGTTATCTCGATGGGTCTCACATTGTTGAACGTCAAGCTAATAAAATGTGCATGTTCATAAAACTTCGATAATCCCAAGTGTTTCAGAAACTCGCATATTTTCGGAACCGTGATTTGTCCTTTCGTCAACAAATTCGGATACTTCGCAATTTCTCTTTTCAGGGATTCGTAAACATACTCTGGAATATCGGTACTCTCACTTGCTGTAAACTGTCGTAATCGCTCATTGAAATGATGCATCGGTTGATATTTTCCTTTGTCGTCATTCCGGACATCCATCCCAGAAAAGGACGAGGAACACCCGGCATCGCCAACATATCCACAACTGGCATTCGAACACCGCAAGACATCCTCTGTTTTATAATACTCCCATCCGCTTTGACACTTTGGACACACTTGATTCTCTCCAAGTACCGCAGTTCCTTTCTCAAACACTATCGGTTCCGCTTTTGTTTTGATAAATTGCGTCAATGTCGATTGCTGCATGATATCCCCACGCTTCCGTTTTCTGATTCCCGTACTCGCTAAGGGTTTTGTATCGACAACAACTTTCTCCGTCTCATGTTCATTCTCACGTTCGTTTTCTTCTTCGATATTTCGCTCTGCAGCTTTCTGGATAGTTGGAAGGAAATCCAGGAGGCACTTGGATATTTCTTCAACATTGTCCGATTTCCCGGCTTCCGCTATCTTCTTCTCCAGTATCGCTTTCTCCGCTAATGCATCTTCCACTTGTTGCCGAACGTAGACCCATTCTACTTTCACTTTCCCCCGTTTTTTGCGATTTCCTTTGACTTTGGTTGTTGTCGTCGTTCCTTCAGTACCAGTGGTGGGCAACAAAGCAGTCATCTTTCTCTGTCCATCGGCAATGAGGGTTTCCAATTCCGCCAATCGCCTTTTTTGTCCTTCCAGAATTTCCTTGCTCGTTCGCGTCTCATGATCAATCTTCTCACTGATCTTTTGCTCCAGGAGCCCAAACGGACGTGAACTCATTGCATTGAGCACTTGATCAGGACCTATCTCATCTGTTTCCTACATTTTTTTGTAATCACTTGAACACATCTTTTTAAATCTTTACCAACGATTCCTTCATCTTTCCATCCGTTTCACCAGTTTCACCAGTTTCACCAGTTTCACCGAGATGTGCAGTCATGAAATGAACGAAAGGAAGGAAAAGAACATAAGGGATGACCCACAAGAGATCACACCTTGGCAAGAATTCCAAAATCCTCGTCCTTTGTCGGTTTCTGTTCTCCTCTATGAAATCCATATGTCATTCTTCGCGCAATCTTGCCAGCTTCTTCATAAAAATCCCACATTCTTCGCAATTCGGCACATGATCAACGAATTTCACACTGCTTGTATGACTAATTTGGCAACAATGCCTCGACAATACACGGATTCCTGTTCAGAAGAAACGGCTGACTTGAAATCGTGGTTTCATGACCATCGTGTACTTGTGTGTAGGGAACTGGATAAATTACGACAACAGTATGCCGAAAACAGATATCCATCCAAAGAATGCTTTCAATTTTTAGACACAATTAAGGAATTTTCGGATTCTCTTGCTGATATTGAAATCCCCGAAACTCCTTTTGTATTGGTTTAAAAATAAAAAGTCGAAAAAACAAGTGTGGTTGCGGATAACAGATAACAGGAAAAAAAAGAAAGACCATGGAAACTCGAGCGGAAAAAAAAAGGAAAGAAATGAACCCAAGGACACAAACCATACCTAATGATATTTGGGTTGTCATATTCGAAAAACTTTCGACCAAACACATGTTTTACTGGAAACCTTTACGTCTGGTTTGCAAAGATTTTCGTGATATCATCGATCAGAATCCGTCTTTGATCAAGAACGGAACGTTATTGTGTCTCGATGACAATGTGGAATATCGATCACATCATTCTCCGACTTGGGTCTTTCAAGAGAAACATGATGGAAGAATAATGCATAGGATTGCCAAATACGTCGAATCAGCCTTGTATTGGCATTTGTTCCACAATGACATTTTCTTCGAATCCACGTTTCCTCGATTGAAACACTTGGTACTTCAGGATATAATGTTCAGTCATCACAAGACTCATTACACTGATCCTGTTTTCTTTCCTTTTTTTCAATCTTTGACCTCCTTGGTTACTTGCAAGTTCATCCTGAAATTTCCACATGCATATGACACTTTACATTTGGATATTCCATGGTCTTCCACTCTGCGGCTTTTGACACTCAAATTCATGTTTACATATAATCCAAGAGCACCATTTCCCAAGATCTGTTTCCCATCTTTGTGTTTCGATCGAGATAGAGCGAAATATCATGTTTCCATGGTATTCCACGGATTCGAAAATTACTGCGACCAACTGCTTCATACTTTAACAACCAATGATTTCCATCACCGTGTAATCCACTTTCGCGGAAGTGTCTTTTTCAATCTAATTCGTGTAGGAATTTGCAATTACCTCCGTAGGATGCTTATGTTTCCAAACCTCCGTACTACCAGCATTTCCACTATGCATAATCCACATAATCTGCAGTACATCGAACATAATCGGTCTTTGTCGCTCGAACAACTTGTGGATTTCAATATTGCTTTCATCAACGATATGTTTCTTGTTGAGCATAATCATGATGAACGAGAAAGGAATCCGGATTATCACTTTTTGGACACATTCTCCACATACGCTAATCATCTCACCGCTTTCAACTTTGTTGAATTCGATATTCTGCATTTACTTTCCATTCTCATCCTCGTTCCTTTGCCCGCTTTGAGAAACTTGGCGGTAATGCTGCGATCCAACTACAGCCGAAATGAAGAATTCTTGGTCATTGTATATCTCTTAACTTTTCATTTCACGCAACTGCACAGTATCGGCCTCTCTTTAGAAAAAGGATACTACCTTGAAAATCTTCCATTCTGGTCATTGCATTCTTTTCAAATCAAATACAAGTCTATTGTACAGGAGATGTATACCCTATTTGGCGCTACCGACAATGGAATCCTCGTTCACAAAGAAAATCCGCTAATTCAAGCCCCTTTGCATCCGTATTTAACTACTTGCCGCATCGATATTCGGACTCATTCTTCGACCGTTATTCCAACTGTTTCACCGATTCTTGCCAAGCTTCTCGAATCATCTCCAAATATGCACATCTTCGAATTTTTCCACATGGTGTTTGACGATTTCAAACGGAATCTTTTTCATATTTTCCCACAAACCCTCCACGTTCTTACTCTACATAATCTCGAACTAGACGGATCCATTAACTTTCGAAAACTTCCAAATGTGGAATTTCTATCTCTCTTCTGCTCACAAAGATTATCCATCACTGCTTTCCCTCGTAATCTTCTTAACCTCGAACTCGTATTCGACAACAGGTACAAAGATTCCGCCAAAGTTTGGCACCTCATCCAAACTCTCAAAAAATTGGAACAACTGAAACTGCGCATGCGAAATTACCCATCCAATATGGATATCATGTTGAAAGATGGGAAGAAGTCGAAAACGAGAGCCATATGCCCACCTCTTCCTCTTTTTGGAGTTTCTGGAGATCTTTTGGATTATTGTGTTCGACAACATCTCTGCGTGTTAGAAATCATCGGGTTTCTTGTACCTCTATCACATCGTGCGACTATCTACCATTTGTGGCCTCAGTTGTTTTGCAACGAATTCAAATCTTACGATCAACTTTGTTACGCAAAACATACGGATTCCCGCTTATTCATCGATTCTCTGTGTGTAGTGATCCCACGTGCCAAGCCTCTCTCGCGTACAAAACAAACCAGTCGTCCTGAGACAATTTTTATCACAGTGAGCAATGTTGAAAAAGATTTCCTCCCTATTTTCCGTCACGGTTGCAACTTGCCATCCTGTCCGCATTTCCAATTTTCTGTCAGGAAACCGTGTGAGAAGGAATGAATAAAAATGTCATCCCACTCGATGTCATCTTACATATTGTACAACTGGGTATTTCGATAAATGGCATTCGCTTTGGAATCCCATTCCTTGCCGTTTCTAGATGTGTCCGTTCTTTGGTTTTACCTTTTATGCAACATGTTGTCCATCTCCAGATTAGTGATGACGATGATGATGATCATCTATGTTTTTCCCATAGGAAAAGTGAGCTTTGGAAACGTAAGGATATCCGAGAGAATAGTATTGTCCAGAAAACTGTTGTGACCACTTCTCTCCGAACTCTCAAGATACCAAAATCCGCAAAATCGATTGTCGGCAAAGTGGCTTACACTTGGAAATCACAAAGAATCTCTAGTTTCGACTCTTCATTGTTCCGAAATCCATTCACAAACACCACAATTCTCACGCTGCACACTCCTTTCTGTGGTATTCCTTTCGATTTGGCTTCTTGTTTTCCTAACTTGCTGGATTTCCGCATTCACTTCGGTAGTCTACATCCTGATTACATAAGACCACAACCACAATGCTTCTCCATATGCACGCGATCGGAGGACAAAACATTCTTTCGTTATTCATCTTTCATCGATGAGCAACGATTTCGATTACCACCACGTATCCGTAAATTGACTCTCAAATTCTCTTGTTTTGATTCCATAGAATCCGTCCACTCCAATCGTACACGAAACATCTATTCCTACCTTTTTTTCCTCCTTTTCCATGATTTTGCTATCAAGTTCTCCAGACTCCAAAAGTTTCGAATCGTCATCAATGGACCTTTTTCTCCCGAATACTTGCTATGTTTTCCATTCTTGCAATTCGCTACGGAAATAGATATTATATCAGAAATGTACATTCTCTCTTATCAACGATGGATCGACACCATCACAAACCATTTCGAATTCTTGCACCATAACTGCAATTTCCTTCGAAAAACCAATTTTTGTCCCAATGTTCGATCTTACCACAAAATGGCCTCTTTTCGATTCAATCTTACAGAAACGACGCAAGGAACTCAATACCTTTATTTGCATATGGGCCTCTTCCTAGAGTTCATATACTCCAACAAGCGTCGATCCAGCGATACTTTCATTTTGTCAAATAGCATCATACCATATGAATTTTGCGATGACCCGAGACTCCTCTGGAAACCCAATATTCACCACTTGGTATCCATTCACTTCTCTGATGTCGGCGATGTTACTCTCCTACACTTCTTCCTCCAAGACTCGTTTCCATCCTTGGAAATTCTCAGTATCGACAACATTCAATGTACCTTCCGCTCCTCTCTTTTCATCAAAAAGCTCCTAATCCGCATCAGAACCATCGAATCCCTCAAAACCCTGAAACTCACATTCCATCCTCCCGAACCACGTCTTCTCTCCGAAAGAACGACATCAGCTTTCTTCGCAGACCGCTTAGAATTCATTCACGAGCATGCTGCTGGATACGCAGGTATTACTCCTCTGAAGAAACTCACATCGCTCTTCCTCACCTTCGATTTTTCTACAATCGATATCTACGATCTGCAACTTGTTCTCGAAACTCAAATTCACTTTCTCCTCTCTTCCGTTCCAAACCTCGAAATGCTTGACTTCCAAGATACTTGTGCTTTTGTCATATTCCTCGATATCTTTCGGTATCCGAAATTACGATATCTACATCTAGCATCACGGAGCCGATTTCACATCGATTGCAGCACACTGATGATGTGTCCTAGCATTGCTATCTCAATTCATCCTCCAAAGGATCAAAAATGCATCTTTCCTTCGGTTTTATCCCGATTACACATTGTTATCAACGCTGAATTCGAAAGGTATTTTCGTTGTGAGCACTCCATTTTTAATGATCTGCAATCCGTTCAAAGTATCACAAAATCCCTGCAAATATCCGTCTTGAACAACGATTTCTGCGGATTTACTATTCCCGGATTCTTCATCGAACAATTGCATCGAATGAACATTCCTTTCCTTTCTGTCTGGAATTTTTACATAGATCCCCAGTACCTCCTCTCTTTTCTCCAACTCTTCCCAGATTCTAAAATCTTATATAAATTCAATGCTGGCATTTTCCGGTTTCAATCCACAGACGACCGATTCCAAATCTACTGTTCCGCTTTGCCACCAAATTTCCACCTTATAACTCGTTGTAAACGCGTCTCTCCAACACATTACCTTCCTTTGTTTTCAAGATATGAACGGCAATAAAGCTTTGTCTTTGTTGCATCTGCCTTCGGATATCCTAGAGCTCATTCTCTTCTTCGCGGATGACGACCCTCATGCTTGGCAGAACATGGCAGCTACTTGTACTGCTCTACACCAGCACATTTGGACCGCGGCTATCCCTATGCATACCCTACACATCTCTTCCCTTGCTACGGATATGATCACCATTAACCAGTACAAATTATACGAAGACCCCTTCGATGATACTCACATTTGGCACATACATGATATTGATGCCTTGCCAATGAAACTAAGAAAAATAAGTCCTTTTGTGAAAACCATTATGATTACCGTTACCCATCATTCTGGAATAGGAATCCGTCAGCGAATATGGAATATCCTTAGCAAACATAAATTCCCACACCTCAAGAATATATGCTTTGAAGATATCGATTTGGAAACCCCGCAATGTATTGAAATGATTCGGAATTCCAACATCAAATCAGCTTTCATTCTAGTCACTTTCCGGGGTCGTCCACTCGAAATATATCACTATCCTATTTCTTGGCCTCTTTCCTTGACACTCCTCACCCTGAAAATTCAAGCTATGCCCTTTGAATATCAGTATTTATTGAAATCTGTGCATTCCGCTGCCACCTGCCATTTGCCGATACAGACGCAACTGAATAACGTTCTTATCAACCCTGGCAACGTCAATTCGGAAATTATCGGCTGGATGAATTCCTCCCTCCCAGACCATATCCATATCCACTGGAGTATCAATTACTACCCTCCGTTTCCTCTTGTCACAATCCCACCCCCACAACTACACCCCCATTCTTGCACTTTCTTCAAATACGATGGACTGTCCATCACCGCCAAAAAGGATAACGGAAAACACGTAGATGCAATTCAGCTCCATGATTGTCTAGAATCGATACAATCCGCACAATCGCCAAAACACCACGATTTTTCCCCGTTTTTCAACCTCACATTTCTCTCCTTGACTCATATGCCTATTGGACTCATCATCCTCCTCTTCCCTCATCTGCATACCATCACAAATCTAACTCTTCGACTTTCACCTCTTATCTTCCAACATCAGGACCCTAAAATCTTTTGTTCCTTTCTATCTCACATCTTCAACTTACAAACTCTACAAAGTTGCGAAATTAACTTCATCTACTCATCTGGACACCGCACGTATTTTTTAGGAGACGTTTTTGATTCTATACAAGAACTCCCCATCAACAGGGAATTACCTTTTTTGAACACATTGAGACTGTTATGTTTTCAAATGTTTCCATGCATCTGCTTCAAATTCTTTCAGAAACTCCTGTATTTCACCCCGAATCTCAAGTATCTTACCTGTAATGCAGAATCAAGTTGTTTCCTTACAGCTTCCTTACGACATCTACATCATTTGTCTTTCATCACACCTAGGAATGGCCTTGACCACATCGATCTCTTTTTATTCCCATCACTACAGTCTTTCGTCACACACTGCAGTATTAATATGAATCAAGTTACCGGTTTCTTTTCAAAGCGACATGAACATCATCAATTCCGAGAAATCTCTTTACAACTTAGCGGTCATAGTAACTGGACACCTGTATGGAACTGGCTTCTTCGACAACACCAACTCGAAAAGATTTCTCTTTCATCCTGCACAATTACCAGACTCCCCCGTTCCATCATTGACCACCTCCATTCTCTCAGACTCCGTCGATACCTTTTTAGTATCAAAATCTTGGGTTTTAAAATTCACCAGAACGATTTGACCCTGGTATCCTCTTTTTTTCCCAGTCAAAAATTCACATCCTCGAAAAATTTGTATGGATCCACCATCATAGAAACAACTCGGGGAACCCTCAATCTCGTGATTGCGAAAGAATAAAAACAATGGAAGAGATTCCGGATGACCTTCTTCTGACTATTTTCGCAGATGTGCTATCCATTGACTTTCATGCAACTTCTCGAATTGCCCTTGTATCACGACGTTTCCATCGTCTTGTCTCTTCTCCAGACTTTGCAAACTTGTTCCCTCTTTCTCTCTCATTGGGTCACGGATCACCTTCGATATTCCATCTACCATTTTCTTATGCGCACGATGTATTTAATAATAATTACCCGAAAATCCCCGAGAGTATCATTAATAGAGTCTCTCATGTTTCCGGGGTCCCGCAAGGGTTGATCACTTTCTGGAAAGTATCCATTTGTCGAATTCCATTATTGGGAAATTTAAGGGATTTGGACTCTTTATTCCCTGCTGTGTCCCATATCGATATCGACATTCAAGACCTTCTTCCACTCCACATTATATGGCCAAAATCTCTAAAGTCCTTCTCCATTTTCGAATATTTTCACGACAACTTGGAACAAGGGTTACGCGTTCTCCCGCTACATGATAATATCATCTGTAAAAAGATAATCGTCAAAACAGTCTCTCATAATTTTGCCGAGAAAAACCTTTTTACCATTATGGAAACATTTCAGTACGCTGTTCATCTGCGGAAAATCTTTTCTTCCGAAGAACTGCCCAACGTTGATGTAGACATGCACTGTATCTGGTTTTCTCCTTGTGCACTCGATACCTCCATACCTATCCAGTCTTACATGAATTTCATGGATGTTATTCAATGGAACTGTCTTCAGGAACTCTTCATTTCCAATTGTCATTGGAAGGACTTGGAAAACATATTCGCTACTCAACCTTTCTCTAAACTGCAATCTCTCACCATCAAGGCCCTCTACACTACGAATTCTACCTTTTCCGTCCACTTGTTTTTCTTGATTCTGGAGCATATATTTAACATCCAATCACTCGTCCACTGCTCGCTTGATCTTACTGTTTACGGTGGACTGTACCACAGTCAATCAGTCCCTACTATCTTGGACAATAAGAAACGTCTCCCCATTGTGCGAACATCACTTTTATTTCTTCAAACTCTCCACATCAAGACCGAGCGTGTCGATTTTCTCACAGCTGTTTTGCATATTCTCCATAACAACATACCTCCTCTTTTACGCAAGGTTTCCATTACTGCCTCATTTTCCGAGGAATCTCTGGTCGATATACTCAAAGTCGCTTCGAACGTCTCTTCTTTACGTCTTCGTCATACGCGTGCAAAGGATGCTGATGGGGTTGTTTGGCCATTGTCTTTTACCACATTTTCGCGATTACAAATTCTCAAGCTTTCGGGGCCAGAGTTTCTTATCACCGACTTCCCGCAAACTATACAGAAATTGCAATTGTACAGATGCAAACCGTTTCCTTGGGAATCGATTCGCAATCTCCATTCTCTCCAAAGCTTAGAACTATGCGTAGCATCCGAATACTATTCATGTTCGTCTTTCTTTTCCAAAATACAATATCGACAGAAACTCATCATACCAAAGGAAATCCTGGAATATATCCAGGCCACTCGTTGTTCCTTTGCCACAGCAACACGATTATCCACCCTGAAAATCTGTGGTTTTTTCGCCGAAAAGGAATCCGAACAAATTCTAAGATCTTTATTTCCCAATGGTAGTCTCTTTCACTCCACAAATCACAACCACCCCATTTTCCAGGATTCCCAACATGAGTATATGCTCTACTGTAATGTTGCAATTGTTTTAATATAATCTTCTGAACATGGCCCATATTCCATACGATGTTTGGGACTTGATCCTGAAATTCGCATTCCAAGATGACAGTGATATCTACAAGTCATTTGCTCTTACATGCCGTTCTTTCTACCAACTTGATCTCTTTCCTATGGGAACAGTGAAATGCGGAGATGATAATCACAACTACGTCCGCATGGAATCTCCTACCTATTCTTTCGCTACTTTCTTAAAACATAAACAACAATTGCAATCCCGCGTAGATACCCTATTTTATTCCAATTTTTCTTCCTCCATTGCTTTTCCTATGTCTTCCATCCGCACCCTTATTCTGGTACATCCTTTCTGCGCTATCGGATCCAACCTCAACACTCTTTTTCCAAACGTTCATACCCTGCATATTCAAATAAACTACAACTGCAGTGATCCTCCGCTATCACCTTTTCATCTCCCTTCGAAACTGACCCATTTATATCTCTCCATCTGGGGTATCTGCAAACACGAAGCAATCATCCGATCATTCTTCAGTCACTCTTCTTCAGCAACATTATCACATCTTCATTCATTCTTGATGGTCTGTTCGGATTATAAACACGATTGGATTCCTGTCCTATTCGGTCCTCTCCGTACTTTTGATTTCATTTTCGACAATGTAACCGAATTATGCCTCTATCGCTTGCCAGATGATTGTCAATGGATTCTACAGCTTCCAAAACTCAAGACCATCTCTTGCCAATCAAATTCATTGTGTTTCACAGAAAACACTCCTATCCAACAACAGATCGAAATCTTGCAAATTCTACAAAGGTTGCAAAACATGTCGAACGATCATCAAGGACCGCTATCCTTCCCATGCATCAAAACTTTGAACTGCTCTGGTTTCCGAAACTACATATTTGCTATTCACTGGCTGCAACCTTTCTCTTTTCCATCTCTCCAATCCATTCATTTCTCATCTTTCGATCTCGATACCGCCATCTATCTTTTCGATATTCTCGCCAATTCTTCACAGGAACTTCAAGAGATCAGTTGGTCGGTTTTTGATATATCAGCGAACCGTTGCAAAGACATGCACATAACACCATCATCCCCATCTTTTCCGAAACTTGTTGCTTTCCGATTTCTGGAATGTCCTCTACGACAGGAACTTTTTCAGTATTGTCTAAACTCTCGTTACCTTACCGAACTTGAAGGTAGCATTGTGGATAATGGCATCTTGCTACCGACTTCTTTACGGAAAATGCACCTGATTTCTTCTCTCCGGGATTACTCTACACTGGCTCGATTACACACTTTGAAATTAGATATCGTGAACAAACTCCAACTATCATCTCTCCCAAACAACCTGCGGAGAATCACCATCCGTTACTCTGGAATAGATTCTTCTTGTTTTCACGCCCTGCAATCTTGCACAAAATTGGAACTGCTTCACCTTTTATTCTTCCACAACAACTCCCAACCCATGGACATCCCCGGCTATTTTTCAACTGCCTTTTTGGATTATCTCCGGGATCAGCGCACGCGCTCTCTTTTCTCCATCAAAATAATCGCTCTTTCTTCAGCTACCCACTTGAGACATCCAATTGTCCAACACGTGTTTTCTTCTGCTTCTCATTTTCATTCTTCTGCTCTCAACACTATCTCTTTTGTTAACATCTATCAAGTTCCACGTTCCAATCTATTTTTCCGGGTTTATGACTCTTTAAACAAAGGATATTGTTGACCTATCTCTTGTTTATTCTTCTTTGTTTTCTCTTTATACATCCTTAAAATCTTCAGTTTCCTCCCTCAAATTGGGGACAATGTCCTGTTGCGTTTCTTTTTCGGTAACTCGCTATCCGCGACTTGCTCTCCTTGATCGCCACCGCCACATAAATCGGGAACCGGGCTGGAACGTGGATTGGCACTCTTTCTCCGATGAACAACCGTCTTCCTGGGACTCGTGGTAGAGATGAAAGAGGTCATGGGAGGAACCAAAGCCGCTGGAGATGGTACGGGTACAGGAGAAGAAATCGGCACCTCCCGAATAGACGATCCGGATGCAACAACGGTAGTTGTTGGTGTCGTCAGCACAGGAACTCCTTTCTCTTCTTCTTCCCCACTCCCGTTGTCTTCAAATTCCCCTCGCTTGACAACATCGTGCGCAAGAAAACGCCGTAGATAATCGAAACAGCTTAACACCGATGTCTGACGGGTTAGCTGTTGAAGCATCAACTCGCCGCTCGTGCGCACTCCTTGTTCGGTTCCGCAAAGGTTGATATTGCCAAACATCGACGGTACCAGGAAGACTCCTTTGCAATCGCGGCCAGGCTTTGCTTCATCGGAAAAAATCACCCATCCGCTCATGGGGCCCGCAATACAAACTGCATGTACTGCCTCATTCTTTTCCAGGCCGCAAACACTGTAAATCATCCGTCCTCGTAAAATCTTCAGTGGCCCGTCATGCACGGTTTCCGTCACTAGTAAAGGAGATGGAAGAGGGTTCCGGAACAAGGGGTCTATCCATGTATCCAGGATGTCAAACAACTCATCAAGGGACTCTTTCCCATACAGCGGCCACTTCTCCTTCACCTCTTGCAGGCTCACAGGCTTCGGTTTCCTCAACAAAACGCCTTCTCTCTCCATGTCAACAAAAAGTAGAAACTGGAAACCTAACGGTCGACTTTCTTATAAAGGCAGTTTCGAAGAAACTTCGATTGTAACCCTTTGGGGAACAGGAACAGTAATCGCGCCTTTCTCTATCCTTTATCTCTTATTCTCCTTGGCCCCCTTTCAATTTGGAAAAACTACAAAACCCAGCAACTTCCGATTATAACCTCTTTCTATAGTTCTCGAGTGTCACACGTTCCGTCAGTTCTTCCTCTCTTCCTCCAACATGGATCTTACACCAACCTCTCGCCTTGATAATCTGCTCAACATGATTAAGACCGGTATCGACAAGAACACTACATGTTTTGTCGACAAGAAAGTTTCTCTGAGATCCATCTGTGATCTCTTTGACATCCTCCACTTCGACTACCACATTGCGCCTGATACCAAACTGCTCCATTACTCTCCTTCCGAAGAGATTCTTCTCACCGTCCAATCGATCCCCTCATCATCTTCATCATCCGGTGTCATCATCCGCAACGAAGATTTGCCTGCCCTTCGTCAGTTTGCCTTGCACACCCAACTTTCCATTGTTGCGAATGTCTTCGTCATCTGCACCACTCGTACTTCCGTCCATGGTTTTGCCAAGTTCTGTTCCTCGTGCATCTACAGGGCGGACCAAACGAGGACCCGGCACGACGGTAGCTATCGGGAACACCGATTGATCGGAAAATGCAACCCTTCTTTTGTTATTCACGAGACTACTAGACCCTTGCGGGTTTTTGTCATCTGGGCTTTCAAGGATGATTTCCCTACCGAACTCCTCCATTGTCTCCATATCGTCCAGGAACACTACGCAGATATCCCTTCTATTCTCCTTCTCAACTTTCTCTCTCTTGACGTTCCCATCTTCTTCAACCCTTCTGTTGTTCTCCAACAGTGTCGTTCTGTCTTGCCCGACATCGCTCCTATGTTCATCAGGCAACGTGCCAACACTTACTTCGATTTCACCCCCATACCTACCTCCATGGAAGAAGAACACTGGATCGAAATCAACAGCGACAGCGACATCCACTTTCGTCTCGGACAATGGTCTGCCGACCCCGATATCTACTTGTCTCCTAAAAACAACCCTCCTTACGGGAATGCAAAGTTGCCGGGAGAATGTACCGTTACCTCTTGTATCAGCAACCTCGTCGCCTATGCTAAGACCGACCGCAACATCATCGGCAGATGGTTACTCCGGGACTTCTTCGAGAGAGAAAATGACATATCCATTCCTTACATTATTGATCTCTTGGATTTCTGGTTGGGCATCGACGGCTTGACATCTGTGGTCGATCACCATCCAGACTTGCAGACATGTTTTCAGGTTATTGTTTTCATCTTCCCTTTTCACCTGCTGCTTCTTCTCATCTTTTTTCCTTTTTTTTTGATACAGAAAACATGTCTATTCTACAAAGACATCATCGACGACAAATTTCCCAGAGACCGCACGATTATGTGCATCCCTAAAAAACAATCAATCTTTAGCAGAGATCAACAGGAACAAGTAAGGATAACATTCCAATCTTTCTCTGCTGCCAGACATTCTTCTGTTGCTCCGTCTGTGCCTCGTGCACCTTCGACACCTCGTGCACCTTCGACACCTCGTGCATCTTCCGTACCTCGTGCACCTCCTGCACCTTCGACACCTCGTGCACCTTCCACATCTCGTGCATCTTCCGTACCTCGTGCACCTCCTGCACCTTCGACACCTTCGACACCTCCTGCACCTTCGACACCTCGTGCACCTTCCGCACCTCGTGCATCTTCCATACTTCGTGCACCTCCTGCGCCAGCTCTGCCGTATCCCCGCAAGCGCATTCAGCAGACACTTCCAGGAGATGGACCGCATGTCAAACATCCCAAAGACACTTTCTGGTACGATCCATTCATCCCGCCTACGTTCTTCCTTAAGGAAACTGTCGATGTATCCACAAACACGGATCCCTTGCCAGCAGAAGAACCTGCCTTGCCAGTGGAAAAACCTCCCAAGCAAAGGAGGAAACGAGCTCCGAAAAAGAACTCATCATGCGAACGTCAGGAACCTCTGCCCATTGATTTTCCACCCGGTATGGTATCGTCATTTCGGCTGGATACCCGAAATCAACCTTACTATCTGTCAGCTCCGGTATTACCGAATCAGCCTGGTTCATCTTTCGGTCCACTTCCTTTTTCTCTTCTACCTTCATCCCAGTGGCCGATAGAAAACGAAACTCTGGCCAATATAATCGGGACAGATTCAGGAAATAACTCCGATAATGAGCTCAAGGTACTCTTAGAACAGCAGCGAATGCAGATATCGCAAGCATCACAACGATTGCAACTACTATCGGAAGGAACAGATGCGGAAAAGGAAGAAGAAGACGTTACAGCAGGATATTTGCGACACTTGTACGCGGAATAAATTCTGTTTTCATCAATGAGTTCTCGTTTTCCCCCTCCTTTTTCATGGACGACTCGGAATTCGAAAAAAAAGCGTTCGTTGCTGAACCAGAAACCACAATTGCCGATTACAGAGCTAGAAGACTTACCGATCAAAGTCAAATCGGTCCAATTCCTCCAAGAATCCCTCCAAATACACCTCCTGTCGAACCAAACAAAGATATTATGAAGGATAATGTCACCCTCAAAGATTACCAACTAACGGGATTTAGATGGATGATGTATCGCGAAACAGTACCTGAACGTCCTGCAAAAATATACGCTGGTTTCCTCTTTGACAACCCAGGTCTCGGAAAAACTATCCAAACCATCGCTACCATCGTTTCCAACCCTGTCCCAGCTACCCTCATCATCGCTCCCCCTTCCCTCGTTAGCGTATGGAAAGACCAATTCACCGCTCACACAAAAAACGACAAAGTTGGTAATCGAGGAAGTGATTTCCTGCTTTATTCCGTACAAGATTCGGATGACAACGTAAAATGGTATAGAGATATAAACCAAAAACTTGTCATCATTCAACAAGAGTTAAGCAAAGGAACAAAAGTTCCTCCTATCGTTGTGATTATCGGAAACTCGGATGTCAAGAGCCCCAGAAACAAGAACATCAAATACTTCCATCAAAACCCTTTCAAATGGAATCGCCTCATATTCGATGAAGCTCATAATTACAAAAACCCGAAATCCAAAGGATTCGAAATTACTCTGCGGATTCCTCGAGTGTTCACTTGGTGTCTGACAGGTACCCCTATTACAAATGCCAAAGATGAATTACGAGTTATGCTCCAGTTATCCCATGTCATTCAAACTGAAAATGACATGACAAATTTGATATCCGCTTTTACTGGACGACAATCTGTTATTGGAAATGCCATCAACGAGGAAGGAATGCGTACCATCCTTCAATATGTAGCGATGAGAAGATTAACGGCTTTTCCTGGTCTTCCACCCAACCTTTTTGAATACGTCGTTTATTTACAACCAACAGACGAAGAAAAGCAGCTTCTTGAAATGCTGAAGAACAAAATTCGACAAATGCGTACAGATATTGTCGATTTCCAAAAACGAGTCCAGGCTCTCAGTAGTGGTCAAAATGGGTTGGCCATCATTTTGAAATTAAGGCGAACGTGTGTCCTTCCTTCCTTAATCGTCGAGGATTTCTTACAAGGCGCCCGCAAAGAGGACCTCAAGGAAGATAACGTATTCAATATCATGAAGGGCATTGAGGCCAGGCAGGAACCCTTGATCCAAAACAGGCAAGATGATGAAGACAAGGACAGAGTTCAAAAGCTTTTAGAATCCTTCCGAGAAAAATGCAGTAAAGTTGTCGCCGTCATAAAAATCACTCGAGAAACATTGCAATCATCAAATACACGTAAAATAGTCATCACATCGGAATGGACATCCATTCTTGACAAATTCCTCCTCGTACTGAAAAAAGAATTCCCGACTGTTGGAATTGTAGAAATCAACGGAGAAACCCCCCCAGCAAACCGCGTCAACATTGTGGAGGACTTTCAAACCAACCCAGAGATTAGAATTTGCTTATTATCCACTAAGGCCGGTGGAGAAGGTATTAACCTCAATGCAGCAGATACTATGATATTCCTTGATCGATGGTGGAACGCTTATTACACTATTCAAACTTCCAAACGTATCGACCGCGTTAGCAAGAGACAGAATGTCTACATCTATCATTTGCATCTGCAGAATACCATAGAAGACGATATCTTCAAAATCAGTGTCACAAAAGGATTCCACATGGAGTTACTGGACGATGACGGGGAAACCAACCAGGAATCCCAAGTCAGACAACAACTTATTGCCAACATTCTTAACCCCAACCTTAATCAACCTTTTCAACCTGCAGTACCACAGAAACGTCCATTGCAACTTTCATCCCAGGTGTCATCCCAACCTATCAAAATACCTCGATTGGATCCAAATGCACAGAATTTACCTTCGTCTCAACCTGCGGTGCCTCTTCCACAACTGCCAACCACGGACCGTACAAAATTACCAACTATTCGAGCCCAACCTTCCGTGCCTCGTGTACAACAGCCTATCATTGATTTAGAACAGTCTGATTTGCCTTGGTCTCAACAGCCTCCTCTCCCCCAACTGCAAACCACGGAACTTACAAAATTACCAACTATTCGAGCCCAACCTTCCGTGTCTCGTGTACAACAGCAACCGTTACAGCAGTCGAATTTGCCTTGGTCTCAACAGCCTCCTCTCCCCCAACTGCAAACCACGGAACGTACAAGATTACCAACTATTCGAGCCCAACCTCCGGTGTCTTCGATGACTCCTTCAATCGTTGATTTGGAGCAGTCAAATTTACCTTGGTCTCAACAGCCTCCTCTCCCCCAACTGCAAACCACGGAACGTACAAGATTACCAACTATTCGCGCTCAACCTCAACAACCTGCAGCGCCTCTGATACAACAGATATCGTCCAAACAAATGCAGGATCTGCTGCAACAAATGCAAAACTTGTCGTCACGACAGCCGGACCTTGTACATGATCCTCAATATCAAGGATTGCTGCAAATGTTGATGACACAAAACCAATTGAGTCCATCGCTTGTCGAAAAAATACAAAAAATAATTTCGATACTGTCAAAGAATCCTCCTGTGCAACACCCTTCGGTACCTCCAGTACGACAGCAACAGACTCTTTCCCGATTACCGATCATTCGAGCTCAACCTGCTCAACCGGCTATACCTCCAGTGCCTCCAGTACGACAGCAACAGACTCTTTCCCGATTACCGATCATTCGAGCTCAACCTGCTCAACCGGCTATACCTCCAGTGCCTCCGGTACGACAGCAACAGCCTCCGCCGCAACCCTATCAAGGTCCTGTTCTCCATATGCCGAATTTCTCCGTTCCAAATCCTGCTCGAAACGAAAAACTTGTATCCGCCCTGGATATAATGAAAGCAAAGGGCTTGTAGAGGAAGATAGACTATGGCTTGTTGTAAAAAGACTGCTGTTTTCCCCGATGTCCTGGAACAACTCTTCTTGAAACATAAAGAGAAGATCGCCGAAAAAGTGGATACTGCGACTTTTTTCCTTTTCAAAAACTTCATGCATCCTCCTGGTGTCCATGCTCCTCTTCCTCTTTGTTCCACCTCCTCAGATTTCGTCCACCGCTTGCAGAAACTTTGCTCCACTACGGATTTCGTTAGTAGAGCTAAGAACATCAAACTCTTCTTCGCAGTCCTGATTTCTGACATCTTTCTCCAAAACAATTGCGATGCTTGCACTCTCGTGATGGCCGCATTCGATCACATCTGCGCTATTCCTCTCACCGACCCCATTATCTCCACTCTCGCCGACTGCCATTCCTTCTTCTTCTCTTGCCCCTCTTTCGTCAACATTATCAACAAAAAGAACAACACTCTCCCTTTATTTCCAGTTGTTAAGGAACTCATCGAAACTGCTTCTTTCTTTTTTCAATCAATGTGTTCTTTCGGCTCGGAATTCCCAGATGATTCGGCTGATATCATCGCAAGTCATCTTACCGTCTTCATCGATTGCATTCGAATACTTTACTATGTCCTCGCCAATTTCCATTTTCAATACCTGCCCTACACACCCGGCGATGTCTTTCTCGCTTACGACAAATCCTATCCTTTCTTTTGTTTACTCGACAACATCCCAGGCCCGATTTGTAACATCATGCTTTCTTGCGGAATCCTTTTCTGTAGCAGGCAGACAAAGATTCCCCAGTTCCATCACGTATGGTGCGCACTCGCTCCGAAATATATCGACATAATCGGCCCGACAATGCTGGCACAAAACATATTGGGCACTGACCCGATTCAGAATCTTTTTGTGTTTTCTTTCCTTCGGGAAAACGGATTAGAAATGCGTAGTTTTGTGCTCGGAGAAAATGATACCATCTTCCCTCTCAATAAAAACTTGCTTTTCCTTTATATCCAGAAACAAGACCAAGAATAAATTCTCCTCTTCTGTTTGACAACTACACAGGATAACAAGATGCAGAATATCGCGACATTGCCCCGCTACCAATCATGTCTTGCATCCCCAAACACTCCTTGTAATCAAAACACTATTCCTTGGAGATTCATGCACAAATCAAAGAACACGACTAGAGTTTTCAAAAAACCGGAAAATATCTCCCCGCAAGAAATCGATCAATACTTCCAAACCGTTTACCATGAAAATGCTTGTGGTACGGAACAAGAAAAGCGCATTGCATACAATTCCCTCAAAGGGCGATTCTTCCAGAAAGAGACAAATAATCCTTCTTGGGCAAAACCTCAACCAGCTACTCAGCCTGCGGAAGATTACGCAGAAGTCACAGGTACTTTTCATGACCCCATGCTTACTTCGCCAAACAATACCATTTACCTATCCATGAAGGACTCTTCCGGGGTCTGTCTCAACTTGGGGAAAACACTGTCCGCAAATAATCGCTTTCATGCTCTTTCTTTATTAATGCCCAATTTGGACCCGAATACTTTACCAACCATGACACACAACGGGAAACTCGTTTCGCCAACACTCGCCAATTTCCTCCAATCTCATGTATTTGATATCCAACAACTACCTCAACCCGCCCGATGGGGTATCTTCTTCGAAATCGCTATCAGGAATAACCAAGATCCATCATTGAATGAATACCGTAAACGAATCCCATCATTTCCCGAATTGGATCCGGTCATCGTCGAACTTGCTGCAGCCCATTCCTACGATACTATCCAATTGCTTTCCGAACCATACGGTAAATTCCCAAATATCGCTCATGCCCACTATATCATGGACCTTAGACCCCCGGCTGATTCCCTCAGAGCTTTGTTTTCTTGTACAAATCAAGTCATCGAAAGTATGGAATGTAACAAAATCATCATGCAGCGCAAAGAAAACTCCTGTATCGATCAAAACATAAGCGACCCTTGTACGCAGAACACTTTCCCGTACCAAATCATGCTCTCTGAAAATAACGATGTCAGAAAATACCCTCCTTCATCAACCGCAGATATCCGAGATATCGATAACTACTTTCGCAACATTCACCATTTCGAAATCATCGCATCGCCGGAACAAAAGATGGAAATGTACAACAACCTCACAGTTCGATTCTTCCAAAATTCCCCAAACAACAATGACCTGGACTTCCCTCAAAACACAGATACGTCCAAACTCACCCCTGTCGACGAACAAATTGGTGCCGCAGAAGTTTATACAAACGCTCAAGTTCGCTCTTTTTCCGAAACATCGCTTGGCGATATACCATTCACGAGATACCGCATTACTCCAGGAGCTACATCCCTTTGCCTCCCTGTCGGTAAATCACTCGTCGTCAGTAACATCATCGAAGCCATTCAAACTCTAACACAAATGCCTATCCTTGATTTCCTTACCTCTACGGTTGTCGGAGGCAAAGAACTGCGTGATGCTATCTTCGCCAAGAATGCTTCTTTGGAACAAAACCCTAATGCATTCAACAACTTGTCCCAACCTCTAAAAGCTCAGGTTGTTTCCTACAAACTGCACAGCATGTCTCCACAACAGATCGCTCAATTCGGTTTTGCACAACAAAGCAGTCCTGTCATGCGCATAATTGCCAATATGGCTAGAACAGCCGGATACCAAACTATCCAACTTCTTCGGGAACCTCCAGGTATCTCGGTTATCATGGACCTCCGCCCACGTTCTCAATCCATCCGCTTTTTGGAAAGTTGCTCTAATGTCCAGGTTCCACAAATTGCCCAGCCACTTCAGGTTCCTCAGCTTCCTCAAGTTCATCCTGAAAGTCCGGACCCTTTTGATATCTTCAATCCTGCTCAGCCTCAAGTGCCACAGATTCCTCAAAATCCTCTAATTCCTCAGGTGCCACAGATTCCTCAAATTCCTCAAGTGGTGCCAGATCCGGAGGATCCAGTTGGTCCAGAAGGTCCTGTGATGATTCCTGTTTTGCAAGCATCGCAACTAATTCCTGCAGGTCCTCTTTCTCTCGATATTGTGATAAATAAGATTAAAGAGCTGTATAGGATTAATATCACTCAAGTCATAAATGAGATGACCCCAGCAAAAACAAGAATGTTAAAGGCATTAGGTAATAACATATTAGAGTTCGAAGGTGCTCTAATGCAATCCTTGAACAGTGTTCCTTCTTGGAACATTTGGAATACTATCATGTACTTTGATCTCTACGATTGTATGACAGATGGATTATTGTTTCCCATGCAACGCCAATTGACACCTTTGTCTCTTTGTCCCAAGTATCATTACCAGAATCCACCTAACACTTTGGAAGAACTGCGCATTCGATACAATTACATGGTAAAGAAAGCAGAGCTGCATCATCTCTACTACATTGCCACTCTTCCAGGACACAAAATCACACAGGCTATGCAAAAGAAACATCCAGGGTCCACTCAAACTTTCTACCAACCTTTCACTCCGATTCGTTGGCCCACACAACACAACTACGATAACCTTGTCAAACTGATACAATACGCAACAAATGCATACAACACATTGCGCAGCGCAGCCATACAGGCAGCACCAGCACAACCGAAAGGTGCACAAAAGAAAATGTTGGCACTCATCAATCAGCAAGGAGGACTACCTCATGCTGTTCCTAATGTATCTCTCACTCTCCCAAATGTCCAATATCCTATTCATCCACAGGCTGATCTAAGTCAATGGAAAAAACTTCTGCCACAACAATATCAGAAACAGTTCGATGTCCAAGGAAGAACTGTATATGCGGCATCTACATCTAGTGCATCATCGGGTTCGGGTTCTTCTTTCTCGGATGAATCTGTGGAATCGGAAGAATCGGAGGAATCGGAAGCAGCTGAAGAATCATCTTCTTCTTTTTCTTCTTCTTCCAGCTCTCCAGAGCCACAGAAAAAGCGCAAGGCACCAGCAAAGCGTAAGCCAGCACCAAAGAAAAAGAAGTAAGATATCTTTATTGCCTTGGATTTACATGCAATGCCAGGCAGTGTGCTTCTTCCTCGCTGCCGCCAACTTTCCCTCCCTTTCCTGGATTTTCTGCACTCTCTTCTGCATCGCTTCTTCGCGCATCTCGATCTCCTCCAACTTGTACTCGTCGGCCTTATCCTCGTCTTGATGCATCATGATCAACTTGTCGGCCATCTCCAGCCGCTCCTCCAGCTCCAATAAATCTTCCTTTTTCTCCTCTAGCTTCATCTTCTTGTGGGCCAGCTTGAACTTCGTGTACGCGATGTCCAAATGTTCCTCCAATTCCTTCTGGAGATCGCTTTTCTCAGGATTGTCGGACTTCATCCAAATCTTGGCTTTCTCCACATCTTTCGGAACTCCCAGACCATGCAGATAACAACAGGCCACAAAGAACCGGCGATTCTCATCGAGTTCCGCAGGTTTCTTCTGCGTCCATTCTGCAACTATCTTCTTCACTTCCTCCATGTTTTCCGCTTTGGACTCTTCGGGTCCCTCTTTTCTTATATAAAAAATTATTGAAACTTCCAGTGCCTTCGGATACCTTCGATTGCCTTCGGACATCAATGGACGCAATAGAGCAGGCCGGATTCGGTGGAATTCGCAAATGGTTCAAGTCTCTTCCAAAGGAAACCCAGGAATCACTGGGACACGATTTGACATCATGTTGGCTTTCCGCCGAATACTTTCGTTTTGTCCTCGGTGATAAACCGGAGGGTCAGCATGTTCTTGTTCCTTCATCATCTGGATACCTATCTCCTGGCACGTACCATGGTTTCATCGATGCAAGTGAAATCCACTATTTCCTCCTTGATGTTACAGACACGAAAGTCACTATTCTCAGTACATTTGGCGGAGGACCAAAACAATTCTGGAAGAAGTCAATTCCCCTTGCAATATGGCACTCTGCTATCAAAGACCTCATGACAGGCATCTTTCCAACCTACGAAACTCTCTTTGGATACAGTCCCGATATTCTTCTTTTGCCATTTCGGCTTTATTTCGAGAAATCATGTCGGAATGATAATAAATGACCACATTCATTGCCCTTTCCATAATCTCGGAATTGTTTTTATTCACGACAAAATATCAAATTCCACAAGAGTGGTTCGCGATCCACATTTCACGAATATCGGCTCCAACAACGCCGCCAATGATAGACTTTTCTTCAGTGACATAGGATGGAAATGAACCATCAATCCTCCTCCAGTTGTCAGGGTCACGTCATCAATGTCGCGAAGTATGTTTTCGTTTTTCCAATTGCAGAGAATACGAAGGACATAGCGCGAGAACTCGAGATCTTCCTGACGGGATCGAAAATAGAACCGAACAGGAGAAGGTGAAGGAATAGCATCAATCAACATTATCTCCTTTTCCAATTCAAACCTGTCTTTCCTCAGTTTGTCAAGTTGCTCCTCATTCCATCGACTGATCGATCCTTGTATCTGCTCGCGACGTTGCTCCTTCTGGATATCCTGTATCTCTTTCATTATCTGCGACTGCATCATACGACCCATATTCCGAAAGACACTGCAATCGAAATCTGTCCTTCTCGCTTCCACTTTGGCCTCCATTTCCTTCAGTTGCTCGGTTTTCGCTTTCACTTTGGCCTCCATTTCCTTCAGTTGCTCGGTTTTCGCTTCCACTTTGGCCTCCATTTCCTTCAGTTGCTCGGTTTTCGCTTTCACTTTGGCCTCCATTTCCTTCAGTTGCTCGGTTTTCGCTTTCACTTTGGCCTTCAGTTGCTCGGTTTTCGCTTCCACTTTGGCCTCCATTTCCTTCAGTGGCTCGGTTTTCGCTTTCACTTTGGCCTCCATCTCATCCAGTTCATCGTTCTTTATAAGCAACTGCATATACCAGGAATTCAGCTTCTTCTCTTTCGCCTTCAACTGGGCTTCCATCTCCTCTTGTTTGAATATCTTCCCATTCATTTGCGTCTCCGCCTGCTGCCTTTCTTCATTCTTCTCTTCCACTTCAAATGTGATCTTCTGCAACAGTTGATCTTGTTCTCGGATCTTCTGCTCCTTCCGTTTCACGTTTTCCTCCAGCTGCTTCCACAATTGGAACTTTTCCATGACATTGACATCGAGGAGCTGCAATTCACGTTCCCTCGCCAACTTCATTTTCTTCGCATTCTCAACTGCTAACATCAGGTCCTCAAGCTTCGTGACAAGCACACTGTGGTCTTCGGATGCCATGACGCGAGTATCGAAATAAAAAGAAAAACTGTCTCGCAATTTATACAAAAATTTCTACCAGTATTCCCTCTATGACGCGTTCAACAAACTTGCGAAACATCTCTCCAAGTATCTCACTGAAATCTTCTCCTTCAAAGTACCGCGAAAAAGATGGTACCACCACATTCTCTAGTTTCCATGGCCGGAACACATATTCTTGATAATCTTCGTTTCCGCTGCGAAAATTCCTGGGTAACACCACGATATTCCCACTGCGACAACGCTTCCTTTTCAGCCGCCAGAAATAAAAACATCTTCGAGTTTCCGGTACACCGAGACGTCCTGTCCAAATCACAAACAGTGATTCCTCTACCGCATTCTGCACGCTTGCAATGATACCATCATCGCCAGTATTTGTTCCAATATTCGCAGCTCTCACAGCTCTCCTCGCTTGTGGAAGCTCCAGAAATACGGCGCCGGGATACACTCGGCCTGGATCAAAATATTCCCCTTGTACTCGATTTTTCTTCAACTCCACCTCCACCATATACACATTGTAAAACTGCTTCGATACCCCCAACACACGCATCCTCTCTATCGTTGGCCGCACCATCTTTTCTTTTGTTTTTCTTCCTTTCTACCAAAAATACGAAAATAGCCAATGATTATACAAATTCTTTTTAGTCCATTCTGCGATTTTGTCTTTTAAAAAAGGAAACTCGGTTATCAGCGCTTTGTCGAACTCAACTTTTCTTTTCATAGCTTCGTTATCTTCCTCAACATCCTCATAATGATTCAGAGCTACCGTGAAATACTTTTGTGCTCCTGCTCGTACAAAATCCGGTCGAATCCGATACTGCTGATCCGCTAGAAACACAAAAGGTGTATCCCCAATCTTCTCACTGCGTAGAATCTCATAGGAATCATCTCTCCACATAAACATCGTGCTTGAATCATTATCTCGATCGCCATACCCGCTCTGATCATACACCCCAATGCTTTCATTCACCCGATCTCCTAATTGCTCCCATTCTTCACACGTGATGTCTTCAATGTCCCGATTATACACCGCATATCCATACCCATGGGCTATCAATAAATCAACTCCCATCTTTCCTCTTCTTCCTCTTTTTTTTTATTTATCTTCTCGTCAACCGCACTTACACCATAGCGGTGAATAGCATCACCGGGGATTCTACCCATTTTTGTAAAATCATCCAAAAGAAATTTGTTCCCAACGGCTCAAAGAACCCTATCAAGTTCCAACACCGACGACAATACACGAAAAATAAAGTATCCAAAGACTCAACAACCTCTTCTAACATCTCTGTACCTCTCTGTACCTCTCATGTTTTATGCGTAAAAACTCAACTTCAAAACAAAAAAAAATTGTTTCTAACAAGAACTCTCGATTTCCTCTTCACCCGTCGGTTCCGTCGGTTCCGGTGGTTCCGTGAGGCTATCCTCGGACTTGGATGGCCACTCGAAATTCTTCTTTTGCCGATTATAGACAAGCCCTTTCTCTCCCGCAAATGTCTGCAGCCATCCACTTGGCGGATAATAGTCCCCATGTTCCGCATGAAAATGGTTGTAGTACCGGGACATCGACATCCCCGCATCTCTCTTGTACTCACACCCATCATACGGACAACATAAATCGATCCCCAGCATCGCATTCTTCGTTTGCACTTTCCTTTGCTTCTTCTGTTTCTTTGGTTTCTTCTTCGGCTCGCCTTCAGTATCCCCCTCGGGAACAGCGATGTCGGAAATCTTCCTTTTCTTAATCGGCTCCTTCCTTTCTGGGAGTTCCACAATCTCATTGTCCACACTACTTTTCATTAGCGCATCCAAAAATCCGGCAATGAGGTTATTCGACTTCTCAGCCATAGTCTCCAATCTTTTCAACATTCCATCAAGCTTGTCTCCAAATCCTTCCACAATCTTCCGTACACTCTTCTTCTTCTCTTCGGGTACAACAACAGATGCCATCGGGTCTTGTCTCCGCAGGTGTCCGGTTTCTTTTCTTTTCATCCTTTTTCTTATTGTCTCTTTCAATTTTTTGGAGTCCTCCATTCCCCAGGTTTCTTTTGACTTTCCTTCTTTGAAATTTTTTTTAGAGGAGAGGAAAATCAGATTACGAGTTGTTCCTTTTGCGGTGGACATGGAAATCAAACAAGTTCCCGATGACATTCTCATCTCGATTTTGGGTTCTCTTATATCCATCGATCCTTTTGCAACCCCTAGAATATCCCTTGTTTCTCGACGTTTCCATCGTATCATCTCTTCTCAGGACTTCGCCAATTTCTCAACGCTTTCCATTTCCTTCGCTACACCACATCATGCAACATTCCGCTTTCCGACAGCCCATATTTTAAAACAAAAGGGTTATGAGGCACAAGATCCTTATCTCTTCATCCTGCGTTCTTTCGCGTCAAGGGTCTCTCATGTTTTCGGTTTCCCGAAATATCCAATCACCTTCCATAAAGTGAAAACCCTTCGATTTCTGATGTTTCGATATGGTATCGATTTGAATTCTTTGTTTCCTGCGGTATCTCACATGGATATAGATATCCAACACCCGATTATCGACGGTATGAGATGGCCACAATCTCTCCAATCTTATTCTCTCTTCATCGACATGCGCCATTGCACATTTTCAGACTCTTTCATTGCATTCCTTCCACCAAAAATCATCTGTCGAAGCATTTCTTACACCCAACTGGGAGCTTACAATTCCTTCCCTGCCCGTTTCCCAGAAACCGAACTCTTCAGCATTTGCGAAACCTTTCACTTCGCTCTCGCTTTGCACAAGTTGATTCCATCACAACAACTACCGCACGTCAAAGGAAATTACCACTCTATCTGGTTTTCTCCTTTGGCGGTGTCTAATCTGCATCTTGCTGAAATCCCCCACCACAAATATCGATCGGCATTTTCTCCTATCACTACACACGACTTTATGAACATAATCCAATGGGATTCCCTGGAAAAACTGTTTATTTCCGAATGTTACTGGGCCGACTTGGAAAACATCTTTGCATCACACTCTTTTCCTTCCTTACATTCTCTAACCATCGATGGAATCTACACTACCGATTCTTTCTTGAAAATACCTTCGCAAGCCGATGTCATTTTCATCTTCATCCTCGATCACATCTTCAGTATTCAATCTCTCGTTCATTGCTATCTCAACCTATCCATCTCTGGCCTGCAGAACCACAGACCTGTTCCCTGCATCGGAGAAAAGTGTGTTCCAATTATCCGAAGACAACTCCCTTTTCTCCAATCTCTTTACATTAATACTGCACGTCTCGATTTTCTCAATGCTATCTTGCGCATACTTGGCTATCATGCACCTCATCCCGTTTTGAAGAAAGTTAGTATCATAGCTCCTTTCTGCCAAACTTCTCTCGGGAATATCTGCAAGTTATGCGAACAAACTGTGGTATCCCTCAATCTCATTGACAACAAGCAAAATACTCCAGATGAAACTCTACACCTGCATTTTGTTTATTTTCGAAAATTGCGCACCCTCAAAATCGACGGTTCCAGATTTCTCATATATATTTTTCCTCCCGATATCCGCAAACTCCAGGTGTACAGATGTAGACCTTTTCCATGGACCTCGATTTACACTTTGCATTCTCTGGAAACCTTACATCTTTCCGCTTCACCCACAAAACAGAACGGTTTCATTGCCGAAATCATCCACAAATTCCAACAACACCAAGATAAACTCACCATACCCAAAGAGATCCTGGAATACATTCAACGTATTCGATGTTCTCATTCTTCTAGATTCTCCAATATCCGAATTCGTGGTTTCTACGCTACAAAGGATTGCCAAGCAATCATACGATCTTTCTTCTCACATTGTTATCTCCGTACAAAGCCCGACTACAAATACCCCATTCTCACGGATGAGTGTAACTGTGATTTCGACAATTGCAAAGTTGCAATTTTTTTAATACAATAGCCTTTGAGTCTCTCTTGATTCGCATAAGTTTTCGATTTACACATCATCAATGTTGTGGGATATAGAGGATATCTTTTTACATGTGCTTTCTTTCCTTGACAGACAGAATTTGTGTGTTGCGAAAAGAGTTTCGCGTGCGTGGAGAATCCTTGCTTCTCATCCTACACTTGCACCTTGGAAATCACTGCGATTCACTCGTTGTTCCGATTCCATTATCCGCCACATGATCCAACAATGCCCATTACTCACGAGAATCGATGTCCTCCACTCCAATGAAGTCACAGATGCTGGTCTTGTTATCTTGAGTCTCCATGGTTTTCATCTCCGCTCTTTGTCCTTTTGTTGGTGTGATCGTATTACAGACGCAGGTATCAAAAGCATTGCTAGACACTGCTCACAACTGACCGACCTCCATCTGCCCTACTGTCACTCGATCGGTGATGAAAGTATTTGCTGCATTATCGAACATTGCCCCCGATTGTCTTCATTGGAACTCACTGGATGCACATTGATCACAAATATCACTCTGCAGGCTATCTCGATTTTCCATCCTCATCTTACTTCTCTGTTATTGTCCACTTGCTCTGAAATCGGCGATGATGCCGTTCACAATGTTGCTCCCTCCCTCACTGATCTGAAATCGCTCGCCCTTTCTTGTTGTAACATTGTTGCAGACAAGGCCATAGACAACATCGGTACATTCTGCCATTATCTACGCTCAATCTTCATCGGACACTTGAACATTACTGATTATGGTCTCCGTGCCATTACGGAACATTGCACAAACCTCGTCTCTCTCCACATTCCAGGTTGCGACAAGCTTACGGATAATACCTTGATTGGTTTGGCTCGCAACTGCACCAAATTAGTTTCTCTGGATGCTTGCTACTGCTTCCTTTTCACAAGCGTGGGTGTTGGTTCTATTGCCGAAAAATGCAAAAATATCCGAGCGCTCAGCCTCACGAAATGCGTCAACGTCGATGACACGGCTCTTCGAGCTTTAGCGCTTCATGCACATGAACTGCGAAGTTTGAATCTTACTTCATGTCAACATGTGACCAACTCAGGATTGCTGGAACTCATATCATCCTGCACAAACTTGTGCGATCTCAATCTCTCTTATGTCACATCCATCACTGACGATACCATTTTTGCCATTTGTCATTCTCTTTTTCACCTATCTTCTCTCCATATTTTGAACTGTCCATACCTTTCTGACGCTTCTCTATGCGCTCTCACTGATTCACTCCCAGATCTCACAAGCATACACATCTCCAAATCAACCTTTAGCAATGACGCTATTCACATTTTGGCTACCTCAAAGAAATTCATGTATCTTTATTAGTTTGAAGGCCCTGGTGGAAAACTAAAATGAGCTAGGCGCATTTGCTTCCGTCTGGCTTCCATTTCTTCTTCTTCCATTTCCTTTGCACTCCTTTTTTTCTGCTGTTTTCCTGCTTTTTCTTCTTCTTCTTCTTCATCTGCTCGCCCACATATCATCTCTAGCACAACATGTTTTCCTCCTTTTCTTCCTAGTGTTTCCACCACTCTCAACTGAACAACTGGTCCATCTTGGGCGGTATCTTCTTCTTCTTTCACAACCTCGCCTTGTTGCGGTACCTCCAACTCAAAGTAGTCTCCTGCCTCCATCCGGCAACGAACTCGGCTGAATTTCTCAAAACGACTGGGATCCGGACATTCCTTTGCGGTCATTATCCCAGGAAAATTGGACGAGATCGTACTGGATACCAATATTGGCACAGGCCCTGTTTGGCACTTGATGTGTCTCGATCCCAACGGAAACTCAGGCTTGAGATACAAAATGTAATCACGGGGGTCCCCCAGGGCGGTTATCGCTATCTTCTTCCCACGATTGGCTCCGGTAACATACACTCCTATCTCTTCTTCTTCCACCGGTTTCAAGGAAAGTTCTTTCGGTTTCCAACTTTGTCTCTGATACCGCATCCCAAACTCCGCCAAACTCCTCAGCCGCATCGTCGCTATCATCTCTTTTCCGGCAAACCACCTCTGTACACCCTTGAAATTGCTCTCAACATCCATTGCCCGGATATCCTCCAGTCTCGCTCTCGCTATCTTCCCTTCCACACAGCCGGCTTTCTGGAAACGAAACCGAACTTTCTCATGTTCATAATCACAGCTGCCTTTCACCACCAAGGTTCTCCGATTACCGCTGTCAACTTCCACACTCCACGGATACTGCATACTCTAGCTCACTCGTAGGTACTCCTGCTGGTTTTTTTTTTCAAAGGTCCTTCTTTTATAATTTTCTTCGGAAGCTTGTAGAAGCTTGTAGAACCTCTCAGAAGGCATCGATTACACGGTTGCTTTTAATAAATACCAGAAACTCTTGGAAACTGTTGTAAACGATGGATACACCTGTGTTGTGGGATTACCACGATGTTTTTCTCCATGTGCTCTCTTTTCTGGATACCCGTACTTTGTCCATCGTTCGGCGAGTTTCTCATTCGTGGAATATCCTTGGTTCCCATCCAACGCTGCCAGCTTTGAGATCAATCCGTATGCAATACTTGTCCTTTGCCGACATGGTTAAAATGATGCGCCAATGTCCTTTGCTACAAGATTTGAATCTGTCATTATGCCCAGGTCTCCATGATAACATCTTCATCCTCTTAGCGGTACACTGTCCTTTAATCACCTCTTTCTCCATTTCATGGTGTGATGTTCTGACCAATTCCACTCTAAACATCATCGCCAAAAACTGGTCACTGCTGGTGTCCTTGAGTGTTCCCCAGTGTCACTCAATTGGCGATGACGGCATTTGCCATGTGATCAACTTTTGTCCACGTTTATCCACTTTGGATCTGTCTGGATGTTTCTTGGTCACCGACATCACTCTCAACACAATCAGTGCCTGCCGACCTCCACTCACTTCTCTTTTCCTGTCTATGTGTAATTCCATCACCGATAACGGACTTTACAACACCGCTCCTGTCCTTACAAACCTGGAAACTTTGTCCATCTCCTGGTCTCGCGAAATCGGAAACAAAGGAATCGCTAGCATTTGCAAATACTCAAAACGTTTGAGCTCCTTCTTCCTCTCTCATTTGTCGCTCTCCGATACTGCTTTCGATTCCATCGGATCTCACCACACAAATCTGCATTGTCTTGACCTTTCGGGCTCGGATCTTCTCACAGATGCACATTTAATCGGCATTGCACGCCGTTGTCCAAGGTTACAATCCCTCGATGTCTCTTTTTGCTCGTTGATCAGTAGCGAAAGTGTCGCATTTCTAGCTAAACACTGCACAACTCTTCAATATCTCAATCTTCGCGAGTGTAGTCTTATTGATGATTCCGCAATATACACGCTCGGTTCTTTCGCCCGCAATCTCCGTAACCTCAATCTCTTCTATTGCGACAGAGTCTCCGAAGCTGCCCTCTCTCACCTCATCTCTTCCACACGCCTCACTGAATTCAAACTCCTATTTACCAAGCACTCCCATTCTTTTAAATAAAATTTTGTAGTGGTTGTTTTTATTCGGTCGCTATGCAGCGGCAGAGCTCGAGAACGTGATCAAAGAAATGAAAAGCACAAAGAGCTTCCTCGCGAACCAGGCATATTATAACGAGATTGCTGATGGTTATGTCCGTGATACTGTGCAGACACTGAGGAAATCGACCGAAAATACCTTGGAGATTTGGTTCCCAAAGATTTACTTTCCTGGGTCCTGCAATCATGGAGTAAAAGAGGTAATCGCAAAAGTCGAGAACCGCTGGTCTGTTGGAACCATCCGAGAAACGGCATACAATTGGCATGTTGCTTTCAACAGAAATGATGTTCAGACATAATTCGCTGCAAGAAAACGACTGGCAGCTATCGTTGCTCCAACACAGTCAACATTTCCATCCAATAAATCAGATATCATTGTAATCCCCAGTTTCTCTTCCATGATTTTCTCTTTCTTGTTTCCAATGCCTGGTAGCACGGAGAGCGGAGCAGATGTCCGATAGGATCCCGGAATCACAGGTAATTTATATCTGTACACACTCGATTTCAACACGGCAGCTTGTCCCGTTTCCGCTTTTTGTCTAACCCAATCACTTTCATCGACCCACCCAAACCTTATCAGATATAGGTTTTGCTTATAAAAATTGACTGTCAGGTAGTACCCACTCCTGCATTTTCTTCCTTCGCGCTTTGTCGCCCCAGCTACATAACTTCGATTTCCAAAAACTTTCAATCCTTTTTGTCCAGATGTCTTCACTTCGATTGAGTATTGCGGATCAGGTACAAATACCACATCTTTATCTTCTTTGCCAATACCTCCTCGCCAGACTCCTGGATACCTTTGTTCTAGTTTCCGTGTGAACATTTTCTCAAAAAGTATACCAATCATCTGCGCACTCGGTTGTATTTCCTGCAATGATATATCTCCTCCAATTTTCGTATCCCATACGTTCTTCCAAGTTTCCAGGGATATCTCTAGAATATCTCTTTCTTTCAGCGGATGTCGAACTATTAATTCTCTTGTTACACTCGGCCAATCTTCTTCTTTTTTTCTGTCATAAGGACTTTGTTTTTCTCGCGCTTCGCTGCTGTTCATCTTCTTTTACTTTCTTCCGTGAAATTTTCAAAGGGATATACATTCCATTGATCCCATCACATTCCATCGCTTCATTTGCTGTCAAAAACCTTTTCTCCATTCGCAAGAGATTACCCGATCCCTCTAGTTGATATAGATCGCCAAATGCATCACAGAGGAAATCCACAGTCATGTTATAAAAATCGCACGTCATTGTAATTTTCCCCCCGATATTCGACATATCGATATACAGATATCGTTGACTTTCTGCATACGCAGCCTCCAACGCTTCTCCTATCCTCTTATCGAATACCATAAGTTCATCTTCACAACTCACCGTATTTCGCCTCGCATATGCCCACACAGTATCCTTTTCGTCCAACCAGTCCTCGGATGATTGTAAAAGCTTATTTCTTTCTTTCGTATATTTTTCCGCACTTCGCAACACGTGATAATCGTGTGACATCATCTTCTTACAATAATAACACTCGTGATATATCTCGTTTATACTTTTGAAACATCCAACACACAGGTCGATCTTACAACATTGCAGCTCCACTACACTGTCATAGATGGTGCAGTGTTTGCATCGCCCTAATTGTAAATAACCGTCCATCCTCTTAGTCTTCATTAATCGGGATTATGTTCAAAGTCGATCAACAAACGCAATCGCCATGTGTCTTCCGGTTTCCTCACTAAACTTACAAAACACGGCACGCGCCCATCCATCCACTTGTACCGCACTCAGACGATGTGAAATTTCCGGTGAAATCTCATGTATTATTATCTGTGCTGTTTCATCCGGTATCCTCTGTAAATGCGCTCCCATGGTTTGTAATCCTTGAACGAATTTGCGAAACTTTGTCCCTACAATAGCTGTCGGATTGTCGAATCGACTTAGGACATATTCCCGATTAATAAATAACAACTGCTCATTTGCTAACGGAACTTCTTGTCTTTCTCCATATGGGACATCTAACAACCGCAAGCAAAAGTCCGTATCATCATTATCTAAAAATGCAGACCACCTCTCGCGAAATCTTTCCAGTTCCCGCTTCTTATCCCTCTCGCCGTTTGTTGCATGGCGACAAAATAATTCCCAACACATTCTTGGTAGAAAACGACTATTTTTTATTTCATTCACTCGCAAACGATCTTTTGTGCGAGCAGGAAAACCCCCACAGCGGCTAGCATTCCCATTGGTCGAATTATCCTGGGATTCGCGAATTTCATCGTCTGCTTACTGACAAAGGAATACGTCGCTCCACATGCCAATCCAGTTGCTGAAGACACAATGATTCCGCTACTTGGGCGTAAAAAATACGGCGCATTTGCGTAAAAATTGAAGAAGGTGAACACGCCTGTGCTCAGGCCTACGAATTGCGCTGTATTCATTACGGGGTTTGTGAAATTGCAGACCCCCAAAAAACCAAATATCATTGATTGTATTTATAAATTGTTCATAGCCTTAATCGGGACGGCGTTCTTCGTTGTGGGTGTGACATAAATCTGAAATTGTCCACACTTGATCGGGAATCTCTCAATCGGACAAAACCGTACGCGAGGTTTTTCACTGCGCACTTTCAAATTTCCACCAGATCCATGCAGATGTTTGACACGTTGTGCCCGTAGATATGGTTGTCCATTTTTGCGATACATCGTCCAACAAAAAGGACAGGTGAACACTACATGAACTTTGTCTACTCGGTAACACCGCACACAAATCAAGCGAGAATCGTTGTGTGTCCAAAGAATATATTGTCCTTCCCCTAATTCATCCATCTCCTCTACTGTAGGTGCCTCTTTCGTCTCACGTACTGGGAGCGACATTCTCTTATCATCTGTCTTCGGACCTTTCTGGCTTTTTATTCAATATGTCGGCATTATTCATAATTTTAATGATTTAATGCAAAATCTTTTTCTTCTACTGTCTCCACTTCAAACAATTCAGACCCCTCCATGTCTCTTTTTGCTATATCGGTTGTTTTTTTTTCCCGGCAAACACACCCCTAATGCACTTGTTGAGATCGAAGGACATAATT